>ENA-ORBV01002287-ORBV01002287.1-microbial-mat-metagenome-genome-assembly--contig:-NODE-2287-length-40732-cov-6.579609_pt1 | contig 40732 bp, 37 predicted proteins | sample MGYA00237777_ERZ505514 | MGnify/ENA primary metagenome ERZ505514 (study PRJEB26160, sample SAMN06269048) | microbial mat metagenome | isolation source: Oligotrophic lake microbial mat | place... | reverse complement strand
TTCCAAAAGGGATTCGTCCGTGTACCCATCTGTCATTGACACACTTTCTAAAAAGTCTCGGTGTGCCTGCTCAATGGGCTTACCCATTAGATCTTCCAGTAGCTCCGTCTTCGCTGCGAAGAGGTTGTAACGTTCATTACAGGAAATTGTCCAGGAGCGGCTTTCTTCTGACACAATGAAGCGAAACGGCCCCAACTGACGGTTTATTTCACTGAAGCCTACTTCGTCAACAGAGACCTGATAGCAGGTAGGCAAGTCACTTGGAGGATCACTCGGAACGATAACTGGAAGAGACTGCATGTAACCCGGCTCGTTGAAAACTACGACACACCGCTGGAACCCAGCACGGTTTAGCGCTGCGACTAGCCGGGGAATGTCCGGTTGAGGAAGGCGTGCCATTGATTCAGCCGGAACAACTTTCCATCCGTGACTCCGAATCCAATTCGGATCAAAATCACACTCCTCGCCGTCCGGAGTTAACATCATCTCGCCAAACAACTTCGCATAGTGCCTAACTTCTACCGCATCGGTGATAGGCTTCATCACTTGTATCGAATCTCCGTCTTTGTTCCATTCGCATGTTGAATTTCCAACGTCGGTGTCGATGGTTTCGAGCTACTGAATTCCCGGACAACCGCCTTGGATCCGTCCTCAAGTTCTTTCACCCTCATAACACCCTTGCTCGTTGGGATCAGTTTTTCGCCAGTTCCGGGGATCAACTCAAAATCCTTAAGCGCCTGTGCGAACCCACCCGACTTTTCAAGCATCTCAGCAGCGTTGGCTCCTCGCACGCTCTGCGTAAGATCGCACCTAGGCGCAATTGGCCCAGTCCGGGGATCATTGCCATGGCAACGCCCGTCTTGCTGCAACCACTTCCCGTGATCCCTGAAGTTAGGCATTGTGCGACATCGGTTGCACCCGTTAGCCTGCCCGTAGCTTGTGCGGCGTCACTCACGAATTGCGCCACGCCATGGACAGAAAACTGCTGGCCGACTCCTTGCAACATAACCAGATTGGCTTCGTCACGGCCCACACCAACCGTTACCGAATTCGTGTTGTTCTTGCTATCGCCTATCGTTCCACCAGAGCACGGACCAGGGAACAGACCAGAACCCTCATCGGTGTAGCCGCCTGTCGCCTGGCTACATCTCCCCGTGGGATCTGTGTACCGCAGCGGGTTATTGCGAACATAAGCGTACAGATTCCAGCTTTGTGGATCATAGGGGCTTTGATCGAGAAGCGGTTCATCCGGGCTGGTAAAGCGGCCTTGCGCCCCGCTGAAGTAACGGGCCTCCATGAAGTCCAGCGCAGTCTCGGCATCTCGTTCTTTGGAGGTAAACTTCACCGACAGCGGCGAGGGACCATAGCCATTCAAGCCGCGGGCGATCTCCTCGCCGAAAGGGAGAAAATCGTGGCGGGAGAAGACGATGTCGGTGGCGGTGCCTGAGGACTTCGTCACTAAGCGGGTGGAGCCCAGGTGGTCTTGCGTAAGGTACTGCCGCCCGTTCGATTCGGCGACCGGAACCGGCGTCGCGTATTCGGCCATTAGTTGGCCGGAGGCGTCGTAGACGTAGATGGTGGTGCTGGTGAGGGTGCTGGCGACCTTTTTCTCGGCGCGGATGCGGCGGCCGTCGCCGTCGTAGAAGTACTCGAGGATGACCGTCTGGCCGCTGCCATTGGCGAAGGCGACCGTCTTGACGCGGTGCTCGCCGTCGTAAGTCATCGTCCGGCCGTTAAAGGCGGTGGTGTCGCCGAAGGCGTTGCAGCAGTTGTTGAGCTTGTTGTTGGGGAAGATGGCTTCGACGCCAGCGGGGTTGGCATTGGCGGGCGTGACCTGGACGCCGCCCTGGTTGATCGAATTTGCCTTGAGGGCGCGGTTGCCGTAACGGTCGTAGACGAAGACTTGGGTTTTGGCATCTACCGGTGCGCCAGCGCCGGAGTCGAGGACAGTGCTGAGCCGATTAAGATTGTCGTATTCATAACCCTGCGAGAAGGAGAGCGCCGTAGCGCCGTGCGTGCCGGAGATAACCTGGTTGGCAATATTGCCATTGTTGTTAGCGGAATTGTAAGTGAGGTCAGAGCGCCAGAGCGTGGTGGTATCGCGCTTGGCGGAGATACTGGTGACCTGTTGCAGTGAGTTAATGCTCGTCTCTTCGATGACGCTATTACCCATCGTGAGAGCGGAGGGCGCGCCGTTGGCCGAGTAAGTGGCGTTCGAGAGATAGAAGTCTGTACTGGCGGCCTCGCCCTTGCGTGCACCGATGATGCGGTTGGCTTGGTTGTAGCTGTAGCTGACTTTGGTGGCGGAAGGATACTCGACGCTGGTGAGTCCGCCGGCGGGGTTGTATTGGTAGCGGAAGAGATAGGGAACGCCGCTGGTGGACTGCGTGGAATTGATGACGCGGCCCAAAGAGTCGTAATTGAGGCTGGCGGTGGAGACGGAATTGGAGACGGAGCAGAGGCGTCCACGGCCCACGGCGCAAGTATCGTAAGAGTAACTCACAGCGGGCGTGCCGTCGGAGTAGGATGTTCCGGTGATGCGATTTAAGGCATCGTAGGACGGCATGGAGGTGGTGAGACTGAGGATGACATTGCCGTTGGCATCGAAGCCGCGATGAAGACGCGAGAGTAGGTTACCGGCCAAGTCGTAAGAGTAAGTCATCTGACCGCTCTCGGGATTGATGGCGCTGGTGAGGCGGCTGAGCGAGCTATAAGCGAAAGTGCGCGTTTGCGCGCCTTGGTTGACGTTAGTGAGGTTATCGAGCGTGTCGTAGGAGTAAGTAGTAGAGTAATTAAGCCCGGTGGGATCTTCGATGACCTGCGCAATGCGGCCGAAGGCATCGGTGCGGGTGGTGCGGACCTTGCCGGCGGGATCAGTAACGGTAGTGAGGTCGGCGTCATAGGCGTAGAGGGTGCTGCCGGTCCGGGTGAGGCCGATTAAGGTAGTGTCGGTGCCACTCCAGGGAGGCGGCATGGCTCCGGGGGTGTCGATGGTGTAAGTGGTGACGTCGACGGTGCGGCCGAGGGGGTCGATGCGAGTGCGCGTCCAGCCTTGGCCAGCGGTTTGGCCGGCGCGGTAAGGATTCGAGACGGCCTCGTAGCGATTCCGGTCGGCCGTGCAGGTAAAGGGAGCATTGGTGAGGGGGCAGGCGGGATAGCGGAGTCGCTTGACGACGTTGCCGACGGATTCGGGGGTGGCGTCGTTCCAGCCAGGGGCGCCGCCGGTATCCGGGGTGGTGCGAGTGAGGAAGGGCCGGCCGAGGTCGTCGCTATGGGTGACGGAGACTAACTTGGCGTCGTTGAGGGCAGCCTGATCCTGGGCGGAGACGGAGAGGTAGTTTGCGTCGTAGTAGGTCTGGCGGCTGGTGCGGAGGCCGGCCTCGGTGCGGACCGGTTGGTCGATGCCGTCGTTCGCCAGAAGGGGTAACCACGCGACGGCGAAAGAAAAAAGCACCGCCGGTAATTTTGCCGCCATGCGTAAATTATGGCGCGGTTTCGGCCGTCCGGCTGACCTATTCGCGGAAGCCTGTTCCGCAACCACCGGTTCAGCGCGAGTATTCCACGCTTGGACGATGTTCGCAATACCGGGCAAGCCAGGCCTTGGTAAAGGTCTTTGCTGATGGCTGCGGCCACGGTGAGCGGGTCCGGAACGCGTGAAAAATGCGGTGGAGTCGAGGCCCACCGCATTCTGAAGTCGCTAATGTGTTGATTTTGATTACACTTAGCTCGATACCCGGGATGCCGGGGGGTGCCCCGATTTTTACTTTGCACGATCACGAACTCCAAGCCGCTTACGATCACGTCCTCGAACACTTCGCCCTCGAACTCCTCATCGGCGCTCACGAAAATTCTGAGTGGTCCGATGGAAAGTTGGTCATCGACGCCAGCCACGGCAATATCCATCTCCTGCAAGCCGCCTTCCACACCGTCAAGCTCGAAGTGCAGCGACGTTGCGTTGTGGGGTGTTGCACCTAGTTGTGCCTGCTACCGTGCGATCCACGCAGACGGTCTCAGGCTCCTTGGTGCTGCCGTATCCAGTTCAGCCAGTGAACCATATCTCGGAGCGTCTTGATTCGAGTCTCGGCTCTCGCTGTGGAGAAACTTGGCGGCTTCTTGAGTCCGAGCTTTTTCATCATGAATGTCGCATCATCATCAATGTCTTCGTCACCCTTTGAAAGCGTGGACTCGTAATCGTCATCCGGTGCGACCGAGTATTCCTTGGAGAAAACCTGCCCCTTGTAGTAGTCATACACGGTCGCAGGAATTTCCACGGGAGCACCGCTGTCCGTAAAGGCGGCGATGAACTCTTTCCGAGATACGCCTCGGTGCTTCGCCAGCCGTCGTTGACCGAAAAAAGCGATGACGGCGATCACTGCCACAGAGACAGGCACGACTACAAGGGCGGCGTTGAGTGCGTAATTCATTAGTTGCTACCCAAGCAGGCATAGGTTGCGGCTGCACCCACGACGGTCCCGACGTAAGGCAGATACCTGCCTGCGATACGTCCAAGGTTTGCGGACGCTCTCCAAGCGAAGGTCGATGTTCCCGGCGTGTCAACTGGAGTCGGAATCGACTTGCCGATATTGAAGCCGCCCAACACCCTGGAAGCTGGCGATGTTGCCGAAGTGCCCCCAGCGGAAAACGGCTTCGGAATAATCGGCGACGAAGCCGCTACTGAACCGCCAGTGATCGCACCGCCCAGGCCGACACAACCAAGATCGTGCTGCGTTCGCAGGTAAGCCACCGTGATCACCTTACGGGCGTTGTCCTCAAGGGGTTTGTCGTTCGGGACATAGCGTGGTACGCCAGAAGCCATGAACAAACCTAACAATGACCCCTGCTGGGCATTGACGTTCTGAACCTGTGACTTGTCGCCTTCGGTCACCTTCTCATCGCCGGGACTCGCACAGTCACCCTCAAATCCATCTTGGGTCTTCCTGCACTTGCCGCCATTCAGGTCAAAAAACGTAAGGGGATTGTTCCTGACGTAGCTGAACAAATTCCAACTCTGCGGGAATTCTACGCTCTGATCAAGCAACGGGAAATCAGGACTTGTAAAGCGGCCTTGTGCTGAACTGAAGTAGCGTGATATGAAATCCCCAGATCGTAAGCCAGGAGGAAGGTTGGACGCATTGCTGGCGTCCTGGAACGCCGTCTGATCCTGTTGGTCGCCGCTCGGAGAATTCACTCTGCCGCCAAAGTAATCCAACCCAGTCTCCCCATCCCGCTCCTTGCCGGTAAACTTCACCGACAGCGGCGAGGGACCATAGCCATTCAAGCCGCGGGCGATCTCCTCGCCGAAGGGGAGATGATTAAATGGTTTTTTCTAGTTACTGAGGTTTGATAATAGCGGAATGAAATAAATCAGCAAGATTTTTATGTGGAAATTCACGGAATCGTTACCAGAATTGTTCGAGATTGGGGTGATTTTCGACAATTCGGGCAATTCCCGGCATCCTGATGATTCTCCTAACGATAGCCCCACCGCATTTTTCGTGCAATTTTGACTCGCCCGGGCTGGCACGGACCGCGCCGGAGGGGCCCAGGCGCTACGGCCAATCCCGGGCCTTCGCCTGGGCGCCACAATCTAACGTAGCGATGGGTTCGGGTCCATTTAGATGGGCCCAAGCGGACAGCACCCCCCGGCGCCGGGGGCTACTCAGTTGGCTAGTTAATTGGCTGGGGCCATGGCGGTGGGGGCGTTTTGGAGCCGGGCGTTCAAAACATAAACTTGAAGGCCTTATCGGCCAGGGGCAGCCGCGGCCAGATCCTGTACCACCAGCCGGACCATCGCTTCGAGCAAGGCGGCGCGCGGGTAGTGGTTCTTGTCCATCATGGCGCCGAATTGGCTGCCTTTGGCTTTCTCAAACGGGAGGGCCAGAGCGAAGTGATCGCTGCGCGCGGCGCCTAAGAGCTTGGAGCCGGGGACGATGGCGTCGCCGCGGGTGAGTTGGCCGTCGTGGTCACGGTCGAAGGCGGCGATGAGGGGGGCGGCGTTGGCCAGAGCCTTGGACAGGTTGCTCTTGTCGGCGATGGCCGGCAAGGAATAGGTGGGCACGTAGGGGTTGGGGTTGCGCGCCAGGAAGTCCATGCGCACGCGGCGCTGCAGGCTGCGGAAGCCCATGGCGACATCGCCCTGGCAGCTCTTGCTGATCTGGAACTGGTTCATGTACTTTTCGGCCATCGCGGGGGCGGCATCGGCCATGCGGGAGCCGCCGCTGGCGCCGGCCACCGACAGGAATGCGGCAATGCGAGGGCGGAGATCGGGGAAGTTGGCGAGCATCACTTGGAGGTCCGGCGCGCCTTTGCTGTAGCCCAGGATGATGAACTGGCGCTTATCCTTGGCGGACTCGGCTTTCAGGTACGCGGCGATCTTGGCGGCATTGTCTTCGCTGGAGTCATTGGGCACACCGAAGACATCCACCTGATAGCCGAATTTGTCCTTCATATACTGGTGGGCTTCAAGGTAGGCCGGCGCTTCCGGGAAACAGGAACTGAAGAAGCCGGGGACGATGACGACGCGGTACTTGTCAGCGCCGGGGAGTTTAGGTAACGCCAAGCTCTCCTTGCCGGGTTCTTCGATCCATTGGGAGCAAGCGCCCCATTCGCCGCCGTCGGGATTGTTTTGCTTCAGCACGGAACAGAAGAGGTCGCTGAAGGGGGCGACCATGTCGTTATGGTCAGGCTTCATGTAAAGAATGGCGTGGCGTCCGTCGGAGTGGAAGCTCTGGCCGTGGGCGGTGTTGGCTTGCTTTACCGGATTAGTGGCGGTCATGTACTCGAGCAATACCACGGAGCCTTCTTCCTGAAAACTTTGGGCGATGTACTCGCGTTCGAGGTCAGTGTCAGGATCGATTTTGTGGGTGATTTTGCCGTTGCGCTGATCCTTATCGAAGCCGACGTCATGGGTGCCGGCTCCCACCCAGACGTCCTGGCCGCCGACCAGAAACGGGGCTTTCCAGATGCGGAAATGATGGCGCGCCGCAACAACCTTGAGCGGGTCGCCCTGGGCATAGCCGTAATCCTGGGAGCGGTCGAAGAGCATGAGTTCGCTCATCGGCAGGGTGACATAGGCGCCTTTGGTAAGGATCGACATGGCGCTGCGCAGGACGGCGTCTTTCTTCGACCGGTCGACCACGCTCCAGCCGGCGTGTTCGAGGGCGTTCTTCACCTGCTGCTCGGAGCCGACGACCACGAAGTTGGTGCGATCGCCAGGGGTGCCGTCATCGCCCTGGACGCGGCGCGGGATGGAATCGAGTTGGGCCTGAGAGAGCTTGCTGGTGATCGCCACCGGCGGGCCGGCGGCCGCGGCGGCGGTGCGCTCGATGATGACCTTGAAGGCGCCTTGGGCTTTGTCGGTGCCGGTCATGTTGATGCCGACGAAGAGGCGGCCGGCGAGGCCGGCACGCTGTTCGCGCCGGGTGCCGATGAGGAAGGCGCGGGCCGTGTCGCGGTCGCCGATGCGGCCGATGATGGCACCGCGGTTGGCGTCGTTGACGGGGAGGGTGCGGATCATGTCGGTCCAGGAGCGCTTGCCGCCTTCGGGGCCGTTTTCGGTTGCGGCATTGGTGAGCTTGATGGTGCCGGAGCCGGTCAGCTTGACGATGTCACCCTGGCCGAGGTCAATGCCGGTGTCCACCCACTGCTTAGTTCCGTCGAGTGGTACTTCCTTGGCGGTGGAGTTTTTTTCGACGGGCTTGGCAGGTTCACCATCGCGGCGGAAGAATTGGCCCGGTAGTGCGAGCGGGAGGAGCAAGAATAGGGCCATCAGGGTCTTCATTGGGCAGGTACCTCGAATCGGACTTGGTCAGGAGTAAACTGGGCGCCCAGGGCGGCTTGGCGCACCAGCATTTCCACCTGGGCCCACAAAAAGGGGTCGGCTTCCATTTTGGCATGCGCGCCGCCAAAGACCCGGCGCGCCCAGCCTTCTGGCGCCGGATAGGGAATCAAGAGCGGGTAGTGCATCTGGAAATTGCCGAGGACGCGGGTGTGGAGCGGTTCCTCGGCGCGGATTTCGGTTTGGCCGTGGATGGTGAGCGGTTCGTGCTGATAAAAATTGGCGGCGGCTCGGACGTTGGGCGGAATGATGTTGTCGTGCAGACCGAAGCTATCCACCTGGACGGTGAGCAGGACGGGAATACCCTTTTTCATGAGCCGCTGGGCGAGATGCACGGTGGCGCTGCCTCCCAGACTTTGGCCCACCAGGATTAAACGTGCGGCGTTGCGTTCGGCGGGGTCGAGCTTGCCGTTGCGGTCACGGTCGAGGGCACGGAGGATGAGTTTGTCGGCCACGCGGGCGCGGCGGTTGGCGAGGCTTTCCGCCTTTACGCCGGGTGTCTCGCGCAAGCGTAACATCAACTGACGCAAGCCTCTATGCTGATCGTCCCAACGCTCCATGCCGCCCAGGAAACCCAGAACGAGCACCTGCCCGGACGGCAGAGGCACCGGCACTTGGAGCTCTTTGAGGCGCTGTCCGTGCGCCGCGGCCGCCGAAATCAGCAGGCCCAGCATCAGCCGATTCATAAGGATGGAGTAAGACAACTTTGGATGGGACGAACGCCAGACGAACCGCGTTTCTCCAATTGTACGCCAGCTGGCGCTCCAGGACTCAGCGCTGCGTCGGCCCAGTACGAGAGCCACTCAAGTTGGTGCTTTCGTTTATTGTTGAGATCTTCAGCGAAAGTTAATCTCGACTCAGCGGCAATGATGGCCGCGATGGCACTTCAGTTTTGATCCTCGCACTCGAGTCACCCGTCTCGAAGCGAACCAAAGCCGGCCGGGAGGAATTCCCGGTCGGCTATTTTTCATGTGCGGGAAGTCTTTACCCAGCGGAGGGAGGAGTCCGGAGATCTCCCCCCAGGCACTGAGCAGCGGCATGGTTGAGGATAACCGCGTCTTTTTTAATGCATTCGACGTACCACGTCTAAGTGGTTGATTTTGCGTGGTGCGCCTCAGGAATTCGGACAAATCGTCCAGCAATCGAGACAAAATGTCGCCTCGGCGGCGAAGAAATGTCACCGACATAAATCCGATTCCCCGCTGGGTCCGTAACGTTGATCAAAGAATCATTGAGTCGGATGTTCACAATCGGCAAAATCTCGCGTATGCTCGTAAGCTTACCCTCCTCCGCGTGGGGTGATACGACCATGAGCCAACCCCGACCTGCGGTCCAATCCCTTCCCAGACCGGATGCCCGCCTCATCTCTTTGGTAGCCGCCATGGCGAACGGGCAGCAGGAAGCCATGGGCCAGCTTTACGACCTCACCAGCGGACTCGTCCACGGCGTCGCCCTCCGGATACTCGAAAATCCGCAGGATGCCGAAGAAGTGGTGCTCGACGTATATATGAAAGCCTGGCGCAATGGGTCTCACTATTCGGCCGAGAGGGGCACGGTGATCGCTTGGCTGGTGATGATGGCGCGGACGGTGGCGATTGACCGCATCCGGTCTCGCAACGGGCAGCCGCGCACAGAGGACCTATCGGCATCCGAGGTTCCCGAACAACGGGCGGCGGATGTGACGCCGGAGGAGTCCACGTTGAACAACGAGTGGCGCCAGCGGATTCAGCGGGCGTTGGCCGAATTGCCCCGGGAGCAGCGAGAGGCATTGCTGCTGGCGTTCTTCGGCGGCTTGAGCCACACCGAGTTGGCCGAACGGCTGGGCCAGCCATTGGGAACGATCAAGACCCGCATCCGGTTGGGTCTGCGGCGCCTGAAAACATTACTAGGAGAGAGCGCGGCATGCGCATGAGCGACCCCCAGCACATCGAATTAAGGGACGACGAATTGGCGGAACTGGCCAGTCTGGCGGCGCTCGACTTCCTAAGCCCGGCGGAGTTGGCGCTGTTGCCGCCTGACCTCGTCATGCCCTATCGGGAAGCCGCCGCGCTGCTTGCTGTGCCATTGCCTTCGGTCGCACCGCCTGCGGGCTTGCGGGCCCGGCTGATGCGCCGCGTCGCCGATTACCAGGAGTTGCAGCCGGCTAGCGAAGTGCGCACCTTTGACGGCGGCTGGCGCACTACGGGTTTGAAGGGCATCGACTTTAAGCTGCTCTACCACGACCAGAAGACGGGGATGTTCACGCAAATGGTGCGCATGGCGCCGGGCGCGCAGTATCCGCGACACAAGCATCACGACGACGAGCAATGCCTGGTGCTACAAGGCGACGTCCGCTGGGGCGAGATGTGTTATCTCCAGGGGGACTTTGTGACCACCAAGGCCGGCAGCGTGCATCCGACGCTCGAGACCGAGCGAGGCAACGTGTTGCTGATTATCAGCGGTCACAATGAGTTTGTGCCGGAGCACGTGAGCTAGCCATTCCGCGAGATCTCGGGCCGGCCGCGGACCGGGAGTTCGTCCTAGCTGCGCGCTACGCCCCGAAGTCCAAGTGCATCTGACGGCGACCAAAAAAGAATCGCCGCATCCGCCGACTCGCGGCCGGGACGTGGACCGTAATTTCGCCGCCCACTTGGCGGATCACTTCGTGCGCGGCGGCATGCTCGGGGTCCGGATGGTCCAGCGGCGGTCCGCCCGTGGCCACAATCCAGGATTCCGTGGCATGATTGAGTAAAGATTCAGTGTCAGAATCGCTACAAATCCACTCCCCCGTGCGGAAGATGGCCTTACGATTGCCGATACGTGCCAGAACGCTCATTTGCTAAGTTCCATTGAAGCATATTCGCGTGCTATGTTTGGGGTTTCATGGCTGATTCTCCGCCCGCTCAAGCTCTTTCTTCCGCCTTGCAGAATCCCTTCGAGGATCCGCTCCGATTTGAACGCCGGCTCGAACCCGTCGCCTTGGTCATCTTTGGCGCCAACGGCGACCTCACAATGCGCAAGTTACTGCCGGCTCTCTACCGGCTGGCGTACGAACGGCGTCTGCCGGCTGGATTCGCTGTGATCGGCAATTCCCGCACCTCGCTCACCGACGAAGCCTTCCGGCAGAAGATGTACGAGAGCGTAAAGCAGTTCCTCGAGGACAGCGCCTTCGACGAGGACCTGTGGGTGGAGTTCGCCAAAAAGCTCCACTACATCGCCGGCGACCTCAATGACCCGGGCTGCTACGAAGCGATCAAAGCTAAGCTCGCCCAAGTGGACCAGGACCATGCCACGGGCGGCAACATCCTCTACTACCTCTCCACTCAGCCCAGCTACTATGCGCCGGTGATTGAACAGCTCGGCGCGGCCGGTTTAGCGCCCAAGTCCGCGAATCCCTTTGGCTCCGGCTACCGGCGGCTTGTCATCGAGAAACCCTTCGGGCACGACCTCGACACCTCCCGCGCACTGAACGAAGTAGTGCAGCGTGTCTTCCCGGAACAAGACGTCTACCGCATCGATCACTACCTCGGCAAGGAGACGGTGCAGAATGTCTTCGCCTTCCGCTTTGGCAACGGCATCTTCGAGCCCCTGTGGGATCGCCGCTATGTGAACCACGTACAGATCACCGCCGCCGAGAGCATCGGCGTAGGCGGCCGAGGTGCCTTTTATCAGGAAACGGGTGCCCTGCGCGATATGATCCAAGGCCACCTGCTGCAGATCATGGCTACCGTAGCCATGGAGCCTTCGGCGGTCTTCGAACCGAATGCCGTCCGCGACGAGCGCGCCAAGCTGCTGCGCTCTATCCGCATCATGAAAGACAGCGACGTGCTGGAGAACGCCGTACCCGGCCAATACGGCCCGGCGCGTATTGGCGGCGAGGAGATCAAGGGCTTCCGGCAGGAAGACAAGGTGAGCCCCGAAGCGCAGACGGACACCTTCGCCTCCGCTACGTTCTTCGTAGATAACTGGCGCTGGGCCGGCGTGCCGTTCTATATCCGCAGCGGTAAGCGTTTGCCGAAGCGCGTGACCGAAATCGCCATTCAGTTCAACGAAGCGCCGCATTCGGTCTTCAGCGGCGAGCCCTTGGGCAGCTTCGGCGGCCGACCCAACATGCTGATCCTGCGCATTCAACCGGAAGAAGGCATCTCGCTTCGCTTCCTGTCGAAGCAACCCGGTACCGGCATGCGCTTGCGCCCGGTGTCGATGGATTTCAACTACGGCACCAGCTTCGGGGCCCGCACGCCCACCGCGTACGAAACCTTGCTGGTCGATGTGATGGCCGGCGACTCGACGCTCTACACGCGGCAGGACATGGTGGAGGCCAGTTGGCAGGTGGTGAAGCCGATCATGAACGTGTGGGCCAACACCAAGTTCGATTTTCCGAACTATGAGGCTGGCAGTTGGGGTCCGCGGGCGGCGGAAGAGATGCTGGGCCGACACGGCCACCAATGGAGGACGCCGTAATGGCCACGTTGCAGGCGGACAAGCTGCTCCGCGATCTGGCCAACGTTTGGGAAGAATTGGGCAAGCAGGGCGTGGAGGATAAAAGCGGGGGCGTGCTGCGCGCCTGCGCCATGAACCTGCTGGTGTGCGTGGAAGGCGACGTGGAAGTGGGCGAAACGCTCGCCGACCTGGTGCATGAGTTTCCCAGCCGCGTCATCGTTCTGCGCGTGAAGAAGACGTCGAAGCCGACGCTCGAAGGCCGCGCCATCGCCCAATGTTGGATGCCCTTTGGCCGCCGCCAGCAGATCTGTGCCGAGCAGATTGAGCTGATGGCGAGCCCGGATACGCTGGCCGATACGCCGAGCGTGATCCGGGGCCTGTGGGCGTCGGAATTGCCGGTGGTGATCTGGTTTCGCCACGCTGGCTTGTTGCGCTATCCCGAGTTCGCCACGTTGTTGCCGATGGCGCACAAAGTCATCGTCGATAGCCGGGACTCGGAAGATCCGGAGTGGACCATTGCGCAGCTTCAAGCCATGCAGAAGGCTGGCCACGGCGTGGGCGACCTCGCTTGGGCCCGCATCACCCGCTGGCGCGAGTCTGTCGCGCAGATGTTCGACCACCCAGCCTGTGCGGCCGGCGGGCGTAACATTCAGTCGATCACGGTAACGCATACCAGCCTTTCGACGCCCATGACTTCACGCTATCTGGCCGAATGGGTTGCGGCGTCGTTGGGCACGCCGGTCACGATTGAATATAAGGCCTTGAGCCGGCCGCGGGCCTGGGAAATCCACTCGCTGGAACTGCGGAGCGAAGGCTTTCTGGCGACGATCACGCGCAAGGACGCCAATCAGGTGGAGATCCGCTGGGACAACTACACCAGCGCTTTGATGTTCCCCAAACTCACCACGTCCACCTTGCTGCTGGAAGAGTTCGAGGTACTGGACCGCGACCCCATCTTTGAAAAAGTGCTGGCCCGTTTATGAGCGTGAATTGGTACGCTTACTCATCGCCCGATGACGCGGCGGCGCATTGTGCGCAGAGAGTCCTCCGTGAGCTCGAAACGGCGCTCGATGCCAAGCGGCCCGTTTCGCTAGCGGTTTCCGGTGGCAGCACGCCGAAGCTGATGTTCGGCCACTTGGCGCGCACACGCTTCGATTGGCGGCAGGTGCATCTATTCTTTGTCGACGAACGCTGCGTGGCGCCCACGGATCCCGATAGCAACTATCGAATGTGCGAGGAGTGCTTCATCAAGCCCGCGCATTTTCCCTTGAGCCACGTCCATCGCATCCAGGGCGAATTGCAGCCCGACGTGGCGGCAAGATTGTACGCGGAGGAACTGAGGGCATTCTTCGAGCTCGCCCCTGGCGAACTGCCAGCATTCGATGTGATTCATCGCGGGATGGGTCCGGATGCGCATACGGCGAGCCTGTTTCCCGGTGAGCCGCTGATCGAAGACCGCGAAGGGATCTGTGCTGCCGTCTGGGTGACCAAGCTCAGCAAATACCGGGTTACGCTGCTGCCAGGCGTACTGCTACACGCCCGCCACACAGTGGTGCTGGCCGCCGGTGCCGACAAAGCCGATCCCCTCTACCAGGTCTTTAACGCCGAGCATGACCCGCTCCATTACCCCTCGCAAATCGACACGCCCCATGGCCGCAACGTCGCCTGGTACCTGGACCGCGCCGCCGCCGCGAAGTTGGACTAAGATGCGCTCGCTCGTCCTGTGGCTACTGGCGCTGCCGCTCCCGGCGCAGGTGACGCTTGAGTACATCGCCCACGCGAGCTTCGTCCTCGAGGCTACGAACGGCCAGCGGCTCATCATCGATCCTTACAATAGCGAACGTTGGCTGGGCTATACATTCCCCGAAAGCGTCAGCGCCGACTACGTGCTGGTGACCCATCCGCACTACGACCACGACGCCAACTACTATTTCCGCGCCCCGGTCTTCCGCGAGCCCGGCGAGTACACGCTGGGGCCGTTCCGCGTACTGGGCGTGCCGGCGAAACATGCCGGTGGCTTCGGTGCCGAGTTCAGCTTTAAGAGCACCGTCTTCGTTATCGAGACGGGCGGCATTCGCGTGGCGCACTTTGGCGATGCCGGTCCGCTCGATGCGGAGCAGGTGAAGCGGATCGGCCGCGTCGACGTGGTGCTGCTGCCGATCGACGGGCAGGACCACATCTTGAAACCCGGCCAAATCGAAGAGATTCGCCGCCAACTGAAGCCGTCCATCATGGTGCCAATGCACTATCAAATCCCCGAGCTTTCGAGCCTGCCCGATTCGCTCGGGCCCATTGCGCCCTGGCTCGCCGGGCAGCCCAATGTCCTGCGCCTGCGTACGAATCGCTGGGCGATTTCCAGTAAGGACCTGCGCCAAGCGGGACAGGTGTGGGCCTTTCTGCATTCGCCTGAAGTCCGGCCCTGGCCCGTCCGCTGGCAGCAGGCTTGGGCGCGGCGTAACGAGGCGATGGCAAAGCGCGAGGGCAATCGCGCCGAGGCGCTCCGGTTGCTTGAGTCCGCGAATAGCTTGGCGCCGGAAATCAGCGTGATCGCTTTCGACTATGCCTCGCTGCTGCCGCCTGTGCGCGCGATTGAGGTGCTCACCCGGGCGCTCGCTAGCAGTGGTCGGCACGACTGGGAGTACACCGAGCGCTCGCACCTGCTACTCGCCGAGCTTCTCGCGGCCCAAGGCCGTGTCGCCGAAGCCGCTGAACACTGCCAATTGGTGCTCGCTTCCACCGACCGTACTGACCTTCGCCGTCGCGCTTCCGCCCTGGCCGCCAAGCTAATGCGCGAATAACGCTATCATCTTCTGGTGACTTCATCCGACCGCTCGTTCTTCGGCCATCCGCGAGGGCTGGCCACACTTTTCTTTACCGAGATGTGGGAGCGCTTCAGCTATTACGGCATGCGGGCGATCCTGATTCTGTACTTGACGTCGAAGGTGGAGGTGGGCGGGCTGCACCTGGACGTCGTCACTGCCGGGGCCATCTATGGCATCTTCACCAGCTGTGCCTACCTCACCAGCCTCGGCGGCGGTTGGGTGGCGGATCGCTTCCTGGGCCAGCGAAAAGCGGTGATGCTGGGCGGCGCTTTTATCGCCGTAGGCAATTTTGGCATGATGGTGCCCGGCCTGACGGCGACCGTCGTCTCCCTCACCCTGATCGCCTGGGGTACCGGCTTCCTGAAGACCAACTGCACCACGCTGGTGGGCTCGCTATATCAGCAGGGTGACGTGCGCCGCGATGCCGGCTTTTCCATTTACTATATGGGCATCAATGTCGGCGCGATGGTCGCGCCCCTGGTGTGCGGTTACCTGGGCCAGACCATTCATTATCGCTGGGCTTTCCTCTGCGCCGCCTGCTTCATGATCGCGGGACTGTTGCAGTTCAGCCTCACGAGCCGATATTTGGGCACCGCAGGCCTGGCTCCGTCCGTGCCGCCCACCGGGCAGGATTGGTCACTCCTGCGCTATGCCGGCTTGGGACTTTTGGCGCTCGCCGTGGCACTGGCGGTGCTGAAACCCAGCATCTCGGGCTTTGCCGATGCCTTTGGCTTGATTCTGCTGCTGACGACGATCGTCACATTTGTCGCGCTGATCTTCTTCGGCGATTTCACCGCCGTCGAGAAGCGCCGCATCCAACTGATCTTTGTCCTGTTTTGCGCCTCCGCCCTGTTCTGGTCGAGCTTTGAGCAAGCCGGCTCCACGTTGAATCTCTTCGCTGACCGCAGTTCCGACAATCGCCTGCTAGGGATGGCGTTCCCCTCGAGCTTCTATCAGTCGCTGAACTCTTTGTTCCTGCTCTTCATGGCGCCGTTCTTTGCGTGGCTCTGGGTGCGCATGGGAGATCGCGACCCCTCCTTGCCCACGAAGTTTGCCTGGGGCCTCCTACTGGTTGCGGCCGGCTTTGTCGTGATGGCCTTTGCGGCGAATATCGCCGGACCCACCGGCAAAGTGGGCCCCGAGTGGCTCACCTTCTGTTACTTCCTGCATTCGGCCGGCGAACTCTGCCTGAGCCCCGTGGGCTTGAGCGCCATGACCAAGCTCGCCCCCGCGCGCATCGGCGGCTTCATGATGGGCGTCTGGTTTCTCTCAATCGCGGTCGGCAACTTCGTGGGCGGTCGCGTGGCGTCTTTTTACGAAGCATTTCCCCTGCCCCAGCTCTTCGGCCTGGTGGCCGCCTTCAGCATTGTCTTTGGCCTGATCTTACTGCTGGTCGCCAAGCCCGTGGCGCGGCTGATGGGCGTCGCGAAGAGCTAGACCTTTGTATGGACATTGTCCGCTGTCGTTCGATATAATGGAGAGGCGATGCGGAACGAATTGCCCTTACGAGACACCAAAGTCCAACTAAGAATGCGTCCGCTCCAGAAGGACGTCATCACGCGGGCGGCCGAAATCAGGCAAACGACACTGACCAGTTTCATGGTGGAGCACGCTTTTGAGGCGGCGCAGAATGTTCTGGCTGACCAACGCCACTTCTACTTATCGCCTGAAAAATGGGAAGAGTTTACCGCCGCACTGGACGCGCCGCCCAAAGAGATCCCGGGTCTACGCAGACTGTTGTCGGAGCCCGGCGTTTTCGATGAGCCTCGGTAGTCCCACCCTCCTCGACAAGACTCATGACCTAAGCGGCTTCGATTGCGGCGTAGCGGCATTGAACGATTACCTGCGGAGTTATGCCCTCGCCAACCAACAGAATCGTTCTGCGCGCACTTACGTCGCTTTGCGAAGCGGACAACTGGCTGGCTACTACACCTTAGCCAACGGATCCGTCAGCCGAGACGAAGTTCCGCCGCGGGTCGCGCAGGGCCTGGGAAAGTATCCAGTACCGGTTACCTTGCTGGCCCGGCTCGCCATAGATCTTTCGGAGCGTGGCAAAGGAATAGGACAGGGCTTGTTAAAGGACGCAGTACTTCGAGCATTTCAGGCGTCAGAAGTGGTCGGGAGTCGAGCCGTCGTAACCCACGCCAAAGACGACACGGCAAAAGCATTCTATGAGAAATTCGGTTTTGTCGCTTCCCCGCTCAACGACTTTCACCTCTATCTATTGATGAAGGATGTCCAGAAGTTGTTTACTTCTTCCAATCCGTAAACCGCCCGCCCTCAGCCGCCAACTTAGTTAATAACGGCGCCGGTGTCCAGCCGAAGCTAATCATCTTCTCCACTACCTTCGGCAAGCCCACCGTATCGGCATAGAACATGGGGCCACCGCGCCAAGCGGGAAATCCGTAACCCATCACGTAGATCATGTCGATATCTACCGAGCGCAGCGCAAAGCCCTCTTCCAGAATCCGCGCGCCTTCGTTGATTAAGGCATAGATGGTCCGCGTGACGGTCTCTTCGGCGGAAATGGCCCGGGGCGCGATTCCCTGCTCCCGTCGAACCACATCGATCAACTCCGTGACAAAGGAGTCTTCCTCCGGCCGGCGCGCCGCGTCGTAGCGATACCAACCTTTACCCGTCTTCTGGCCGTAACGGCCGGCTTCCACTAAGCGGTCCTCAATGATCGGCCACCGGACGCCGACAAACTGCGCGGGATTTTCCTGGCGCACCCGCCAGCCGACATCGAGCCCGGCTAAGTCACCCGTGGCCAGCGGACCCATCGCCATCCCGAAGTTATAGAGAGCCGCGTCCACGTGCTGAGGGGTCGCGCCTTCCTGCACCAGAAACTCGGCTTCGCGCCGGTAAGGGCCAAACATACGATTGCCGACAAAGCCAAAGCAATTACCCACCATCACCCCGGTCTTCTTGAGTTGCTTGGCCAAGGACATCGCGGTCGCCTGCACGGTGGGCAGAGTGTTCGCGCCACGCACGATTTCGAGTAAGCGCATCACGTTGGCCGGGCTAAAGAAATGGGTACCAATCACCCACTCCGGCCGTTGGGTGGCCCCGGCAATCGCGTCGATATCCAAGGTGGAAGTATTCGACGCCAGAATACAACCGGGGCGCGCCACCGCGTCGATTTCGGCGAAGACCTGTTGCTTGAGCGCCATATTTTCGAAGACTGCCTCAGTAATCAGGTCGACGTCGCCGAAGCCTTCATAAGTCAGCGTACCGGTAATCCGGCCCAGCCGCGCTTCCATCTCGGCTTCCGTGAGGCGGCCTTTTTGGACGGTGCTCGCGTAATTCTTGCGGATGGTCGCCAGGCCTTTTTCGAGCAACTCGGGCGTGGTTTCCTTGAGTAACACCGGGAAGCCGGCATTGGCATAGACCATAGCAATGCCGCCGCCCATGGTGCCGGCGCCGATGACGGCGACGCGCTTCACGGGCAGGACGGGCGTGTCCTTGGCTAAGTCCGGGATTTTGGCGACGGCGCGTTCGCCGAAGAAGCAATGGATGAGTCCTTTGCTCTGATTCGAGAAAAGACACTGCTGGAAATACTCGGCTTCGGCCGCGCAACCTTCGGCGAAGGTCATTTTGGTGGCGGCTTCGATCGCGTCGATGGCCCGCGTTTCGGCCAGCAGCGCCCGGCCGCGTTTTTCGAGCTTGTGCCGCGCGGTAGCAATGGCACCGGTGTCGACTATCTTCTCCTGCCGGTCACGCACTTTGGTGAAAGGCAAGTCGGCTTTGTCGCGGGCAAAGTCGACGGCGCCGGGGAGTAAGTCGCCCATAATGACGTCGTCCAAAATGCCGCATTCGAGCGCGGCAGTGGCCGAAATCGGCGCGCCGTTGACGCACATGTCCAGCGCCACCGGAAGGCCGGCCAGCCGGGGCAGACGCTGTGTGCCCGCCGCGCCGGGAATAATGCCTAGCTTCACCTCCGGCTGACCTACTTGGGCCGAAGCCACCGCCACCCGATAATGCCCCGCCATCGCCGTCTCCAGACCGCCACCGAGCGCCGTACCGTGAATCGCCACCACAATGGGCTTCGCGGAATCCTCAATCTGGAGTAAGATCTCGGCCAAGCCCACGGCGGGCTTCTTCTCGCCGCTGGTAATCTTGCCGAATTCCTTGATATCGGCGCCGGCAATAAAGGTCCGGCCGCCGCCGATCAGCACGATGGCGGTAATCGCCGGGTCGGCATTGAAATCCGCCACCGCCGTGGCAATGCCCTCGGGTACGCCGGGGCTCAGGGCGTTTACGGGGGGATTGTTTACGGTAATGATGCCAATTTCGCCATCACGGGAAGAGACAACCAAGTCTTGAGCTAGGGGTTCCATCAACAAGAGCGTAGCATGGGCTTTTCCCGTGCGATGCTGTGAGAAACATGGCGAGCGACCTACTTTTCGTGTACGGCACCTTGCGCCGCGGCGCCACACGCGGCGGTGAGCGTAATCCCTACGCCATTCGACTGGAACAGGAAGCCACATGGTTGGGGACGGCCCGCGTCCCCGGGCGGCTTTATCAGGTAAATGTCGACTACCCGGGGATGACTCCGCCGGAAAGTGAGGATGAGTGGGTACCGGGAGAAATGTGGCAATTTAGCGATGCGGAATTGTGGCAGGCCCTCGATGGTTACGAGGGCGATGAGTATTCTCGCGCGACGTGCCTGGTTACTCTGCCGAACGGCCGGCATCAGGAGGCGTGGGTATACCTTTATGCTTCTAAGATTACGACGGCCATGGCGAGGGTGGCCGTGTGAGTGAGGGTTAAGTGGATGTAGCGCGCCCCCCGCTGCGCCGCATATTCCGCGGCCTTGCCGTGCAATTGTAAAGTGGGACGGCCGGAAGCGAGATTCACCACTTCAAACTCCTGCCAACTCACGCCTTGCGCCCAACCCGTGCCTAACGCCTTCATCCCGGCTTCCTTGGCCGCGAAACGAGCCGCATAACGCTCCCCCCAATTCGCCTTCGTGGATACGTAAGCAATTTCCCCGGGCGTGAACACCCGGTGCAAGAAACGGTCCCCGTAGCGGGAAACGGACTGCCGAATGCGCTCGACATCTGCCAAGTCACTACCCAGGCCCACGATTTTTGCGTTCGAGAGTTCCATCGCGATAAATGAAAAGAGGCCGCGTTCTCGAAAGAACGCGGCCTCTTCATCGAAACAAGTTTATTTAGGATTGTTCTTGCGGAACTCTTCCCAACGGCGACGTTGGGCGATCGCAATGGCCTTGCGCGCGGAGGCGCTCAGCTTACGACGACCAGGCTTTTCCGCCACTTCGGCGCCGGGGACGGCGGCCACGACGGGCTTGGGGGCGTTCTTTGAACCCTTCGGACGACCGGGCTTGCGACCCTTCTTGCCTTTGCGGGGAGCGGCCGGAGCCGCCATAGCAGCGGCCGGAGCCGCATCTTCCGTCTCAGGCTCACCGGCGATCGCCGCTTTGACCGAGTCAATCTGGGCATCCAAGCGCTGCCGGGACATCTGCAAACCTTCGAGCAAAGCGCTCAAGAGAGCCGGATCGCTCGGTAATAGATTTTTAGCCATGTTTTATATTCTCCATCAACTCAATTTTGTCTCGCCGGGTACCGGAACCGCTTCCTGTCGATTAAAGTTTCGGAAACTTGCTTTTCGGACAAGGCGAGAATTGCTCTCAGTGTATCAAAATGATTTCCCCGCGTCATAAATAAAAGTAACCGGTCCATCGTTTGTCAAATAAACTTTCATGTCCGCTTGGAATACTCCGGTCGCGACCTCCACCCCAGTCGCCCGAAATTGCCGCACGAAATAGTCGTAGAGCTCCCGGGCTACCTCTGGCGGAGCCGCCCGTTCAAAGCTCGGCCGCCGCCCCTTGCGTAGGTCGCCGTAAAGGGTAAATTGCGATACCACTAAAACGCCCCCATGCACATCTTGCACGGAAAGGTTCATTTTGCCCTCCGGGTCGGGAAATATCCGCAATCCGAGGGTCTTATGGATCAAATAATCAGCATCTTTCTCCGTGTCGCCGGCTCCTACCGCTAACAAGAGTAAGAGCCCCTGGCCGATGGCGCCGGTCACTTGCCCAGCTACTTCCACCCGGGCTTCGCTCACCCGTTGCAATACGATTCGCATCTAGACACGCCCCTGTTTTAGCAGCTCCGCGCGAATCCAATCGGCCAGCGGGGCTAACGTACCGAGCTGTTCGAGCGGTACTTTCATCTTGCGCCGCCAATTGGGATACTCGGCCGTGCTTCCGGGCAGATTCTGCTGGTGCTCCTCGCCGGTAATTTCCTCCTGATTGAGGATAAACACGGCGGATTTTGCCGGCGCCAAAAAGCGAATCACCGCCCGCACTAACTCGTCACCGGCAAGGGGCCAGGTCTCTTTGTCCTGCTCCAACGCCAATCGCAAAGGTTCGAATGACTCACGGCGTTCTTTCCACTGCCGCACATAAGCCGACTCATCGGGTAACAAACCCGCGGCCCGGCGCGCTTCGATATCGGCGCCCGACAAAAAGCCGGATAACGTGGGCAAATCATGGGTGGTTACTGAGGCGGCGGCCAGCGCGGGATACTCCGCGGGCGCACGGAAAGTGTCGCCCTCACGCTCAAAAATCAGCAACCGATAACCCAAAATGCCAAAGCGATCCAGCAATTCCCGCATCTGCGGCGTTACCGTACCGAGATCCTCGCCGATTACCAAAAACTGCCGCCGTACGCTTTCGAGGGCGATAATCCGCAGCAAAGCTTCGGCGTCGTTGCGGACATAGGCTCCCTGGCGGGCGGTGAAATCCGCCGGTATCCAATATAAGCGAAAAAAGCGCATCACGTGATCGAAGCGCAACGCTCCGCCCGCCTGCGCATTGGCCCGGATCAACTCACAGAAAGACCGGTAACCCGTTTCTTCAAGATAAGTTGGGCTCGGCGGCGGAAAGGCCCAATCCTGACCTTCCGGAGAAAAGCCATCCGGCGGTGACCCGACCCTAACCCCGCTGGCGTAAGCCGCTCGCTCATACCAGACATCGAAGCCATACCGGTCACTGGCCAGGGCTAGATCATGATACAAACCCAGGCTCATTCCTGCCGCACGCAATTGTGTCTGCACGCTTTCCAGTTGCTGCTCCAACGCCCATTGCAGGTAAATGTAAAAACGAATGGATCGCTGATGCCCGGCCGCGAATTCCGCGACGGCCGCTGATTGGGGGTCCTGATACTCCGCCGGCCACTGCGTAAATAGCCACACCGCCGGATGACGCCGATGAATCGTTTCGTCCAGCGCGCAGAAAGTAGCAAATGCCCGTCGCCGCTCGCCATCCGCCGCTTGGCAATATTCATCAAAAGCCTGCCGCCGCGGCGAATTCTCCCGCTGTAGGTGGCGGTAAGCCACCCGCAAGATCTTTTTCTTGAGCCGCCAAATCCGCTCGTACTCCACGTATTCCGCGGCGCGCAGGGCCGCCAATTCTCGCTTTACCGTAGGCGATTGCCCGATGGCCGTCGCCCAAGGGCTTCTCCGATACTCCGGCAGGGCTTCTACGTCCAAGTAGATCGGATTGCGGTAGTAAGCACTCAGCGGGAGATAGGGGCTGGTGTTAAATGGCTGCCGGTTATGAATCGCATGCAAAGGATTTAGCCCGATAAAGCTTACCGCCAATTCCTGATGAGCCCACAAGGAAAAGTTCAACAAATCGGTGGTGTCGCCCACGCCCCAATTGCGGGCCGATTTCAGTCCGTAAAGGCTAATGGCTATACCCGCGGTGCGCAAGGAATCCGGCATCCAAGCCCGTTCCGGGCCTACGACTAAGGCCATCGTCGCGCTGCGTTCTCCCACACGTACCATTAGTTGGTGATAGCCCAGGGGTAACTGATCAAACAACGGAATCTGCAATTGCACAAAGCGTTCGGCGCGCAATTCTGCTTCGGCCAGGGTCTGTAAGGTGCCACACGCAAAGTCACCACGCTCCAGGCGACCGTCCTCGAATCGCACTGTCAGCTCCAGGCGGTGGTGTAAATCGGAGGCCGGCAAATGGACTGTAAGTTCGCCCGGCGCCGGTTTCTGCCCCACCACTCGTGTCGGCTCCAGCAGCCGCGTCCAATGCTGCCAAAGCCTTGTTTCTTCTGCCGCATTCAGCCCGGTAAGCGACATATCATCGAGCCCCAAGGACTGTAAGATGCCATGCTGCACCTCCGCGCTCGTCCGATGGCTTTCGCCCCAGTTATCGACATAGTCAGGCTCAATCCCATGCCCCTCTGCCGCACGCGTGAGCGCCGCTTCCAAAGTCGCGGCCGGTCGAAATCGGGTTATTTCTCGCAAGCCTCAAGTTTATCTCTCTCATCCCAATTCATGGGACCATAAGGGATGCATATGGAAAACCGCATTGAACTCGGCCCCGGACCGGAAGACCTTTTCGCCCGCATTGATCAAGCTGGAATTGGTGCCGACCCTGGCGAAGGGATCATCACCACCACCGTCGACTCGGCCATCAACTGGGCTCGTAAGAACTCCATCTGGCCCATGTCTTTCGGCTTGGCCTGTTGCGCTATCGAGATGATGTCCATGAACGCCTCGCGTTACGACGCCGCGCGTTTCGGGGCCGAAGTCTTCCGCGGTTCGCCACGCCAATCGGATCTGATGGTGGTGGCCGGTCGCGTCTCGAATAAGATGGCCCCCATTGTGCGCCACCTCTATCAGCAAATGCCGGAGCCCAAGTGGGTGATCTCGATGGGCGCGTGTGCCACGTCCACGGGCGTCTTCAGCAATTACGCGCTCATTCCCGTCAATCAAGTGATTCCGGTGGACGTCTATGTGCCCGGCTGCCCGCCCCGTCCGGAGCAACTGATCAACGCCTTGATGATGCTCCAAAAGAAGATTCAGGCCGAGACCGGTTCGCTGATGAAAGTGCTGAACCTCGAGTAAGGCGATATCATGCTCTTTGCATGCGAGCCATCTTTGCTATCCTCTTTTCGTTCGCGCTAGCCGCGCAGAATACCGATTGGGCCCACTATGGTGGCTCGCCCAACAACGACCGTTACTCGCCGCTCAAGCAGATCACCAAAGGCAACGTGAAGCATCTCCGCGTCGCCTGGACCTACGATACCGGTGACGCTTTTCCGGGCTCAGAGATGCAATGCCATCCGCTGATCGTCAACGGCATAATGTATGCGACCACGCCCAAGCTGCGGGTCGTCGCCGTCGATGCCGCCACGGGTAAAGAGAAGTGGCGGTTTGATCCGCACGACGCCCGCGAGAAGATCGGCAAGGCCCGCGCCCGCGGGGTGACCTACTGGGCCGAAGGCGCCGATCGCCGGATCTTCGTCACCGCCCGGCATTGGCTCTATGCGCTTAACGCCGACACCGGCCAGCCCATCCCCAGCTTTGGCGTCAAAGGCAAGGTGGACCTTCGCGAAGGTCTAGGCCGGCCGGCGCGCGAAGTTACCATCACCTCGACGACGCCCGGCGCCTTGTACAAAGATTTGCTGATCATGAGCGTCCTGGTGAGCGAAGGCCTACCCTCCGCCCCCGGCCACATCCGCGCCTTCGATACGCGGACGGGCCAGGTCCGCTGGGTATTCCACACGATTCCCCAGCCCGGCGAGCCCGGCTACGAGACTTGGCCCAAAGAGGCCTATCAGTATAGCGGAGGGGCCAATAACTGGGCTGGCATGACGGTGGACACAAAACGCGGCCTGGTCTTCGCCGGCACCGGCTCGGCCGCCTTCGACTTCTACGGCAAAAACCGGGCCGGGGACAATCTCTACGCCAATACACTGCTGGCGCTCGATGCGGCCACGGGCAAGAGGGTCTGGCACTTCCAAGCCGTCAAACATGACGTCTGGGATCGTGACTTCCCCGCCCCGCCGAACTTGGTCACCGTGAAGCGCGACGGCAAGCCGGTGGATGCGGTGGCGCAGATCACCAAGTCCGGCCATGTCTTCGTCTTTGATCGCGCCACAGGGAAGCCGCTGTTCCCCATCGTCGACGTGAAGGTGCCCACCAACGGCGTCGATGGCGAAGTGCTTTCGCCTACCCAACCCTTGCCCACTTCACCCCCGCCCTTCGCCCGTCAACGCCTCACCGCGGACACGCTTACCCGCCGCACCCCCGATGCCCATGCGGCCGCTGCGCAGCGCTTCAAGCAGATTCGCTCCAATGGTCAGTTTGAACCGCCGAGCAAAGAAGGCACCATCATATTCCCCGGCTTCGACGGCGGCGGCGAATGGGGCGGCGCGGCCTTTGACGCCGGCACCGGCCTGCTCTACGCCAATGCCAATGAGATGGCCTGGATCCTGCGTTTGGTGGAGCGCAACACCAGCGCCGCCCCGAGTGGCCGTCAGCTTTACCAAAGCAACTGTGCCAGTTGCCATCGTGCGGATTTGGCCGGCGCGCCGCCGGAATTCCCGTCTTTAGTCAAAACTAGCGATAGTTACACCACGGGCGAGTTACAGGCACTCATCCGGGAGGGCCGCGGCCGTATGCCGGGCTTCGCGAATCTTTCCGGCCCCGCCAACTCCGCCATCGCGCGCTTCGTGCTTACCGGCGTCGACGAAAGCGTCGCCGCTACGAATGACCAACCCAATCCCATCGAGCAAAAGTATACCCACGATGGTTACAACAAATTCCTCGATCCGGATGGCTATCCCGCCATTTCCCCTCCCTGGGGCACGCTGAACGCGATCGACCTCAATAAGGGCCGTATCGCCTGGAGCATTCCCTTCGGCGAGTATCCGGAACTCGCCGCCGCCGGGATGAAAAACACCGGCACCGAGAATTACGGCGGCCCAGTGATTACCGCCAGTGGACTGCTCTTTATCGGCGCCACCAACTACGACAAGAAGTTCCACGCCTTTGACAAACTCACCGGCAAACTCCTCTGGGAGACCACGCTGCCCGCCGCCGGCAACGCCACGCCGAGCATCTATCAGGTGAATGGCAAACAATACATCGTCATCGCCGCGGGCGGTGGCAAAGCCGGCCCCAAGTCTTCCGGCGGCAGTTACATCGCCTTCGCGCTGCCGTAGCTTCCGTTTCGATAACATAGTCTTGTGCAGCGACTCATCCTCCTTTTACTGCCTTGCCTCGCGTGGACCCAGGAAACGGACGACCGCGCGGTGGCCGAATGGGTACTGCGGGCCAGTGGACGCGTGAGAATTGCTGGCAGCGCGGCCACGGTAAGCGACCTGGACGCTTTACCGCGCACGCCCTTCCGCCTCGCCGCCATTGACTTGGTGGGTACCACGGTCCCTTCCACCGAACTTTCAAAACTGGCCACCGTCACGGAACTGCGCGAGTTACAGTTACCCTCGCCGATCTTCACCACCGGCGCCGGCGACCGGCTCGATGCCAACCACGAATTCAAGGCCCTGGCCAAGCTGACGAAGCTCGAGAGACTCGATTTCAGCCTGCATTTTCTCTTTGATACGAATGTGCGAGATAAAGGCTTGCTCGAGTTTGCCAACGTCACTTCGCTACGCGAAATGCGGCTGACCCAAACCAAGGTAAAAGGGCCTGGCCTCGCACCTTTTGTAAATCTCGAGCGGCTCGAAATGAGTTATACGCAATTGGACGACGCGGGCGCCGAGAGCTTGGCCGGCCTGAAAAAACTCAGGACTTTCTCCGCGCGCGACGTCCTGCTGACGGACAAGGGCTTGGCCTATCTCGCAGACCTCACGGGCCTCGAAGAACTGGACCTCGCCGGAGCCCGAATTACCGACCTCGGGGTGAAGCATTTGGCCAAGCTGACCAATTTGCGCCGCCTGAACCTACTCGGCGCTTCAGTAAGCGACGAAGGCGCCGCGATCCTGGCGGGATTGCCAAAACTCGAAGAACTGAACCTCTACCGCTCGCCGATTACCAATGCCGGGTTAGTGAAACTGGCCGCGCTCAAGAACCTGCGCGACCTCGATGTGCGTTACTCCAAGGTCTCCCGCGCCGGCATTGATTCGCTGCGCGACGCACGGCCCGAATGCCGCGTGGTGTTTCTCGATACGGCGCCCCGGCGCGATACCAGCCTGCGTACCAGCCGGCCGATCAATACCACTGAAGCCGCGGTGATCGCCTGGATCACCAAAATGGGCGGGCGCGCCGAAGGCGACGTGGTGGACCTGACCTCGACGCCCATTACCGATGCGCAGTTGACTTACTTGAGTCCGCTCAAGAAGACCCGCAAGCTGATCTTAAACTCCACCGAACTCGGTGACTTGGGCGCCGCCGCGTTAGCGAAGTTAGCCACCGTGGAGCACCTGGAACTGAACCATACTTTGCTCACTGACACCGGCATCGCCCAGCTCGCCGCCCTGTCGCGCTTGCGCCATCTCACCCTGAACCACACCCCCGTACTCGGCAAGGGGTTGAGCCAACTGAAGCAAGTGGAGCACCTTGAGCTATCGAACACGCAGGTGAATGACGAAGGCATCATGGCGATCAGCCAATTGTCGGGATTGCGGACGCTCCGAATCGCCTATACGGATCCTTCGGACGCTGGCCTGGGCCCGCTGCGCAACCTCACCAACCTCACCTCGCTCGACCTCACCTCGACCGACCTGAGTGACCTGGGCCTAGCCGCGGTCGCGCAGCTTACCAGTCTCGAAAACCTCGTCATCAACTATTGCCGCTTCACTGACAAGAGCTTCGTCGAACTTGCAAAGCTGAAGAACCTGAAGCGGCTCGAGGCGGTGAAAACCCGGGTGACCGACAAGGGCCTGGCCGCGCTCACCGGCCTGACACAGTTGCGTTTTCTGAACCTAGACTACACCGGCGTCACCGACGCCGCGCTGAGCGCCTTACCCCCTGTCGAAGTGCTAAGCCTCGATACCGGCAATATCACCGATGCCGGTGCGGCCGTGTTGGCCAAGATGATCTCACTAAAGTCTTTGAACCTGTACCATACCCTCGTGACGGACCCCGGCGTGGCCCTCATCAAACAATCCCTGCCCAATTGCACCGTCACCTACGATCGCGAAAGCGCCCTGCCCACGCGGAGGAAAAGCTAGATGCTGGCGTTGATCTTACTCGCCCATCTGAGCGTGGACGGAGATTGGATCTCCCGGCTGGGCGGCACCGCAACGCGCGGACCGCAAGGCGACATCGTCGCGCTCGATCTGCGCGCCACCTGGATCGGTGACGCCGACCTCAAGGCCATCGCTTCCCTTCCCACCCTGAAGTCACTGGACCTTTCGCACACTCTGATTACCGATATCGGTTTCCAAGCGCTCAAGTCCGCACCGGCGATTGAGGAACTGAATCTCTACTACGCCGAGCAAGTGGGCGACGGCGTTCCCACCGTCGTCAAAGCCTGGAAGAAGCTTAAGAAACTGAACATGCGCGGCACCAAAATCACTGACCTGGGCGTCGCTCAGTTGGCCGGCCACCCGACGCTCGAATGGATTGACGTGGGCTATTCATTCTTCACCGACAATGGCTTCGATCCGCTGGTGTCGATTCCCCGGTTGAAGCACGCGGCGGTGGGCGGCAACAAGCTCACCGATGTTGGCTTGAACGCCCTGCGCTTGGTGCCGGGGCTCGAGTCGCTCGACGTGAGCGGCTCGCAGCGGACTGACTCAGGCATGTGGTTCGCCAGCATCACGGACCGTGGCATGGAGACCATCGGCCTGTTGCCGAAACTCACCAGCCTGAACCTCCGCGCCAGCAAAATCAGCGACGTCTCAGCCGGCGAATTCTCTAAGCTGACCGCCCTCGTGAGGCTCGATCTGGCGCAGACTAACCTTACCGGCCGCGGCCTAGCGAGCTTGCCTGGGCAGTTGAAGTCGCTGTCGCTGTGGAAATGCGCCAAGGTGGACGACTCGGCCATCGAAGCGCTCAGTCGGCTGAAGCAGCTTACTTGGCTGGACGTCGAAGGCACGGCGCTGAGCGAAGCCGGGGTCGCGAAACTCCGCGCTGCGCTCCCACAGTGCGAAATCAAGAAGTAGGTTTAGTGCTCCGACTTCTTTCTTCTGATGCAGCCTGCCATGCTAGCCCGTCGCGCAAGCGATGGGTAACATGTGCCAAAAAAATTCCAGCGTTTCCTGCTTTTGTCGAGGGCCTGGAGCGGTGGGTCACATTCGCTCAATTACCTTGCAGAAAACAATAGAGTTACGATTGTCCTCTGTGACTCGCCGTTTACGCGGCAGGCTAGGACTATGCTAGAGCCAAGCAGCCTCTGCTTCTTGCGATTCGAGCGCTTGGAAGAGAAAATCATCGACACTCTGGAATGCACCACTTTCGAGCCGTTTCTGGATGAGCGCTTCCATTTCGGGTTTGACGATGAGGGTCATATAATTCCTCATGATCACACGAAACTTAGGGCAACGCGTATGCCACCAACGAATCCGAAAACCGGTTCGAATACTTGTTGCCGCCCCCAGCGGCGATCACCACGTATTGCTTCTTGGTCTTCGCACTCCAAAAGGTCATCGGCGAGGCGAAGGCGCTGGCGGGAAGGGTGACGGTCCAGATCTCGCGGCCGGTCTTCGGGTCGAAGGCGCGGAAGCGGTCGTCATTGGTGGCGCCAATGAACAGGACGCCGCCGGCAGTGATGAGGGAGCCTCCCAGGTTGGGCGCGCCGGTGGCACCGAGGCTCGTGGTGCCCAGGACGCTGCGCCAACGGAAGCGGCCGGTGTTGAGGTCAATGGCCGTCAGGTGGCCCCAGGGCGGCACTTGGCAGGGGTGCAGTTGATTGTCCCAGAAGCGACCGCTGTTGGTCTTGGCGCCTTGCGCACGGAAGGGTGAAGAGGCGTCGGACGGGCGCGGCAGAAGCTGGAAGGTCATGCCGGCGTCCATCGAGTTGACGTAGACGGTTTGCGTGCGCGGGTCATAAGAGGCGCCGCCCCAATTGGCGCCGCCGTTGGTGCCAGGGAAGAGGATCGTCCGTTCGGGCCCGATGGGCGTGTAGAGCGAGCCGAAGACCGCGTCCTTGGCGATCTCATGACAAGGGGCGGTGGGGCGCAATTCATCCCGCCGCATCGACTGGCGGGCGAAAGGCGGTGGCAGCGCGGGGATCGGCTGCGTGGGCCAGGCGGCCTCGCCCGGGATGCGGCTGGGCGGCACAGGCGTTTCGCGGACATCAAACAAGGGCTTACCCGTCTCGCGGTCGAGCAGAAAGACGAAGCCGGTCTTGGTGATCTGGGCCACGGCGTCCACCTTCTTGCCTTGCCGGGTGACAGTAACGAGCAAGGGCTGCGCCGGAAGGTCATAGTCCCAGATGTTGTGATGCAACGTCTGAAAGTGCCAACGGCGGCGGCCGGTGCGGACGTCAATCGCGACGACGGAATCGCCGTAGAGATTAGCCCCGTGGCGATCGCCGCCATAGAGATCGGGCGAGGGCGAGGTGAGGGGGACAAAGATGAGCCCGCGCGCCGGGTCGACGCTGGCCATCGACCACATGTTTAAGCCACCGCGTTGGCGGGCGCTGTCGCCGGCGAAACTGGCGGGGTCAGCAGTGGCGAAGCGCCAAACGAGCTTCCCCGTGCGGACATCGAAGGCGCGAATGTCGCCACTGGGCCCGCGCGGCTCGCCGTCGCTAACCCAGGAGCCGCAGATCACGAGGTTCTCGAAGACCGTGGGCGGAGAAGTCATGCCGTAGGCGCGTCCGTCAAAGCCATCGGCCATGCCGACGCGCAGGTCGACGACGCCGGCGGTGCCAAAGGCAGGGTCTGGACGGCCGGTGGTGGCATCGAGCGAGAAGAGGCGGCCGTCCTGGGTACCGTACAGGATCCGGCGCTGCTGGCCATCGGTCCGGCCATCGGTCCGGCCATCGGTCCGGCCATCGGTCCGGCCATCGGTCCGGCCATCGGTCCAATGGGCTACGCCGCGGTGGGTAAGCAGGTTGTAGCCCCGCTTCTTGTCGAGTTGGGGGTCGAAGGCCCAAAGCTGGCGGCCGGTTTCGGGTTCCAGGGCGATCACGCGATTGAAAGGAGTAGGGAAATAGAGGGTGCCGGCGACATAGAGTGGTGTGGCCTCAAAGGCGCTGCGAAAGGGCCATTCGTGCTGACCGTCGCTCACGTCGCCGGTATGGAAGGTCCAGGCGACTCGGAGGCGCTGCAAATTGCCGCGATGAATTTGGGTGAGGGGCGAGTACTTGTGGCCGGACGGGTTGCCGCCATAGTGCTCCCAAGTCTGCGCATTGGCGAGGAGAGGAAATAGTACCAAGGCTGCGAACGGTCTACTCATGTTCGCCAGATTCTATCACCTAAGGCTGATCCCGGTGCGCCACTAGGGCTATGGCCGATGGAACTTTGGCACTAAGCCGCGCATGATCGAAGGTATGGTGATTCGCAAACGGAAACGGACCTTGATTCGCGGTGGGCAGTTTCGGCTGGAGAATGGCCAAGGCGGCATCCTGAGTGGCTTTGGCGACGGCGACTTCATCCGGTTGCGCGACGAGTTCGGCAATGAATGGTGCGGCGCGGCGGAACTTCAATACGACGAGAGCATTCGTTATCGCTTTCGCGATTCCGAAGGCCACTACGCCACCGGCGTCGGCGACAATTTCGGCATCACGCTGCGCGACGACCGCGGCCGCACGTGGCGCGGCTTTGTAGACTAAACGCGCCGAAGCCCGCTGGACTTTTGCCGGCGGGCTTCGGAGAGACTGAGTTTAGGCTACGGACGAGTCTGCCCATCGGCCTTCTGCCGCTCGATCTTAGTGCTTTGCCGATTCTGCTGGCGGTTGATCTTGGCGCGTTCCGCCGTCGAAAGTCCGCCGCCGTCGATCCGGTCCCGCCGGACCTCCTTGCGCAGGGCGGCCTGTTGGGCATTGAGCCGGGCGGCCTCAGCCTTCGTGAGGGTGCCCGAGCGAACCCCTTCGTTGATGCGGGCCTGTTGATTCACCTCGCGCTTGGCGACGGTCTGCGCCTGCAGGCCGAGCGACAAAACAGCGGCAAAGAGTGCGATTTTGATCATGGCTTTTATGCCTCCTCTGTTCGGTTAAAGGCCAATCCACGGGCAAAGTTGCGCCCTCCATAAGAATTTAGTTAAAGCTCGATTTCAAGAACCGGATGCCATCCGCGGCCAGGGTGTCCATGTCTTTTTCGAGGTCGCGCCAGATGCGGGCCGCCGCCGAAATCTCTTTCAGCGCCGAGCCGAAGCTCTCAATGGTGAGCCAGCCATCGTAGTTGACATCGTGCAGAGCCTGGAAGACGCCGGTCCAATCGACGTGGCCGGTGCCGGGCGTGCCGCGGTCATTCTCGCAGGCATGCACGTGCTTCAGCAAGGGCCCCGCCGTGCGATAGCCATCGGGGATGCTCTTCTCTTCGATGTTCGAGTGGAAGGTGTCGAAGAGGATGCCCACGCGCGGGTGGTTGATCTCCTGGCAGAAGGCGAGCGCATCGGCGGCGGTATTCAGGAAGTAAGTCTCAAAACGATTCAGGGGCTCAAGCGCGAGCGTAATGCGATGGGCATCGAGAGTGGGTGCGAGTTCCTGGAAGAATTCCACCGACCGCTTCCACTCGTCGGCCGTCCGGCGCACGCCGGTGAAATGACCGAGCGGCGCGTACATCGGCCCCGCCAGAATCTCGCCTCCGGCCTCGGCCAGGGCTTTGATGCAGGCGCGGAAATAGTCAAGTGTGTGACGCCGCACGCCGGGGTCCGGGTTGAGCGGATTATTCTCGAGCGACGCGATGCCGACCGCAGTTAGTCCCAGTCCTTTCGACATGCAGGCCTGATAAAGGGCCGCCGAGGGAAAGGCTTGGGGATCGATCAGCAGAATCTCGACTCCGTCGTAGCCCCAGCCCTTCGCTTTGTCCAGAATGGGAAGGTCAGCGACGGTAAAGTTCGCCGTCCACAGCATGGTGTTGATGCCAAATCGCATGAGCCGATTCTATCGCGATAATTGCCACTCGAGGCGAAGAAGTTCGGCCAGGCTCCAGGCTTGAGCTGGCGCGCCGACGGGCCGATGCGGCGGGTCACCGTCGTAAATCTCGGCGATGTGGCCCAGGCAACCGGCTTCGGTCTCCTCGCGCCAACGCTTCACCTTCGCCTCCACCTCGGCGCGGCGATCGGGTCGCAACCTCAGGCAGGCAGTCAAATAAGGTCCTAAAAGCCAGGGCCAGACGGTTCCCTGGTGATAAGCCGAGTCCCGCTCTGCCGGGCCACCCGTATAGCGGCCCCGATACCCCGGATCTTGCGGGGCCAGCGTCCGTAAACCCACGGGAGTTAGTAACTCAGACTCGATAATCTCAAGCATTGCTTTACCTTGTTCGGGACTTACACACAAATAAGGCAGCGATAGCGCAAATAATTGATTCGGCCGCAGCCGATCATCCCCCACCACATCCGACAAATAGCGGCCATTCCAAAAGCTTCGCTCGAAGGCCGCCGTGGCCGCTTCCAGTGCCGGATCGCCAAGATAAGCCAAAGCGTTGAGCCAGAGCGCGTTAATCTCCACCGCCTTGCCGTATCGCGGCGTGATGGGCCGCCCGTCGACGCGAGCGTCCATCCAAGTGAGGTTCGTGGTCCGGTCACCGGCGGCTAGCAGGCCATCGCTGGGGTCGACTTGAATGCCAAAGAGAGTGCCGCGCCGGAACCAGGCCACGATTTCTTCAATCGCCGGGCGTAAGTCCTGACTATCTCCGCCAGCGGCTTGTAACTCGGCGATGGCAACGATTAACCATAAGGTCGCGTCCACTGAGTTATACTCCGGCGTTTCGCCGGCGTCCGGAAACCGATTCGGAATCAGACCTTGGTGTAAGTGGCCGAGAAAGGCATCGATGATGGCGCGGGCTTTCGCCAGTTCGCCGCGGGCGATCAACAATCCGGGCAACGCGATCATTGTGTCACGGCCCCAATCGGTGAACCAGGGGTAGCCGGCGATCAAGGTCGGCTTCCCATCGGCACGTTGGGCGTGGAAGTCGGCCGCCGCATCCCGGCCATGCCGGCAGCGGCCTGCCCGCCAGTTTTCGATGTCCAGTACCAAGTCAGGCTCTACGGTCGCCACCAGGGCGACGGGCTGGTCCGCCGAAATCTGGTAGAGGTAACGGCCGGGCGTGTAGAGGTCCTCGCGGAAAGCGAAACCGCGATCCTGCTCAATGGAGTACTCAAAGTTCCGCCACCAGCCGGGGTCCGCCGCGAATTCTCCGTGCCAAGCGTGCAGGTGCAGACCCTCCGGACGTCCCGCCCCGAGTTGATGATAACCACGTCCGGCAATGAAGGGCCGCACGGCCAATTCGCAAGCGGCGCTGGCCGCATAATGCACCACCGCGATGGGCCGGCCGGGAACCAGGAAGAGAGTCTTCCGCAAAAGCACCCCGTCTACCCAATAGGTCCACATGGGAAAGGGGTCAAGCGAGAAGTCCACCAGGTGGCGGTAACCGGTGGGATGCACGCAACCCGGAAATTGATTCGCCCCCAGCGCTTCGCCGTTCAACTCTTCGTCGACCTTGGCGAGCCAGACCTGCCGCTCTCCGCCGCCGGAGCCGACCACCAGATAGCCATGGTAGCGTCGGCTATTGGCGCCACTCACCGTCCCCATAGCAAAAGCGCCCGTGCCGTTGGTTTCGAGCCATTCGAGGCGCGAGGATCGCTCATAATCTTGGCAGAGATTTGCCGGAATGCGCATGAATTCGCCTTTAGCTATAGCGGATCACGGCGATGGTGATGTTGTCGTTGCCACCCGCCCGCTTCGCCACCTCGATCAAGCGCGTCACCTGAACTTCCAGCGAGTCGGCCTCGGCGAGAATTTCGTGGATGACGGCATCGTCGACCAGCCCGTGTAGTCCGTCCGAACAGAGCATCACTACGTCGCCCGGGTGGAAGTCGATCTCGTTGGTCCGGATGGAAACATTCTCTGAGGTGCCGATGGCCTGCGTGAGGACGTTCCGATTGGCGTAGCGCTTAATCTGCTCGTCGGTGAGTCCTAGATTGTGACGCAGCTCATTCACCAGGCTTTGGTCGTAAGAGAGTTGCGTCAGTTGATTCTCCCGCAAGAGGTAAGCGCGGCTGTCGCCCACGTTGGCGATGGCCAAACGCTCTCCCTGCCAGCACGCGGCGACAATCGTGGTGCCCATACCCTTGCACTGCTGCGTTTGCTTAGAGTGTCGCCAGACGCGGCGATTGGCTTCCGCGATAGCCGTTTCGAGCGCGGCTACGCTGTGGCCGTTGATGCCCGACGCCCGCAACAGGTCCGCCACGCAGTCGACGGTCATCTGCGCCGCCACCTCGCCACAGGCAGCTCCGCCCATCCCATCGGCGACCAAGGCGAGCCCGAGGTCGTCCGCGATAAGGTATCGATCTTCGTTGTTGGGCCGGACTAACCCAACATCAGTGCGCCCGGCCACATAGACTGGCATGTTCGCTTTACTTTACCACCTCGGAAACCCGAATTCTGCTCCCGTACGTCTTAGGATAGGAGCAATGCCTTTTATCTACTCCTGCCGGCTCCGGTTCGCCGACACCGACGCAAGTGGCCGCATTCACAATGCGGCCATTTTCCGCTATTTCGAGGCCGCCGAGTCGGAATTCCTGCGCGACGCCCAGATTCCTTACTCCTACATCGACACTCTGGGCGTCAAGTACCCGCGCGTCCGGGTGGAAGCCGATTTCGTGGGCGCCCTGGTCGATGACGATCTAATGAACATCGTCGTCCGGGTCGAACGCCTGGGGAGCCGGGCCTTCACCCTGGGCTTTGAAGTGGAAGTTGACGGTACCCTGCGCGCTCGTGGGAAACTCGTGATTTGCTGTATGGATCCGCTAACCGAGCGCTCCTGCGCCATTCCGGCCGAGCTGGCCAAAGTTCTGGAACAACATGTTTAAACCTTTTCTGACTCTCCTCTGCCTCGCCTTTGCGCTCGGGGCGCAGGACAAACCCGAAGGCACTTCCCTGCTCGGCGTCCCCCTGCGCGCCGAAAAGGACGATGGCCGCATCGCCGCCGCCGACGCCGACCTGGCCAAGTCCCCCGGGAAGCTCGATGCCATGCTGAAGGCCGGCCAAGTGCGCGACGCACTGCTCCAATACAACGCGTCGATCGGCGTCTACACCAAGGCGATGCAGGCGTTCCCCAACGATCCGCGGCCCTATCGCTGGCGCGGCCACCGCCAGATCTCGCTGCGCAAGTTCGACCTCGCCATTGTCGACCTCGAAAAAGCCCGGTCCCTCGCACCGTCGTCCTTCGAGGCCGCGTACTACCTCGGCCTCGCCTACTACTTCTCTCAGCGCTACGGCGACGCCGCCAACGAGTTCGCCCGCTGCGTCAACATGGCCGGCAAGCCCGATGAGTTCGCCAAAAGCCTGCCCGCGGGCATGGTTGGCTGCGCGACCTTGCCCCAAACCCCGGAGTACCTGATGGGCATCGCCGACTGGCATTATCGCGCCCTACGCCGCGCCGGCCGTAGCGGCGAAGGCAAAGAGATCCTGGGCAACATTAAGGAAGGTCTGCAAATGCGGTCGAACGAAAGCAACTATCGCGATCTGCGATTTTTCCAGGGCAAGGTGAGCGAAAAGGAACTGCTCGAGTCGACGGGGATCGCCTACACCAATGCCGCCTCCGCGGTGGCGCTGCAGCAGATTCTAGGAGGGCGCATCGGCGAAGGGTGCACCTTGTGGCGTAAGCTGTCGCGGGATTCGAACTGGTCGGCCTTCGGCGTCATCGCCGCCGAGGTGGAGTTAACGAAGGAGAGCCGTGCGGCCTGCGCACTCTTCAAATGAACAACGTATCGAGCCCAAATCTGGTTCGCTTTCGCTACGGCGCACTAACTCGCCTGCCCGAAGCTTCGACGCTCCGGGTTTCCGCCAGGCAACTACTTGGTGAACTCCTTTCCGTTCGCTAGATCCACCAGTCTTGCTCAACGAACGCGCCGCGAAACATTCCTGAGTCAGCCATGTAAGCTAGAAAGTGCCAATGAAACAAATCCCTTTGCTTCGGCTGCTATTTCTGCCCGCGCTGCTTCAGGCCCAGCAATTGCAATTCGAAAAGACCTATCCCGCCGGCGCTCGCCTAACGCTGCCCGGCTTGCGCGCCGGCCAAATCTATTCGCTTACTGTCCGGGCCACCGCGCCCCTGTCCCCAACGGACCGCATCAGCTTGGAACTTACCAGCGGCGGCCGCCGCCTGGTCGGCAAAACGCTGCACCCCGGCGACAGCGACCTCACCGCCATGGTCCGCGCCGAAGCAGGCATTACCACGCTGGCTGCTAGTACCAGCGGTGCTAAGCAGAGCCTGAACGTCCGCGTGGTGGCTTGGCCTAACTCCGCGCCCGTCGAGGTGGAACCCAACAACCGTTGGCAGGAAGCCCAAACCATTCGCCTCGAACAGACCATCTTCGGCTCCGCCGATGACGCCCCTTACTTTCCCTTACCCGGAACTTCCATGCCAGCGCTCAAGAAAGCCGCCTTCGAACAAGCCCCGGACTGGTTCCGTTTCGAATTCGCCAGCGATAAGCCCAAGCTGGTCTTCTTCCAACTCGACCTCGCCGAGCGCGACAACATCCCCGCCGACGTAACCGTCTTTCGCATTCAGAACGGCAAAGAAGTTGCTTTCAACGATGGCGAAGATCCGGTGACGATGCCGCACGAGGTGCAAGCCCTTCAAGGGAATAAGTTCACCACGCGCGTTCTGCGCGAGCCCGGCACTTACTATCTCCGCGTCGTCGCCAATCATCCCGAATATAAGTTACGCACCCGCGTTTACGACTTACCCCCCTACCTCGACCCCCGCCAGGCTGTCCGCACCGCCATCGATTATGCCCTCGGCGCCGGTGACTCCTGGCACGCCAACACGCCCCGCCGTGGCGGCGTCTACGATCGGGTCTCCAGCGTCCATCAGGAGACCTCCCTCTGCGTCGCCTGCCACGTCACCCACTTTTCGCAGCGCGCTCAGCTTTACGCACTGCGCCAAGGCTACCCCATCCACCAGCGTCAGCAGTTACAATTCATGACGGAGCGTTTCTATAACAATCCCCGGCCATTATACGGCTTCGAAGAGCAAGGCGCGGTCTGGGCCCGCGTCATCTCCGCGCCCGCCAATGTCCTGGGCCGCATGTCGCACTTACTCGATCTATTCGAGCAACAAACCGGGGCCGATCGCCGCGAGCAATTCCATCGCGGTGTCCGCGAGTATCTCCAGCTTTACTATCAGGATCGCACTAAGCTTCCATCTGATGAAACCAACGGCAACCAGCCCCTGGTCTCCAATTACGAAGTCGCCTGGTATGCCTGGGAAGTCACCAAGAATCCGCAGCTCGAAACTCTACTTACCCAAACCGAACACAAGAACCTGATCGATCTTTGTTACCAAACCCAGGCCCTTGTCTCTATCGACGCCAGGAAACACGCCCCGCGCATCGCCCAAAACGTCGAACGCATCCTCTCCTTGCAACGCGCTACCGGCCAATGGTCAATGAAGTTCGCCGCCAACGAGAAAGATGTCGAGTTCCAAACCGGCCACGCCCTCTGGGCCCTCGCCATGGCCGGTGTGCCGCGTGAAAATCCGCAAGTTAAAAAAGGCCTCGCCTACTTACTCGGGCGTCAACAGGATTTCGGCGGCTGGCTCGATCCCCTTCAGTCCTTCGAGAACTTCCGTACCCCGTTCCGCGAAACGCAAATGTCCGTGCTTGCCCTTTCCACTTACTATCCGCTGGAGAAGCAGCCCAAGGGCTGGGGCACGGGAGCATTCAACCCGAAAGCCGACTTACTCACCGCCCTTGACTTAGTGTGGGACCAGCAAACGCCCCAGGTCGTAAATCTAATCACCGCACTAGCCGGACACCCCGACCCCTTCATCCGTCAGCAAGCCGTGGAAGCCTTGGGACGGCTCGCCCTGCCATCGTCGATGCCCATCTTACTCGCCCACTTAGGCGACGACAGTAAGTTAGTTCAGCGCACCGCCGCCTGGGCTATCCGGCAAGTCCAAAGCCGGCACGCAGTAATTCCCCAACCGATCATCGCCGCCCTCGATTCCGCCGACGCCCGTGTCCGCTGGGGCGCCACTCGCATCTTCGCCACTCATTTCGCCGCCCTTGCGCGCTCCCCGGAATTAGGTGACGCCCTCGCCCGTCGCACTAACGACTCCCAGCCCGCCATCGCCGCCCAAGCCATAAAGGGCGTCTGGCAGTTCTGGTTCTGGTCATCCGATACGCAAGTCAAATCTCGAATCGAAGACAGCCTCCTCGCCGCTCTCGCCAGGCCTCAACACCCTTGGCCGGAACAGGCGATTCGCGAAGGCATTTACAACTTAGCCGACGAGAATATTCGGTATCTCTATAACAACTGGGTCCCGGCGATTTCCCGCGAAGCCGACCAGAAACGGGTCATCGCAGGACGCCTCAAACTCGAAGCCCGCCTGGCCGATAAGTTCGCCCGCTTCCTCGACACCCAACCCGACGCGGCCCGCAAGCGTCTGCTCGCCGGCTTAGTGGAGTTACCCCTGCGCCGCTCCGATATCTACGACCCCGCCGCCGATTCCGAACACGGCTTCGTCCCCGTCTACAACCGCATCGGCAACGACGTCGAGCAGAGCGTCTTTTTTGGCGAAAGCAACACCCGCTTCGCCACCGCCCTGCTGCCCCTGGTTGCGTCCCAGGACCCTGACCTCCGCCGCCTCGCCATTGGCGCCGCCCAGCTCACTCGGGATGCCCGCTTCGGCGCCGTCACCGCCATCTCCGGCAAGCCCGGCCCGGTGCGCGACCAACTCGTCGCCGCGGCCAAAGCCGACATCAAGGCACCCGAGAACGCCGAGTTGCTGAAGGCCTTCAACCAATTCCCCCGCCCTCCGGCCCCGTCCAAGGGCGCTGCCCGTCGCGGGCCAGCGGCCAAGCCCGACGAAGCCTTCTACCGGGGCTACGTGGAGCCCATCTTCTTGAAGCGCGGCAAGGACGGCTACGCCTGTGTCCAGTGCCACGCCTCCCATTCGGCCTTCAACGCTACGCTCAGCACCGTCTTCAGCGTGGTGAACCTGGAAGATCCTGAAGAGAGCCTCCTCCTCAAAAAGCCCACCTGGACCGCGGAAGCCGAAGGCACCATCGGCGCCCAAAGCCACGGCGGCGGCGTCCGTTTCGAGCGCGATTCGCCCGAATACACCACGATTCTCAACTGGCTAAGAGGGGTAAAAGAATAAGATTGGAGCGGGGGACGAGGCTCGAACTCGCAACCAACAGCGTGGAAGGCTGTGACTCTACCATTGAGTTACCCCCGCTCGAGGTGACGTTTTTATGATACCCCAACGGGCCGCCCTGGGACCCGCGCGTAACTAGGAGTAACCAGGAGGTGAGGCCCCGACCAATGCGGCCAGCACGCGGCTGGTCGCTGGTTGATCTCCATGAGGCGGCGGATTTTGGCTCTCGCGGCTTGGAGGCGGAGTTCTTCGAGAGTGGGTTTGGGTTCGATTGGGACTTCGGTTTTTTGCGGTTCTGGCGTCGGGATTTCGGTCTCCGGGGTGGGTGGCTTGGGTTCGATTGGTGTTTCGGGCTTGGGCTCGGGTTGGATGGCGCGGCGGTCTTCTAGGTCCCTCAAATCTTTGAGGCAATTGCGGTAATGGCGATGGAGTTGGGCGTCGTAGCGGAGGTAGAGGTTTTGCGGAAATCGCGCTTGTTCTGGGCGATGGTGACTTCGAGATGGGCGGTTTCGGAGAGCCAAAAGTCGTTGTTGTTTCCACTTGGAGTAGACGGCTTCGGTGAGTAAGAAATCTGTCTCTTATACACATCTGACGCTGCCGACGAATAGAGAGGTGTAGATCTCGGTGGTCGCCGTATCATT
>ENA-ORBV01002284-ORBV01002284.1-microbial-mat-metagenome-genome-assembly--contig:-NODE-2284-length-40776-cov-8.851200_pt1 | contig 40776 bp, 40 predicted proteins | sample MGYA00237777_ERZ505514 | MGnify/ENA primary metagenome ERZ505514 (study PRJEB26160, sample SAMN06269048) | microbial mat metagenome | isolation source: Oligotrophic lake microbial mat | place... | reverse complement strand
TGGCAGACCAGCGGTTCAAGCGATCAATCGCTGTTGCAAGCCCCGGTGGCCGGGTCGGCGGGCGTGAACATGGTGTTGGCCGCCGTGCTGAATTCGTCCTGGCCCTGCGGCATGGGGCGGTTGATCCAATATCGGATGAGCTTGGCTGCCGGGTCGTCGGAGTTCTCGAAGATCAAGCCGCCACCGTGCAACACGCCACGCACCAGCGGCTTGTTGACCAGGCGGCTCTGGTCGGGGCTGCCCACCACCGACTCGCCCAAAGACGAGTAGTAGTTCTTGTACATGTCGCTGGCGCGCACGGCTTCGGGTGCCAGCGACGGGTCGACCGCCAGTGCCGTGCCAAACAGACGCAGCGCACCACCGGTGCCACTGGTGTTGTCGTGACAACCACTGGAGGCACAGGTGTTGGTGGTGATGACACCGCCGATGTTGACGCGCAACGGCAGGTTCAGCACCGGGTTCACGCAGCGCTGGAAGTACACAAACGACAGCTTCTGGCCCGTGGCACCTGGCGGGTTGCTCACGTTCTGCGGGTTGTCCAGCGGGCTGCCGCCGCCGCACCCGCCCAACAGGGCAAGCACGGCGGCGGCGGCCGGCAGGATCAGGCGGCTTGGGTGGTGTCGTCGGGTCATCGTTTCATCGGTCATGAACCTGGGCAGCCGCGCGCGATCCAGCTGGCGATCTGGTTGTAGCCGGTGCTGCCCACGGGCAGCAAGGCCGTGGTCTGTGCCAGTTCACCGCTGGGGTGTGGCACGGTGGACGGGCGCAACAGCAGCGGATTGGCGGAAGTGACACAGGTGTTGTTGACAAGGCTCAGCGTGACGTTGAAATCGCCCTCCTCGCTGCCCGTCAGCACGAAGCGGTTGCGCGGGTTGCCCAGCCCGGCCTGGTGGCAGCTGGCGCACTGCACACGCAGGATGGGCTGCACTTGCGACAGGAAGGTCTCCTGACTCAAGGCCGACACCGTGCGCATGCCGCTGCCGGCATCGAAGGGATCGTTGTAGTACTGACCGCCCAGGTCCATCCACTCGGCAAGCAGGCGTTTTTCGGCCTTGTTCAACAGACTGCCGTGGTTGGGCGCAGTGGACGGCGGGTTGGGATGTTCGGTGCGCGATGCACCAGCGGCCAGCAGCGTCTGCCCCCAAAGGATCTCGGTCAACCGGCTCTTGCGCGCCTGGCCCGCGGTGTTGGCTGCGCCAGAACTGGTTTCCACCAACGGCGAACCGCGCACCACCTCGGGCACACCCTGGCGCACGCGGATCACCGGTCGGCCGGTGATGGCATCGAACAGCGGGTCGCCCAGCAGCAGTTCTTCATACGACACCAGGCGGCCGGAACCGGCCAGTGTGCCCCGCAGGTCCAGCTTGGCGGTGTCGGCGTGGCAGGCCACGCAGGTGTGGGCACCCGCAGGGCCTCGCACACGGGTCCAGATGGGCTGGATGTGTTCCGGGTAGTTGATGACGCCGTTCACCGGCGCGGGTGTGGCCAGGTCGTCGGCCGGGTCGGTGTTGCCGGTGTACATCAGGCTGAGCGATGCCCGCGCGGTGACGCCGGTCTGCGTGGTGTCGGCCCACATGTCGGTGAACACGGGGTTGGTGGCCAAGGCCAGCGCGGCGGGGTCCAGCCGCGTGCGCAGCGAAGCCAGGGTTTCGCCACTTTGATGTTGCGACGACAGCGCGGCCTTGATGCCGGCGGGCAAGGTGTTGACCACCGGACCGCTGTTCAGCGCGGCGCCGCGGCGCGGGCTGTGGCAGCCGTCGCAGGTGCGGCGTTCACCCGGTCGCACCTGGATCCAGTTGGTGTGGGTCTGGATGGCACGGCCGTCGGCGTCGATCACGCTCAGCGCCAGCGGCACGTCGGCCGGCACCTGCAGCTTGAAGCTGCCATCGGGTTCGATCGGGGCGTAGCCCAGGATCTGCATCTGCTCGAAATCGGTTTCGCCGATGGCCTGGCGCATGCCCATGCCACCGCTGGGCGGCGGCACGCCGCGTGAGGCGCGCACAAACCGTGCGGGCGCGCAACCATAGGCTGCGTCGGCCGGGTCTTTCAGGCGCGCCAGATCGGCCACCTGGGTGCGCGTGTCGGCGGCTTCCATGGGCGCACGCAAGGGGATGGCACGGGTGCAGCCGGCGGCGCGGTCGGCATCGGTCAGCATGCCTTCGGCCATGCGGTTCAGGCCGTCGGTGTCGTAGACGCTGCGCACTTCAATGAGCGCCAGGTTCTGCGCCGCCAGCACCGGGTCCACCGTGGTGGGCTCCACCACATTGGGTTGTGCTCGTGCGGTCAGCGCCACCGGGTCGGTGTACATGAAACCCTGGGGCGGCGCGGCCACGATCAGCCAGGTCTGGTTGGCGGGGTCGAACATGTAGATGGCGTAGGCCGCAGGTGCGTTGTCCTTCACGCCGTCGGCGGCACGTGCGGTCATGGTGCGGTTGTCATCGCCCAGCGTGGCCAGTTCGGCTTCATTGAGCGTGGTGCATGAAACCACCACACCGTTGCGGGTGACTTCACAAGGCCGCCAGGCCACCAGCACGCGGTCGCTGCCGTCCCACAGCGGATAGGGTGTGGAGGCGCGGCCAAAGAGCGACAGGCCGCGGCCGTCGGACAGCGTGCGCTCAGTGGCCTGCTTCTGGCCGCCCGCCCTGGGCACGCTGCTGTTGGCGGGTGTGTTGTTCTCTGAATAACGCGCGGCGTCCACCATCATGATCGAGCCGCCTTCCTGCGTACCCGACAGCGGCATCAGCGACGTCACCAGCTGGCCCGGGAACTTGCCCCTGGGGTCCATGTCGCGCGGGTGCAGAAAGCTGTTGCCGGGGCTTTGTGCGCCGTACAGCACAAACATGTCGGTGCCGTCGGGCTTGCTGCGGAAGATGGCGAATCGGTTGCGGTCGGCCATGTGTTCCCAACGCGCAAACATGATGTCGCCGTTGGGGCGGATGACCGGGTTGCGTTCGTGGCTCTGGTTGAAGCTGATCTGCTGCACGCCACTGCCGTCGGCAGCCATGCTGTGCAGATTCATGACCCGTTCGCGCTCGTATTCGTCTGCAGCAAAGTAGGCGCGGCCCAGGGCCTGCATGCGGCTGGACTTCTCCTGGCGGTTGGACGAGAAGATGACACCCCGGTTGGCCGGCAGGTACACCGGGTCGACATCGTCGTGGCTGGTGCTGACCGTCAGGCGGCGGAAAATGCCGCCGGTCAGGGTGGTGCCGGAGGTGTCGTACTCCCAGATGTTCCAGCGCCCGGTGCAGGCCCGGGCGCCACCGGCCGTGCCGTCCACGGTAGCCGTGTTGGCAGCCGGGCAGCGCATGGCAAAAACTATCTTCTTGCCGTCGTAGCTGACCTCGGGGTCTGACGCATCACCCGCGCCGGCCGTGAAGCGCGCCGTCAGGTTGTGCTCGGCTGCGCTGGGGCTGGACTTCTCACGCAGCATCAGGTCGCCACCTGCGGCAAAGTTGGCGCCGTCGGTGGGGTTCAGGCCCACCGAAGTGGCACGCTTGACGTAGGCCAGAGGCACGTCGCCATTGACGGTGACGGTGTCTTCACTGCTGGTGCCGCCGCCAGAACAAGCGGCCAGCAGGGCCATCAAGGCCAGCAACGTTACCGAGGCGGCCTTGCGGGCCGTGACTGGGTTTGCCAAAGTCGATGGGGTCTGAGGATTCATCTGCGTGGACTCCGGTGAATCATTGACAGGCCCGTGCGGCCACTTCAGGGTTGATCAGGTCTGCACTCTGCGAATCGAGGGCCTGCAATTCGGCTTGCTGTGAATCGGCGTGTTGCAAGTCAGGCGCTGCGGGCGACGGCTCCGACAGGCCATGCAGCAGACCCGAACTGGCGTGCAGCACGCCGCTTGCATCCACGATCACGGCGTCGATGCCCGGCAGGCCTTCCACCAGCGCCAGGCCACGTGTCACACCCAGCACGAAGACGGCCTTGGACAGCGCTTCGCTGGTCAGGCCGTCAGCGGCAAGGACGGTCACGCTGTGCACACCGGCGGGGCTGCGGCCGGTGGCGGGGTCGATGAGGTGGTGCACACGCTCAGTCACACCATCCACCGCGTCGTCGAAAAAACGCTCGTAGTCGCCCGAGGTCGAGATGGACACGTCTTCCAGCGGCAACACGGCCACCATCTCGCCGGCACGGCGCGGGTCGCGGATGGCCACGCTCCAGGGTCGGCCCCGGCGGTCACCCAGCACGCGGCTGTCGCCACCGGCGCTGACATAGGCGTGCCTGATGCCGCGCCGCGCCAGCAACGCCACCGCGTTGTCCACGGCATGGCCCTTGGCAAAACCGCCCAGGTCGATGCGCATGCCGTCCAGGCCGAAGCGCACGGTGCGCGCGCGCGGGTCCAGCTGCAGGTGCTGCCAGCCCACGCGGGCCTGTGCAGCCTGCAGCGCGTGGGCGCTGGGGCGCACGCGCTGGCGGTAGTCGTAGAGCTGGCCGACTGCGGCGTAGCTGATGTCGAAGGCGCCGTCGCTCATGCGTGAGAAGACCAGCGCACGTTCAAGCAGGCGGTACATCTCTTCGGACAGCACCACCGGCTGACGCGCGGCTTCGCGGTTGATGCGGCACAGCTCCGAGCTGGGCTTGTGCGGGCTCATCGCGCGGTCGATGCGATGCATCTCTTCCATCACGGCAGCCGAGGCGGCTTCGCCGGTGCGGCGGTCGGGCGCCCACAGTTCGACGCGGATGGCGGTGCCCATGATGGCTTCTTCGCGCACCAACCACCCGGCCACGGCGCGTTCGGTGCGGCTGGCAAAGTCAAAGCGGCGTTGGGTCGGGTTGGCAGACGAGAGCAGCATGGGGTGTCGGTGGTGCATCAGGGTGAGGGGTCATGCCGGTTATCGGCACGCAGGTCCTCACCCATCAGGCGCAGCGGAAGGTAACGGGGCCGGCGCGCACTTGCAGTGACGGTTGGTGCCGGTGTGCGTGCAAATGATTCAGTGGCGCGACCCGGTGCCCGCCCTGTTCGATGGGGTGGCTGCTTCAACCGTGAACTGCTTCACGACCATGAGGGGCTAACGCCACAGGAGTGCGGCCCGTCACTTGCGCGCAGAACTTGAGCGCTGTTGCTTTCGCTCACCGATGGCTGCGCGCCGCAGGGGCCGCGCGCCGCGCCTGCATGCCCTTGCCTGCATGCCCTTGCCTACATGCCCTTGAACAGCCCCGTGTAGCTGCGGCTGACCTCGAGCTTCTGCCCGTGGCCCTTGACGCTGACGATCTGGCGGCCGCGGAAGTCGCGGGTCACGCCGGCAATCGACTTCACGGCCACCAGCGTGCTGCGGTGGATCTGCCAGAAGAGCTGCGGATCCACCTCGTCCACCAGCTCCTTGATGGGCTTGCGGATCAGCGCTTCCACCTGTGCCGTCTGCACGCGCGTGTACTTCTCGTCGCTGATGAAAAACAGCACCTCGTCAACCGGGATCATCTGGATCGCCTGGCCCACCGTGGCCTGTATCCACTGCAGGTAGTGCGGCGCGGCGCCGGGGTTCAGGCGCGCCGACAGCTGGTGCAGCAGCTGCTGCAGGTGCGGGCCGGTGGGTGCGTCTGCTGCGCCGTCGCCGGCCTGGCGCGCGGCCAGGCGCTTGCGGATGCGTTCGACCGTCAGCGCCAGGCGGTCGCGTTCGGCGGGCTTGAGCACGTAGTCGGCCACGCCTTGTTCAAACGCTTCGACGGCGTACTGGTCGTAGGCGGTGATGAAGACGATCTCGGGCAGCAGGTCGCGGTCTTCGTCTTCGCTGCCGTCGCTGTTTTCCGGCGCCGGCAGCTGTGCAATCTGGCGCGCGGCTTCCACGCCGGTGAGGCCGGGCATGCGGATGTCCAGGAAGACGATGTCGGGCCGGTGTTGCTGCACCAGTTGCACGGCTTCCAGGCCGTTCTTGGCCTCGGCCACGATGTCCAGTTCGGGCCAGACTTCCATCAGCCGCGCGCGCAGCTGGTCACGCATGAGGCGTTCGTCGTCGGCAATCACGGCGCGGGGTGCGGCGGCGGGGGGGGAAGCAGGTGTATTCATGGGCGTTGGGCGCAAACGGGTGTCTCAGGGTGCACCACAGGGTGCGCGGCGCAGCGGCGCCAATTCCACCACCCGCGGCTGGCCGTTGCGCAGGCCTTCGATGCGCGGGCGCAACGTGTCGGGTGGGTCCAGGCGGTAGGCCACGCGGTGCGGAAAGTCGTGCTGCAGGTTCTCGAACACGACCTCGGTGTCGCTCAGGGTCAGCAGCGCAAATTCGGTGCGGCGCTGGCCCGAGGGTTCGGCGATCAGCACCAGGCCACCGGCCGCGCCAGCGCGGATCTGCATGAATTCATGCGCCACCGTGCGGCCGCCCTTGACCGTGCGGCTCATGCCAAGCAGCGTGCCAGCGGCCGGCGCCATCCAGGTTTCGCCGCTGCCGGATTCTCCGGTGGTGGGCAGCCAGCAACCGGCCAGCCAGGACAGTCGCATCAGGTCGTTCGGCTGGGCCGTGGATGGCATGTGGGTGGCCAGGCAGAGGACGGTAAAGACCAGCGCAATGGCGGCAGAAGTGCGCAAAAGCCGAAGCGGCTGGGGCGTGGGCCGGTGCATGGCCGGATGCTATCGCGGCAGGCACGCGGCAGGCACTCGGCAGGCTTCACCCATTGCCAGCCCGTCGTCAGGCGGCGTGCAGGGCCTGGGCCTGGATGAGTCTGGCCGTCGGCACGCAGGCCGACACAAACGCGCGACCCATCATCACTTGGCGAGGTTCGCCGCAGTAGCCGTCGCAGTAGCCGTCGAGCCGGGCCGCTTGCGCAACAGCAGCCACAGCAGAAGAACCAGCCCCCACAGCGGCGACAGCACCAGAGCCAGCACCAGAGCCAGCACCAGCAACGCGGCGCCCAGCCCGGAAGCGACAACAGCCGCCACGGCCACAACCGACAAGCCGACGGCCAGGCCCACCGAAAGTGTCACCGCGCCGGCCACCAACAGCAGCAGCACCGGCACGACAGTGGCCGCCACCAGCAGCGCCATCCCGGCGGCCAGCACCGCGGCCCATCCGCGTTCCTCGTCCAACGCCTCGATCGGCCAGCTGTGGCCATTCACCGTGACCAAGAAACCTTCGCGCGAAAACTCGTCCAGCGTGCTCAGCAGCGCCGCGCCCAGCACTGCCGCTAGCAGCAGCAGCACGGTTACCCCACCCAGCAGCCACCAGCCCCACCGCCGCGTTGCGGCAGACGCTGGCACTGGCACTGGCTCTGACTCTGGCTCTGGCACTGGCACTGGCACTGGCGCCGCAGCCGCGGGTGGCCCGAAGGCCCGGATGTCCTCGCCCGGCACCGTTTTTGCACTCATGCCGCACTCCCTTCCACCGTCTTGTAGGGCACGGTCACCGTCACCACGGTGCCGCTGGGTTGGTTCTCGGCCACCGTCAGGCTGGCTCTGGCGCCATACAACATCTGCAGGCGTTCGCGGATGTTGGCCAGGCCCACGCCCGTGCCGGCGGTGGCGGCTTTGCCAAAGCCCAGGCCCGTGTCGGACACCGTCATCTGCAGCTTGCCATGCACGATTTCGGCTGCCACGCGCAAGTGGCCGCCTTCGGCCTTGGGTTCCAGGCCATGTTTGATGGCGTTTTCCACCAGCGTCTGCACCATCATGGGCGGAAATTCGGCCGACAGCAGCCCATCGGGCACCGCAATGTCGGTGGTGAGCCGCTCTTCCATGCGCACTTTCAGGATCTCCAGGTAGGGCCGGATGACCGCGATCTCGCGCCCCAAGTCGCGCACGCCGCTGCTGCCTTCTTTGCCCACACCCGCCGCTTCGCGCATGGTGGGCATACTGGCGCGCAGCAGCGCGATCAGGTTCTTCTGCATCACGCTGGCACGTGCCGGGTCGGTTTCGATCAGGTGGTCGATGCTGGCCAAGGTGTTGAACAGGAAGTGCGGTTCCACCTGTGCCTGCATGGCCGCCATGCGCGCTTCCACCACCTGGCGCTTCAGCGATTCGGCCTCGGCCGTTTCGGTGGCCTGCGCAGCCTTCACCTCGGCCTGCTTCTGGCCCTTGTAGGTGAACTTGATGATGGCCGAGGCAATGATCCACAAGACGGTGAACTGCATCAGGAAGTCGCCGATGCCAATGCGCGTGACGCGCCGTGACCCACGCGACTGGCGTTCTTCGGCGCGCACCATCTGTTCCATGGCCCTTTCTGCGTCGCGCTGCGCGCTTTGAGCATCGCGCACGGCCTCTGCAGCATCGCGTGTGGCCTGTTCGGTTGCCTCCTTGGCATCGCGCATCGCCGACGCGATCTCGCGACGCGCTTCTTCCAGGGCTTCTCTGACTTCCTGCTGATTCAGCAGCCCGGGCGGCACCCGGATGCGGATGGCCTGGTCGGCGGCAGAGGCCGCCAGATCGGCCGCACGGCGCGCTTGTTCAGCGGCCGCGCCAGCATCCGAGGCCGCCGAAGCTGCAGAAGCCGCCTCGGCCGTGGCCCGGGTCTTGGGCGTGATGCGGATGCCGTCCTTGCCGATGCTGATGTCCAGGCCTTCGTCAGCCTTGCCTTCGTCGATGCGGATGGTGGGCTTGACCTTGGCGGGATTGGCCTGGGCAGGGTCTGCCGGGGCCGCAGGTGGCGCCGCGGGGGGGACGGGCGCGGCTGGACGCGGCGCGCGCGCGCTGCGGGTGGGCCGCTCGTCGAAGTGTTCGGTCACCGTCCAGGTGAAGGGTGGCAGGTCGTGCAGGATACCCATCACGATCAGCAGCAGCACCGACAGCACGATGAAACGCCGCCAGCTGATGCTCAGCAGCCAGTTGGCGTAGGCATGGAAGGCACGCAGCGCACGGGCAGAAAACGTTTGCCAGCGTGCATGCCACAAAGCGGCTGAAGAGACGGGTGCGGTCATGAGAGGCTGGGCTTCAGAGGCTGGGCGTCATCGCAGGGATCGAATACTGTGCACTGTACGCAGCCCAGGCCGCGCCGCCAGGCGCAGGCGACACGCGCCGCGCAGCAGCCGACAGGCTGCCATGGCCTGCGACAGGCCGGGGAAAAATCTGCGCGCGCGCAGGAACCGAATCGGCAGGGGCGCCTCGTGGTACCCGCCGCGTGACACCGCTGCAAGCACCCGGCATCCAAGGCCTGCGCGCTGACGGTCGGCACACCACCGGGATGAGTGAACCCGGCCGTGGCGGCAGCAGAAAACCTGTCGAGATCAGCCGCGAGGTGTGGACTTCACCCGAGCTGATGCTGACGGTGAGCAGCCGCGACTTCGATCCCCGCAGTGGCGCGGTCAGCTACAAGCTCAAGAACCTGAAGCGGGCTGGACCCGAAGCCGCGCTGATGAAAGTACCGGCCTTCTTCAGCCAGCCCAGTCGGCCGGGCAGCAAGGCGGCCGGCCCGAAGGGTTGAGGGCCCGAAGGGTTGAAGGCCCCAAGCGTTGAGGGCCAAAAGGGTTGAGGGCCAAAGGGGTTGAGGGCCATAAGGCATGCAAACCCTCAGGCCAGGCTGCTGACCAGCGCCAGCACCAGCGTGGCGGTGGCCACGCACATCACCAGGCGCAGCAGGTGGCTGTCGGCGGCATCGGCCATGGCCAGTTGCTCGCCGGCATCAACCCCATCCGATCGGCTCATGCCCGCATATGTGAGCACCGACTCTGGACCGCTGTCACGGGTGTCGGCAAAGTCACGACGCTGGTTCTGATTGGCAAACATGTGGTGGACTCCCCTGTTCATCTGCACGCTGAAGGTGGCACCCGATCGGTATCAATCGGGATGCCATGGCGCAGTTGTAGGAAAACGTCCGTTATGCGGCCGTTACGGGCCGGACCGGGTCCGTCAGAAAGGCATCAAGGACAGGTCCAGGGCCCTTTCGGCCAGCCACACCGCGGCCAGCAGCGCGATAAGCAAGGAGCCGCCCACCAGCACGCCACGCCGGTAAAACAGTGTGCGGCGCAGCGCATAGGCCAAGGGCAGGAACACCGCCACGATGGCCAGTTGCCCCAGTTCAACGCCCACGTTGAAACCCAGCAGCGCCAGCGCCAGCACGCCTTGCGGCAGGCCCAGGTCGGCCAGCACACTGGCAAAACCGAAGCCGTGGATGAGGCCAAAGACAAAAGCCACCCACCAGCGCCGGCCATGGAACAGCGGCCAGACGTTGTTCAGCGCCGCCAGCACCACCGACGCGGCGATGGCCGATTCCACTACCCGCGAAGGCAGCGACACCCAGCCCAGCGTGGCCATGGTCAGCGTGATCGAGTGGGCCACGGTGAAGGCGGTGACCACCCGCAGCACCTCCCAGGCGGCCTGGCCAAAACTGTCCGCCGGCTGCCAGCGACGGCCGACAAAAAATCCCACCGCCGGCAGCAGCAAGGACAGCAGGAAGAGGATGTGGTCGAAGCCGATCCAGATGTGCCAGACACCTTCGCGCACGTAGTCCACGAATGCGCGCCAGGTCGAACCCGCCTCGGGCGCGGACAGTAAAAACTGCTGCACGCTGGCCTGGGGGCCCAGCACCGCGGTGCGTGTGCCTTGGGCCGTGCGCAGGTTCAGCAGGCCGCGGTGCTGCGGGTCGATGTCGGCAAACAGCCGGTACTCCAGCTCGATGGCGGCAACCGCGGGCTGGGCACAGGCCAGTTGCAGCGGCAGCACCGTGTAGGCGCCGTCGGTGTGGCTGTCCACCTGCTGCGCGCCCACTTGCAGGCTGCAGGGCTTGCCGTCGGCGCGCACCAGCAAACGCGCTGAGGCGTAGGCCGCAATCTCGGCGTGGCGCGCGCGCAGCTCGCCCCAGGTGATGGCACCGTCGCCGTCGGCGTCCAGGCCGATGGCGAAGTCCAGGTCGCGCAGCGCGATGTCCCATTGGCCGCTGATGGGCTGGCCGGCGGTCGCGGTTTCGGTGTTGATCGTGAGGTAACTGTCCGACGGCTTGTGGGCCCAGGCGCTGGTCGCCACCAGGCCCAGCAGCCACGCGACCACCAGCGCACACGCGCGCCAAGTCCATGAAACGTTGAAGTTGAAAGTCATGGCAGCGCCCTGACGCGGCGGGCCAGGTCTTGCAACGTGACGCTGGCAAAACCGCTGTCGGTCAGCCACTGAAGCACGGGCTGGGCAGCGCCGCGGTCGCGAGCGGCCAGCGCGGCTTCCAGCAGCACGCGCGCGTCGGCCGGTTCCTTTTGCTGGGCCCAGTTTTCGCTGGCCAGCTTCAGCGCCAGCGGCAGGTCACCACGCAGCACCAAGGCGTGGCGCGACTCTTCCTTGCGGTGGCTGTTGTCGCCACGCAAGCGCGCCGCATCAAAACGGGCCTGCAGCTCGCGTGTGGTTGCCGCCGACAGCGGGTCGCCAGCGGCCTTGGCGGCCAGGGCCAGGCGCAGCAGCAGCACGTCGGCGCGTGCACGGTCTTTCAGGCGCGCCACGACCTCGGCGGCACGTTCCTGGTCGAGCAGGAAGTCGGCATGGGCGGCTTGCAGGTAGACGTCATCGATGCCCAAGGCCAGCGCCTGGTCGAAAGCAGCTTGCGCCGCAGCCCGGTCGCCGCGGTGGGTTTCGATTTCGGCCAGGCGCGTCAGGCTCCACAGGCGCTCGGCAGGGTCGGCGCCGGTTTCGCGCTGCAGCGCCGTTCGCAAGGCGGCCGCGGCCGTGTCGGCGCGGCCGGTAATGGCGTCCACCTGCGCCTGGCAGGCGGCGGCCACCAGTGGCGACACCAGTGGCTGCAGGCGGGTGCAGCTGGCGCGTGCCGCGGGGTAGTCGGCACGCACCATCTGGATGGCCAGCTGCCAGGCCAGGGCGGTGACATTTGCAGGCTGCACATCGAGCACCGCTTTCAAGTCGGCCAGCGCGGGATCGAATTGGTGGTCGAACTGCAGCACCACGGCCCGCAGCACCCGCACGTCAGGCGGTGCATCGGGCAGTACCCACCAGGGCTGAAGCGCCGCCTGGATATATCCCATGTAACGCGGGTCGCCGGTGGCCGCCACCTCGGCCTGGTAGCGCCAGGCCAGCCGCGTGGCGGCCTGCAGGTCTTGCGGCTGAGCGCGCCAGGCCTGGCGCAGCGCCTGCATCTCGCGGGCTGCCGGGTCGCTGGCCCGGGCCGGCACCCGTTCAAGCACCTGAGTGTCTGCGCTGGGGGTGTAGGGCGCGGCCTGGGCCTGGGTGTGCAGGCTCAAGAGCAGGATGAAGCTCAATCCAAAGATCAGGCGGGTCGGCCGAGCGACCCGGACAGGCCGCCAGGGCCAACGCAAAGAGACAGTGGGTGCAGGTATTTTCAAGGTGGCGGCGATGGTAGCTGCCAGCGATACGTCACCCTTGCACAGATGGATGCATACCGCGTCAACCGTTCGTCGGGCGGCGCGTTGACCACATGCCAGGTGTTGGCTTCCGTACAGACAAGAGTCCAACACCGGCCGCTCGGCAGCTGCCTGAGACCTGGGGTTAACCCGGGCGTTTGGGGGTACCGGGCAGAGCGCCAACATCCAATAGACCGAGAAAGATCGACATGAACAAGACCCTGACCGCCCTGATCCTGGCCACCTTCGCCGTTACCGGTGCACAAGCCGCTTCCCACGCCGGCGCCGCCCCGGCCAAGGCCGAAGCCGCCAAGCCGGCTGCCAGCGCCGCCAAGGCCGACATGAAGAAGGCCGAGAAGAAGGTTGAGAAGAAGGAAATGAAGAAAGACGAAATGAAGAAGGACGAAGCGAAGAAGTAATTCTTCCGTTTCAAGCAAAGAGGGCAGGTGCTGCGGCACCTGCCCTTTTTTTCTGCCCCAGGGGATTCAGGCCGACAGGATCACCAAGGAAGCGCCGCTCATTCCGCGTCCAGCCACTGCGCAATCTGCGCCAGCGGCTTCTTGACGCCGCCGTGCACAGGCACCTGACAGCCCGGCTTGGGGTAGCCCACGACCAGCAGGATGACAGGCTTTTCCTGCCCCGGCCGGCCGCAGATGTCAGTCAGAAAGCCCATCGGGCTGGGTGTGTGCGTCAGGGTCGCCAGGCCGGCGTGGTGCAGCGCGGCGATGAGGAAGCCGGTGGCGATGCCCACCGACTCGGGCACGTAGTAGTGGCTGAAGCGCGTGCCGTCGGGCCGCACGCCGTACTTCTGCGCAAAGATGGCGATCAGCAGCGGCGCCTCTTCCAGGAAAGGCTTGTCGGGATCGGTGCCCAGGGGCGACAGCGCGTCCAGCCACTCTTGCGGCGCCCGGCCGCTGTAGAACTCGCGCTCTTCGGCTTCCGCTGCCTCCCGGATGCGCCGCTTTCGTGCGGGGTCGGTGATGACGCTGAAGAACCAGGGCTGCTGGTTGGCGCCCGAAGGCGCGGTGCCGGCGGCCAGCAGGGCCTGTTCGATCACGCCGCGCGGCACGTCACGGCTGTCGAAGTCGCGCACGCTGCGGCGGCGTGCGATGTCGCCGTGAAAGTCGATCGCGCGCTGCTGCATTTCGGCCGCCGGGTACGCGCGGTAGGCCGGCAGCGCTTGCAGTTCGAAGGTCGGCGGGGTGTGGCGGCTGTTCATCGAGTGCGGCACGCTGTCGGGCGTGCGGAGAGGACCAGGACCCGCAGTCTGCCCGAGGCGCGCCCGGCGCCCACGGTCGGTCCACAAAACTAGGGTTGGCGGCCAGCGGATCTTCGTTCCATGATCGTCGGGCGCCGCATGCGGCCATCACAACACCCACCACAGGAGACAAGCACATGGCCACTGCCAAGAAAGCCAAGGCGCTATCGCTGCACCTGGGCCTGAACACGGTCAGCCCCGCGGCCTACGAAGGCTGGGACGGCCCGCTGGCGGCCTGCGAGTTCGACGCCAAGGACATGGCCGCCATCGCCAAGAAGCAGGGCATGAAGAGCACGACGCTGCTGACAAAAAAGGCCACGCGCACGGCCGTGCTGGCCGCTTTGCGCGCAGGGGCCAAGGCACTGAAATCGGGTGAGCTGTTTTTTATGACCTTTTCCGGCCACGGCGGCCAGGTGCCCGACACCAACCGCGACGAAGCCGACCGCAAGGACGAAACCTGGTGCCTGTTCGACGGCCAGCTGATCGACGACGAGCTGTACTTCGAACTCAGCCGCTTTGCCGCCGGCGTGCGTGTGCTGGTGCTCAGCGACAGCTGCCACAGCGGAACCGTCACCCGTGCGCGCAAGCCACCTCCCGTGCCCGCCGGCCAACGCCGGCGGCTGATGCCCGATGCCATCGGCGCCAAGGTCTACGCCGCGCACCAGGCCATGTACGACCGGCTGCAAGCCGATGTGGCAAAAGCCGCCGCCGCTGAGCGCAGCCGTGCGCAGCAGGACCCCGACGCCGCTCTGGCCCAGGTGGCCCAGGTGGCGCTCACCGGACCTGCCGCACAGGCCACCGTGCTGGTCGGCCGTTTCAAGCCATCGGTGCTGTTGATCTCGGGCTGCCAGGACAACCAGTTTTCGATGGACGGCGACAACAACGGCGCTTTCACCGGCGAACTGCTGGCCGTCTGGAACAAGGGCAAGTTCAGCGGCAACTACACCCAGCTGCACGCCCAGGTGCGCAGCCGCATGCCGGCCAGCCAGTCGCCCAACCTCTTCACGCTGGGGCCGGCGGCGGCCTTCCTCAAGCAGGCGCCGTTCGCCGTGTAAGCGGCACCTATACTTCCACCCGTACCCTCGTCATTGGGGAGTAGCCGCCCGGCCTTCGCAGGCTGGGGCCCGCGTCAACACACTTGGCCTCGACACTTGTCCCGGCCATGGCGCAGGCAGCCACCCGCCTGGCAAGACCTTTGACCGCACAGCTTTCCGCCAACGGGCCGGGGACGGCTGCGTGGTCTCTGTGTTCAGCCGGCCTTGTGGAGTTGCATTGGAAGCCTTCCTGATATCGACCGGCGTCGTTGCCCTTGGCGAAATGGGCGACAAGACGCAGTTGCTGGCCATGCTGCTGGCGGCACGGTTCAAACGCCCCGCGCCCATCATCCTGGGCATCCTGGTGGCCACGCTGGCCAACCACGCCCTGGCCGGCGCCGTGGGCGGCTGGGTGGCGCAGGCCTTGGGGCCGGACGTGCTGCGCTGGGTCATCGGCCTGTCGTTCATCGCCATGGCGGCGTGGATGCTGGTGCCCGACAAACTGGACGACACCGCCGTCCACGGCCGCCTGCGGCTGGGTGTCTTCGGCACCACGGTGGTGGCCTTCTTTCTGGCCGAGATGGGCGACAAGACGCAGATCGCCACGGTGGCACTGGCAGCGCGCTACCCCGACTTGATTGCCGTGGTCGCCGGCTCCACGCTGGGCCTGATGCTGGCCAACGTGCCGGCCGTGTTTCTGGGTGACGCCATCGCGCGCAAGGTGTCGATGAAGCTGGTGCACGGCATCGCGGCGTTCATCTTCGGGGTGCTGGGCCTGCTGACGCTGTTCAACGTCGGACACCTGTTCTGATCAGCGTTCCAGCGTTTCGCGCACGGCCGCCAGCAGGTCGCCCTTGGCAAAGGGTTTGTCCAGGCTGGCGCAACCCGACTCTTCCAGCACCTGGCGCGCCTGTTGCGACAGCGTGTCGCCAGTGACAAACAGCATGCGGCGCGCCAGGTGCGGCTGCTTGATGCACACCGCGCGCCACAGCGCGGCGCCGTCCAGGTCGGGCATGCGCACGTCGCTGACGATGACGTCGAAGCGCGCTTCGGCCAGCAGTTCCAGCGCCACGGCACCGGACTCGGCGGTGGCGACGTCAAAGCCCCCGCCCTCGAGCACGGCGCGCATGAGGTCGGCGATTTCGGCTTCGTCGTCGACCACCAGCACACGCGAGTGCAATTCGCCGCTGCTGGTGTCCAGCACTACGGGCACGCTGCCGGGGCTGGCTTCGCCACTGATGGGCAAACTCAGGCGGAATGAAGCGCCTGGACCCGCTTCAGCGCCGGGTGCGCTGGCTTCCAGGATCAGCTCGCCGCCGTGCTCGCGCACGATGGAGCGGGAAACCGACAGGCCCAGGCCCGTGCCGAAGCCCGCGTCCTTGGTGGTGAAAAAAGGCTCGAAGAGGCGTTCGCGGACGTCGTGCGGCACACCGGGTCCGGTGTCGGCCACACGCAGCCACACCCGCGGCTCGCGCGAGCCGGGGCCGGGCCGCTGGGCCTCGACACCCGTGGTCAATGACAGCACCCGCATGCCGCTGGTGCTGTCCATGGCCTGCTGCGCGTTGACCATCAGGTTGAGCACCACCTGGCCCAGCTGGTCGGCGTCGGCCTGCACCTCGGGCATGCCTTCGGCCAGCGCCAGTTCAGCCTGCACGCCGTGGCTGCGCAACGTGTAGCCCAGCATGTCGGCTGCCGCGCGCACGATGTCGTTCAGCCGCACCGGGCTGCGCGAAGGTGGCTTCTGGCGCGCCATGTTCAGGAAAGTGCGCACGATGCGGCCGCAGCGTTCGGCCGCCTCGCGGATGCGGCGCGCGTCGTCCTCCAGACCGCTGCCTTCGGACTTTTCTTCCAGCAGGCTGGCGCGTCCCATCACGATGGCCAGCGGGTTGTTGAGTTCGTGTGCCACCCCGGCCAGCAGCGTGCCCATGGCGCTGAGCTTTTCGCTCTGGCGCAGGGCGTCACGCTGGCGGTCGATCTGCGATGCGGCCTCGCGCTGCGCCGACAGGTCGGTGATGAAGGCGGTGTCGAAGGGCTCGCCGTCGATCTGCACGCGGAAGGTCATCAGCTGCATCGGAAACTCGCGCCCGCTGGCGTGATGGCCCTGTGTGGTGCCGCCGCTGTTGACCACACGGCGCGGCTCGTCGTGCTTGGACGGCGGCAGGATGACCTCGTCCAGCTGGCGGCCCAGGGCTTGGGTCTGCGGCATGCCGAACATGCCCTCGGCCGCCGGGTTGAAGTCGACGATGCGGCCGTCACCGTCGATGGTGATGATGGCAATCGGCGCGTGGTCCGCCATTGCCGACTTGAAGATGTCGTGCGCCCTTTCGCGGCGCTGCAGCGTGCGCTGCACCTGGAAGGTCTCGGTCACGGCATCGACCCAGCCCTGCCAGCGTTCACCCAGTTGGGGCACAGGGGCTGCCGGGTCGGTGGACAGCGCCCGCAGGTAACCCAGCACGGCCATCGAAGGCGCGACGAACCAGCGCGCAAAGAGCCACTGCCCGGCCACAAAGACGGCCAGCAGCGCCAGCCCCAGCACGGCGTTGGGCACCAGCGTGGGCAGCACCTGCGCGCGCAAATCCGACAGCGGCACCGCGTGCACGTACAGCCAGGGTGAGCCCTCGCGGCCGGCAGCGGCCAGCACCCAACCGTCGCCGTGGTGCAGCAGGTTGCGCGCGGCGGGCAGCGCGCCGCGCTGCTCGGGCGGCAGCTGCAGCGGCAGGCGATCCAGCAAGGGCTGCTGCACCCGGGTGTCGGCCAGGCCCTTGCCCTGCGGCACCTGCAGCGGCTGCGTGCCGTCGGCCAGCACGTTGAGTGCACGGTCGGCCACCCAGACACGGGCCGGCGCGACTTGCCAGCCACTGGCGATGCGCTGCAGCGCATCCAGGCGGAAGTCCAGGCTCACCTCGCCTTTGTAGCGGCCGTCCACCAGCACCATGGCGCCATGCGATTGCACCAGTTCGCCGTTGAGCTGGCTCACATAAGGCGGGCCCCAGAAGGTGGTGTCCTGGGGGTCGCGCGCCAGGTCACTTTCGGCGCGTGTCACCCCTTCCTGGCGGCGCGGTTCCAGCGCCTGCAGGCTGGGCACGCCCATGGACAACAACATGCGGGGCGTGTCCACCCACGGGTAGCCGAAGCTGCTGTTGACTTCGCCGGCGGCAAACCAGGTGGCCTCGAAGCCTGGTGCGCGCTGGTGCACCACACGAGCCGCTTCGACAAACAACTGGGCGCGGCGCAGCCACAGGCTGTCGGGGCCGCTGCCGTCGCTGGCGGCCCACCAGAACTGGCCGAAGCGCTGGCGCTGCGCCAGCGGCGCGTCGTCCAGCGACCAGCCGTCTCGCACACCCCCCACCGAACCGTCCAGGGTGCGCACACCCAGGGCCGCCATGAGATCCGGGCCACCGTCGGGCGGGTCGCTCCAGCGCGATTCCAGCGTGCGGCGCAGGTCGTGCACATGCGCCATGGCCGGACTGGCGATGGCGGCCAGTTCCTGTGCACGTTCATTGGCCTGGCGCAGCAGGTCGCGTTCAGCGTCTTCGATGCGCTGCGCATACTGCAGCAGCGACAGCACCGCCAGCAGCGCCATCACCGGCACCACCAGCCACCAGACAAAGCGCCGCGCCGCGCGCAGCGTGCCGGCGCTGGCGCCGCCCTCAGCTTGTGCGTTCATCCCGTGTGGAGGCCGGGTGTCGTGCGGCCGTCATGCACCCGTCATGCACCCGTCATGCACCCGTCAAGCATCCGTCAGGCGCCCGTCACGCACACGTCAAGCGCCCGGCGGCACATACACATAGCCCACGTTGCGCACGGTCTTCAGCACCTCGGGCTTGTCGGGGTTGCGCTCGATCTTGCGGCGCAGGCGCATCACCCGCAGGTCGATGCTGCGATCAAAAACGTCCCAGCCGCGGTTGTGCGCCTGTTCCATGATCTGGTCGCGGTTGAGTGGCCGGTTGGGGTGGCGCGCAAACAGTGCCAGCAGGTCGAATTCAGCGGCGGTGATCTCGATTTCGCTGCCGTCAACGGCCAACAGGCGGCGCTGGTCCAGATCGAGCACGCGGTCACCAAAGAACACGCGGCGTCCTGCGTCTGCTGGCACTGCAGCACCCGGTTTCTGAGCCGCTTGGGGTGCCGAATCGGCCGGCGCCCGCAAGCGGCGCAGCACGGCGCGCACACGGGCCAGCAGTTCACGCAGTTCATAGGGTTTGCTGACGTAGTCGTCGGCGCCCAGTTCCAGCCCCACGATGCGGTCCACCGCTTCGCTGGCGGTGGTGAGCATGACGATGGCCACCTGCGGGTGTGCCTCGCGCAACCAGCGCGCCAGCGACAGGCCGTTTTCGCCCGGCATGTTGATGTCCAGCACCGCCAGGTCGGGCCGGGCGCCTGCGATCTGCTCACGCGCCTGCGCCGCATCGGGCGCCACGCTCACGGCAAAACCGTGGCGGCCGAAGTACTCGGCCAGCAGGCCACGCAGTTCGGGCTCGTCGTCGACCACCAGCAAGGTGGGCGCAGAGACAGTCAAGGCCATGGGTGGGTGGGATGTTGCACGGTCTTGCGGATCATATCGACCGGCCATTGGCCAGGGCATGGCAGAAAGGAGAACGGTGTCCATCCCCCCATGGTGGGAAGCCACGGTATCGGCCGTGCATCAATGTGCGTGCCGCTGGGTTGCAAATGTTGCTGCGGCAACCAGGCTGGCTGAACAAACCAAACACAGCCGTCGCGCCGCCGAAACCAGGGCGATACCTCGGCTGCGCACAGTTGAGCCTTGCCGCATCCCAGCGGCCCAGCATGACAAGGCCGAAGCCATGAACCGCATTGCACCCCAGGACATCTGGCGCAGCGAAGCCTTCGCTGAAGACCTTTTTGAAGAATCCAGTTTCGCCACCAGCTCCGGCCGAGAGGGCCAGCAGGCGCCCCGGCAGTCGATGCTGAGCAGCACGGTGCTGTGCGCGGTGCCTGCCGTGGTGGCCGTGCTGGGCGGCGTGATGGCATTTTTCAACACCATGGGCTGAAGAGGCTGAATTCCAGGCGCTGAATCCCAGGCACTGAATTCAAGGCGCTGACACCAAGGCGCTGAAACCAAGGCGTTACAGCCGCTGCCCAGATTCAGAAGTACAGGAGAAGGAGACGCCGTCAAGGCGCGGGCATTTGCTCAGGGAAGTTGTTGGCGCCGCATGGAAACCCGCCCGCTGGGCGGGCCGGCTTGGCCGCAGTCAACACCACTGTGGCGGTCAAAGATCGCGCCTCTTCGACCGCCATCGCGGGCGCCACCGCGGCTCTGCATGCCCCGAGCTTTGCGCACCAAGAAGCCAGGGCCAAGGGCAGCGGACGGCAAGCTAGTAGTTCGTTGCGCCAAACCGATTACATGAAATCGCGCCTTCGTCCGCCATGCGTCGTTGCAAATCCGGGCCATAGCTGCAGCTATGGCGGTGGTTTGCGCCTAGCCTGACGAACGAATGCATCAATTTCATTTGTCATCTCATTGACGGAACGGACTACCAGGGCGCCCAGACCTTCACGTCGGCAAAGCCCATCAAGCGGAAGACGACGTAGTTGACCGCTGCTTCGCCCAGGGTGTCGGCAACGAGCACGATGCGGGCGTAGCGTGGCACACCGGCCTTGGCCAGCACGGCCCAGATGTCCTTGGCCGCCTTGGGCGTGGCGTCGGCGTTGAGCAGTTGCGAGTAGGGCACGTGGATCACCGGCCCCTGCGGCTGGCGGGCTGGCAGCTCTGCGCCGGACGCGACGTAGACGGTTGGGAAAACGCCTTGGGCGCTGGCTGCACCGGACAGCATCAGTTCGGCACGCGGCTGCGCTGCGTAAGGCAAGGACTTGGCCTGTGGCGCGGCGGTCGTTGCCGACCGCCGCGCGACAACTTGGCCCTGGTCCACCCAACGGTCCAGGCTGTCGAGGTGGATCGACACCTTGTGCTGGCCCACACGTTCCAGCATCAGGAAGGCCAACGCGGCACCTTCGTTGAGCCCGCCTTCGGAAAACACCACGGCTTCATGCGTGGGGTCCAGTCCGGCCGCACCCAGCAGGGCCGCCAGCCGGTCGGGGCTTTGTGTCGGGTCCGCCAGATGCTGCAGCGGCACGTTGACCGCCAGCGGCACGTGACCGAGCTTGAAGCTGTCGGCAGGGCGTACGTCCACCGCCGTGACATGGGACATGCCAAACGTCTTCAGCATGGGGCTGGCCCAGGCTTTCAGCCACGCGGTGTCGCGTGTCAGGTGGGGCGCGGCATAGGTCCACATGGGCAAGTCGCGGCCGTCCTGCAGCCAGCCCAGCTGGGATTCCTGAAAGAGTTTCACCTGCGGGTAGTTCAGCAAGAACTTCAGGGCAAAAAACGGTACGGCAGCGGCACCGCCTCCGCCGCAGTAGGTCAGCACCTGCTGTTCGGGTTTGATGCCCAGGTGGTCCAGCATGCGCTGAATCTCTTGCGCTGACTTGAAGGTCTTGTCGGCGTTGTAGAAGTCATCGGCCGGCATCAACGTGGCGTTGGGCACATGGCCGCCACGGCTGAAAAAGGCCGCGCCGCCGTAGAAGTACTCGGGTTCCAGCGCTTCGAGCATGACGTTCTGCCGCGGGTCAACGGTGGCGGCCAGAAACTCCGGCAGCCTGACCCGCACGTCCTGCACCCGCGCGCTGAGCTGCACCGTGCCTGGCTTGCGCGGCGGGGTTGCTTGGCTGGTCACCACGCCGCCAGCGGCCAGCCACTTGGCCATGCCACCGTCCAGGATGAACAAATCGCCGGCCGGCACGCCGGCGTGCAGCATGTCCCAGAACAGCTTGGTGGCCATGTAGGTGCCGCCCGGGTCGACGATGACCACCTGCTGCCCCGGGCTGAGGCCCCAGCCGCGCAAGCGGCTTTCCATCTGCGCGATGGGCACTTCCCGCAGGCCGAAGGTGAGGAGGTCGGCCACTACCGCGCCGGGAATGTGCTGCTTGCGGTGAGCCGGCTCGGGCGAGGCGTCCAGCACCAGCACATCGTCGCGTGACAGGTTCTGCTTGAGCCAATCGACGCTGACCAGGCGGCCCTCGATGCCAGCGCGTGCCTGGGCTGCGGCGGGTGGCACAAAGGCCCCCAGCAGCCAGACTGTCAAGCACAAACTCCCCACCGTTCTTGCGAACACCTTTGTGAATGGCATGCCGAACTCCCCATGCCTGGCTGGCACTGCTGTGTGGAAGGTGACCTTAGCGGGCGATCACTCGACGGGCGCGCGTCCAGCGACAGGCTGCAGATTGGCGGCGCTGAAATGCACCCGGCAACGCGCCGCAGCGCTCGACTGAGCTACGAGCCGGAGCGCAGCGGCAGTGGCTGGCCTTGGGTCGGTCCACACGGCGTTTCATCCGCCAAAGGCAGCTGCACGCTGAAGACCGAACCCGCACCCGGCGCGCTGGCGGCCTGGATCTCGCCGCCCATCAGCTGCACCAGCGCACGGGTCACGGCCAGGCCGATGCCAGCGCCGTCCACCGCGCCGGCGGCCTGCGCGCCACGGTGGAAGGGCTCGAAGATCAGCGGCAGGTCGGCTTCGGAAATGCCCAGGCCGGTGTCGCGTACCGACACCGTGGCACGACCCGGCGCGCCGGATGTGATCTGCACCACCACCTGGCCGCCTGGGCGGTTGTACTTGATGGCATTGCTCAGCAGGTTCAGCAGCACCTGCAGCAGCCGTGTGCGGTCGGCCTGCACGGTGAGCTCAGCGCCGGGCTGCAACAGCAGCTGCACCTGCGCCTGGTCGGCTGTTGCGCGCACCAGTTCGATGGCCCGTTCGACCAGCTCACGCAAGGCCACGGCTTCGCTGTTCAGTGACATGCCGCCGGACTCGATGCGCGTGAGGTCGAGCATGTCGTTGATCATGTGCAGCAGGTGTTCACCGGCTTGACGGATCAGCTTCAGGCGCCGCTGCTGGCCAGGCCGTGGCGGTTCAGCAGCGTCGATCTCCATCAGCTGCGCAAAACCCAGCACCGCGTTCAGCGGCGTGCGAAGTTCATGGCTCATGCGCGCCAGGAACTGCGTCTTGGCCCGGCTGGCGGCTTGCGCCTGTGCAGCTTCTTCGTGTGCCCGTTCCAGCTCGCGGCGCTGCGTGATGTCGGTCTGCGTGCCCACCATGCGCAGCGGCTCGCCGCTGGCACTTCGTTCGACGATGCGGCCGCGCTCTTGCGTCCAGCGCCATTCACCGCTGGCGGCGCGGATGCGGTAAGCGTGTTCGTAGACTGGGGTTTCGCCGCGTTCGTGACGCAGGTAGGCCTCGTGGTTGGTCTCGAGGTCCTCGGGGTGGATCAGCCGGTTCCAGTCCTCCTGTGTGTGGCCGACCTCAGCCACCGCGTAGCCCAGCTGCGCCAGGCCTTCGCCGATGTCGCTGAGCCAGTCGTTTTCCAGCGTCCATTCCCAGACGAAGGTGTCGGCGCCGGCCAGTGCGGCGCGGATCAGATCAGCGTGGTCACCGCCGCCGGCTGCTGGGCCCCGCCGTGAACGGTGCAGCAGCTGCTTGAGCACCGGCAACACCGGTTGCAGACGGACTTGCAGGTCTGCCGCTTCGCTGCTGCCCTGCACCAGCAGCACACCCAGCACCGCACCCATCCGATGCAAGGGCACGCTGGTAAACGCAGGCGCGAGCGCCAGTCCTTCACTCCAGGCCACTGTGCCGTCGGCCGACCAGGCCTGCAACTGGCAATCCTGGCCCAGTGCCTGACCGAGCGAAGCCACCAACAGTTGCAGCGCGTGGCGGGTGTCGCCGCGTTCGGTGTGGTCCAGCAGCGCGTCGCGCGCGATGACCAGCAAGGCGTCGTGCAAAGACGCCGCGCCGGCAGCTGCCCCGCCGGACGCAACTGGCGGCGTGCCTTCAGTGGGCAGCGTGCGCCTTCTCGCCGGCCCTCAGCCGGTAGACGGTGCCGCAATACGGGCAGCGGCCTTCGCCCGTGGTGGCCACATCGATGAAGACCTTGGGGTGGTTGCTCCACAGCGCCATCTTCGGGTTGGGGCAGAAGGTGACGCCGGGGCCCACCAGGTCAGCGGCGGACACTTCAACCAGGGACTTGGGTTCGGTGGTCATGGTCTTGCTCAAACCAGCGTCAGCCACTCGGCGTACTTGGGGTTGCGGCCGTTCACGATGTCGAAAAACGCGCTCTGGATCTTTTCGGTGAGGGGCCCGCGCCTTCCTGCAAATTCGCCGCTGCCCAGCTCGATGCGGTCCAGCTCGCGGATGGGTGTCACTTCAGCGGCCGTGCCGGTAAAAAACGCCTCGTCGCAGATGTAGACCTCGTCGCGGGTGATGCGCTTTTCCACGAGCTTGAGGCCCAAGTCCTGGCAGATGTGGAAGATGGTGTCGCGCGTGATGCCGCTGAGCGCGCCAGCACTCAGGTCCGGCGTGTAGACCACACCCTTCTTGATGACGAAAATGTTTTCGCCCGCGCCTTCGCTGACGAAGCCCGATGGGTCCAGCAGCAGCGCCTCGTCGTAGCCCTCGTCCGTGGCTTCCATGTTGGCCAGGATGCTGTTGGTGTAGTTGCTCACCGCCTTGGCCTGCGTCATGCTGATGTTGACGTGATGGCGCGTGTAGCTGCTGATCTTGACGCGGATGCCACGCTTCAGCCCCTCTTCACCCAGGTAAGCACCCCAGGACCAGGCCGCCACCATCAGGTGGATGGTGTTGCCCTTGGGGCTGACGCCCAGCTTCTGGTCGCCGATCCAGGTCAGCGGGCGCAGGTAGCAGCTTTCCAGCTTGTTTTCGCGCACCACCTGGCACTGCGCTTGTGCCACCTGTTCATGGGTGAACGGAATCTTCATGCGCAGGATCTTGGCGCTGTTGAACAGGCGCTCGGTGTGTTCTTGCAGCCGGAAGATGGCCGTGCCCTTGTCGGTCTTGTAGGCCCGCACCCCTTCGAAGGCGCCGCAGCCGTAGTGCAGCGTGTGGCTCAGCACGTGGATCTTGGCGTCGCGCCATTCGACCAGCTGGCCGTCCATCCAGATCTTGCCGTCGCGGTCGGACATCGACATGGGAATTCCTCTTCGGGTGGGAGTGCGTGATCGGCGATTTTAGGCGCCGGCTTGGAAGCCTCGGCACGAAGCTTCAGCGCGTTTCGGCCACATTGACTTCTGGCGCGGCCCGGCGCAACTGCCAGCTCACCAGCTTGCCACCGCGCAGTTCCAGCTGCACCTCGTCGCCGGCATCGTCGCGCCAGGCGTAGGTCTCGGGGTCGGCGCCCTGGTCTTCATGCAAGCGGGTGCCGAAGCTGCCGGTGAGCTTGAGCACCTGCGCCAGCGTCATGCCCTTGTTCAGGCGTGACTGCAACATCACCGCATTGGGCACCTGGCCCACCGGCCGCAGCGCCGCCGCCTTCATCACCCGCAGCGCGCGACTGAACTGAAGCAGCATCCAGAACACCGTCACCGTGATGGCCAGCACCACGCCAGGCCAGCCGTAGCCCACGTAGCCGGCCGCCACGGCAGCCACCGCCAGGGCCCAGCCCAGCAGCGGCGTCAAGCGGGGCTCCGGCCCAGGGCCTTGCCCCAGAATCGCCGCGATGAATGGTGAGCCCGATCGTGAACCGGAACTTGAAGCAGAACGTGAACCAGAACGTGAACCAAAAGGTTTGCAGACATGGGTGATCAACCTCGACCGGGCGCCTGAAAGGCTGGCCCGCATAACAACGCAGCTGCAGCGCCTGGGGCTGGACTTCCAGCGCATCGCTGCCGTGGATGCACGGGCCCTGACACCCGCACAACATGCGGCTTTGGATGAAGCCGCCTACCGCAGCAAACACGGCATGACACCAGTGCTGGGCGAGCTGGGATGTTACCTGTCGCACGTCGAAGCCATGCACCGCTTCCTGGCCAGCGACGCCAACTTTGCGCTGGTGCTGGAGGACGACGTGCTGCTGCACGACAGCCTGCCCGGCGTGCTGCGGGGCCTGATGGCACAGCCCACGCGTTGGGACGTGGCCAAGCTGTCGGCCGTGCACTCGGGCACGCCGGTGCCGTACAGCATGGTCGCACCGGGTTATGAACTGGCCGTGATGCTCAGCCGCTGCACGGGTGCCAGCGCCTACCTCCTCAACCGATACGCAGCGCGACGCTATCTAGACAGCACAAACGGACTGTTGCCGATGGAGTTGCCGTTTGACCATGTCTTCGATCAAGGCTGGCGATTCGGCCTCAAGGTGAGGCTGGTCACGCCAACGCCTTGCACGCACGATGACCAGATCGTGTCGACGATGGGCTATGCTGATTCGCCCCAGCGCAAGTTCCCCTGGTGGCGGCGAGTGCCGACCTACGCCTATCGCCTGAGCAACGAGCTTCGCCGAGTGGCTTACGGACTCCAACATTGGCTGCGGGAGCGAGCTTCTAGGCGGGATCAAAAAAAAGCACCGAATGACTCATCCTGACCCCTTGCTCTTTCCACTGCGACGACGTTCTATGGCTTCCACCCTCCGCGGGTTCGGATATTGGGTACGCAGTCGGTTGTCGGTATCGCCGACGATGGAGTTCGCGTTATCAAATCTGAATGCGCGCGTATCGGTCGGCTCTCGAACGCTGTTCGCACGACAGCTGGCAAAGTACCGTGGATACGAAGCCATCAACTCGAACTGGGTCTTGAGGGAGTTCGCCAATGCGCACGGTGGCCTCTTCGTAGACGTGGGAGCCAATTTTGGCTGGTACTCGCTGCTGTTCTCAACTTGTGCGGGGCCGACTGGCCAAGTTGCGGCGATCGAGCCGGACGATGCAAACTTTGCGCTGCTTCGCCACAACATTGAATTCAACAAGCTAGCCAATGTTGCGGCGTTGCAGGTTGGTGTTGGGGCGAGCAAGGGCACCGCGCAGTTGTTCGAGCTGGATCGCTTCAATCCGGGCGCTCACTCGGTTCGCCCCGTAGAAGGCGCATGTTCGGCACGAACTATCGAGTTGCACCGCCTCGACGAATTGCTGGCGCCCTTTCCAGGACACATCAGCCTGTTGAAGATGGATATTGAAGGCTATGAGATCGACGCTCTACTCGGTGCTGAGGCGACGCTGGCTCGCACCCAGAACGTGCTTGTCGAGTATTCGCCGCGTTTTCTTAAGGCCTGCGGTCACACACCCGGAACACTTCTCACGATGCTCTCGGATTTGGGCCTGGCTCCCCACTTCATCACCGAGTTCGGCCTTCGCCCGACATCCGTAGCAGGCGTGCTCCAAGCTGTCGGCGACGAACCAGGTTGCAAGTGTTGGCAAACTGACTTGGTATTCCAACGAACAAGCTGATCGCACCGCGTTCTCGCGACGCGATATGTCCGACTCTGCATGTCGCGGCCAAGCGCGCTCGGAATACCTCAGCCTGCGTCCTTCAGGGAGCCAATGTCGGCGCGCAGCGGGGCAGGCAGTCGCTTCAGGATGAAGCGGATCGCCAGCGGCACCATCACGATGTCGTCCATCACACCCAGGAACGGCACAAAGTCGGGGATCAGGTCCACGGGCGACAGCACATAAAGCACCATCAGCGCCACCGCAGGCTTCAACCAGCCGGGGGCCAGCGGATGCTTCAGCGCCAGCCACAGCAGGCGCGCGTCGCCTCGAACCACGGTCCACAACAGCGCCAGTCGTTTCAACATCGCAGGCCTCCCAGGTAACGAGCCAGTCCTGAACGTGGGGCCAGTCCGGTGCAATGACAAGGGCCCTGTCGCAGACCGTAGCAGTACGAGCGCAGCGGCACGAGCGCCGCAGTACGAGCGCAGCAGCACGAGCGCGGCAGCACAAGCGCCGCAGCACGAGCGCAGACTACAGTCCGCGCACCACCTCGATGGCCTGCTCGATGCGGTCAACCGCATGGATGGTGAGGCCTTCGATGGCCTTCTTGGGTGCGTTGGCCTTGGGCACGACGGCCACGCTGAAGCCCAGCTTGGCGGCTTCTTTCAGCCTTTCCTGCCCCCGCGGTGCGGGGCGCACTTCACCGGCCAGACCCACTTCACCAAAGGCCACAAAACCACGCGGTAGCGGTTTGCCACGCAGGCTGCCCTGGATGGCCAGCAGCACCGCCAGGTCGGCCGCCGGTTCGCCGATACGCACCCCGCCCACGGCGTTGACGAACACGTCCTGGTCCATGCAGCTCACGCCGGCGTGGCGGTGCAGCACGGCCAGCAGCATCGCCAGGCGGTCGCGGTCCAGGCCCACGCTCAGGCGCCGCGGGCTCGGTCCACCGCTGTCCACCAGGGCCTGGATTTCCACCAGCATCGGCCGTGTGCCTTCCAGCGTCACCAGCACGCAGGTGCCGGGCACCGGTTCACCGTGGGTGGACAGGAAGATGGCGCTGGGGTTGGAGACTCCCTTGAGCCCCTTCTCCGTCATCGCGAACACGCCGATCTCGTTGACGGCGCCGAAGCGGTTCTTGATGGCCCGCACCAGGCGGAAGCTGCTGTGCGTGTCGCCTTCGAAGTACAGCACCGTGTCCACGATGTGCTCCAGCACTCGCGGGCCGGCCAGGGCACCTTCCTTGGTGACGTGGCCCACCAGCACCACGGTGCAGCCGCGTGTCTTGGCCAGCCGCGTGAGCTGCGCCGCGCAGTCGCGCACCTGGGCCACGCTGCCGGGGGCGGACGTCAGCTGGTCGGAGTAGACGGTCTGGATCGAATCGATGACGCAGAAGGCCGGGTCTTCGGCTTCGATGGCATGCATGATCTTCTCGAGGTTGATCTCGGCCAGCACCCGCACCGCCTTGCCCGCCAGGCCCAGCCGGCGCGAACGCAGTGCGATCTGCGCCCCGCTTTCTTCGCCGGTGACGTACAGCACCTTCATCTGCGACGACAGCGCGTCCACGGCCTGCAGCAGCAGCGTGCTCTTGCCGATGCCGGGGTCGCCACCGATCAGCACCACCGCACCTTCGACGATGCCACCGCCCAGCACGCGGTCCAGCTCTTCCTGGCCGGTGGGCGTGCGCGCGACTTCGGCGGCGTCGATTTCCGACAGCGTGGCCACCGGCTGGCTGCGCGCCAGCGCCTGGAAGCGTGTGTTGCGCGTGGCCGGCCCCGCCGCTTCGGCCACCGTTTCTTCCAGCGTGTTCCAGGCCTTGCAGTGCGGGCACTGGCCCAGCCACTTGGCATTCGTGCCGCCGCATTCGCGGCAGGTGTAGATCGTCTTGGCCATGGCGGATTGTCGTGCGCCGGGGCCTGTCTCCTCAGTCGGGCTCAGGCCGCCGTGAAGTTGCCGTGAAAGCCCAGCGGCAGCAGGTAGGGCAGCACCGCCTGCGCCAGCGGCCCGTCTTCGATGCGCGCCGCGTCCAGCAGGTTCAGCACCGTGGCCTGGCGGCGGGCGTCGAAGGTGGTGCCCAGCAGCCAGGCGTCCAGCTCTCCGCTCTTGCCGGGCTTGGGCACCAGGATGTGCTCTTCAGCGACGGTGAATTCGCCATAGTCGTAGCGGCGCTGGCGGCCGGTTTCGGTGTCCAGCAGCTGCACGCCGTGAAGCAGCGCGTACGGCTGGCGGCTGGCGTGCGCACCCCAGCCGGCGCCGGTCAGTAGCCAGCGCGTGCGTTGGCCGACGCGGCGCGGATCCACGCGCGGGAACTCGGATTCACCGTCAAAGGCCTGCTGCTGCACACGACCGCTGGCCATGTCCAGCGTGACCAGCGCGGTGCTCACCACACCGGCCTGTTGTGGGCGACCTTGCATCGGCGCCACCGCGCCCTGGTTCAGGAACCAGGCGTCGGGTGCGCCGATGTAGCTGAGCACGATGCGGCCGTCACTGCGTTCGTAGGCGTTGCCGACGTGGAACACCATCTGCGCCGGCAGCTCGAAGACGCGCCGCTTCGTGATGTCGTTCTTGTCCATCACCAGCACCCGCAGCGGCTGCCCGGCATCCATTGCAAAGGGTCGAGGGCCGACACCGTCGCCTCCCGGGCCGAAGGGCCGGTTGAAATTCAGCTGGATGGGCGGCAGCGGCACCACGATCCAACGCGGCGTGACGGCCATGTCGTGCACCATGCCGCCCGGGTAGGGCGACTCACCCAGCTGCACTTTCACCAGTTGCCCGGCGGGGTCGATGTGCCACACCACCACCGTCTTGCCGAAAGTGCCGATGTTCCACAGGTGGCCCGACACATCCACCTTGGGGTGGGCCGAGAAAGGCACCTGCGCCAGGTCCTTGCCCCACGTGACGGCGCCCTGGGTGGACAGGTCCTTGGGGTCCAGCGACCAGGCCGAGCCACCTTCCCACAGCGCCAGCACGCGGCCGGCATGTTCCAGCGCGTTGGTGTTGGCGGTGTTGAAGGCGTCCGGGCCACCCACCGGCGGCGTGCCGTCCACCTGCGTGCCGAAAGCGCTCATCAGGAAGCGGCCGGCGGCCTGTTCGGCGCGCAGCTTGGTGGTGCGCACCAGTCGCCCGCGATGGGTCACCGCACCATCGCCGATGGTGAACTGCTGCACCATGCCGTCACCGTCGAACCAGTGGTGGTAGCGCTCGCCGCCGCGCTCGTACAGCGCCGGGCCGTTGCGGTAGAAGCGGCCGCGCAGTTCGGCCGGCCAGCGGCCGCGCAGCAGGGCCTGACCCTGCAGGTCGCCGGTGCTGTCGCTCACGCCCTTGAAGGGGCGCAGCAGCGGCTGCGCTTCGAAGGCGGCCTTGAAGTCGTCGGCGCGTGCGGGTTTGGCGCTGGCTGGCACTGCGGCCGTGGTCGCAGCAGCGGCCAGTGTCTGCAAGAAGTGTCGGCGTTGCACGGTGTGGCCCCTCACAGCGACATGTGCACGACGATGGGCTGGCCGTCCAGCGCCACCCGGCCGGTGTCCCAGGTGGGGCCGAACATGCCGGGTGTGCCCGAGCCGCCCCACGGTTCGCTGGGAATGCCCACCGCGTTGCGGCCCATCTTGCCGTCGCCATCCAGGTCCTGGTACAGCATCAGCGCCACGGTGGCGCCGGACAGGCCGCAGAACTGCACGCTCATGGTGGCTTCACCGGCAGCCACGCGCAGCATCTTGATGGGCTTCTTGCCGAAGGTTTCGGCGTCGCCATAGGCGGCCAGCATCAACTGGCCCTGTTGCGGGCGCACGTTGTGCACTTCGACGGTGGCGCAGTCTTGTGCCTGCGCGGCAGCGGATAGCAGCAGCGCGGTGGCAAACAGAACAAAGATGCTGGGCTTCATGGCAGAACTCCTGGGCTGGGGTAGTGCGCATTCTTCTGAGTCGGGCCGCGCGCCGCACCCGGCTTGCGACGAATCGACATCCAGCGGCGCGAAGTGTTTCCCTCCCGCGGCCGTCACAGCCAGCCGCAGGCTCAATCCCCCACGCGTTGCCGTCCGGCCTTGATGGCGCCGCGGCGTGCCTTGCCTTCCAGCCGCCGCCGCTTGGACGCACGGGTGGGGCGCGTGGCCTTGCGCTGCGCTTCGGGCTGCGCCACATCGTCCACCAACGCCTGCAGCCGCGCCAGTGCATCGGCCTGGTTTCGCGGCAGGCTGCGGTGTGTCTGCGCCTTGATCACCACCACACCCTCTTCGGTGATGCGCTGATCGGCCAGCGACATCAGGCGCGCCTTGATTTCGTCGGGCAGCGTGGAAGCCGGAATGTCGAAGCGCAGATGCGCCGCGCTCGACACCTTGTTGACGTTCTGGCCCCCCGCGCCCTGGGCGCGGATGGCGGTGAATTCGACCTCGGCCGGGTCGATCTGGGGTGGCTTCAGGGTGCGGGCTTCAGCACGGTGACATCACGACGCTTGCATCACGACGCTGCCTTCACGACGCTGCCATCACGAAGATGACCCGCCGCGCAGCTTGCCCACCACGAACAGCAGCACCACGGCGCCCAGCACGGACGCGATCCAGCCGGCGCCCTGCCCGGCCTGGTACCAGCCCAGGGCCTGGCCGACGAAGCCGGCAGCCACCGAGCCGCCGATGCCCAGCAGGCAGGTCAGGATCCAGCCCATCTTCTGGTCGCCCGGCATGACAAAACGTGCAATCGCGCCCACGATGAGGCCGACGACGATGGTTCCGATGATGCCCATGGCGGGAGTGCTTTCTGCTTGGATGTGGTTGGTGTCATTCACTGGTGTGCGCCGGCACCCGCGGTGCCAGTGCACACATCAGCTCGTAGCCGATGGTAGCGGCCGAACGCGCCACCTCATCGATCGAAAGGATGGTGTCGCCCGGCCCGCGACCCCACAGCGTGACCTCGCTGCCAGGGCCGGCCGTGGGCAGCGCCGCAAGGTCCACTGCCAGCATGTCCATCGACACCCGGCCCACGGTGGTGCTGCGCACGCCGTCCACCAGCACGGGTGTGCCACTGGGGCAGTGGCGCGGGTAGCCGTCGGCGTAGCCGCAGGCGACGATGCCGATGCGTTGCGCCGCGCTGGCGGTGTAGCTGCTGCCGTAGCCCACACTGTCGCCGGGCTGCAGCGTCTGTGTGGCGATCAGCTTCGATCGCAAGGTCATGGTCGGCTGCAGGTTCCAGTGCACGATGTCGTGTTCAGGGTAGTCGGGCGCGCTGCCGTAACACACGATCCCGGCCCGGACCCAATCGTTCTTCAAGCCATGCCGCAGCACGGCCGCGCTGTTGGACAAGCTGCGTTCGCCCGTCAGGTCGCCCGTGGCCTCATCAAAGGCCGCCACCTGGTGGGCCACACCACGCGGGCCGTCGGCGTCCGAGAAGTGCGTCATCAGCGACACCTCGTTCACCTGGGGCAGCGCGTTCAGGCGGGTGTACGCACCGCGGAAGGCAGCCGGCCTGAAGCCCAGGCGGTTCATGCCGCTGTTCATCTTCAGGAACACACGGTGCGGCTGTTGGGTCTTGTGCGCCGCCAGCCAGTTGATCTGTTCGTCGTTGTGCACGGCGTGCCACAAGTTCAGGCGGCTGCACATTTCCAGGTCACGCGCATCGAAGCAGCCTTCCAGCAGCAGGATGGGGCCGCGCCAGCCCAAGGCGCGCACGCGTTCGGCTTCGGCCAGGTCCAGTAGCGCAAAGCCGTCGGCACCACGCAGCCCTTCGAAAACGCGCTCGATGCCGTGGCCGTAGGCGTTGGCCTTGACCACGGCCCACACCCTGGCGTCGCCAGCCATGGCCCGCGCCCGGGCAAAGTTGTGCGCCAGTGCGGCGGTGTGGATCAGGGCTTCGATGGGCCGCGGCATGGTTTGAACTCCGGCACCCACAGGACAAGGGGCACTCAGGGTCGCATGCTATAACCCGCCCGCCCCAGATACGGAGACAAGGCAGCGGACACTCAAGGACCGCTGCGGCGCCGCGCGCGACACGATGAAAAAAGGTTTCTCGACCATCATGTCGGCGCAGTTCTTCAGCTCGCTGGCGGACAACGCTCTGCTGGTGGCTGCTGTCGAACTCTTGCGCATGAGCCAGGCGCCGGCCTGGCAGACGCCGGCACTGGCGCCCATGTTTGCGTTGTTCTATGTCGTGCTGGCGCCCTTCGTGGGCGCCTTTGCCGACTCCATCCCCAAGGGCAAGGTCATGTTCATGTCGAACACGATCAAGGTCGTGGGCTGCCTGATGATGCTGTTCGGCAGCCACCCCCTGCTGGCTTATGCGGTGGTGGGCCTGGGTGCGGCGGCCTATTCTCCCGCCAAGTACGGCATCCTGACCGAACTGCTGCCGGCTTCGCAACTGGTCAAGGGCAATGGCTGGATCGAAGGCCTGACGGTGGGTTCCATCATCCTGGGCATCCTGCTGGGCGGGCAGCTGGTGGGGCCGAAGTTGTCGCCGATGCTGCTGGGCATCGACCTGCCTGGCTTCAGCTCCGGCATCGAGACCGCGCCCGAAGCCGCGATCTCGGTCATCGTGTTCATCTATGTGATCGCTGCCGTGTTCAACCTGAAGATCCCGCGCACGGCCGCACCGCTGCAGCCCATGACCGGAGGCCTGCCGGACATGGTGCGCGACTTCGCCCGCTGCAACACGCGGCTGTGGAACGACAAGCTGGGCCAGATCACCCTGGCCACCACCACGCTGTTGTGGGGCATCTTCGGCAACCTGCGCCTGATCGTCTTTGCCTGGGCCGCCGCCGCGCTGGGTTATGGCACGACGCAGGCGTCCAACCTGGCCGGCGTGGTCATCGTGGGCTCGGTGCTGGGCGCCGTGCTGGCGTCGATGACCATGCGCCTGGACAAGGCCACGCGGGTGCTGCCCATGGGCATCGTGGTCGGCTTCTTGATGATCGGTCTGAACGTCATCACCAATGTCTGGGTGGCTGCGCCCTTTCTCATTGTTCTGGGCACGCTGTGCGGTTTTCTCATCGTGCCCATGAACGCGCTGCTGCAGCACCGGGGACACAACCTGATGGGTGCAGGCCGGTCCATCGCGGTACAGAACTTCAACGAACAGGCCTGCATCCTGGGACTGGGCGCCTTTTACGCCGGGATGGTGAAGTTCGGCTTCTCGGCGTTCACGGCGATCGCGATCTTCGGCTTGATGGTGGCGGGCATCATGGAGCTCATCCGCCGCTGGTACATCAGCAACACCATCAAACACCGCGACGAAGTGGAGCGGCTGCTGGTCATCGCCCGTTCGGACGGGCACTGAGTCAACGCACATGACCAACAAGACCAGCAGCGTGTGGCTGCCGGCCCTGGCACTGACCTTCAATGCCTTCACCTGGGGCGTTTCGTGGTGGCCCTTCCGGCAGCTGGAAGCCGCTGGTCTGCACCCCTTGTGGGCCACCGCACTGATCTACACGCTGGCCGTGGTGGCCATCACGCTGTGGCGGCCGGGTGCCTGGGCCGCGCTGTGGCACACACGTTCGCTGTGGTTGCTGGTGGCCGCTGCGGGCACCACCAACGCCACCTTCAACTGGGCCGTGACCATCGGCGACGTGGTGCGTGTGGTGCTGCTCTTTTACTTGATGCCGCTGTGGGCGGTGCTGCTGGCGCGCTGGCTGCTGCACGAACCGCTGACCACCGCCGCGATCGTGCGCGTGGCGCTGGCCCTGACCGGTGCGGCCATCGTGCTGTGGCCGGCCGAGGGCGGGCTGCCGGTGCCACGCACGCTGCCCGAATGGCTGGGCGTGCTGGGCGGCTTGAGCTTTGCGCTGAACAACGTGCTGCTGCGGCGCGAGGCGCACCGGCCCGAATCGGCCCGGGCCTTGGCGATGTTCCTGGGCGGTGCAGTTGTCGCCGGCATGCTGGCGTTGGCGCTGTCGGCCCAGGGCGGCGTGCCGCTGCCACCGCCGCTGGCCGCCGGCTGGGTGGCCGGCTCGCTGGCGCTGGGCGCGGCGTTTCTGCTGGGCAACCTGGCGCTGCAATACGGCGCGGCACGCCTGCCAGCCAACGCCACCGCGGTGATCATGATCAGCGAAGTGCTGTTCGCCAGTGTGTCGGCTTTGCTGCTGGGCGCTGGCACGGGCAGCCTGCAGCTGGCCGTGGGCGGGGCGCTGATCGTCGGCGCCACCCTCTTGTCAGCACGGGCCTGAAGAACCGGGAACCCCATGGTCGGCCCCTCCGCTGCCCCATCGCCCAAGGCCTTGCCGCTGACGGCGTTCGCCACGCTGCTGCTGATCGCGCTGATGATGGGCGCCAACCATGTGGCCGCGCGGCTGGCGTTCAACCATGGCGTGGACGTGGCCACGGCGGTGGCCTTCCGCAGTGCCGTGACGGCCATCGTGGTCGGCGCGCTGGTGTGGCAGCAAGGCTTGTCGCTGGCGCTGAGCCCACGCCACCGCAAGGCGCTGCCGGCCATCGGCTTGCTGGTTGCCGTGCAGAGCTTCTGCCTGTACTCGGCCGTGGCGCGCCTGCCGGTGGCGCTGGCGCTGCTGGCCTTCAACACCTACCCGCTGTGGACGGCGCTGTGGGCCCGTGTGGTCTACGGCCACCGCGCCGAGCCGCGTGTGCTGCGCGCCATGCCGGTGATGCTGCTGGGCCTGGCGCTGGCGCTGGACGTGCTGGGCGCAGCTTCCGGCCTGGGCGCGGCCGGCCAGTGGGGACGCATTGGCGCTGGCGTGGCCTTTGCGCTGGCGGCGGCGGCCACCTTCGGGCTGGCGCTGGTGATCACTCAACACGAGGCGGCCGATGTCGATGGCCGGCTGCGCACCGCCATCACCATGGCCATGGTGGGCGCGCTGGCCCTGGTGGCGGTGGCCGCGCAGGGCGGTTTTGCCCTGCCGCAGGCGGCGCCCGGCTGGTGGGGCCTGCTGGCGCTGACCTTTTTGTACGGCACCGCTTTCACCATCATGTTCACGGTGCTGCCGCGCCTGGGCGTGGTGGGCAATTCCGCGATCATGAATGTCGAGCCCATCTTTGCCCTGGTGCTGGCCTGGGCCGTGCTGGGGCAGACCATTGCCCCCATGCAGGTGGCGGGTGGATTGCTGGTGGTGGCCACCGTGGTGTGGCTCGGGCTGCGCCGGGCCTGATCGACCGGTCAGCGGGTCGCGCCGATCTTCTGGCGTTCAGCCCGTCTGCGGCGTGCTGCTGGGCTGCGCGTGGGCCGATCCGGCTGGCGCTGCGTCGCCGGCCAGGGCCGGGCCCTGCGCCTTCAGCCCGTGCCGCATCAGCAGCCGCCGCAACACCCCTTCGTCCAATGGTTTGCTCAGGTAGGCGTCGCAGCCGGCCAGGTTGCCACGCACCCGGTCCATTTCGGTGGCGTGTGCCGACACCAGGAACACCGCCGACGCGATGGGTGCGCGGTGCTGCTGGCGTTTGATGTGCTGGCACAGCGCCATGCCGTCCAGGTGGCTGGTGACGCCCAGTTCCACGTCCAGGAAAACAAAGTCGTAGTGGCGATGCGCCAGCAGTTGGATGGCGCGGCCGCTGTTCAAGGCGTGGTCCGTCACCAAGCCCCAGCGCTGCAGCCGGGTTTCGATGTGGCGCAAGGCAACCTCGCTGTCGTCCACCAGCAGCGCCGTCGGCGCCGGGGCCTGGGGCGCTGCGGCAGATGCCGTTTGTGCAGCCGCCCGTGCCACCTGGCTGCGGCGCTCGTCGCCCTTCCACTTCGAAGCCGCAACCGCCTGCAGACGTGACGCCACCAGGCCACGTGACGCCGCGACCAGAAAGTCCAGCTCACTGAGCAGGCCGTCCCTGTCGATGGGCCTGGACATGAACGCCACCGCGCCAGGCGGCGGGGCCGAGCCGACAAACAGCGTGGCGCTGAGCCTCTCGGTGGCCACCACAAACTGCACCGACGGCGCGTCATGGGCGTCGGCGATCAGCACATCGGCTTCGTTGAGCAAGGCCGACAGCTCGTAGCGGGTCGCACGCTGGCTGTCCGGGTTCAGGCACAAGGCAATGGCCTGGCGCTCGTCGGGGCGCAGGCCAAGCAAAGAGACGCGGTGGACGGCAGGCATGGGGCCGCGATACTGCGGGCCGCAACGGGCGCTGTCAACGGCTGCGGCCCCGACCGGCGGCTCGACTGGCGGCCCCGACCGGCGGCTCGACCGGCGGCGCTAACATCCCGCTCCCTGCCCGCCGCAACCACTGCATCCCCATGGCCGCCACCAGCATCTACGACTTTGAAGCCTTGTCCATCACCGGCAAGCCCGCCCACCTGTCCAGCCAGCGCGGCAAGGTGCTGCTCATCGTCAACACCGCCAGCGCCTGCGGTTTCACGCCGCAGTTCAAGGGCCTGGAGCAGCTGTGGAAGGACTACGGCGACCAGGGTCTGGTCATCGTGGGTTTTCCCAGCAACGAATTTGGCGGCCAGGACCCGGCCGCCAACGATGAGATCGCGTCGTTCTGCGAGATGAACTACGGCGTGAGTTTTCCGATGATGGCCAAGGTGCACGTCAATGGTGCTGAAGCCCACCCGCTGTGGCAGTGGCTCAAGGCGCAGGCGCCGGGCCTGCTGGGCACCGAAGGCGTGAAGTGGAACTTCACCAAGTTCCTGGTCGGCCGCGATGGCCAGGTGCGCAAGCGTTACGCGCCCAACGACACCCCCGAGTCGCTGCGCAAGGACATCGAAAAGGCGTTGAAGGCATGAGTTTCTTTTTGCACCTGGAGCCCTACGCCGGCGACCCCATCCTGAGCCTGAACGAAGCCTTCCAGAAGGACTCGCGCACCGACAAGATCAACCTGTCGATCGGCATCTACTTCGACGACGCCGGTCGCATCCCGGTGCTGGACTGCGTGCACCAGGCCGAGGCCCAGATGCTGGCCGACAACCTGCCCAAACCCTACCTGCCCATCGAAGGCTCGGCGGCCATGCGCCAGGCCGTTCAGCACCTGCTGTTCGGCGCCGACCACGAAGCCGTGACCAGCGGGCGCATCGCCACGCTGCAAACCGTGGGCAGCAGCGGCGGCCTCAAGGTGGGTGCCGACTTCATCAAACGCTGGCTGCCCGACAGCCAGCTGTGGGTGAGCGACCCCACCTGGGACAACCACCGCGCCATGTTCGAAGGCGCCGGGGTGCAGGTGAACACGTACCCTTACTACGACCCCGCCACCGGCGGCGTGCGTTTTGGCGACATGCTGGCGGCGCTGCAGGCCCTGCCCGCACGCAGCGTGGTGCTGCTGCACGCCTGCTGCCACAACCCCACCGGCGTGGACCTCACGCACGAGCAGTGGGCCCAGCTGATTCCCGTGCTGAAGCGCCGCGAGTTGCTGCCCTACCTGGACCTGGCCTACCAGGGTTATGGCGACGGCATCCCGGAGGACGCCTTCGCGGTGCGCGCATTGGCTTCAGCCGGCCTGAGCTTTTTCATCGCCAACAGCTTCAGCAAGAGCATGAGCGTCTACGGCGAACGGGCCGGCGCCTTGAGCGTGGTCTGCGCCGACGCGGCCGAGGCCGAGCTGGTGCTGGGCCAGATGAAGGCCACCGTGCGCCGCAACTATTCCAGCCCCGCCATCCACGCCGCCGGCGTGGTGAGCCGCGTGCTCACCGACCCGGCGCTGCGCGCCAGTTGGGAAGCCGACGTGGCCGCCATGCGCGAGCGCATCCTGGCCATGCGCCACAGCCTGCACGGCGTTCTGTCTTCGCTGAAGCCCGGACGCGACTTCGGCTACTTCCTGAGCCAGCGTGGCATGTTCAGCTACACCGGGCTGTCGGGCGAACAGGTCGACCGGCTGCGCGAGGAATTCGGCGTCTACCTGGTGCGGTCGGGCCGCATCTGCGTGGCCGGGTTGAACACGGGCAATGTGCAGCGCACGGCTGCGGCCATGGCGTCCGTGATCTGAGCGCGCGGCGTCACGCGCAAGGGCTGAGGCGTCAACCCAGCGATCACCGGGCCAGGTTGCTGCCGCGGGCTGCGGCCTCTTGCAGCAGCCCGCGCAGCCAGCGGTGGGCGGGGTCGCCGTCGTGGCGCAGGTGCCAGATCATCTCCACGTGCACCGGCTGCAGCGCCATCGGCAGTTCGCGGACGACCAGTTCATCGGCGTAGCCGGTGGCTTCGACAAAGCCCTCCGGCAGCACTGTCAGCAGGTTGGACCGCGCCACCACCCGGCCGGCGGTGAAAAACTGGTTGACCGTCAGCACCACGCGCCGCTGGCGGCCCAGCGCGGCCAGCGCCTGGTCGACATAACCGTGCGGCTGGCCCGAAAAGCTGACCAGCAGATGATGGGCGTCGCAGTAATCGTCCAATGTGAGCGCACGCCCGGCCATCGGATTCTGTTTGCGCATCACGCACACGTAGCGTGACTCGTACAGGCGCGCGTGGTGCAGGTGGCTGTCCTGGCCCTGCGCCACGATGGTGGTCACCAGTTCGGGGAAAAAGCCCACCGCCAGTTCGGCATCGCCGCTTTCCACCAGCCGGCGCGGGTCGCGCGTGGTCAGTGGCAAGACCCGCAGGTTGACCAGCGCCTGCTCTCGTTCGATGTGCGCCACCAGCGCCGGCGCCAGCATGGCGGCGGTGGCGTCGGCCATGGCCAGTCGCAGCTGCACGGCGTCGCGCCGGGGGTCGAAGTCACCCGGCGCCAGCGCCTGGCGCAAGGCGCCCAGCGCCGCGCGCACCTGGGGCCACAGGGCTTCGGCATGCGGTGTGGGTTTCACACCATGGGCGACGCGCACAAAGAGATCTTTGCCCACCGCCTCGCGCAGCCTGCGCAGTGCGTGGCTCACGGCCGGTTGCGTCATGGCCAAACCGCCGGCAGCGCGGGTGAGGCTGCCTTCGGCCATCACGGCGTCAAAAACACGCAGCAGGTTCAGGTCGAGCGTGCGGAAGTTCATGAAGCGGAGCCTGGAATCTTGAAATAGGTTTTGTTTATACCTTACGTGCAAATTATTCAATGGCAGACATTGGTGGTAACCCTTACATTCTCTTCATCGCCGCGACTGTTCGCGGTTCTGAGAGGACCGAGATGACCACCATGACCGTCAGCATCCCTGCCAAGGTTGCCGCGCCGCGCGGTGCCGCCTGGGCTGCCAACGCCTTTGCTGCCTTCTTGAACTGGCTAGAAGCAGTCAGCGAAACCCGCACTGATCGTCGTGCGCAGGCCGACCGCCTGGCCGAAGCTGCCCGCGTGCGCATCTACGCGCAAGACGTGATGGCGCAGGACCCGCGTTTTGCGGCCGACCTGTTTGCCGCTGCCGACCGCCACGAACGGGGTTGAGCGCAGGGTCGCCCGCCAGGCGGCCGCGCAAAAAAAAGGGCCACCGCAGGGTGGCCTTTTTGTTGTGGGCCCAGCCAGGCTGAGCCGCTCTCGCGGCCGGGACCGGAATCAGGCCGCGCGCCGCTGCGCAGCAGCGGGCGACAGCTGAGAGAACAAGTCCTTTGGATCGGCCATGCTGGGAATCAGGTCCACACGCTGCCCCAGGCCCAGCCCCTGCGCCAGTTCGGCCATCAGACGCAGCGCAGAGAAGTCTTCGAGCGCAAAGCCCACTGAATCGAAGAGCGTGACCTCGGCGTCGCTGCGCCGTCCCGGGTCCAGACCCTCGAGCACGCGCCACAGCTCGGTGACGGCAAAGTCGGCCGGCATCTGCTGCAATTCGCCTTCGATGCGGGTCTGCGGTTCGTATTCGACAAACACACGGCTTGAGCGCAGCACCTGGGCATCGAGCTCGGTCTTGCCCGGGCAGTCGCCGCCGACGGCGTTCAGGTGCATGCCCGCAGACAGCATGTCGGCGTCGATGATGACGGCGTTGCGCTTGTCGGCGGTGACGGTGGTGACGATGTCGGCACCACGCACTGCTTCGCGGGTGTTGGCACACACTTGCACGTCAAGCCCTGGCAACTGGGCCAGGTGGCGCACCAGCTTGGCAGTGGCGGCAGGGTCGGTGTCGAACAGACGCAGCTTGTTGATGCCCAGCAAGTGGTGGAAAGCCAGGGCCTGAAACTCGCTCTGCGCGCCATTGCCGATGAGCGCCATCGTGCCTGCGCCATGCAGCGCGTTCTGGCGAATGCTCTTTTTCATCAGCGCGCGCGCGGCCATCACCGACGTGGCAGCGGTGCGC
>ENA-ORBV01002283-ORBV01002283.1-microbial-mat-metagenome-genome-assembly--contig:-NODE-2283-length-40776-cov-31.217155_pt1 | contig 40776 bp, 33 predicted proteins | sample MGYA00237777_ERZ505514 | MGnify/ENA primary metagenome ERZ505514 (study PRJEB26160, sample SAMN06269048) | microbial mat metagenome | isolation source: Oligotrophic lake microbial mat | place... | reverse complement strand
GGCGGGGGCGGCCGACGCGATCGCTTCTAATCCGGTCTGAGCATTGGTGGCACAGCTGGCGGCATAGGCATTCCTATCTGTGCCTCCGATTCAAGCCGCGACGAATTCAATCGAACCATTTTCGATTCGAAATCAAAGGCCCCGCACGAGCAATCGTGCGGGGTTTCTTGGTTATCCGGCGGCGTCGCGCATTTCTTTATGCGATGCGTCGAGAATGCGCAGCTATTGTCGCGCGTGTCCGTCACGAGCCTTCAGGTGCCATACCAACAATACCACGCCTAGCGACACTGCCAGCCACACGAAGATGATGAATCCCGCCGCCGCCATCGACCGCGGCCGACTGTTGGCCGTGCGCGCCTGGGCTTCGCGACGGCAATCGTGCATTACTTGCTGCGGGATAAGGCGCACTGCCAAGGCAATGCCGGCAGGGACAATAATCAGGTCGTCGAGGTAACCGATCACCGGGACAAAGTCTGGGATTAAATCGATTGGGCTTAATGCGTACGCCGCGACCGCCGCCGTCACCACCTTGGCATACCACGGAGTTCGCGAATCGCGCGCTGCAAGATAGAGCGCGAATGCTTCAAGCTTGAGTGCACACGCCCACCGGTTGAGCCGTGCGAGGATTCCAGGATCGTTCTGCATTCTGGAATGTTCTTGCAAGCCGATGCAAATTGCACACGCCGGGTCCTTACAGGTCGCGCGCGCTGAACGTATCGCCTTGGTTAGGATCGCCGGTTTCGAAGCCTCTGCGGAACCACTTGACGCGCTGTGCGCCCGAGCCGTGGGTAAAACTGTCGGGGACGACATACCCCTGCGACTGCTTCTGGATGCTGTCGTCGCCGATGGCGGTGGCGGCGTTCAGGGCTTCTTCCATGTCGCCGGCTTCAAGGACGTCTTTGTACTTCTGCGCGTGATGCGCCCACACGCCGGCGAAGTAGTCGGCCTGCAGTTCCAGCCGCACCGAAAGCTGGTTGTATTCTGTCTCGCTCACGCGCTGACGGGCGGCGTGGACCTGATCGCTGGTTCCCAAGAGGTTCTGGACGTGATGGCCGACTTCGTGGGCGATGACGTACGCTTGCGCGAAATCACCCGGCGCGCGAAAACGTTGCCGCAGCTCGCGGTAGAAGGCCAGATCGATGTAGACCTTGCGATCTTCCGGGCAATAGAACGGGCCGCTGGCCGCGGATGCAAAGCCGCAAGCGGATTCGACGCGGCCACTGAAGAGCACGAGTTTGGGGGGTTCATAGCGTCGGCCGGCCGCGGCGAAGAGTTTGGTCCAGACGTCTTCGGTGCTGCCCAAAACCGCCGAGACCATGTCGGCCAGTTCCTGCTCTTCGGCGCTGAACTGCGGCTTCTGCCCCGGGGGAAGCTGCTGCGCCTGCGGCGAAGCGCCGCCGGTCGGCAGGTTTTGAATCACCTGCTGCGGGTCGCCGCCGAGCAGCGCGACCAGAAGAACAATTAAAATGACGCCAATTCCACCGCCTCCGGCCACCATCGTTCGCCCGGAGACGGGCAAGCCGCGTCGGTCTTCAACGTTGCCACTTCGCCGCATGTCTTGCCAACGCATGGTTCACCTCGGAGAGAATAGTTGCCTGCGCCGGATTCTATCAGCACGGAGTATGGTCAAAGCAATAGGGGCATCGCCCTGACAGCAAACAAAAATGCCCCGGACAATTCCGGGGCAGATGAAGTGGGCGTTAAGGGACTTGAACCCCTGACCTTTCGGGTGTGATCCGAACGCTCTAGCCAACTGAGCTAAACGCCCTTCAAACTTGCCATACTGTAACGCGTTTAATTGTGCCTGCAAGCAAGTGGCCGGCCCGGTCTTCATCCAAAGTATCGATTGTGACCACGCCGGGTTGGGCGGGGCACCGAATATGGACGATCAGCATGGGTTCGCTGGAGCAAGCGTGATGGTTGGCGCGCCGAATCCGATTATGATCCGCGCCAACGGAGTATTTCATGCCCGGCGAAACTGATCTGCACAAAACGCTCAAGAAAGAAGCCTGCCGGTGGCTGTTCCGCGCCGGCTACCGTTGCGTGGCCGCCGAGGTGAAACTTGCGCCGCTGGGGATTGTGGATGCCGTGGGGACGGGGGTGTTCGGGCCGTGGCAGAATCAACTTCATCTGCCGACGACGATCGCACAGGCGTGCATCATCGAATGCAAGGCCAGCCGCGGCGACTTTCTGCGCGATCAATCGAACAACGGTCAACTGCAACTGTGTCTGATGGAGCTGAAGTCGCGCACGCGAAAGCAGCGGCGCCGGCATCGTTCCAGCAAATGGCGGTACCGCGATGCGATCGGCCTGGGCAAATTCAAAAGCTGCCTGCTCGTGCCGATGGCCAACCTCCACTACATCCTTGCCCCCGCCGGCGTGGTGAAGAAATCCGAACTGCCTCTGCGGTGGGGGCTGCTCAGTTTTGGCGAGGGCGGAATCAGCGTCGTGCACAAGGCTGGCTGGCAGGAAACCGCCGCCCAGGGGTTTGTTGAGACGCAGATTGCCCGCACGCTCACGTGCGACATTTTCAACGCCGACCGCCGCGCGATGAACTCTGTCAACCGCGAAATCTTCGCCCAGCAGCAGGCGCTTTCCGAGAGGATTCGGGCGCTTAAACCGGTGCTGGCGGGGTGACGTCAGCGAGGCACGAACGTTAATCTTCGTCAGGTTCTTCAACGAGGTGATGCCCGACTGGCGCAGGCAGGGCGCCGGGCGCGGTGAGCATGCGCACAACTTCGTCAACGATGTCCGCCGATTCTGCCAGGCGACCGGCACCGACGTTGCGGCAAGCCAGCCAGCCAAGCTCCGGACCGATGAAGCGGTAACCCAAGGCGGCAAGTTTGGCGTAATTTTCCTGCGCGACAGGGTGATCCCACATGCGGCTGTTCATCGCCGGCGCGAACACCACCGGACACGCAGCGGCGCAGACCATCAGGCTCACCAAGTCATCGGTCAGGCCGGTTACGATTTTGGCAATGGTGTTGGTGGTGGCGGGGGCGACCAGCATCAGGTCGGCGCGCTCGGTTAAGCCGATGTGCTGCGTATCGCCGGGGTCGACGAGGTTGAACAAGTCGGTGTGCACTTTGCGACCCGATAGCGCTTCGAACGTCAGCGGCGTCACAAACTTCTGCGCCGAATCGGTCATGCACACTGTCACGCCGACACCCAATTGCACCAGCTTGCTGACGACGTCGGCCACTTTATAACACGCAATGCTGCCGCACACGCCGACGATGATCTCGCGGCCTTTCAGCACCGGCGTGGGGGGCTGCACGGGGGGAGGTTTGGGGAGCGCGTCGGGCATGGGTGCATGACGACTAACGATTAACGATTAAAGAGACGCGCTTGCCCGTCTGTTTCAATCGTTAATTGTCAATCGTTTATTTCCACTACAGTTTCAGGTTGTCGGGATGAACCAAGCCCGACGCTTCGTAGTCGATGGCGATTTTGTCCTGCAGGATTTCGTCGATGACGATCTCCAGCGGGGTTTGGCCGTCGTGGACTTCAACCAGTGGGCGTGCGCCGTCCATCAACTGGAGCATGCGTTTCTGGATCAGTGCGGTGAGTTTGAATCGCCCGCCGACTTTTTTCACGATGTCGTCGCTTTTGAGTGCTTCAATCATAATTGCAATTACCTGTCGTTCGTTGCCAGTTGCCAGTAAAAAATCAGGGTATCAGTTGCTGCCGACTGGCTATCAGCAACATCCAACTTTTTAGATACCGGCCCGTTTCTGCCGGATAATTTTTGAGATTTCTTCCACCGCGCCGTCTAGGTTGTCGTTGATCACCATGTAGTCGAACGCTCGGCTGCCCTTGGCCATGTGAATTTCACGTTTGGCCTGGCGGAACCGCTTTTGAATATCCTCCGCCGAATCCCGGCCGCGGTCGGTGAGGCGTTGCAACAGCGTCTGCTCGTCGGGCGGGAGCACGAAGATCAGCAAAGCATCCGGGTAATGATAGCGTACCTGCATGGCCCCCTGGAAATCGATTTCCAGAAGCACGTCGCGCCCGAGGGTGAGCGTGCTCAGCGCGGGGTGCTTGGGCGTGGCGTAATAATCGCCGTAAACCTGGGCGTATTCGAGGAATTCGTCGTTGTCGAGCCGCTTGAAAAACTGCTTTTTCTCGACGTGGTCGTATGTTTTGCCCGCGTCGTCGCCGGGCAATTTAGGGCGAGTGGTGGCGCTTACGGTGTAACTGACGTTCATCCGCTCGGCCAATTGGCGCGAAATGGTGCTCTTCCCAACGCCGGCGGGGCCGACGAGGACGATGAGCAGGCCGGGATGTAAATTTTTTGCGGGCATCAGATTTTCGATTTTCGATTTTCGATTTTGGATTGATGACGGCGTCGCGACGCAATCGAAAATCCGAAATCCAAAATCAAAAATTCATTCCACGTTTTGCACTTGTTCCTTCAACCGGTCAATCGTCCCTTTGATTTCAACAACACGCTTGGCCACGTCGGCGTCGTTGGCTTTGCTGCCGATGGTGTTGGCTTCACGAAGCATTTCCTGGGTAATAAAATCGAGCTTTCTTCCGGCTTTGTCGCCTTTGCGGGAGGCTTCCTCGAACGAATCGAGGTGTGTCCGCAGGCGATGTAGTTCTTCGGCGATATCCGCCCGCTCGGCGAACACAGCCACTTCTTTGAGCAAATCCTGCTGACTCACTGCCAACTCTGCTTTGCCCAGCAGTTGATTCACCCGTTGCGTGAGGCGTTTGTAATATTCATCGATGACGAACGGCGCGCGTTTATCGATTTCCGAAAGTTCGGCGCGAATCGAATTCAGGTGACCAAGCAGCACGCCGAAGAGCGATTCGCCTTCCTTGCGGCGCATGTCATCCAGTTTTGTCAGGGCTTTGCCGGAGAGATCGCGAATGACGTCGCCGTGCCTGGCGATTTCGTCGGATTGGTCACGTGGTTCGCTGCACACGCCGGGCAGGGCGAGGAGGCCGGCAAGATCGATGCGTGCGATGCCGTCGAGGCCCTTCACGTTGCGCAACTGCGAGATATACGCCTCCAGCGCCGCGGTGTTGACATGGTAAGCGGCCTCGGCGCTATCGAGCCGCATCTTAAGCACGTAGGTGACCGAGCCGCGTTCGAGGCGTTTGCGCAGGATCGTTTCGACCTCGGGTTCGAGACCGCTGAGATTGTCGGGGAGTTTGATGGTCGATTTGAAGAAACGGTTATTCAACGAGCGAATTTCAACGGCGTAATGCACGCCGCTGCGCTCGGTGGCCGCGTCTCCAAAACCTGTCATGCTGACGATCATGCTTGTGCTTCTTGTGCGATGCCGAGGAAACTACCCGTTGGGTTGCGTCGAGGGTGTCGAAGGCGGCGCGGTGACCGGCACAGCGACACCGTTGGTTCCTTCGAGGGGAACATCGGTGCTCGTCGAAACCGGGTTCGCAGAACCCGGCGTGGGTTGGGCGCTGACGGTGGGTTGCGCGATGCCGATGCCGGTTTCCTTGGCGTGAATCTTATTGGCAACCAGGTTGAGAAAGATGGCTAGGACCAGAAACAGCCCGAAGACGATGCTGGTCGCCCAGGTGAGCACGTCCCCGGTTTTGCTGCCGAACGCGGTATTCCCGCCGCCGCCGCCGAACGCGCTGGCTAGCCCACCGCCACGGCCTTTTTGGATCAGGACGAGCAGGGTGAGGACGCAGCAGATAAACAAAAATAGCGAGAGCAGGGTGACAAACAGTGCGTTCATTTCGGTTCCTGAATTTTGCGTCGTAACGATTAACGATTAACGATTGAGCAAAGAATTCGCTTCCCCTCAATCGTTAATCGTCAACTACGCCGCCGCCGTGATAATTCCAACAAAATCGTTCACTTTCAACGATGCGCCGCCGACCAGGGCGCCATCGACGTCGGGCATTTGCATGAGACCTCTGCAGTTGTCCGGCTTTACGCTGCCGCCGTATTGAATGCGCACGCGGTCGGCGAAGTCGGCGTTCCATTTTTTTGCCAAGTGCTGACGGATGAACGCGTGAACTTCCTGGGCCTGATCATCGGTGGCGATTCGGCCGGTGCCGATGGCCCACACGGGTTCATAGGCAATCACCAGCCGGTATGGATCGCCCATGTTGGACGGGTTCAACTCATCCAACAGTTTCTGCACCACTTGAAGCGTGTTGCCGGCATCGCGCTGTTCCATCTTTTCGCCGACGCAATGGATCAGAATCAACCCACTGGCGTAAATCGCCGCCGACTTTTTTGCGATCAGTTCGTTCGGTTCGAGAATCACATGCCGGCGTTCGCTGTGGCCGGCGAGGCAGAATTTTACGCCGACATCTTTGAGCATGTCGATCGACACTTCGCCGGTGAACGCGCCGTTTTTCTCAGGGTAACAATCCTGAGCGCCGAGAAGGACGTGCGATCCGGCGACGGCGCCGCCGACCGCTTCGAGGTAGACAAACGGCGGGGCAACGCCCACTTGCACTCCGTTCGCCGCCCCCTCTGCGATGCCTTTGGCCAGCGCCACAGCACCGGAACGGTCGGTATTCATCTTCCAATTTCCAGCTATAAACGTTGTGCGAGCCATGATTTAGGAGGTCTTTCGCGCGTCGCGCACTCGGTTTATCGAGCCGAGCAGTATATCCACCTGTCCATTCAACGCAAACGCTGGCGAACCCGTGCATTTCTGCGAACCGTGGCTGTAGGCGGCACGGTCGATGCAGGAGGCAAATCGCTTATTTCGCTCTCCGGAAGCAAATTTTGCACATATCCACTTGAATTTGGATGAAGGCTTGGTAAACCACTAGATGTTGCGTCGAGCCGACCAATCGGCACGGCTTCGAGCGCATGTTTACAACTCACCTCGCATGGAGGCGCTCAGATGGCAAGGATTGCCCGCATCATCGGTATTTCATCGCTCGGTCTGGCTCTGACCGGGTGCGTCACCCAGGAAAAATACAACGCGCTCAAGCTCGACCGCGATGCTTTGGCCGAACAACTGGCAACGTCGCAGGGCGATGCCAACTCGTCCCGCGCTTCGGCCGACGCGTACAAGGCGCAGCTTGAGAACGTCAACGGCCAAGGGGGCAACATGATGGCGCTGGTGACGAGCCTGCGCGATCAGAACTCGTCGCTGCAAAGCCAGTACGACGACATCAACCGTAAGTACATGGACGCGCTCAACCGTCCGATGGGTTCCAGCCCGCTGCCGCAGGAATTAAGCAACACGCTGCAAAACTTTGCCAATCAGAACCCGGAATTGGTTGAGTTTGATGCAGGGCGCGGCATTGTGAAGTTCAAGAGCGACGTCACCTTCGCCAGCGGCGATGCCGCCGTCACCCCCAAGGCCAAGGACGTGCTAAACAAATTTGCGGCGATTCTTAACTCGCCGTCGGCCACCAGCTACGAGCTTCTCGTCGCCGGTCACACCGACAACATGCGTGTGAGCAACCCCAACACGATTGCCAAGGGCCATAAAGATAACTGGTACCTGTCGGCGCACCGCGCGATCTCTGTCGCGGGTGAGCTGATCGGGCAGAATACTTCCAGCCAGCGCATCGGCGTGCTCGGCTACGGCGAACAACGCCCCGTCGCCAGCAACGCCAGCGAAGGCGGCCGCAGCCAGAATCGCCGCGTTGAAGTGCTGATCCTTCCCAACCAAATCCGCGGCGGCGGCAATGTTGCCGCCGGCAGGCAGGTGCAGACTGGTGGCAAGCAGTTGAACAAGGACCAGATGACCAACATGCCGACCGGGCCGGTGATCAACAAGTAGGCTCGTTTCAGTTGCATCCAATTGAAATCGAACGGCCCTGGAGCGACGTGCTTCGGGGCTGTTTTCGTTTGTGACACTGGTAGAACCGCCAAGGCGCGATGGCCGCGAAGGGGGACGCGAAGAATACCAAGTGAATGTTACCCCGAATGCACTCGTGAGGAGCCTAACGGTGATTGTGCGTATCTCGGAATGACAAAAGCTTTGGCCGGCCTTCGCGTCCGCCGCGCCTTCGCGGTTCACTTTGAAATCACGGCTGCCACAAATAGTAGAAACCGTTCGGCAGCGAAAGCGATTCAGGAATCGGCACGCTCAGCCCGCCCGATTGCGCCGGTGGCAGGTCTTGCGTGGCGTAGATGCTTCCGGTGTAGCCGTAGGGTCGTCGGTACATGATGACTTTCGCGTCCGGCGCGTTGGCTCTTGCACGGGCGAGGGCGATCGCGTCTTCGAGTAAACCCAGTTCGTCGATGAGCCCGAGTTTCTTCGCCTGTTCGCCGGTGAAAATTCGACCGTCAGTTTTATCGGCGATCGCTGGATCGCTGGTGAGCTTGCGCCCGTCCTGCACCACGCTGATGAACTTGCGGTGGTACTCGTCAATCATGTCCTGCACGATCTGTCGCTCTTCACCGGCCAGTGGTTTGAACGGCGAGGCCATGTCTTTCAGTCGACCGGACTTCACTGTTTCGGGTTTCACGCCGATCAGGTTCATGGTGCCTTCGACGTTGAAGCTGGAAAAGATCACGCCGATGGAACCGACGACACTGCTGGGCTGCGCCACGATCGTGTCAGCGGCGCAGGAAACGTAATACGCGCCGCTGGCGGCCACTTCCTGGCAACTGGCGATGATCGGTTTGCCCGTTCTTTTTTTGAATCGCCGGACAAGTTCGTACATCGCATCAGAACAGGTGACGGTTCCGCCCGGCGAATTCACGCGCAGCACGACGGCTTTCACGCTGCGGTCGGCCTCGGCGCGTTCGAGTTGTTGTGTGAAAAGCGAGAGGTGGTTCTCACGAGCGCCGATGAACGAGCCGCCGGTGCGCGCGTTGGCGAGCAGGCCTTCCACTTCGATGATGGCAATTTTCCCGCCGCCCAGGCCGCGACCGCGCTGAACCGTCTCTTCTTTGAGTTTGGAGCTATCGAAAACCGGTGTAAGCAGGATGCTCGGCGGGGAGCAGCCGGTGAGGATCACACATAAGGCAATCAGGAGTAGAGGCTTAAGCATGGTGAATCCGTTCAGTATAGAATTTAGTGGCGTTGTGGCTGCCAACCGGAAATCCTGTGGCGATCATTGACCGTTCGAGAGTATCCATGTCGTATCACGTGAGTAAAGCCGAGTTCGCCGCGCTGATCCAGGAAGCGATCGCCGAATTGCCGCCGAAATTTGCCGCGGCGCTGGATGAGGTATCGATCGAGTTGAAAGACCGACCGACGCGCCGGCAGCTCCGCAGCGTCGGCCTGAAAGACGATGAACTTTTGATGGGCCTATACACCGGCCGGCCGTTGACCGTACGCAGCGTGGAGGACGGCCCGCGGCTGCCGGATAGCATTCAGATCTTCCAGGAAGATTGCGAAATCGCCTGCAATAGTCGGGAACAATTGTTGAAAGAGGTGCGTATCACCGTTCTGCACGAGCTTGGCCACCATTTTGGCATGAACGAGAACGATTTAGATGCGTTGGGTTATGGCTAATGTAAGGTAGACGCCGACGGCGGCGTTCTTTAGCGTCTGCCGCGGCAACGGGCCGATCGTTTAAATCTGCCGTTTTCAGGTGGCTTGAGAGCTGGTTTGTTACGTCGTAGGTCGGGTTTTGCTTGACCGTGCCATTTTGTGCTTCTATACGTTATGATCTCGTGCCCGTGGCGGCTTGTTGTGCAAAAAAACGGGTGTAGAAACGGGTGTAGAAATTAGGGATTCGATGATGAACCGCTTATTGTCCGCAACTCTTTTTCTGGCAACAACTTCCGCGATCGCGATCGCCGCCGAGCCGGCGACCGTTGGGGCGGTCACACAGCCTAGCGCGCGGCATACGCTTGCGTTTGAAGGCGCGGGCATCGTCGCCCAAGTGCTGGTAAAGGACGGCGACACGGTCAAAGTCGGCCAGCCGCTCGTGAAACAGGAAACGCGAATGGACGAGGCGGAAGCCGAAATCCGCCGCATTGATGCCGAAAGCCAGATCGAAGGTCAGGCTGCCGAAAAAGAGTTTCAACTCCGCAAAGTTCAATACGAACGCAAAGCCGGCGGCGGCGACGGCGCGTATTCCACTCAGGAAGTGGAAGAAGCCCGCATCACGATGGAAGTGGCCGACCTGAAGCGTGCCGAAGCCAAGAATAAGAAAGATCAGGCGATCGCCGTTTACGGCCGTCAAAAGGTGAAGCTTGAATTGATGCAGATCGTGAGCAATATTGATGGCATTGTCGAAAAGATTTCCGTCGACGCGGGTGAAATGGCCGACCCTCAAAAGCCCGAGGGTGCCATCAGCGTCGTAAAAAATGACCCGCTTTGGGTCGAAGTGCCGCTATTGAAGGCATGGCAGGTCGCCCGGCTGTCGCCCGGCCAGGAATTGCCCGTGCGTTATACGGTTGATAAGGCTGACGCGTGGCAGAAAGCCAAGATCATCTTCATCGCCCCCGTGGCCGATGCGCGATCGGGCACGCAGGCGGTGCGGCTGGAACTGGCTAACCCTGAAAATCGGGCATCGGGTTTGGACGTCGAACTGAAGCTTCCGCCGGAACTGCTCACCGACCCGACAGCGCCCGTCGGAACTGCGGCCAATAACTGAAGGAAGTTGCCCGTTGTCAGTGGATAGTTGCCAGAAGTTACAGGGCATGATTTTTCATCTGACAACTAACAACCAACAACTGACAACGAACAACTGGCACTTATGTCTACAGTAGTCGATTCATCACAATCCGGCGGCTCGCAGGAGAAGCAGCGGCAACAGCAGCAGCAGGAGTCGCAAAAGGCGCTCTCGCGCATGCAGCAGTTGCAGAAGGCGATTCAAAACGCGCCCGACCTGCCGCAGTTCCTGCACGAACTGATCTACATGCAGGCCGTCACCGTCGCCGGCACCGAGGCCGCGGCATTTATGGTTCGGCCGGGGGAGCAAAGCGGGTTTCTGCTCGAACTCGTCGATCATATTCGCCCGGATTCGTCTACGCCCGAACAACGTGACGCCGCCATTCTGGCGTTCAAAGAAATTTCGCTGCCCTGTGTGCAGCAGCGCAAAGACGGGGCGATCGAAGTCGATGCCGCCGACGCTTCTGGGGATATCCAATATTGCCTGGTGACTCTGCTTTCCAATGAAGCCGGGAACATTGTCGCCGTCACGTCGGTGATCACCCGTTGCCGGGACCTGCAGCGGGCGCAGCAACGCCTCGATTCGATGCGCCTCGTCGCCGGATACTTTGATATTTTTGTGATGCGCCGCAAGCTGGAGAACGTTGCGGTGCAGGCCAAAACGCACCAGGACGTGCTGCAGTTCAGCAGCAGCTTCGCGACCGCCGAAGGCTACGTCGCGGCAGCGATGGGCTTGTGCAACGAGCTCGCCACGCGCACCAGCGCGGCGCGCGTCAGCATCGGCTGGCGCCGCTTCCGCAACATGCGCTTGCGGGCGATGAGCCACACCGAGAACTTCGACCGCAAGCAAGAGCTATCGGTGATGATCGAAAAGGTGATGGACGAATGCGCCGACCAGGAAGGCCCGGTTCATTATGAGGCCGACGGCACCGGTTCGGAAAACATCACCCGCATGGCGCAGACCCTGAGCCGCGCCGAAGGCGGCGCGACAATCCTCAGCTTGCCGATGCGGCGCAGCGGCGAAATGAAGGGCGTTATCACGCTCGAATTCCACCCCGGCACCAAGCTCAACCCCGCGGCGTTGAACGGGCTTGTTGTGGCCGCGGAACTGCTCGCGCCGCAGTTGCACGATCGGTTTGAGAACGACCGCTGGTGGATGACCAAGACGGTGCTGAGCGCCGGCAACGTCGGCAAGATGGTCGTCGGGCCGAAGCACCGGCTGGGCGTGCTGATTTCGATGCTCGTGATCGGCCTGATCGCATTCGTGTGCTTTTACAAGCCGATGTACACGGTCTCCGCGCCGTTTACATTTGTCTCACTCGATAAACGAATCGTCAGCGCCCCGTACGAGGGCATCCTGGCGAAGGTACACGTTCGCCCAGGCGACAGCGTGACGGCGGGCCAGCTCATCGCGGAGATGAAGACCGACGACTACGAATTGCAGATGCTTTCCAAACAGCTCGAAGCCGAAGGCAAGCATAGCGAAGCCTCCAAGCTGCGCGGCGAAGGAAAGATCGCCGAGGCCATCGCCGCCGATCTGCTCGGTCAGTCGGCCGACGCCACGGCGGATTTCTTCAAGTTGAAAGTGTCGCAGGGCAAGGTTCTCGCGCCGATCGCGGGCCAGGTGCTCAAGGGCGATTTCCGCGACAAGCAGGGCACCACGATCAAGCTGGGCGACGAAATCTTCCAGGTCGGCGAAGTGAACAGCGAACGGCTGGAAGTGGAAATGCTGGTTCACGAGCGCGACATTCAAGAAGTTCAGCTGGCGCAGAAAAACGAAAACAGCCGGCAGACCGGCAAGCTGGCGACGACGTCATCACCCGAAGAGAAAGTCGAGTTCGAAGTCCGCCGGCTCGTGCCGCTAAGCGAACAGAAGGAAAACAAAAACGTCTTCCGCGTATACGGCACGGTGGTCGGCGCGGGAAATAATAACTGGCTTCCCGGTCAGGCTGGCGAAGTGAAAATCGACATCGAACCTCGCGCGCTCGGATGGCAATGGACCCATCGTTTTGTCGACTGGGTGAAGATGAAAGCGTGGACTTGGCTGTAAGGATGTTGGTTGTAGGTAGTTGGTTGTAGGTTGGATACTTCAGTCAACAACCAACCCACCACCTACAACCCACAACGACCAACGATGCTGCAACTAAGACCAACATTCTCCGAGTCCTGGTACCGAGTGGTCGGCCTGAAGCCGAAGCTGCGCGCCACCGCGCAGATCAGCCGGCAGTATTACCGCGGGGAGCGGTGGTACGTGGTGCGCGATCCGGCGGGCAACCAGTTTCATCGGTTGTCGGATGCCGCTTACCGTTTCATCGGCCTGCTCGACGGCCGGCGAACCGTGGGCGAATCGTGGGACATCGTTGGCGGAACGCTGGCGGATGATGCGCCGACCCAGCCGGAAGTGATTCAGATTCTCTCGCAGCTCTATGCGGCGAATCTCATTGAGACCGATGTCACGCCGGATGCAAAGATTCTCCTCCGCCGGCACAAAAAGCAGTTGAAGCGGAAGATGCAGGGCCGGATGCTGCAAGTGATGTTCCCGCGGATTCCGCTGTGGGATTGCGACACCTTCCTGGTGCGCTGGATGCCGCTGATGAAGACGTTTCTCAGTCACTTCGGCATTCTGCTGTGGCTGGCGGTCGTGGGGTTTGCGGTTTTCAAGATCGCGCCCGAGTGGGGCCGAATCCAGTCCGCCGCCGCGCATACGGTTTCGCCGGATAACTGGCTGTGGCTGTGGGCGGTGTTCGTTCTCACGAAGCTCATTCACGAACTCGGCCACGCGTTCATGTGTCGTCGCTTCGGCGGTGAGGTGCATGAATTGGGCATTATGTTCCTGGTGTTCATCCCCACTCCGTACGTCGATGCGTCGACCGCGTGGGGTTTTCCCAGCAAGTGGCACAAAATCCTCGTCGGCAGCGGCGGGATGATTTTTGAAATCTTCTTCGCGGCGCTGTGCGCGTTCATCTGGCTCAATACCAATGAAACCTCGCTGCTCAGCCAGCTCTGCTACAATGCGATGTTCATCGCGTCGGTGAGCACGGTCATCTTCAACGCCAACCCGCTGCTGCGCTACGACGGCTACTACATGCTGTCGGACTACCTGGAAATCCCGAACCTTCAGCGGAAGAGCACCGAATACACCCTGGGCCTGATTAAGCGCCACGTCTTCCGAATCAAGCCGAATCAACCGCTCCCGCCGCCGCTCCAACGGATGTGGCTGTTCCTCTATTCGATCACCAGCACGGTGTACCGCGCGTTCGTCATGTTCGTCATCATCTTCATGGTGACGTATCAGTTGCCCGAGCAGATTCGCTGGCTCGGCCTGTTGATGGCGGCGGCCGCCGTGATCACTTGGGCGTGCGTGCCGCTGTTCAAGCTGTTCAAGTACCTCACGATCGAGACCGAGTTGCACCGCAAGCGCGGCCGCGCGTGGGCGTTTACCGGCGCGGTGACGGCGGCGATCGTGCTGCTCGTGGGCATCATCCCGTTCAATGTCAGCGTACATGCCGAGGGCGTCGTCAACCCCCGCGAAGAGCGTTACGTGTTCGCCGATTCACCCGGTTTTGTATCTGAAGTGAAAGTAACCGACGGCCAGTGGGTGAAAGAAGGCGATGTGCTGCTCGTCGCCACGGATGACACGCTCGACGCCCGCCTGCAGGAACTCGCATCCACCGTCAAAGCCCAGGAAGCGCGCTACCGCCAGCTTCTGGTGGTCGACGCGGCGCAGGCCAACATCGAACGAAAGCAACTCGAAGTTTACCGCAGCCAACTCGCCGACGTGCGGCGGCGCAAAGACAAGCTGACGATTCGTGCGCCGATCTCGGGCCAGTTTGTTTCGCCGATGTATCGCGAGATGCAGGGCAGATACATTCAACCCGGCCAGGAAGTGGCGGTCATCCGCAATCTGGATGAAGTGGTCGTGAAGGCCACGCTCGAGCAGACCGAGGTGGAACTGGTTCGAAAAGACCTCGTCCGCGATATGCCGACCGGCGAAGCGAAGGTGCGTTTCGCCGGCCGCTTTGGCGAAGTGCTGCACGCACTGAAATACACACTGGTGCCCGGCTCGCAAGACAAGGTCGATCCGCAAGTGACCCACACCGGCGGCGGGCCAATCGCCCCCGACCCGCGCGACCCATCGGGCCAGCGGCCGATGCAGGAACAGTTCACGCTAAGAGTGGAATTGGCCAACCCGCGCGGTGATTTTATTCCCGGCCAGCGTGCGTACGTAAAAATCGAACTCGACAAACGACCCCTTTTCTGGCAAGGCTGGCGGCGTTTGCTGCAGCTTGTTCAGGGCACCAGTGGCGGCTGAGGGGACGAGAAAAAACAATGTCGCAACTCGCCGCCGACGAACTTTGGAGCATCTTTGACGCCCGCCGCGTGAAGCAGCCGGAACTCACCGGTTTTGACATGGCGGTCGCCGGGCTGGTGGGCGTTTATAAAAATCGCCTGCCCTATTTGTCGTACCTCAGAAAGCAGGCCGAGCGCATTGAGTTGATGGAGAAGGAAGTCCACACGCTGGGGTCCAACCGGTTCAAAGAAGAAGTCGATAAGATCAAAGAGATCGCCCACCTCGGGCGATTCAATCCCGGAAAATATCAGGACACCCCCTCGCTCGAACGCGGCATGGCGCTGGTACGCGAGGCGGCGTGGCGGTCGGTCGGTAAGCGGCCGTTCAAAGTGCAGGTCATGGGCGCGATGGCGATGGCCGAAGGGTACATCGTCGAAATGGCCACCGGCGAAGGCAAGACGCTCACCGCATCGCTCACCGCAAGTTTGTGGGCGCTGGCGGGCAAGCCGGTGAACGTGATTACCGTCAACGATTACCTCGTTCAGCGCGACGCCGAGCTGATGGGCCCGGTATACGACATGATGGGCCTGCGCACCGGTTTCGTCGTGCATGATACCAACCCGATGCAGCGCATCGATCACTACCGTCGCGACGTGGTGTATGTCACCAGCAAAGAGCTTGTCGCCGACTTTTTGCGCGATCAACTTATTCTCGGCACGCTGCGCACCAGCGCCCAAACGGCCATCACGCTGCTGGCCAATCAGGCGATTCGCCAGCCGCTGATGGTGCCGGGGTTGTTCAAAGTGATCGTCGACGAAGCCGATAGCTTGCTGATTGATGAAGCCGTCACCCCGCTCATCATCAGCAACAGCCCCAGCGAAGAAGCCAACGCAAAACACTATCGCGCGGCCCACCACCTGGCCGAGAATCTTGAAGAAGGCGCGCACTTCAAAATCGACTGGACCGTGCGCAATTGCGAAATGCTGCCCGGCGGTGAAGACAAGCTCGATGAACTGGTCGGCAACGATGAAGGCATCTGGAAAGGCCGCCGCCGCCGCGAAGAACTGGTGACGCAGGCGCTGACCGCGCGGCATTGCTACGTGCGCGGCGAGCAATACTTGGTCGGCGACGACGGCAAAGTGCAGATCATCGACGAGTTCACCGGGCGCATCATGGCCGACCGAAGCTGGCGGCACGGGCTGCATCAGGCGATCGAGGTGAAGGAAGAAGTCACGGTGACCGCCGACAAAGAGAATCTGGCGCGGCTGAGCTTTCAACGCTTCTTCCGGCAGTTCCCCATCATGTGCGGCATGACCGGCACCGCGTGGGAAAGCGCCGGGGAAATGTGGCAAATCTACCGCCGGCCGGTCGTGCGTATTCCGACCAACAAGCCGTGTGTCCGCGAGCAACTGCCGGTGCGGTTTTTTGAAACGACCGATCAGAAATACGACGCCGTCGTCGAGCGCGTGGTCGACCTGCACAAGAAGGGCGTGCCCATTCTCATTGGAACGCGCAGCGTGCTGGCCAGCCTCGAAGTGGGCAAGCGCTTGCAGGCCCGGCAGACCGCGCACCGCGTGCTCAACGCCACGCAAACGGCCCAGGAAGCCAGCATCATTGCCGAAGCCGGCCAGCATGGGAAAATCACCGTCGCCACCAACATGGCCGGTCGCGGCACCGATATCATCCTGGGCCGCGGCGTCGCTGAACTGGGCGGGTTGCACGTGATCAGCACCGAACCGCACGGCAGCGGACGAGTCGACCGCCAGCTCTTCGGCCGCTCCGCCCGCCAAGGCGACCCCGGCAGCGCCCAGCTTTTTGCGTGCAAAGACGACGACGTGTTCGTCCGTCACGCCAAAAAACTCCGCTTCCTCTGGCGCGCCGTCGGCGCGCAACGCCTGATCCGCATGGCCCAAAACCGCGCCGAACGCCTGGCACGCTTCAACCGCAAGCAGGTGCTGAAGAATGATGACTGGATGGACCAGGCCGTGCCGTTTTAGAATGCAACGCCGTGGCAGACCACACTACAACAGTCCTCGATCGGATGGTGAAAGCCGTGGAAGACGTGCGCAAGAGACTTCTAAGGGTCGTTGCTGCGTTCAAATCCGCCGGCATCCCGTATGCCATCGCCGGAGGGAACGCCGTAGCCTCGTGGGTTGCGACGATCGATAAAGGTGCAGTCCGCAACACGACCGACGTTGATGTCCTCATCCGTCGGGCTGATTTCGATCGCGTAAAATCCGCCCTTGCATCAGCCGGCTTCGTACACCGCCACGTTGCCGGCATTGACGCATTTCTCGACGGGTCCCAGGGATCTTTCCGGGAGGCTGTTCACATCCTGTTTGCCACCGAGAAGGTCCGGCCGACCGACGCCTGGCCAAACCCAGATGTCGTGCCCGCGTTCGACAACGGCGACTTTGATGTGCTGGAGCTTGAACCCCTTGTGCGCGTGAAGCTGTCCGTCTTCCGTCGCAAAGACCAGGTTCACCTGCTGGACATGATCGAAGTCGGCCTGATCGATGCTTCTTGGCCGACCCGTTTTCCACCTGATCTGGCAAATCGCTTGCAATTGTTGCTCGATACGCCCGAGGGGTGACCGCTCGCCCGGCGCGGAATCAGTGAAAGATCAGCAGCAGATCAGCAGCTTCCGCTGCCGCGTGGCTGCTGATTTTCAAAGCGTGGGAATGTGCTGGAAATTTGCGCGCGAGTGTGGCGTCTATCGTGGTGTTACATTTTACTCGGTAATGGTCAGATGATGCCAATTGCGCATGATTCGCGCGCAGAACTTTGGGTGCCGCGATCTTGGCTCTCAGGCCAAGTCGTGCGGAGCGGGTCTACTGCGTTCGTTTGTTGGCGGCACTACTTGACCTGAGAGTCAAGTAGTGGCACCCCGAGCGTAGGCGCACGGCAGCACGCGGATTTACATGGGCAATGGGCATTGCAACACGATTCCTGGAGAGTGATATGTCGAACAAAATCGCCTGCCTTCCCTTGGAAACCCGCCGGCTTCTTGCGGCCAGCGTGGTGGATTTACAGCTTGTGATCGATGGCACAGCCGGCAACGATGTCATCACCGTCGCATTCAATTCCGCTACTTCGCAGATTGATGTGACGCTCAATGGCGTCAGCGATGGCAGCTTTCCCCCTACCGATTTTTTTGACATCCGCATCAATTGCCTGGCCGGCGATGATTCAGTCACGGTCAGCACCGACCGGCGCGGAATTGTCTATGGCGGCGCCGGCAGCGATATCATCGAGGGCGGCTTCGGTGCCGACATCGTGCAGGGCATGGCCGGCGATGACATGATCCTTGACGAATTCTTCGGCGACGGGCAGCCGGACACGTGGTCCGGCGGCTCGGGCACCGACGCATTCGGCTTCGACGGGTTTCCCGCACGGCCGGCAACGATCGCGCTTGATGACCTCGCCAACGACGGCTTCCCCGGTGACGTGAACAACAACCTGATGAGCGATTTCGAGGTCATCGCCGGCGGCCTCGGCAATGATTTGATCGACGCGTCGACGCTCAGCAAGGGCGTCACGCTGCGAGGCTTTGACGGCAGCGACACGCTCATCGGCGGAAGCAGTGCCGATCTGCTGGAAGGCGAAGCCAACGCCGACTCTCTCGTCGGCAACGCCGGCGAAGACGTCCTCCGCGGCGGCGGCGGCAACGATACGCTGAGCGGCGGCCCCGGCCTCGACAGCTTCAAGGCCGGGTTCGGCAACGACGTAATGAACGCCGCCGACGGCGAGGCCGATGTCGTCAACGGCGCGCAGGGATTGGGCGATTCGGCGGATATCGATGATTTGCTTGATACCGTCATTCGTGTAGAAACGATAAATTAACCTCGTCCCATTCCCTCACAGTCGATACGCTGTGACGTGCTATGGAAGCACCGCTGGTCTGGATCATCATCGGCGTCGCCGGCAGCGGGAAAACCACGATCGGGCGGCAACTGGCCGAGCGGCTGGATTGCGATTTTATTGAAGGGGATCGCCGGCATCCGCCGTCCAATATCGCCAAAATGGCCGAAGGAATACCGCTGAACGATGCCGACCGGGCGGCGTGGCTGGATGATCTTGCCGCCGAAGTTCGCCGTGCATCCGACGCGCGGCGGGAAATGGTGATGAGCTGTTCGGCGCTGCGGCGCATGTATCGCGATCAGCTCAAATCAGCGGGGCGGGCGCAGATGGTTTTGCCGGTGGTACCGCAGGAGATTCTGCTTGCGCGGCTTGCGCAACGCAGCAACCATTACATGTCCGCTAGGATGCTACAGGAGCAACTCACCGCATTTGAATTGCCCGTGCCGGATGAGGGCGTATGGCACTTTGACGGCCTTGCGCCTGCCGATGAGGTGATCGATCAGTTGATCGCCCGGGTGCGGCAACAATGGCCTCAACTGCGCGAGGCGTGGTGGCGCAGAACGTAGGGAACGCTCGGTTTTGCAGGTTCTGAAAAGAATACCGACGATTGTTCGATTGAAAGAACCCGCACCCCGGCCCTCTCCCGGGGTACCGGGAGAGGGAGGCAATTCATTTCGCAATCGTCAGATCCACTGATCACGAATCATCTTCAACTGTCCGAAGTCATCTTCAGTAAACCAGTTGGGACAAGTATCGCCCAATGAGTTCGCCAGCAGCTTGCCGAAGAACGTTTCGGCGTCGTCGTCGATGCGATCGCGCTCCTGGCCCATGCTCAATCGGGCGGCGTAGAGGTCATCCTCAATGCTGGCCAGGCGCAGCGCTTCGTAGCCGCAATAGCGACGGACCAAGTCGGCTAAACTGCGGTAGAACATCCACACGTCATCATCCGGGAAAGGCGGCGCCTGGCAGTGGCGCTTTAACGCGTGCTTGAAGTATTTGAGCTTTTCATCCCAGCTTAGATGCGGATCCATGGCCAGGGTGACGTACTGCCCAACCTTGTACGCCTCGTGAACGTGTGCATCGCCGGCTTCGTCGGCCATGTGCACGCGCTTGGCGTAATAGTTTTCCGGATGCCCGATCTCGGGCATCGGCGGCAGTGTTCTGGCTGGCGCCATCGAAATGCCCTCGTACGATGCACGCAAACTGGGATAAATTGAGCCGACGTAAGACGCGACAACGCCCACGGCCGGTTCCTTTCTGGGTTAATGTACCCTTAACACGCTGGGTCTCAAACTAAATTGCCCGTTCCCGCACGACGTGAGCGGGGCAGTTACAGCATCGAATACAAATGCGGCGGGGGAAGGGGGCAAAATAGTTGATCAAGGCGCGATAACCTTCATCCCCTGCGTGGAAGCGCCGGTTGAAGCGTTTGCGCCGGTCACCGCCCTATTGGAGCAAAACCAATTTAATTCCGGCGCGTGCCCGAGGCCTCCGAACGGCAAGGCGTATTGTGGTGCCGCTCGGAATTCTTCTCGCAACGGGCCAGTGCAATCATAAGTGTATTGTTTGAAGAGGTTTAAGCTTTAATCAATCGAGGCGATCGGCAGGCTTCGTGGAACCTCACCGGCGAACAATTGTCAGTCCGCCGACGTTATGGCTTCATGAGCGGCCCGGGTTTGGGTTATGGGCTGTGTGCTTGACACGCTTTAACAGCACCGCCAATATCCCCGCCCGCTTCAGGCTTTGTTATCGGTTGGGAGAAATATCAAGGGTGGGTGCCGCACAGACGATAGGTCTACGTGTTGCAACCACTTACGAGAATGTGATCGGCAAAACTCATGGCTAAACGCACCGGAAAACACCTGGTCATCGTCGAATCGCCCGCCAAGGCGAAGACTATTAATAAGTACCTCGGCGACGATTACGTGGTGAAGGCTTCCATGGGCCACATCCGAGATTTGCCCAGCAAAGGCATGGGCGTTGATCTCGAAACATTCGTGCCCGAATACGTCATTATCGAGGAACGCGGTAAGGGGAAGATTGTCACCGAACTGAAGAAACTCGCGAAAGATGCCGCCGACGTCTATCTCGCAACCGACTTGGACCGTGAAGGTGAGGCGATCGCGTGGCATCTCAAGGAAGCCCTGGGCATTTCCGACGACCGCGTGAAGCGCGTCATCTTTAATGCCATCACCAAAGCCGAGATCAAGAAAGCATTCGACACGCCCCACAAGCTCAACATGGGCCGGGTGAACGCTCAGCAGGCCCGGCGGATTCTCGATCGCGTGGTGGGGTATGAAATCTCGCCGCTGCTGTGGCGGAAAGTGGCCAAGGGCCTCAGCGCCGGCCGGGTGCAGAGCGTGGCGGTGCGGCTGGTGGTTGAACGCGAGCGGGAAATCGAAGCGTTCGATCCGAAAGAACATTGGAGAATCGGCGCCGTCTTTGTGGCAGGTGGCACTTCAGTGCCCCTGTTAGCGCGCCAATGGCGCGAGTTCGTCGACAACACCGGCAATGGCCCGCGCACCAAAGTCGAAAAAGACAAGTGGCTGACCGAAAACGAAGCCTTCACCGCCGAGTTGATCGAAGCCGGCGGGAAGAAGTTTGAGAACATCGGTCACGATGAAGCGATCAGGGTCGCCAAATCCATCGGGCTGGTGATCGATAAGGAAGAAAAAACCATCGATGCCGACGCGAAGGGTTCGGCGAAAAACCTCATTCGCGTGGTCGGCAAACTTGGTTCGATGCCAGCGTACACCGTACGCGACATCGATAAAAAGCGCACGCAATCGCGCCCACCGGCGCCGTTCATCACCAGCACATTGCAGCAAGCGGCCAGTTCTCGCATGAGTTTCGGCGCGCAGCGGACGATGCGCGCCGCGCAATCGCTCTACGAATCGGGGCGCATTACCTACATGCGTACCGACAGCACCAACCTGTCCGGCGAAGCCCTCAACATGGTTCGCGGGTTCATCAAGGCCGAGTTCGGCGACCGGTATGTTCCGGAGAAACCAAACTTCTATTCCAGCAGCAACAAAGCGGCGCAGGAGGCCCACGAGGCGATTCGGCCCACCGACCTGTCTTTCACGCCGTCGGACGCGCACGGCAAGCTCTCGCCGGATGAGAGCAAGCTGTATCAGTTGATCTACAACCGCTTCGTGGCGTGCCAGATGCCCAATGCGGAGTTTGATCAGACCACTGCGCTGATTGTCACGAAACCGATTCCACAAATGGAATGCGTCTTCAAAGCCACCGGTCGCAAACTGGTGTTCGATGGCTTCATGAAGATCGCCGGCATCAGCAGCGAAGACCAATTGCTGCCCGATCTAAAGCCGGGTTTGCCGGTGTTTCCGATCGATCTCGACCCCACGCAGCACTTCACGCAAGCCCCGCCGAGGTTTACGGAAGCGAGCTTGGTGAAAGAACTGGAGCGATTGGGCATCGGGCGGCCGAGCACCTATGCAAGCATCATTACGGTCATTCAAGACCGACAGTATGTCGTTCAGATAGACCGCCGGTTCCACGCGACGCTGTTGGGCAAGGTGGTGACCGACAAGCTGATTCAAGGATTCCCTGAGATCATGGATGTCGGCTTCACCGCCGACATGGAGCTGAAGCTCGACAAGATCGAAGAAACCAACAGCGACTGGGTAAAGCTGCTCAAAGATTTTTATGGCCCGTTGAAAGAGGGCGTGCAGGCGGCGCTGGAACAGATCGATCATGCCGGCGGGACGGAGTCGCCGTTTGATTGCCCCAAGTGCAAGAAGAAGCTGCTTTACCGCATCAGCAAGAACGGCTTCTTTTTAGCGTGCAGCGACCGCGAGTGTGGGACGACACAACCGGTCGACGTGCATGGCAAGCCGACCCTTCGTGAAAAGAGCGACATCAAGTGCCCCGTCTGCGACCGCGAGATGATCAAACGTAAGGGCCGCTTCGGGGAGTTCCTTGGCTGCACGGGTTACTCCGTGAAGAACGAGAAAGGCGAGCCGAGTTGCACCTGCATCATCAATCTCGACAAGGACGGCAAGCCGCTGCCGCCCAAAGCCAAGCCGATTACGACGACCATTCCCTGCCCGACCTGTGGCAGCCCGCTGTACCTGCGCGGCGGCAAGCGCGGGCCGTGGCTCGGTTGCAGCAAATACCCCAAATGCCGCGGCCGTGGCGCGATGAACAAGCTGTCGCCGGAAGATAAGCAGCAGATCGACGCGCTCGTGCCGCTATTGAAAGAAGGCGCGGCGCGCAGCGAAGAAATGATCGGCAAAATTCTCAGCGCCAACCCGACGTTAGCGGCGGCGGCGACGGGGCCGAAATTCCCGATCACCACCGACATCGACTGCGACGTCTGCGGCAAACCCATGATCATCCGCAAAGGCCGCCGCGGGCCGTTTCTGGGTTGCAGCGGATACCCAAAGTGCAAGAACACCGGCGAAGTGCCGGCGAAATTGCTGGAGGAACTGGGGTTGAATGAAAGTGAAAGCGCAACGTCGAAGAGCCAACGCGATCCTGAGCCAGTGATGGCCGAGCATGAAGATGCTGGATGATCCGCCGTCGTGCTAAGCATTTGACCGTGTGGTACTCTTGGGTCCGTGCGGCCACGAATCGTTATTGATACGAATGTGCTCATCGCCGCGCTACGATCGCGACGCGGAGCTTCGTTCCTGCTTTTGCGATCCATCGGGTTGGGCGGGTTCGATTTTGTCGTTACGGTGCCATTGTTCTTACAATACACCGATGTTGTGCTACGAAACGTCGGAGAGGCCGGGTTCGTGCAGGAAGATGCAGACGCGGTACTGCGTCAAATGAGGGATACCGGTAAACTGGTCGAAGTGTACTATCTGTGGCGACCCATTTTGATGGACGCGAAAGACGACCTCGTGCTTGAAGCGGCTATGAACGGTGGTTGCTCGACCATCGTGACGTACAACGAGCGTGATTTTGTTCCGGCGAAGTCGCTTGGAGTATCAACACTTACCCCGGCTGCGTTTTTGAGGAGCATTGGAGTGTTGCGATGAGTGTGCTAACGCTGAATCTGCCCGCATCGATCGAGAAGCAGCTCGCCCAAGTGGCGGCTCGCGAAGGCGTGTCGATCGAACAGCTCGTCAGTTCTGCAGTCATCGAAAAAGTTTCGGCCATCCTGACCGAGCAATATCTTAGTGCTCGCGCCGGCGGGACGGATCGATCAGCGTTCGAGCGAGCGCTGTCAAAGGTGCCGGATGTAGAGCCGGACCCCGGCGACCGCCTGGAGACCGCGTAGACTGATTCGGGTCATTTCCATGTCGTCGGCGATCGAACTCCTCTTCCTCGGCACCGGCACCAGCGCCGGCGTGCCGATGATCGGTTGCCATTGCGACGTGTGCAGCAGTGCCGACCCGCGCGATAAGCGCACGCGGTGTAGCGCCGTGATTTCATACGGCGGGCACAGCGTGCTGGTCGACACCTCGCCGGAACTTCGTTTGCAGGCCGTTGCCAACAATGTCAATCGCATTGACGCCGTCGTGTTTACCCACGCCCACGCCGATCACATTATGGGCCTCGACGACGTCCGCCGGTTCAACACCATCAAAGGCGGCCCGCTGGATGTATTCGCCGACGCGCACACCAACCGGGTGCTGCAAACATGTTTCGCGTATGCATTTCAAGAACCCAAAGCCGAGTGGAAACTGTTCCGCCCGCATCTTAAGCCCCATGTCATTCACGGTCCGTTCGATCTACTCGGCCAGACATGGACACCCGTTGAGCTCATCCACGGAGAAGTGAACGTGCTCGGATTTCGCGTGGGCGATTTGGCGTATTGCACGGATGTGAGCGAACTGCCCGCCGAGTCATTCAAGTTGTTGCGCGGATTGGACGTGCTGGTGCTCGACGCCCTGCAGGAAAAAAAGCACCCCACGCATCTGACGATCGATGAGGCGTTGGCGGTCATAGACGAACTCAATCCGCGCGAAACCTGGCTAACCCACATGTCGCACCAGGTCATGCACGCTATTGCCGATGCGAAGCTGCCCGCCCGGGTCAAGCTGGCTTACGACGGGTTGCGGGTGTCAACTCATGCCGGTTTGCAATCGGACACGGCGGCGCTGCGCCAATGAGGCCCCGCCAGCGCAACGCCCATTTCGGGAAAATAAATAAAATTGATGAGATGGCGCGTCAAAAACGTGGAATACAAGTTGCGCGCTGCGCCAGCGCGCGCTCGCTGGCGCAACGGCGACGGATAGACGAGTAGACGCTCTTTGGCAATTCAATCATACGGCCCACCGGCAACGGCCGATTGCCGCGCCCCGTGCGAGGAATGCACGAGAATGCACGAGAATGCACGAAATGGTACGATCGCGAATCAGAATTGGCCCACCTGCAATTCAGGCAAATGCTTAACTGGAATGCACTTGGGATTGTCTTACGGCGCGCGTGACGAGGATTGATCGTGCACGCTCATTCGCAATCTCGGCGCGACGATCGCTCGCGCGAAGGCGCGCGCGGTGGGACCAAAATGCCCGCCGGAATTGCTGAGCGCCGAATACGAACGGTGGTAAGGGATTTGAGTCACGCGTGCCTGCATTGGCGCGGCGAGCGATGACAGATCAAAACACAGGTTGCCCGCGGCGGTGGTTTTTACATTGTCGTAGGTCCCGAAATTGCTCGTTCGCCACTTGAGGAACGCGGTATCGCGATCGCTGTGGAAGTGGGTCAAAGTATGGCGGACGCGCATGAGAGGAACGCTCAGGTCGTATTTCGGTGACACCGACGGGTGCAGGAGCACAACGCGATCGATCAAAACGTCGGGGTCCAGCCGTCCCATCGCTCCCAGCGCCACCCCGCCTCCGGCGCTGTGGGCGAGGATGAAGATCGGCGCGATCGGATGAGCTTTCTGGATGGTGGTCAGTCGGTCGGCCAGGTTCCGCTCGGCCCTTTCGTGAATGGAGACGGTGTTGAAGTTAAGCATGAACAGCGGCGCGGGCGCACCCCACGAGAACGATTCGATCGGCAGCGTCACGCCGCCGTCGCGCAGGCCGCGCTTAAGGTCGTCGTACCACGGCCCGTCGCCGTTTACGCCTGGTACAAAGATGATGACACCGTTCGCCGCTGCTTGCGGCTTAGCGGTGCATCCAGGTGAGAATGCAGTCAGGAGATTCAAGACGATCATCAGCGCAGGGAGTCTGCTCATCGACCAGGAATGGTGATAGAATCGCGGCGCAAGTCAACGGTTGAATGATTGAGGTATGCTATGATCGCAGCCAACGAGATCGAAAAAGTGATGCCCAGCGTGGTCGATCTGCGGCATCGCCTGCACGAGATTCCCGAACTTGCCTTCGAAGAGTTCAAGACCGCCGCCATGGTTCGCAAGGAACTCGATCGGCTCGGTATCGCGTACATCTCCGGTGTGAATGCAGCGCCGACTGCAACGATCGCGTGGATCGGCGATCCAACCAAGCCGTGCATTGCGCTTCGCGCCGATATCGACGCGTTGCCAATCATTGAGCAAACGGGTTTGCCCTACACCAGCAGCCACCAGGGCCGCATGCACGCGTGCGGACACGACGGCCACACCGCCACACTCGCCGGTGCCGCAGCGGTGTTCAAGAAGAATGAGAAAGACTTGCCTGCGTGCGTCAAGCTCATCTGGCAGCCTGCCGAAGAAGGCGGCGGCGGCGCGGAGGTGCTGTGCCGCGCGGGTGTGCTCGATGGCCGGGTCGGGCCGAAGGTGACGGCGATCTTTGGTTTGCACGGTTGGCCCGCGTTGCCGGTGGGCGTGGTGAGCACGCGGCCGGGAGCGTTGCTGGCATCGACCGATACCTTCACCGCCACGTTCATTGGCAAGGGTTGTCACGGCGCGTTTCCTCACCTCGGCCGCGACCCGATTGTGACGGCGTGTGAGGCGGTGGTGAACCTCCAGATTTTTATAAGCCGTGAAGTCGACCCGACCGATTCGGCAGTCGTCACGGTCGGCAAGATCTACGGCGGCACCGCGACCAATATCATCCCGGACCGCGTGACCATCGAAGGCACCCTGCGCGCCCTGAACCGTGAAACGCGCGAAGCCCTTCGAAATGCCGTCCTGCGCCGGTGCGCCGGTGTGTCGGCGGCGAACGATTGCGAGTTGAATTTCATCCTCGAACCCGGCTACCCCTCAACCGTCAACGATGTCGCGATGGCCGCGTACGTGGAGAAAATTGCCCGACAATCGCTCGGCGCCGAGGGCTATCTTCCCGCCGCCAAGCCCGCCATGGGTGGGGAAGATTTCGCGTACTACCTCGAACAAGTGCCCGGCTGTTTCTTCATGGTGGGCACCATTCCGCAGGGCCAATCGAGCTATCCGTCGCTGCACAATGAAAAGTACGATTTTACGGATGCGGCATTAGCGACTGGAATGCGGATGTTTGTGGACCTGGTGATGAGTTGGGGTAAGTAAAAAGCAGTTGGTGGCACAGACATTCCTGTCTGTATCTCCGATCTTCGAGTTGTCACCGGAAACACAGACAGGAATGTCTGTGCCACCAAACCACCTATTCCACGCGATCAACAATCTGTGAGCATTTCATCGACTGCGTATCGATCACGGCAAACGACGGCAACCCCATCCGCCGCCAGATGTCAAACGGCTTGCCGGCGCCGAGTTGGGCCAGGTAGAGCGCCATCGCGGTGCCGTGGGTGACGACGGCAATATCACCTTGGTCGTGCTCGGCGATAATGGCGTCGATCGCTTTGCGGAACCGCGCCGAGCATTCGTTGGCCGTTTCTTTGCCCAGCACCAGTTCGTCGGGTTTACGAAAAAACAGTTCGATGTGCGAAATGAACTCGCCCGAACGCATGTGCGGCACGTTGCTGCGGTCGTGCTCATGAATGTCGGCGCGGAACTCGAACGGCATGTTGAGTTTACTCGAGATGACCGCTGCGGTTTCGATAGATTTGACTTCATCACTATGAAAGATCTGTCTGATCGCAAACGCGCGAAGCGCGTCGGCGAGCTTGGCAGCGGCGGCGCGGCCTTCATCCGACAGCGGCCATTGCTCGGGCGGCATGGCGGGGTCGACGGCGGGGCGGGCGTGTTTGATGAGGAGGAGGTTCATGCGGACGAGAGGGATCAACGGGTGACTCGAACGTCGAAGCCTTCCGCATGCGCTGCTTCGATCAATCGATCATCGGCGCATGCGAATGTCACGGGTTCCCCGGCCAATGTTCGTGCCTCGATGGCGCTAGCGAGATGCACCGCATCGGCACCGCGCAGTGGGTATCGTTGAACAAGTCTGCGACACGTGAGCAGGACGCCGACGTCCACTGGCATCGGCAGTATGTTTGTCCAGTGCTTCTCGAACGTTTCAGCAACAGCATGGATCAATTCCGGCGGCGCACCCTCACGAAGTCGGCGCGCCAGCGCCGCATGCGTTTCTGCGTAGACGAGGACCGATCCAATGGGTGGAGATGCATCATCCCAAAGCCTGAGAACCAAATCCGATCCAGGCTCGTCGACGTACGCCTTCACGAGAGCCGACGTGTCGAAGAAGACGATCATCTTCGATCCTCAATGACCATGTCAGAGACGAGTCGACCGCCGAGTTTGACGCGCGGAATCTCACTGCTATGACGCTTCGGCTGCGTCGGCAGCCTCCAACCGAGTGCTTTAGCAGCGGCAAGCAGACGAATGGCGGCAGGATCCTCGGCGACGAGATGGACCAGCGGCTTGCCATTCTCTTCAATCGTAATCGTCTCGCCGGCGGCGGCGCGATTGACGTAGCCGCGCAGGTCTTTGCTGACTTCTTCAATGGTTACGTTCATCGGCAATCCTCAAAAGCAGTATACCATGCGATAGTCGGCCGCGGAGATTTATACTCGTATATGTGCGGCCACAGTTAGATAAGCATATTCTTCACCGCGTCGAGCACCCCATCCACCGCCACCATCTCGGCTTCCGCCGCTGTGCGTTTCTTGATCTCTACTTTGCCATCTTTAAGTCCGCGATCGCCCACCGTCACGCGCACGGGAAAACCCACCAGATCGGCGTCGGCGAACTTGAAGCCCGGGCGCGCGTCGCGGTCGTCTAAGATCGTGTCGATGCCGGCGGCGGTGAGTTGGGCGTATAGCTTGTCGGCAGCGTCTTTCATTTCTCCTTCGTACTTGATCGGCGTGATGACCACCTCGTACGGCGCGATCGCCGCCGGCCAGACGATGCCCTTTTCGTCATGCATGCTCTCGACCGCCGCGATAAGGATTCGTCCGATGCCGATGCCGTAGCAGCCCATGATAAACGGGTGCTTTTCTCCTTTGTCATCGAGAAAGTTGGCATCGAACGCGACCGAATATTTCGTGCCCAGCTTGAATACGTGGCCGATTTCAATTCCCTTGCTGACCTTGAGCACACCGCCGTCGTTCTTCGGGCTTGGGTCGCCGTCGGTGGCGTTGCGGATGTCGGCAACCTGCACCTTGTTCGGGTTGGCCAGCGTATCGCCGCAGTCGCGGAACCAGTTGAAGTACTTCACGTGATGGTCGATTTCGTTGGCACCGGTGACCCAGAAGCCGCCCTGCGCGGCGTCGGGATCAATGAGCATGACTGCTTCTGGACTGCGAGCCGCGCCGTCGGGGCCGACGAAACCGATCGCCCAGTTCTTGCGCACCTCGGCCGAGTCGATCAGTTCGACTGATTGAACATTGAAGTTTCGCTTTGCGTGCTGTTTTAGTTTGGCTTCGTTAACGTCGTGGTCACCCCTGACGACTGCGACGACATAGTTTGGATTTGATAGGTTTCCGGTGGTCGATCCGGGGCTGAAGCCCCCGGCTTGTTTCTCGTCGTGCTTAACCGTGAACACGAGGGTCTTGAGCATGTTCTTGGGTTTGGTTTTCAGGAATTTGGCCACGTCGTCGATCCCCGGCAAGCCCGGAGTGTGGATTTTCTGAAGCTCGCCGACGGGCGCGCCGGAAAGATCACTTTTCCGCGGGCCGGTTTCGCACTTTTCTATGTTGGCGGCGTAGTTGCCTTTGTCGCTGGTGAGAATCGTGTCTTCACCAGCGGTGCAGGCGGCCATAAATTCGTGGCTGGCGCTGCCCCCGATCGGGCCACTCTCCGCCTCGACGACAACAAACGGGATGCCACACCTGTTGAAAATGCGCTCGTATGCCCGATAAAAATTATCGTAGGTTTTATCGAGAGATTCTGGAACAGCATGGAAGCTGTAGGCGTCTTTCATCAGGAACTCGCGCACCCGCAACAGTCCGAACCGCGGGCGGAACTCATCCCTGAACTTGGTTTGAATTTGATAGAGGCTTAACGGAAGTTGTTTATAGCTCGACACATACGCTTGAAGCAGCTCAGTCACCACTTCTTCGTGAGTGGGGCCGAGCACCAGCGCGCGACCGTGGCGGTCTTTGAGCTTGACGAGGTTTTCGCCGTAAGCCAGATCGCGGCCAGAGCGTTGCCAAAGCTCCATGGGCTGCATGGCGGGCAAAAGCACCTCGGCAGCACCGATGGCGTCCATTTCCTCACGGACGATTTTCATCGCCTTGTGCAGGGCCCGCCACCCCAAGGGCAGAAAGTTATAAACGCCGGCGGTTACTTGTCGGATCAATCCGGCGCGTATCATCAGTTGATGACTGATGATTTGTGCGTCGGCCGGCGTCTCTTTTTGAGTCGGGATAAGCGTTTGGCTCCAGCGCATGGCGGGGCTCCTTACTCGTACGGGCGACATTCAAGCATAAAAACGAACCCGGGAAGGGTATGGGTTGGGAATGATTCGTCAAATGATGGTGATTTAGGGACGACCCCGATCGACCGCGCGACGCTAAACGCGCAATATTTGCGTGGCGTCTGATTGGCCGCACAATACCTGTGACGGATCTGTTGTTGTTCTTGGAGAAGATGTCGTGGCACGGATGACCAGCAGGAAGTGCAATTTGGCCGCCGAGAAGGTCGCCCGCCGGATGATTTCGGCGGCGATGGAACCGCTAGAACAGCGCCGGCACCTCGCCGGGGATGCGTCAGCGGTGCAAGCCATTCCATACATTCTCAACTTCGACAAGACGCGCAAGGGAGTCCTCGACGCCGACGGGCAAGGCACCGGCTTTTCACTTGTTCAGCCCAACAAAGGCGGCGACGAGTACCAGCAATCGAAAATTAATATCAACCCGTCGGCCGGCGCGCTGACGATTCAGACTACCGGCTCGGCTTCGTCGGGCAGCAACTATAATCTCGACAATACGCAGACCAACATCCTCAACACCCAGTTCAACGGCGGCGGCGGGACGTTCTCCGTTTCCACCACTTTGAAGGGTCCGCTTACGTATCTCGATCAATCGTTCGAGCAGGCGGGCGTATACTTCGGCCCGGATCAGGACAATTACGTCAAGCTCGTCGCCAGCATGGGGAGTGTCGGCGCCGGGTTGCAATTTTTGGCCGAGACAAAAAGCGGATCGGCGATCGCCTTTCCCATCGGCGGCAATGGATCGAATCAAGCGATCGGCAGTTTCTCAAGCGTCAACTCGCTCACACTAACCATCGTCGCCAACGCGTCGAACGGAAAGGTTCAAGGCTTTTACCAAGCCAACGGCGGCGCGGTGCAGAAGTTCGGCACCGAGGTAACACTCACCGGTGCGACGAAGTCGGCGTTCTTTAACGCCACCAGTCGCGGCGGGATTATGGCATCCCACAAAAACAGTAACGGCGGGATCACCGCGACGTTCGATCGATTTGCCATCACTTCGGAGATCCCCCAGGCGGCGGTGCCGTCGATCATGGCGATTCGGCCGGCTTCGGGCGCTACCAAAATATCGCGCGACGCGTTTGTCGCCGCCGACGTCTTCCTGCCCACCGCCGGCGCGGGGGTCGATTCGGCAACGTTTTCTGAAGATTCGGTGCGGCTGATTCGCGTGAGCGACGGCGCAATCATTCCCGCAACCCTCAACACCAGCGGCGGCGGCGATTCGGTCGTGTTGCAGCCCAACCAGCCGTTGGCGGCGAACACACAATATCGGTTCGAGGTGACGGCGGGCCTAAGAGATGCAGCCGGCGCGAGTTTTGCGCCATTCTCTTCGTCTTTCACCACCGGCACCGCCATCTCCACCGCCGACCCAAACATCGCCTTCGAAAAAATCGCATTGCCGCAGGCGCAGGGTCGAATCTTTTCCGGTGTGCAGATTGGCCCCGATGGCAAGCTCTACGCCACCACGCTCACCGGCGAAATTTTTCGCTGGGATATCGATATCAACACCGGCAAACTCGGCGAGATCCAACTCATCAACTCAATCATTGATGCCAACGGAGGGAATCGATTTGTCACCGGGTTGGTGTTTGATCCGGCGAGCACCAAGAAAAACCTCATCGCGTGGGTGACCCACAGCGACTATGCATTTGAGGGCGCCCAAGATTTCTCCGGCGCGATCGCGCGGTTGAGCGGCCCGAATCTCGCGAGTTATCGCGAAATGGTAACGGGCCTCCCGCGGTCGATTCGTGATCACCTGACCAACCAGCCGATCTTCGGCACCGATGGCATGCTCTATTTCGCTCAAGCCGCCATGAACGCCACCGGCGCCGCCGACCCGACCTGGGGCAATCGCAGCGAACACTTGCTCAGCTCCGCCATCCTCAAGCTCGATACCGCCGCCGTCGTCGCCCGGCGCAACAGTGGCAAGGGTCCGCTCAACGTGAAGACAGAAGGCGCCGGCGCCTACAACCCAGCATCGACCGGCGCCCCGTTGAAGATTCACGCCACCGGCGTGCGTAACGCATATGACTTGTTGCTGCATTCCAACGGCAACCTGTACGCGCCGACCAACGGTTCGGCCGCCGGCGGGAACACGCCGGGCAATGGGTCGAACGTGCCGGGGTTGACGAAGGTCAACAGCACGCAGAGCGATTATCTGTTCAACGTCGTCACCGGCCGATACTACGGCCATCCAAATCCCACGCGCGGCGAGTACGTCCTCAACGGCGGAAACCCCACCAGCGCAGTTGATCCGCAGGAAGTTGCGCAGTACCCCGTCGGCACGCAGCCCGACGCCGATTATGGCGGCATCGCTTTCGACTTCGGCAAGAGCTATTCGCCTAACGGGATCATCGAATACAAAAGCAACTCGTTCAAGAACCGTTTGAACGGCAAAATCCTCGTCACCCGCTACAGCGGCGGAGATGACGTTCTGGTTCTCAGCGTCGATTCAAGAGGACGCATCAGTAGTTCGCAAAGTGGAATCGTCGGGCTAACCCATTTTGTCGATCCGCTTGACCTAACTGAAGACACGCGAACGGGCAGCCTTTACGTGGTCGAGTTCGGCGGCGAAAAGATTACGCTTGTTCGGCCGGTGACGCCCGGCGCGAATCTTTCGCCGAGCGCCAGCCGAGTGCTCTTTAACGACATTCGCGGCGACGGCAGAGCCACCACCGAAACCATCACGATTCGCAATACCGGTTCGGTTTCGCTGCTCCTCGACAGCAACGCTTTCAAAATCACCGGCGGGGCGGCGGCGCGGTTCAAAGTCATCAGCGGGCCGACGTTGCCGCTGACGATTCCGGTCGAAGGCTCGATTGATATCACCCTTGGCTACAACACGACTGCCGAAACCACGCTCGATCCGAAGCCGGCTGTTCTGGAAATCCGCAGCAACGACCCCGATCAGCCGTTAGTCAAGGTCCGCCTGCGCGGGTTGGCAACGAAGGGCGTTGGCGAAGACAAAGAGCCGTCGCTACAGCGGATACTCGATCTACATGAAATTCCGATCAACGTCGGCGATTCCGACCGAAACGAAACATTCCTAAACCCGCCGACGACGCCCAACGATGAAGTCGCCGTCCAGCGCCTCGTGAAAGCCGGGAGTGGTGCCGTGACGATCGAACCCGTGGCGATGTTTGGCGTCGAGAGCAACCCGGCGCTCCGCTTCGGCTATTACGAACCGGGTACCGGCGCAAACACCACCGAACTGTTCACGGTCAACGGCGTCGATTCGCAATCGGTGAATGTGTTCGCGCAGGGATCGACGATGTTCGACCCCGGCGACGGCAAACCCTTCAGCCTTTACGGTTTGTTCCCGCGGTTCACCAACGCCGACGGAAGCGTGCGCGTGGTGTATCAGGAAGATTCGCTCAACAGTTGGGAGGCGATCGCCGGCAACCGGCGCAAGGTGCGATTTTACCCGATGCGAAACCCCGACGGGTCGGCGGTGGCCAACGCCTACGTGTTTGCGTTCGAAGAGTTTACGAAAAACTACGATCAGCAGGATTTTGTGGGCGTCATCCGAAACGTGAAGATTGCACCGCGCGGCCCGGAACTGGGCATCGAAAACCTCGACGGCGCGCCTTTCTTCGACCGACTGGTGTTCAACCAGATTCTTAATCTCGATCCAGTGACGCCCAACGCCGTGCATGATTCGGCCATGCTGCGCATTCGCAACACCGGCGATCAGAACCTGTCGATCAGCAACATTGTCGTCAGCGCGCCTTGGCAAATCAGCGCGGGAGGCGGGGCTGCAACAATCGCGCCGGGCGGCTTCAGGGATATTACGATCAACTTTGCCGCCACCGCCGGGGCGGCGTATTCCGGCACGCTAACCATTACGTCCAACGACCCGGACGAACCGACGCGCCGCATTAACCTCGGCGGGTTCTGGCAGAGCCACAGCGAGAACAACCCGCAGTTCCAAAGCCAGGAACCCACGCTCGTCGAAATTCTTCAAGTGCTCGGCTACTCCACATCGGCGGTAGGCACCGGGCAGACCATCGACACCGGCGGGAACATTCGCCGAGTGGGCGACGAAGTGCTCAGCAGCCATTGGGTGCGCGCCGACGGAAGCCAGCCCGTCCGCGTGCGGCAACTTTCGGCATTCCACGCACAGGGAAACACCGCCACCATTTCGTACTTCAACCGCAACTCCAGCACCGCCACGCCCATCTTCACCTCGGCTGGTGTCGACGGCCAATCTTTTCTGCCGCGCAAAAACAACGCGCTGGCCATGCCGGCCGCGGGTAGCTTTGCACTCCCGATCTCGCAGCCGTTCGGCTTCAAGGTCGACCAGGTCTGGAGTGAGCAATCCCGCAACGACGTCTCCCGCGGCGGCCAGGGCCATTACATGCGGTTCTACCCGGTGCTGAACCAGGGCGGACAATTCGTCGAAAACACCTGGATCATGGCAATGGATTACGACCGCATCCTGCCCGATTACCAGGACAACGTTTTCCTCCTCGAAAACATAGTCCCCTTCGGCATGCCCACGCCACCCGACGGTTTGAACGGCCTGAAAATCGGCGGCCGCATCACGCTCGACTGGGCCGACAACCCCGAGACCAACCTCCGCGGGTACAACGTTTTTCGTTCGCTGTCGCCCACCAGCGGATTCAAGAAACGCAACGCCGTCCTGGTTACCAGCAGCACTTTCAGCGAGTCAGCCGATTTCGCCCAGGGCACAAAAGTCTACTATCGCATTAGCGCGGTGATTGAGGGAGATAGGGAATCGATTCCGGCTAGCGTGATCGTTGTTGTTTAGAGCTTGTTGGCTTGGCGTGTGGCGTAACGATTAACGATTGACGATTAAGCGGATCGCCTATTTTGGGCGACGACCTTCGGGGCCGCGCTGCTGGCGAATCATCGTGATCAACAATTTGATGATCTGGGTTGATAGTTTCAGGCGGTGCTCGAACACTGTCTTTCCCAGCGTTTCGCGATTCTTGTAATACCAATCTCGGGCCTCGCGCGCCGAGCCCAACGCGTATTCAAAAAATCGAGCTCGGTCGGCGCCGCCCGTTCGCGAGTATCCTTCGGCAATTGCCGCACTGATATCGCCGCTCGATCGCTGAAGCTGATCGGCGACATAAGCGCGTCGAAGCCTTAGGATCTTCCCGGCATCGGACTCCGCCAACTCACCAAGAAAAAGCGAGAAACGGTAGGCCGCGATTTTCCAAAGCACGTCGCAGCGAATCTCCTCAGGCACACTCTGTTCCCAATCGCCCTGAGTCATACTCTGCAACTCCGCTTAATCGTTAATCGTCAATCGTTAAGCAGTTTTTCCCATCGAAGCCAGACTCACCGCAAACGTGATCTGTTCCATCTGCACCGCCAGGTCGACCGAATTCACCGTCACGCTTTCGGGGACGTTGATGGCCGCGGGGGCGAAGTTCAGGATGCCGCGGACGCCGGCGTCCACCAGCCGGTCGGCCACGTCTTGCGCGGCTTCGGCGGGAACGGCGAGGATGGCGACTCGAATGTTGTTCTTCTGAATCGTGTTCGCCAGCTCCGCCAGCGGCTGAATCATAAACGGCCCGCTCCGGCTGCCGACTTTGTGCTTGTCGCTGTCGAACACCGCCACCAGTTTGAACCCCTTGGCTTCAAACCCTTTGTAAGCCATCAGCGCCCGGCCGAGGTTGCCGGCGCCCACGAGTAATACATTCCACGTCTTATCAGTCCCCAGTATCTGGCGAAGCTTTGAAATCAGCTCGTCAACCAGATACCCGATCCCCGGATGCCCGAACTGCCCGAAGTAAGCCAGGTCTTTGCGAACCTGCGCATCGGTCAACCCCAGGCTTTCGCCCAGTTGCTTGCTCGAGACGGTCTTGCGATCTTTCCGCTTAAACGTTTCAAGCTGCCGCAGATATAAGCTGATCCGCCGGACGGCGGGCTCGGGAATGGCATCGGGGCGGGAGTGATCCATCGTAGAACCCCAATTATCGCGCGAACGCTCCTCCGCAGCAAGAATCGCTCACCGCCATGCCACATTCTGATCCACCGCAACGCAAGGGTTCTATTGCCTCCGGCCTCCCGCTCTCGGCTCTCCACTAACGGCGATCGGTTTTTTGAGTTAGTGGAACATTTTTGGACATTTTGGACATCATAACGTTAGCTTTGCGGCGTCTGGGCAATCTGGGGTATTTCATCCAGCGAGCACCCGCGAGCACCGATGCCGCAGAATCTCTCCCGCCGACTGGCGACGTTCAAAGATCGACGGCGTTGGATCAGCCGAATCCGGGCCTATGTTTGTCTCCCAAAAAACCAAAGCACACCGCGGCAGAATCACGCGATTCTGCAATTGAAACAAAAGCCTAACATAGAATGCGGTCGTTGTCAAGATTAAAATTAGGATTTTGATCAGGTGGAAAAGTGGTGTTGCAATGCCCCACGCGAAGGCGCAAGCGTTCGATATCGTCAATCGGCCCAATCGCCCGCTTGCGCCTTCGCGGCTCGATAACGCGCGGCTCGTAAACGGGCGTCGACGGACGATTCACGAAATCCCGGCCCCAGGTTCGCTCCAGAGCCGGATGGGTTCGCCAACATCGGCGATCGCCACACCCGCCGAGCGTATAGACGCGACGTGCGTGAATTGCGTCATTATTGTATCGATTCAAGGTGTTGTTTTTGGTAAACTATTGATGCGAATTGGACCTGTCCCGCTTCCGCGTGCCCCGGCAGGAGTTCACCCCGGCGCGCCGGGGGCTGGCGGATGGAGAGGGCGAGCATTGCAGTAGCATCGGCAACATTTGGCGAATTCTTCACGCCCGTAGATAATGATGCGAATACTTCTCAGGTAGCCTGAGCGGAGTTTGGGTCCGGAGGATTCGTGCAAACAGTGAATGTTCTTAAGGAAATTCTCGGTTGGTCAGCAGACCGGCCATCTTGGCATCGTGACTGCCTGCGCCGGCTGCTCGCGCAAGGCGAATTGAAGCAGTCAGACGTTGACGAACTTGTGGCTCATTGCAAGACCACGCACGGGCTAGCAAAGACAGCAGGGATTGAACCCCTCGAAGCTAAACACCTCCCAGAACCAGCGGCGACGACCAAGCCCATCCACCTGACTTCACTAACGCACCGACAAGGCGTGAACGCACTCGGAATTGACCAGACCATCAACTTCGGCCCAAACCTGACGGTGGTATATGGCGCCAACGCCGCGGGCAAGTCCGGATACACCAGAATACTCAAACGAGCGTGCCGGGCGCGCGGTGCAGAAGAGATTCTCGGGAACGTAGTCTCTGGAAGCGCGCCAGGCCGCCCTTCCGCAACAATCAGATACAGCCTTGACGGAGTGGCAAAGGACTTCGCATGGGATGACGACAAACCGGCGGACAAACACCTGTCACGCGTGAGTGTCTTCGATCGGCATTGCGCAAGCGTGTACATCGCCGAGGAAACCGATGTTGCTTTCCGTCCTCTAGGGCTCGATCTCTTCGACAAACTCGCAGCTGCGTGCGAGCTTGTTCGTCGTGCGTTGGAGAAGGAACGACGAGAGCTGGAGGATACGGCACTTCAACTTCCAACGGTTCCGGAAGGGACATCTGTTCACGAACTCCTCTTGCACCTGACGTCACTCACCAAGCCTGAAGACGTCACAAGATTAGCCACGCTGACAGAACAGGAGACCGCAAACATTGAAGAAATGCGTGCTCGACTGCGTGAACTGCAATCCGACGATCCGCAGAAAGCGGCGCGCGCTCTCGAATTGAGGGCGAAGCGCTTCGAAACCGTCGCTAGCAAGATCGATCAGGTCTTTGAGATGCTCTCGGAGCAGAATCTTGTCGCCGTATTCAAGGCGCGTGATCGTGGGATTCAGGCCTCGAAAGCGGTGGAAGACATGCGCCGTGTTGCCTTTGGCGAGCAGCCGTTACCGAACACTGGCTCGGACCATTGGAGACTATTGTGGAGCGCTGCTGAGCGGTATTCAACAGAAGATGCCTATCCCGAGGAAACGTTCCCTGTTATAGGAACAAATTCTCGCTGCGTGCTTTGCCAACAGAGGCTTCAAGATGAAGGAATCAGACGCCTTCAACGTTTTCAAGAGTTTGTCAGTTCGGAGGGCCAGCGCGAGCGCGACGAGGCGGTGAACCAGTTCTCACGGTTACGCGCGCGGCTTAGCGATCTAGTTGTGACAGATGGCGGCTTGAGAGAGGTATTGGACGAACTGCAATTGGAAGAGGCCTCCCTTTCCGATTCGGCGCGAAACTTCCTTGAATCGGCTGACCACCTTCGTGTGGCGGTGCTTAACGGGTTGGCCGAGACGAAGCCCCTCTCGGACCTGACTTCAATTGCAAGTGCACCGTCACTACTGCCACATGCAGGCAAACTACGCGCCCGTGCGAGCGAGTTGCGAGGCAGCGGGCGATCCGAAGCCACGAAACAGATTGAAGTTGCGCTACAAGCGCTTGAAGCACGGCAAATCCTCGCGAAGCATCTGAATGCAGTGCTAAGCGAGATTGAGCGGAAGAAGCGACTTGCAGCGTACCAATTGTGCCTGGAAGAAACGAAAACCACTGCTATCACACGAAAAAGCAGTGAGATTACAAAACTTGCCGTCACGGAGCAGCTCGCCAAGAGCTTCAAGGAGGAGCTTGTCGCGCTCAAGTTTCGACACGTCGAAGTGGAGATGGCGGCTTCGGGTGGTTCGCGCGGCGCACTCTATCACAAACTGCAGCTCAGGCGCGCGCCGGGGGTGTCAGTCCCCAAAGTTGTGAGCGAGGGCGAAGCACGATGTCTATCAATCGCTTCATTCTTCGCGGAACTCAGTACGTCGTCGGATAGATCGGCGATTCTGTTTGACGACCCGGTATCGTCGCTCGACCACGAATGGCGCGGAAAGGTTGCAGCCCGGCTGGTCGCAGAAGCAAAGTCGAGGCAAGTAGTAGTCTTCACGCACGACATCGTCTTCCTGCTCGCCTTGTCCGAGGAGGCCGAAAGTGCTGACGTAGATGTTAAGCCGCAATACCTGCGAAGGGATGGCATCAGCGCTGGCATAACAGCCGAGCGCCTTCCGTGGCCTGCGATGGATGTCAAGAAACGAGTCGGACATCTCAAAGACCTACGGCAAGACGCAGAAAAGCTGCATCGTGATGGAAAGCAGGCCGAGTACGAACGAGCTGGAGCGCACGCGTACGGGCTCTTGCGCGAAGCCTGGGAACGCGCCGTCGAAGAGGTTCTGCTAAATGGCGTTGTCGAGCGGTACAGGAACAGCATACAAACTCAGAGGGCCAAATGCCTGGGAGACGTCTGCGATGTTGATTGTAAGGCACTCGACGAGGGCATGAAAAAATGCTCAAAGTGGATCACCGGACACGACCACGCGGCGGCAGAAAATACGCCGTTTCCTGACCCGGCTGAACTCGAGGCTGATATCAAGGCGTTAGAAGACTGGGTCGCGACAATTCGAAAGCGCAGATAACGCGATGCGGTCCAGGCTGGCATCAACCTTGTCGGGCATGTCGGTTCTCCAACGCACCATCATCGTCTGCGAACGACTTTCACACGGAATCATATCATTGGATTGAGCCGGGAGACCACCGGTCGGCCGAGTGAGGTCTGTGGGTGCTCAGGTGGAATCTCCGGCCCGTCCGGTAAGACCCGGGGCTTATTACGTGAGATCACTTTCGCGATCGGTGAGTTCACGGGAAGGGTCGGTGATGTCACCGAACGCTTCGGTGGTTTCACCGGTCGCTTCGGTGATCTCTCCGAAACGTTCGGTGACATCACCGGCGCGGGCAAGGGGCTACATTTCTGCGGAATTGCGACCGATAACGCGAAAATCCTGCGCGGCGACAGCGCGGGACGTTAAGCCGTGCACAGATCGCTCCGAAGCATTCGGCAGGCGAAGACGCTGTTGCGACGTGTGTCGTGACGTGTGCTCCGCCGGGATACCTATTCCGAAGGAGCTTCACATGAAGCGCGATTTTCTTCCATCCAGCGATGCGCTGTTGCTCGCGTGGTCGGTCAATTTCAATGCGTTGATCAACTCGACGAAGGGCGTGGGGTTTGGACTCACGCAGGCCCAGGCGGCTGAGTATACGACGAAGCACACCGCGTTCGCGACGGCGTATCAGACTGCGTATGACCCGAACACGCGCACGCCGCCGAACATTACGATCAAGGACCAGGCCAAGACCGCGCTGTCTGCGTATGCGCGCGAGCTGGTGCGGATCGTGCAATCGTATCCGGAACTGACGGATGATCAGCGGCGCGAGCTCAAGATCACTGTTGCAAAGAGCCGCACACCGCAGCCGCCGCCGACGGAGCGGCCCGCGGTCAACATCGTTTCGGTGACTGGCCGGACGGTGACGATCCGCATTCGCGACACCGCCGAGTCGAGCAAGCGCGGCAAACCCGCCGGCGTGCTGGGCGCGAGCGTTTACAGCTACGTCGGGCCGACGTATCCCACCGA
>ENA-ORBV01002281-ORBV01002281.1-microbial-mat-metagenome-genome-assembly--contig:-NODE-2281-length-40798-cov-11.348616_pt1 | contig 40798 bp, 34 predicted proteins | sample MGYA00237777_ERZ505514 | MGnify/ENA primary metagenome ERZ505514 (study PRJEB26160, sample SAMN06269048) | microbial mat metagenome | isolation source: Oligotrophic lake microbial mat | place... | reverse complement strand
ACTCCCCACTCCCCACTCCCCACTCCCTGTCTTCCCTCCAACTCTATATTCAGCAAAATCGTCGGTCGTCCATACTCCTGGGCGATTTGTCCCGCTACAAGCCCCAAAACGCCGACTTGCCACTGTTCGTCTGCCAGCACAATGACGCTGGTGGTTGAAAGGTCAAGCTGCGACAGTCGGGCTTTGACTTGCTGCATCACGTCTTTTTGGAGGGCTTTGCGGCGCGTATTTGCCAGTTCCGTTGCTTCTGCCAGGTGGTTACAGAGCGCAACATCCTGGCTGGTAAGAAGCTCAACGCAGAAGTGCGCGTCTCCCTGAATGCGGCTGACGGCATTGATGCGTGGACCCAGACCAAAGGAAATGTCAGTGGGTCGATCGCCGCTGCGTTTACACAATGCCAGCAGTCTAGAAAGTCCTGGTCGTGTAGCCATTAGCGGATCGGACTGCTTTTGTAATTGTGCAATGCCGCGCTGTGCCAGATAGCGACAATCACCTTTGAGTTCGACGAGATCGGCAATGAGACCGATCGCCACCAAATCCAGCAGTGACTCCAACGGCTTTTGCGGGACTGCTGGCAGCGTTTCGTACAGCGCTTCTACAAGTTTGTAGGCGACCGCTACCCCTGATAGGTTTGCGAGTGGATGGTCAGCAGGCAAGTAGCGGGGATTGATCATGGCAGCGATCGGCGGACGAGCGTCTGGCAGCGTGTGATGATCGGTCACAATCACATCGATACCTAAGCTATGGGCATAATCAATTTCTGCCAGATTGGTGCTGCCTGTGTCGCAGGTAACGATGAGGCGGCAGTGCTTGGCGTGCAGAAGATCGATGCCTTGCTGTGATAGCCCGTGCGATTCGGTCAGGCGATTGGGGATGTAGTAGAACAGCGTTTGTTGCGGAGTGAAGAACTGTCCCAACCCATCCCACAGGACAGCGGTTGCGGTCACGCCATCAGCATCAAAATCGCCCCAAATGGCGATCGTCTCCTGGTTGATGTGCGCCTGCTGTAAGCGATCGACCGCCCACTGCATCTCTTCCCCAAACGCAAACGGGCTGGCAGGTTGATAGCCGTTCGCATCGAGAAAGCCTGCGAGTGTTTCCAGATCTCGGATACCACGTTGCCACAGCAGTTGCGCCGCATAGTGCCCAGGCAAGTTGGGCGCGTACCGATCGACTGCCTGGAGAAACCAGTCTGGCAGCGAGGCGATCGGGTGAACGTGCCATGAAACGGCATCAGAGACAGGCATCGGGTACAGGATAATGAGCGATACTCTTGTACCATGCTACTCGATAGGCAACTCCACGTTGGATGAGGATTGCCTTCAGCCGCTTGAGCCAGTTTGCTGGCTAGGATCAGGCTATCCTTCATGATGGTTCGCAGTGGTTGGTTTTCTGATCGTTTTACTGGCTTCCTTCTTCTTCTGCTTTCAAAACGTCATCGTCAGGGTTCTCTTTAACGAGCAGACGCTTTTAGGCGCGTTTCACACGGGCGGGTTTGTAACACCAACGCTACCCAACTCTTTCCTGCTGCTGTTCATGCGCATGGTGCTCGTCGTCCCGTTGATGGCGGTGCTAGCAGGCAGACTGTATCCATCAACATGGAAGGATATTGGGCAATTGCGGGAGCCGGAACAACGTCCTCGCTTGCTGCGGGCGATCGCGGGTGGCATGCTCATGTTTCTCTATCTGGCGCTGCTCTATGTGTCGATGGGGCTGATTCCAGTGGGCATTGCGATTACGCTGTTCTTCTCGTATCCCGTTTTCACAGCACTCTTTGTGTGGCGCTGGTTTGGCGATCGTCCCACGCTGTTTCGCTGGAGCGTGATGGGGCTTGTGTTGCTGGGCAGTGCGCTCACCTTGCCGCACGTCAGCCCGTCTGCCAGCCATACAAGTGTCATCGGCATCATCACTGGCGTTGCAGCAGGCATGGCGTATGCCCTGTACACCGTCGTCGCCCAAAAAAGCTTTGAAACTCTACATCCCGTGCCCTTCACCTGGCTGAGTTTTTTGACAGCGCTCGTCCTGTCGGGAGTCAGCCTACTGTTCTGGCGTGAACACGGCGCGTCGTTGCCCTGGTTGCCTCTGTGGATTGGTGGACTGCTATCGGCGATCGTCACCTTTGCCGGACACCTGCTCAACAACTTTGGCATTCGCCTGATTGGTGCTACGTCAGCCTCCATGATCGGTGCCAGCAATCCCGCGCTGACTGTAGTACTCGCCTGGTTAACCATTCAAGAAACGCTGAATGGATTGCAGATAGCAGGCGTAGTGATCGTGACGTTAAGCGTGGCGCTACTGGGTCGGGAAAAGAGCGTGAGCAAGGGGGATGAGGCAGAGCCAGCTTAGAACTAGCTCGACCGAGTGCAGCGATCGCTCGACTTAGCCCAAAGATAGCTCGACCTGATTCATAGGTAGCTCGACCGAGTGCAGCGATCGCTCGACTCAACCTAAAGACAGCTCGACCTCATCAAAAGATAATTCGACCGAGTTCAAAGACAGCTCAACCCAGCTCAAAGACGACTCGACTCAGCTCAAAGACCACCTGAGCAATCTTTTTAATCACTCGACTTAGCTCTGAACTAGCTCATCCAGGTTCTTTAGAGACTCAATCAGACTTCGAGCTTGCTCATCCCATCAAGATTGCTCGTCCTATCGCCGCGATTGCTCAACCAGGTTGCAAGATAACTCGGCTAGGTTCAGACCTCGGAGGTTTTGAAAACCTCCGAGGTCTTGGAGGGAAGTTGGGAACGTTAAGGGAACTGCTGTACCCAGCCTTCCTCTATGCCGCGTCGCGATCTCACCTTCCAGCCGGAGCATTACTACCATCTCTACAATCGTGGGAACGATCGCAATCCCATTTTCTTTGAACGGGAGAACTACCTGCACTTTTTGCGCCTGGTACGCCGACATTTGCTTGAGCAAACGCTGCATGTGCTGGCATATTGCTTGATGCCCAATCATTATCACTTGTTGGTGCGATGTAGAACAAATGAGGTTTCTGGAGCGATGCAACGGTTAGCAATGGCATATACCAAAGCCATGAATCGGCGCTACAACCGCGTGGGATCTTTGTTTCAAGGGCAGTTTCAGGCGATTGGGGTACAGAGCGACGAGTACCTGTACCATCTGACGCGCTACATCCATCTCAACCCGGTGAAAGCTGGAATCGTATCTCATCCGCAGGATTGGGAATTTTCCAGCTACCTTGAGTATGCTGGACTGCGTGCAGGCACCTTACCCAAGCTCGATGTGTTGCAACAGCAATTTGCGTCTGAGGCAGAGTATCAGGTATTTCTGAAGCCTGATGATCATCTGCCTGACATGACCAGAGCTTTTGTGACGAATCTCAAAGCGCTCATGTTGGATGAGTAGCTAGACCTCCGAGGTTTTGAAAACCTCGGAGGTCTGAAACCTCGGAGGTCTTTGCCTTTACGCATCAACCTCGACTCCATTTGCCTGTAAAACCTGACTCGCTTGTTTTGCGTAGTGCTGCACAATGGGAACCTGCGGAAACTGCTGGGCAATATCAAGCACTTCGGTTGCCAGGGCGATCGACTGCTCTTGATCAGGAACAGCCTGCAAATAGAAAAGACTGAGATTGAGCAGGGTCATTGCCACATCAGGCAAATAGGTGCGCGGGTTCGCCGCCGCTAAGGTGCGATACATCTGCAAGGCTTCTGCGTAGAGCAACGTTGCGGGGTCAAAGCTGTTATGTTCTTGCAGAAAAACCGCATACTCAAAGACGGTTTCGGGTGCTCTGCCTGCTCGCAACGCCTCTTCAAAATAGGCGCAGCTTTGCTCAAAGCGGTTGGGTTCGTCATAAAAGGTCGCCCACAGTCGCGCTTTAATCAAAAACTCGTTGGCAAGTTGGGTGCGGTGCTGGTCATTCTCGGCTTTTTCTCGCTCAAGCTGCTGGTCGCGCTCTAGCAGTTGATTCAAGTCGCGCATCATGTCTGCCGCATTCAAGATGGCATCGGCTTCTCGAAACTCACCCTGGTCAAAGTGTGCCTTTGCCTGCACCAACCGTTCCGTGTTGATCTCAATTTTGGTAAAGGTTTCGTACAGGCGAAAAACGTTTTCCTTCAGTTGCTCTTTTTGGTGTTCCAGGTCGTCTAGCTCTGCCGCCGCCTTCAACGCCCGATCGGTTTTGCCTGTCTCTTGCAGATATTGCACCATCTCCTGTTTCTCAGCAAGGCGCTCCATCAACGCCTGATAGTCCAGCGATTGATATAAGAATTGAGCGGTCTCAATATTGCCGATGTTGTAGGTTTTGGTGTCTGCCATGCTGTTTTCATAGGACTACGCAAACCTCGGCGGTTTGAACCAAGCATCAAGCATCGTCACAAGCGCTTAAACCTCCGAGGTTTCCCAAACCTCCGAGGTTTCCCAAACCTCGGAGGTTTGGTCTTTGCGACCCTCACTCAAACCGTGCCTGATCGATCTTGTCGATGTTGTAGGTTTTGGAGCTATCTGTAATCGTGCTGTCCTGGATGCCCTGATACACCTTGTTTCCCTGCCCAGATACCGTTGCCGCGTTGCTGGCATGACCAGAGCGGTCTGCCTCTTGTTTATTACCAGGGTCGGGCTGTAATTCCCGGAAGGCTGTGGCGGCAAGCTTGTCAAGCTGGTTGCTAAAGTGCTCTCGCAATCCTTCGATCGTGTGATACTCCGTTTTGTAGTGGTTTAATGACTTCAGCGTGTCTTCAAACGCCCACAGGCTCTTGAGGTCATCCCGGTTTTGGGTCGTGGGGGGTGTCTTGAAGTAGGTAAAAATAAACGGCTTCTGCATGGTCGCAAACTGCCCAAAGGCATGGCTAAACTCTTCAGCGGTATACTTACCCACCTTGTTGAATGCCAGCAGCACAAAGATGTCGCAGGTTTTGAGGGTCTTGTTATACTCGCTCTGCAAGCCGCCCGCCGACATCGCATCTAAAAAGTCTTCCCAAACATCGAGATGCAGAAAGATGCCCTGGTCAAACCAGGCTTTGCACTTGCGGTAAATAAAAAGCTCGAACTGTTCTCGATCGTCCTTTAGCTCCGAAGACGATGCCAGAAAGAGCGTTACTTTTTTCATCAGCCTTCAGAGAAATTTAGCTTAGTTATAGCCCAGCACTGCCACAAACGCCAATGCCGCGATGCCTTCTCGATGTTCTCAGACCTCCGAGGTTTTGAAAACCTCGGAGGTCTAGCCCACCAGTCATCTTTAGGCGATCGCATACAATTCAAGTGCATCGCACAAGCTAACGCCAACGCTCAAGAGAGGCAAACATGGAACCTATCGTCTATCAGGTTGATGCCTTCTGGGACAACGATGCATCGGTCTGGGTGGCAACCAGCAACGATGTGCCAGGATTAGCGACTGAAGCCGACACCATTGAGGGGTTAAGCCAAAAGCTTCGAGATCTCATCCCTGATCTGCTGCTGCTCAATCATGTGATTGCTGCTGATTATGCAGGCGCGATCGCGGTGCAACTCACCAGCCATCGGCAGGAACTCATTCAGGTAGCATCCTAGATGGCAGCCTCGCTGACTCCAGCACTCAAGAAGCTTCTAGTAGACGCAGGCTGCACCTTAGAGCGACAGGGCAAAGGCGATCATGAAATCTGGTACAGCCCCATCACCGATCGGCGCTTTGTTGTAGACAGTTTTATCAAGTCTCGCCACACAGCCAATGCAGTTTTGAAGCAGGCAGGCTTACCAAAGGCTTTTTAGGTCACTAGCAACTCTAGATCCCCGACTTTTCCAAAAAGTCGGGGATCTCACTACCCTGTGATAAATCTCCAGCAGCGGGAATTCTAAATGGGTCGATCGCCTAAACACCGATCGCCGCACACACAAATCATCCCGCAGCCTTTACTCGTTGGAGAACCTCTCATGCCCTGCAGGTTGGGTTGATGACAGGAAACCCAACATTACTTAAGAGAATAGTCCTCACACGAAACGGACTGGAGGTTGTTCTAGTCCGTTTCGTGTAGGTTAATCACTCAACCGCACTCGCGCTGCTTACTCTGCCGCTTCCAGCCCATCGATCGGGCTAATGTCTCCCACAAACCGCAGCAGGTCGGCAAAGGTAAACGTTCCCGGCACTTTAGCGGGCAGTGTTGGCTTCCAGTGGCGATTGCGCACAAAGAATGAATTGCTATCGCCCTCAAACAGACCCAAAAACACCTCCGCCACAATGCGGCTACCCACTTCACCCAGGCGTAAGCCCTGCTGCTGCACTTGCGCCTCTTTCAAAATGTAGTACCAGAGCGGCGTTTCCTTATCAAAGCCATGCCGAACCACCACGTCAACATCAGGACCCGGAATGGACGTGAAGTCACTGGAACTCAAAGGTTTCAGGTTCATGAACCTTGCCACACTTTGCCCGGAAGGCAGCCCCAAACTACGACCCCGCAGTAGGTTTCTGACCGCAAGGGACGCGGGTGCATCCGGGAGGTTGGGGATATTCTTTAGCGGATTCACCAGGAACGGATCGAACTTGCGCGCAAGATTCACTTTAACCGCCGGATCAATCTCGAAGAAGCGTCTCCAGTCAATAATCCAGTTGCTCGGCAACGTTGCATTCAAACCAGGAAACACGAGGTCGCCATCACCAGATTTAGCTGTGAACGTAAATAGCAGTTCCAGCGTTGCTTCGGTCAGCCGACTGTTATCCGTCCGGTCTTTAAAGGTGAAGACGCGGTTGTAGTCGTAGGTGCTGCGGATCATGCTGTGACCAAGACGGTAAGCAGCCGTTGAGAACTCAACCGGGATAAACGGAAAGGTGTCGAACTTATAGAACGATCGACCTTCGTTCAGTACCTTGTTGATCTGTTTAGGGTCAAGAATGCGATCGAGAAAGTCATACACCACAATCCATTGGTAGTGCCAAATCACCAACTGTCTGGCTTCTTCAAAGACTGTTTTGCCGATCGCGGCTTGCCGTGGAATTGCTCCAGGGGTTCCAGGCGGTTTTTTCAGCCCATCAACAATCTTGTTGTGGAATTTGAGAAACGCAAGATGCGTCTGTGCCACGAGTAGGTTTTCATCATTGCGAGGATCGCCCAACAGCGCAACACTGCTGGCAGCACGAGGCAAATCGTGATCATTCCGCTTGAGGACAATGCTCTCTCTCGCATTGGGATCGTCAGGTGTGGGCTTCGGTTTGCCAGTGCCACTAGGCGTATTGGTGCCAAGGAAAAACTTATCTTTATCACCTGGCTTACCTTTAACGCTCAGTTCAAATAAATAAGGTTGATCATCAGGACCAGCACCGTAGAGACTGTCTAAATCGAGCGCGGGTGTGCGGAAGTTAACCACTGCCTGAGGATCAACCCGCTTCTCTTTCAGCGAGGTTGGATCGAAGGTAAGATCGTGGTCGATAAACTGCCCAAAGTAGGTAAGCCCCGCTGGAATATGTGGATTGTCTCCGTCGGGATGGTCTCTTTTTGGCTCGATCGGGTCAGTTCTGTCATCCGTCATCGCGTTGCCTAGCGCTGTCAGGCTGTCGATCGACGGCGTAAAGGCTGGAAGCTCTGCAAACATCCTGCCGAATTTACCCGTTTGAGCAAAGGCACCCTGGGGCGTATTGTCTCCATTGCGCACACTAAAACCATGTTTTGACGACATAATTTTTCCTCTTAAAAAGAAGTCTTAGCTTGACTACGGAAACAGCTTAAGCGTCGAGACAAAAAACTGATGGTACCCGTTTGGGTTATTTTCTTTGAGCGGTTGAATGAGCGTGCCTCAAATAAATGTGCTAACGATGTCCTCTCGTCGTTGCCATCCTGCAAGGGGTAGCTCAAAATGATGGGAGAACGCGAGTAGTAGCGTTGACTGTATCTATATCCATTACGGATGGTGTCATGGCTGCATATCAAAAGATTGAGTACCGCATTGGCAAAGACGGCAAAGTAGTTGAAACCGTACTTAACGCTTCTGGAGCAAGTTGTGTAGACACTACCGCCGCGATCGAGCAAGCCCTTGGCACTGTAGAGTCGCGAACACTCCTGCCTGAACACTACGAAGGCGAAGAAAACTTAACCGCCGACGTAACCCAGTTGCTACAACAGAAAGAGTGACGTTCAGAGTAGGTAAGTCAAGGCTATGACAGATGGTTCCGAACTCCTCTTGTTTAGTTGCGTGTTAACGCTGGTCTACCTTTGTTTCACCTTGAGCCTGGTGAGCACGAACAACGGCACTTCAGAACGCCTGCATCAAAGCGCGATCGCCGTCCCCACGACTGATTTAGCCATTGCCGACCAAACGATCGCGGATCTGCAACAGCAATGCCTGCGCTTACGCACTGAACTGCACCAGCAAAAAGCACAACTGCACACAGACTTCCAGGACAACAGCTTTGCCCAACTGCAATCCCTACTGACTAACTACCCCACTGCCCGCAAAATGGCGCAGCTCAAACCCGACTTGCCCGCCAGCAATCTGACCGCGCTTTTTACCCCACTCGATAACCTGCTGCAAACCTGGCACATTGCCCCGATCGGCACTGCCTGGGAGCAAGTCCCCTTCAACGCCCAACTCCATCAACCCGATGTGGACGACATCGCTGAAGGCGAAACCGTTTACATTCGTTTTGTTGGCTACCATTACGACGATCGCATTCTCAGCCCTGCAAAAGTCAGTCGGACGCTGCCAGGAGGGGTGGGGAGAAAGGATGAAGGATGAAGGATGAAGGATGAAAAATGAGTTTTGAGTTTTGAGTTTTGAGTTCTGCTTCCTCTGCGCCCTCCGCCTCCTGCCCTCTGCCCTCTGCCTCCTTACTCCCTCCTCTCCATGTCTGTGATCGCAATCGACTTCGGTACCAGCAACACGGTAGTCAGCATTCTAGAGCCGGATACGCAAGCACCGAAGACGCTCCGGTTTCCTGGTCTTTCGCGAGTGTTTAGGCTCACTAAGCGATCGGGAGAGGTGCAGGAAATTCCTGTGGTGCCAACGCTGGTATTTGTCAAAGATGCGGAAACGCTGGTGTTAGGTGAAGCGGTGCGATCGCGGCGGTTGGGCTTAGCGCAACCAGAACGGCTCTTCAAAGCCTTTAAGCGCGATCTGGTCGCTGATTTTCAACCACCACCCCGGCAGCTTGATGGACAGACGTATAGCGCCGAGTCTGTAGCGGAGCAATTTCTGCAAACGCTGTGGCAGCAGTTGCAGCAGCAGCACATTCAGCCGACTCAGGTAATTTTTACAGTGCCGATCGGGGCGTTTGAGCGCTATTTGGGCTGGTTTCGCGACCTGGCAGGGCAGCTAGGAGCGACGACGGTACAACTGGTAGATGAAGCGACAGCCGCAGCGTTGGGATACGCCGTACAGCGTCCCAGTTCGCTCGTGCTGGTCATCGACTTTGGCGGCGGTACGCTCGATCTGAGTTTGGTACGAACGATTGCAACACCGCTTGATGCTGGTACAGATATGGCTCCAGCACAGCGGGCAGAAGTCCTCGCAAAAGCGGATGCCTACGTCGGTGGTGAGGATATTGACTGCTGGATTGTTGAGGACTACCTGCACCAGATTGGTTCGTCACGGGAGGCGATCGGCGCGGTGGGGTGGCAGAACCTGCTTGCCTTAGCGGAGCGGCTCAAGCTTCGGCTCTCCAGCGCGGATGTGGCAAAGGAAAGCTGGCTGGATGAGGAAACGTTTATGGCTCATGAAATGACGCTCGATCGCGATCGCTTTGAGTCCATTCTGGAAGCACGGCAACTCCTGGAACAGTTGCGACAGTCACTGGATGAAGTGCTGACCATTGCGATCGGCAAAGGTATCAGCAAAGCCGACATCGAACATGTCCTGCTGGTTGGCGGCAGTTGCCTGATTCCTGCTGTGCAGCAGCTTGTACTGTCGTACTTTGGGCGGCAGCGTGTGCGACTCGATAAACCTTTTGAAGCGATCGCCCACGGAGCGCTAGCCATCAGCCAACTGGTCAGCGTTGACGATTATCTGCGGCACAGCTATGCCATTCGTCTTTGGGAACCGTATACCAGTACCTATTCCTACTTTCCCCTGTTTAAGCAGGGCAGTCGCTACCCGTGTCAGCGATCGGAGCCACTCACCCTGCAAGTCGCCACAGAGGGACAGTCAGAAATTCGGCTCGATATTGGCGAAGTTGCCACGATCGCTCAGGCAGAAATGACCTACGATGCCCAGGGCAGAATGACCAGTGCCCCACTACGCCAACAGGAAACGTACCGTTCTCTAGACCGCCAGCACGAACACGTCTGCGTGGCGCGTCTCAATCCACCCGGACAAGCGGGGGTCGATCGCGTCACTGTGCAGTTTGAGGTGAATGAGCAGCGCGTACTCATCGCTACTGTGCGAGATTTGTTGACCAACACCCTGTTGATCGACGGGGAAGCGATCGCAAAACTTCGGTAAGTTGAGCAACATCCTCTGAAAGCTTCTCCGCGATCCAGTTGCATCCATCAGTATTAGACATCCGCACCCACGAAAGCGCTTAATTCAGGATCTGCTGCTGGCTCCAGTGCCCACACTGCATAGCGATCGCCAATGTCTGTAAGGACGGCTGGCTCACCTCGTTGCTCAAGTCTGACGGCAAGACGAAGAGCCTGTTCGCGATCGACTACCACCTTGATAAAGCGATAGTATTGCCCGTCAAACAGGATGGCTAACACCCGGTCTGATGTCTCTGGTAGGGAGATACGGCAGGTTTGGTACTGTTCACGCGATGCCAAGACCGCCTGCAACATTAGTTGCCAGTCCGCTCCCTGTACCCGTGGTTCTGGTGAAGCTTCTAGCGAAGCGATATCTGGTTGAAGGGGTAGAAACCAATTTACGTCTTCGCTTGGCAAGGGCACCGAGGGCTGGAAGAGAAAGAGCGGCAGCTCTGGTTGTTCCGAAGCCTTTTCGCGATCGGGTTCCAGGACTGAAACGGCTTGCTTGCGAAACTCTAACCGATCGTCTAGCACAATACCGTTGCCAGTCATGTCGTTTAAGGAAGCCGTAAAGCCATCGCCGGGTAGCGCAAAATCTGGCATGGCAACCGCTTGCAGCATTGCCTGTGCGCTAAAAAGCTGCCCTTCCAACGCTGCTTCTCGCGATCGTCCCCATTTGCGGATCAGTTCTGCCGTCGTAATGCCAGCCCCAACGCTGACCACAATAGACATGCCAATATGCCGAATGACAACATCACGCTGATTGATATCTTCAGCAGACTCAATGCGATCGGGGGAGTCGATCGTAATGGGTTCTGGTCGGCGTGGAATAAACGCTACCATCAAGACCGAAAACACGGCACAGGATGTAAGGATGGCAGACAACAAAACTTTCTCAAAAGCAGAACTATTCATCTTTACCGCTCCGATTGGGCAAAAGGCTGTGTGGAGTTGGAGAGCGGTAGTGCAACCTTGAAACTTAGCCCGTCAAGTCGAAGTTAATGGGCACATCTACGTCTTAACCCGCTTACTCATCGCTCAGCAGTCATTCAACCTTAGATTTACTGAAACTTTAAGCGCTTAGTCCCGTTGGGCAACGCCAGGTGCGAATAGTATCAGTAGTGCACCGTGATCAACCTGACGTGTGACTTCACAATGCCTTGACTCAAAAAATGTCTTAACTAAAACTCATGAACTTGAGACCGCTCTTGATCGCAGTCGTTCTACTAACAACCTGTCTAGTGAGCGCGGTGAAAGTTAGCCAAACGCTACAGCCACCCTCTGCCGCTGAGGTATCGGACAAGCTCATTAGGAATCACGATCGCCCATCAAACTCAAGTCTTAGCAAGGCTGCTACCACTCCAGCAGAGCTTTTGCGAACGAAAACGTGCATCCGCTGTGACTTGAGCGGCATCGATTTGAGCAACATGGATTTGAGCCGCGCTAATTTCAGCCAAACCAATCTTGCGCGATCGAATCTGAGCCAAACGAACCTTATTAACGCTACGTTGCAAGGTGCTCAACTGAGTGCAGCAAGCCTGAAAAGTGCCAACTTACAGGGAGCCGATTTGGGCAAGGCTAATTTGACTGGGGCTGACCTCAGCCAAGCCCAGTTATTGAACATCAGCCTCTCGCAAGCCAACTTAAAGGATGCCACCTTAAAGCAGGCTGAACTGCGGGATGCCAATCTTAGAAACGCTAGCTTGGAACACGCTCACATGCAAAGCGCGAGTTTATATGGTGCTATTCTCATCAACGCCAACCTGAAAAATGCGGATCTGAGCGGGGCTGACCTCCGCTACGCAAATTTAAGGGATGCTGATCTGAGCGGCACCAATTTGGCGAACGCCCGGTTGGATTGGGCAATTATGCCTGATGGCACCAGTTATCAGGGCACAACTCCCTATTGAATGCTATGAAGCTGGTGCCATTTGGTAACGAGAGCCTTGTTTTGGTTTGGGCGATCGCACAACTACACAAACCGCCACACTCTGTTAGAATGCAAAGCTGTGGCATTCGCTTCCAGTCCTAGCGTCACTGCCTTGTCAGCCCTTCAAACTTGATCCTGTCCGCCTAAGACTGACGCTGCTATCGGCGGGGGCTGATGCTACTACTGGAGCTTTATGTCGTTTTCCAACCTCGGTCTTTCCGATGCCATTGTTCGCGCCGTTACTGAACGCGGTTACACCGAACCTACGCCAATTCAATTACAGGCAATTCCGGCTGTGCTGTCGGGCGGCGATCTCCTAGCGGGTGCGCAAACGGGTACGGGTAAGACCGCTGGCTTTACGCTGCCGATTCTGCATCTTTTGTCAGAAGCGAAAGGTGATCGCACCGTTGACAGTCATGCTTCAGACGGTCGTCCCTCTCATAACCGTCCGGCTGAAAAGATCGGTCAACCTAGAAAGCGATCGCCCATCCGAGCCTTAATTCTCACCCCAACCCGTGAGCTTGCCGCACAGGTGGAAGAAAGCGTGCGCGAGTATGGCAAGTACCTCAAGCTGACCTCAATGACAATCTTTGGCGGCGTTGGCATGAATCCGCAGGTTCAGCGCTTGAAAGGCAGTGTGGATATTCTGGTAGCGACCCCAGGACGCTTGCTGGATCATGTACAGCAAGGCACAGTCGATTTATCACGCATTGAGATCCTGGTGCTGGATGAAGCCGATCGCATGTTGGATATGGGCTTTATCCGCGATATTCGCCGCATTCTCGCGCTCCTGCCCAAACAGCGACAAAATCTGCTGTTCTCTGCCACTTTTTCTAACGACATCAAAGCCTTTGCGTCGAGTCTGCTCAATCAACCCACGATGATCGAGGCAGAGCGCCGTCACCTTACTGCCGATACGGTTGCTCAGAAGGTGTATCCCGTCGATCGTGAACAAAAGCGCCAACTGCTAACGCACCTGATCAAAGAACACAACTGGTTTCAGGTGCTGGTGTTCACTCGTACCAAGCACGGTGCCGATCGATTGGTCAAACAGTTAATGGACGATAACATTCCCTCATTGGCAATTCACGGCAATAAAAGTCAGGCAGCGCGTACCCGTGCCCTCGCAAAATTCAAAGACGCTAGCCTCCAGGTCTTAGTCGCCACCGATATTGCAGCACGTGGCATTGATATCAGCGATTTGCCCCACGTGGTCAACTTTGAGCTGCCCAACGTACCTGAAGATTACGTCCATCGCATTGGTCGTACAGGCCGCGCGGGTGCCGCAGGCGAAGCGGTATCGCTGGTCTGCGTGGATGAACTAAAGCTGCTGGCAGATATCGAACGGCTCATCAAGCAGCCCTTACCTAGAGAAATCGTTCCCGGCTTTGAGCCAAACCCCCACGCCAAACCAGAACCCATCCAAAACGGACAGCGTGGACAAGCCTCTCGCGGCAAACGTCCCGATCGCGCTCCCTCTCGATCGCCCCAAGCTGCCCCCCAACCTCGCACGGCACGACACGCTGATGGTGAACGCTCTGGCGCGCGATCGCCTGTCTCTCGCCGACCGAGTGGACGACACTAATAGTTGTTAGTTGTTGGTTGTTGGTTGTTGGTGGCGCGATAACCAATAGCTCATGTTTTTTCCTAAACGATAAAAACACAGTCTCTTAAGCGATTCCAGCCTCATCCTGCGATCCAAGCGGCTTCTGTGCTGGAACGCCGATCGCGCCGTCTATGCCGATTCTAAATGAGCAACAGGAATCGGTTCGGTTCTTTCAGGTGCTTTTGCTCCAGTAGCGATCGCGTGAACCGCGTGAAGAATAGCGGCTGAGTAGTACCGATTGCCACAGGTATCACAGACACCGATCGTCACATCTTCAAGAATGACAAACCCATTTTTGTGCTTAAATACCTCGCGCTTGACGGTGCGGGGGTGAACAGTTCCCTCACAGTACTCACATCTGTATCCATACATAGGCTAAATCTCAAGCTCAGTGACTTCATAAACTACGATCCAAGCGGCTTCTGTGCTGGAACGCCGATCGCACGTGGAAATTCGTTTGGTGTCGGTGCGATCTTTTTCAGGTAGATGCAGTGACGATCGCCCTGCGTCAAGGGAGTCGTGAAGGCTTCGATCGTGTCGATCGCGCCACCCAAAACAGCAACCGCAGATTCCAGCGCTCTTGTTTCCGCCTCTGTCCACTGTCCACGATAGAGTACGGCTGAACCGCCAATTTTCAATAGCGGCAGCGCATATTCAGCGCAAACTGGGGCGGCTGCTACGGCTCGAATGAGTGCAAGATCATAGGATTGGCGCTGGTGTTTCTGTCGCCCAACCTGCTCGACTCGATCGACTAACGTTGTAGCGTTAGCAATTCCCAATTGGGCAAGTACCTGATCGATAAAGGTAATTTTTTTGCGCGTTGCATCCAATAACGTAACTGTCCAGTTGGGTTGGGCGATCGCTACGGGCAACCCCGGAAAGCCAGCACCTGTGCCGATGTCGATGACTTGGAGGTGTGAGGTGTGAGGTGTGAGGCTTGAGGCTTGAGTTACTCCCGACTCTCGACTCCCGACTCCCGACGCCCGACTCCCGACTCCCTGCAAAAATCGCTGCACTCCCCGCAGCGAATCCCACAGATGCTTCTCCCAAAACTCCGCTGGCTCTGTGATGCGCGTGAGGTTGAATTGCCGATTGCCAGCCAGCGTGAAGGCATAAAGCTGTTGAAGTTGCGCTTGCTGGTGTTCGTCGGGTTGCCAAGCAAGCGTCAATTGCCAGAGTCCTTCCATTGTGGGTAAAAGGGGCGATCGAGGCTCAAGCATCAGATCCACAGACGGAAATTTAGCCCCATGCTCAAAGGCACCAGACGCTTCTGTGTTTCCCTCTCCTTCTTGCTCCATCATGCCCCTACTCCCTACTCCCTACTCCCTACTCCCTACTCCCTACTCCCTACTCCCTACTCCCTACTCCCTACTCCCTACTCCCTACTAAGAAAACCGTATCGCTTTTATAGGACTGATCTTGGTTACATACTGCGCTGGGATGATGAGGAACATCAGGCAAATGGCAAGGGTGACAACATTCAGTGCAACGAACCAAGACCACTGAAACATGACCGGCACATGATCAAGGTAATATGTTTCAGCAGGTAGGGCAATGATGCCGAACTTCCACTGCAACCATGCTATGCCAAGTCCTATGATGTTGCCCAATATCATTCCTCTTCCTATAATATAAGCAGCATTGATAAGGAAGATGCGGATCACGGGATGGTTCTCGATACCCAATGCTTTCAGTGTGCCAATCATTCGTTGCCTTTCCAAAATGATGATAAGCAATGCACTGGTCATGTTCACGATGGATATTACTACCATCAGGATCACGATAATCCACACGTTGATATCGAGCATATCCAGCCATGCAAAAAGCTCCGGTGAGCGGTCGGTTATTTTCTGCAACTGCATATCGAAAGGCTTGGCGGAGAAAAGTTTGTCGTCCATCATCAGGAGGTCGTTGTAGTTTTCTATCAGCACCTCGTAACCACCCACATAAAAACGTTGGCTGCCACCGGCATTGTGCGAGGTCACACTAAACTCACGGCAAGGTTCTGATGAAGCATCATCAGCAAAATCAATTTCAATCCATGCAGTATCGGGAAGAGTATTCGTCCTATCGTTTGCCACCACAACTATAGTCGTGTCATGTGTGGGAGCAATGAAGTGTGGGCCTGCGCCCTGCATTCTTGAATCGGGCCAGGTGTATTGGTATTTTCCATCACCGCTATAGGTTGTTGCTTCAATGGCTATGCTCCCGTTTCGACACACCGAGTCCGCAGTAAGGAAAGTCTGCATCCCCCAATTGCTCAGTTTCTGCACTTGGGCTATGTCAATAAACACGTATTGCTTATCGAATTCTTCAAGACCTGTTTCATAAATCCCTTTCACATAAAAATTCCGCTGACGCGCATCGCTTTCTGAATTGATGAAGTAGAGACTCACCCTGTCCGCAAGTTTCAACTTCATTCTTTTTGCCAGGTAGGTTGATATAATTATTTCGAGTTGGGGTTCTTCAGCATCATCCACCAATCTTTTTGCCGGAGCGAAATGCAGCAGTTCACCTTCCACAAGTTTATCGGAAAAGAAACTCCAGTCGTAATCCGCACCAAGGCCTTTTATCACCACACCTTGCAGGGCTTCATCGGTTTCCAGAATTCCAGGTTTCGATGCAAAGACCTGCACATGGCGCACGCCCTCCACAGCCAGTAAATCATTTTTCGCCTGTTCGCTGTACTCCACGCGATACGATTCTTTCGACATGGCCTCGTTTACCACCACATGAAAGTGCGAACCGAAACCAATCACCTTCTTTCTGATCTCATCCTGGAAACCTTTCACTACCGCTGCGCTCAACAACATCAAGGCAACACCCACCGCAATGCCCCAGGTGGCAATGCGCACAATGGGCCGTGACAATTGTTTGCCTTCATTGTTTTTAAGAATGCGTTGAGCTATGAAGCGGGGGAAATTCATTTCTTGAATTTCAGATTTCAAACTCTGCCGCAACCGTGGTACGTTTTACAGCGTTAGTGAATTTGAAATTTGAAGATGACAAGAATAACATCCGGCCTGAACTTTGAATTTCTCACTTTTGACCCCGCAATGCATCGCACCACTTTCCTTTTTGTGTTTTTAATCGCACTTGCATCCTGCACCGATGCACAACTCATTTCCGTGAACACTACTGACACGGAAAAAGAAAAGAAAATAGTATTCGGTGCGCAACGAACGGACCAATACATCCCACTAATAAAAGGAAAACGTGTTGCAGTGGTAGCGAACCAAACCTCTGTTATTGGCAACACTCACCTTGTAGATTCCCTGCAATCTCTCGGCATCAATATCAAACTTGTGTTTGCACCTGAACACGGTTTTCGTGGTAATGCTTCGGCCGGTGAAACAATAGTAGATAGCAGGGACCCCCAAACCGGGCTCCCTGTGATTTCACTCTACGGTGCTACTAAAAAGCCAACTCCCATTATGCTCCAGGATGTGGACGTGGTGCTCTTCGACATTCAGGATGTGGGCGCACGTTTCTACACTTACATCTCCACCCTGCATTATGTAATGGAAGCCTGTGCGGAAAATGGAAAACTGCTCATTGTTCTCGATCGCCCGAATCCCAACGGTTTTTACATGGATGGCCCGGTGTTGAAAAAAGAATTCAAGTCGTTTGTCGGATTGCATCCCATTCCAGTGGTACATGGATGCACCATTGGCGAATTAGCGAAAATGATTATAGGCGAAGGCTGGCTGGAAACGGAAAAAGATTGCAAGCTTGCAGTAGTGTCGTGCCTCAACTACGAACATTCTTCGCTGTATCACTTGCCAGTGAATCCATCACCCAACCTACAGAACATGGCTTCGGTTTATCTCTATCCTTCCCTTTGTTTTTTCGAAGGAACTGTGGTGAGTGTGGGCCGCGGAACCAATCTTCCCTTCCAGTGCATCGGTTATCCGGGCAACACCACAGGCAAGTTTGAATTTACCCCTAAAGACATTCCGCATGTTGCCGATAATCCCATGCACGAAGGAGCACTGTGTACCGGACACAACCTTGCCGCTTTCGGAGATTTTTATTTCACCTCCTCCAAAGAACTTTATCTGGAATGGCTCACAGGCATGTACGAGGAATGTGCGGAGAAGTCGAAATTCTTCACCTCTCCCGGGTTCTTCGATCAACTCGCGGGCACTGATGCATTGCGCAAGCAACTCGAGGCAGGTAAGTCAGCGTCTGAAATCCGTGAGTCGTGGCAAGAGGATTTGAAAACCTATAAAGCGATGCGTAAGATGTACATCCTTTACCCGGATTTCGAATAAGGCCGCATAGCAATTCAGCCACTTCTTACTTTCACGCCCCGATAAAATTAAACATCAGCCCACCAATGAAGAAGATAATTACCAAGTGTATCCTACTGTTTTCAATTCTTACTCTTGTAATGGTTTCATGCAAGAAATCGCCTGAGTTCGTAAATCCTGTTTACGTTTGTGAATGTGGTTCGATGGCTTGGCAGGGCGATGTTTTCGAGTTGCTCGATGCCAACTACATTCAGCCGGACACCGCCAATTTTCTTTCCCGCAGGTACTACATCACTGCCGAAGTGAACCTTGAAGGCGAAACCCAAGCTCACAGTGTAAACATGATGCTGGAAGTTGATTCAGTGGATAAGGAGTCTTTTTTCGTTGAGGATGATCCGGATCTGCTTGCACTTATCGAAGAAATAAACTTCAACGATCCGCTGGACACCCTTGTACAATATGTGCCCATAGCAGGAGGAATCGAAATCAACCCCGCTATACTGGGTGGCACCGAAGTGGTGAGCTTCGATTTTATCCTGAAGCGCTGGCAGAACGGTACTCTTGTTGGCTTCAACGTTCCGTTCTCCGGTTCCTTTAAAGTACAAGTCCTCTTCTAAGAGTCCGTGGCGCAATGATTTTCGCAATCCACTTTATTGCACCGTTGTCTTGGCAAGGTCAGACCAAGGGCTCCTGCCTGCCGTGCCTATGGCAGCTACACGGAAATAAATAGTTTGTCCCCTTGTGAAGCCAGCAACGTTGAAGGTGTTGTCCGTAGTGGCTCCAACGGTTTCCCATGAGGCTATGTCTGCGGGCGATTCAGTCTTCTGAATCACATATTGTTTTCTTCCCTTTGCAGCGGACCAGTATAATCTGCACTCACCATCAACAGCATAAGAATGGAATTTTATGTACTGCACCTTCCCCGGCACGGGCAACCTGTTTGCATGTTTCGCGAATTCGAATCCCGAACTCTGGAGTTTCGCCAAATCTCCACCGGCTTTCCAGTTCACATAAGTCACAAGCATTGAAAGTTGCTGTTTAAATACGGTGAACTGCGAATTGCGCAGTGTTACCGCGATATGATTGCCAATTGCTATTGTCCGCTGAAGGTCTTCAAGTTTTGCAACAGTTTGCCACACCTCTGCAATGGCTGGCACGGGTTCCGGAAAGTTTGAATTATTCTCCATTTGAACGAGGGCCTGTTTGCCTTTTGCAATCGCCTTTGTTATAGGCATGTCTTTCAGGCCGCATTTCACTTCTGTCATTGTGATTTGATTTTAGGGTTTGTTACTGCGGCCATTTGTACCCGAACCGTGTGCAACTTGTTTCGTTTCCCCAACGGGAAAGTTTCTAATGCCATGAAGGAACTTTATGAGCAAGGCTGATGACGAAGGTTCCCGAACGGGAAACCATCTCATAAAGGCATGGCTCCGGTTTTCCCGTTGGGGAAACCATCTCGTATGTGCATGTTACACAATTTCCCCAAGGGGAAAGAATCGCCCATGATGACTTCACACCATTTCCCGCTGGGGAAATGACGTGATACGCTTGCATAACACCTTTATCAAGGCACCTCTGCTTGTTTGCAATTGACGGAACGGTGGCATGTGGTTGCTCTGGAAGCTGCGGCTGGCTGGGCTTTCACGGATCAGGGCGCTTCACGAGGAGAAGAGCGAGTCATTGGCGAGGGTGATAGCAACCAAGGAAAACCCGAACCAACACGCCCCGTTAACAGGCGATAGATTTCTGGTCTGCAACTTGAGTAAACTTTTTTGAACAGGAAGTGCGAGGTAGCACAAAAAAAGCCCCGGCCAGTGAAAACTGCCGGGGCGATTATGTTTTTTCTGAAAGTATTGTTTCAACAGCCACTCAAACCAAATCCTGAAGTGAAAATGATAAGGTCGATTACGTTGACAACGCCATTGCCGTCAAAATCGGCACAACCTCCATTACTATTACCGAACGCTCCCATAAATAGAAGTAGATCAGGAGTAGTGACCGATCCACTGTTATCAAGATCAGCAGCACATCCACTTCCGGTAAAGTAAACGCAATCCTGAATAGTGCATTCAACAGCATCTGTAACGGTGCAACAAATCTGTCCATAACCTCCAGTTATAGAAGTGTTTTCCATAAACGTGGAGCCGATTATCAACCAACTTGGGCCACTCCAACTGAAAGTAAATGGTGGAGTTCCTCCGGTTGGCGTAATGCTGAAACCACCTCCACAATTATTGCCGGCTGGTTCAACGATGTTGGCGTTGAACGCATTACTAGGTACATATAAGTAAAGATTAACATAAGTATTCTGGATTCCAAGGTTTGTTGGACCAACCAGTATACAGTTGTATCCACCGGCACCAATCCCTGTCGCGCAGGTGTTGGTGTATGGAATACCGTCACAGAAAATCGTAAATGGCATCAACGTGGCATCTGTCACACAAATGGAACCATTCGCTCCGTTGCAATCCGCAGGGGTAATGGCAAATGAATTTGCTCCAGGGCATGTGCCGAACGTAACGCAGAAAGTGTGCGTGGTATATGCGCCACCTGCTTCAAAGGCAGTCACGGTGTAGCTTGCCGGAAATACAGATGAGAATGTCAACGAAGTATCGAAAGGGAAAAATGTGTTGCTACCCGGTGTCGGATTGATAATCCACATGGCAGGAAACCCAAAAGGAGTAACCGGTGTCAAAGTTGCAGTTACTGTTCCGGAAGCACAATCGTAAGTAGCTGTCATTGTGAATGGCTCACCTCCTGTACATTGGGCATGGCCAGCAAAAGGTAATGCGAATGCGAAGATCAATACGCAAAGTAAAGATTTGAAGGTGGGGGGGGGAAATACTTGGTTTTCATACGGTAGATAATTAGATGGTTTGATTATGTTTGCAAAAGAAAGTATGTTGCAAAAACAACCCAAGAAAAAAATGAAATTTCTTTTTCCACTCCTGATTTGCGTTCTGCTTGTTTCTGATCCGCTCCTTTCTCAACACCAAATATGCAAAGCTCAAAAAACTGAGGCGATTGTTGAATATACTGAAAATCGCGGACAGTGGTTTGGTGATTTTGCATTTAAGGGTTCAGTTGATGGAGCAACAGTTTTTCTGCAAGCGGATGGCTTTGTTTTCTGCGCAAGGTCAAACAAGGATGTGAACCGCATGCATGATACCCAAATTGAGTATCGTGACACTTGCACAATCCATAGTCATTGGTGGAAACAAACTTTCGAGAATTGTAACTCTGTAAAACCCAAAGGTGAACTACCCGGTAAGCAATACTACAATTATTTCTGTGGTGGGGAAGGAGTAACCTCGTATGCAGGCATTCACCCGGTGCAACGAGTGGTTTACGAGAATCTGTGGGATGGAATAGATCTCATTGTAACAAGTCAAGGATCACATTTTAAGTATGAGTTCATTGTTAAACCGAATGCCGACCCTTCCCAAATCGCATGGAATTATGATGGGCTTGATACCATGCTTTTGCAAAAGGGAGACCTTGTTCTAAGTAACTCGATCGGTAAATATTTGGATCGTGTTCCTATAGCTTATCAATTGAACAATGGTCGTATGTCCGAAATCGAAATAGCGTATTCTTTATCAAATAAGAAAGTGAGTTTTTCGATTGGTGCATTCATATCAGCGGATACACTCATAATTGACCCTGTCTTGGTCGCGTCAACTTTTGTGGGTTCAACTTCGACACAGAATGGCGTAGAGCTTTGGGGTTACCATGCAGGATATGATCAAGAAGGTAATATCTTGCTGGCAAGCATGCCATCAGAACCAGTCTTTTCGGCAACCACAGGTGCTTTTCTTATGAACTTTTCCGGTGGATATGTCGATATAGGAATTAGCAAATTTGATCCAAACGGTAACGAACTTCTATGGGCATCATATCTTGGTGGTTCGGGAAATGAAACACCCTCAACTTTTGTTTGTAGCAATCTCAATGAAGTGTACTTATGTGGGACTACTACTTCGCCAGATTTTCCAATTGCATCGAATGGATTTGACACAAGCATTGGTGGTTTTATGGATATATTCATAGTCAAAATATCGGAGGATGGCTCCGTGTTAATGGGGAGTACATATCTGGGCGGTAATTTTGGCGAAGGCAGTCATCTCACACTGCCAGATAACCTCAATAGCTTTAATGCAAATTCATTTGGATTAGCATCAACACTAGAGGGAAATGTAGTTCTAGGCGCAGGTGTTTTAAACATACCTTATAGCCCTATAAATTTATTCAGTGATAGCAATTCCCTGGGCGGTATGGATGCGTGTGTATTCAGTATGAGCGAAGACCTGAGCAGCCTTCAATGGTGTACTGTCCTTTCCTCTTCTGGTGTAGATTATATAAGTGATATCGAAGTTCGGATTGACAATGCAATAGTTATGTGTGGAGGCACCAATGGATCCGATTTTCCATTCAACGATTCCGCATATTCCGAAAATACTTCAGGAGGATATGAAGGATGGGCTGCAGTTCTATCGGCAAATGGTGATGAGTTAATGGCTGGAACTTATTTTGGTTCAACAGATTCGGAGGAACTTAATATGATTGACCTCGATGAGGAAAACAATATTTGGGTAACCGGTGTATCCAATGGAATAATTCCTCAATCCAGCGGAGTTTATGCCAATGAAAATTCAAGTTTTTTCATTGCTGAATTTTCTGAGGATTTATCCAACCTTCTCATTTCAACTAAAATTGGTGGCAATGATCCAGAAGAAAACGCTTTTCAAGTCAAAGGCTTCATGGTAGACAAATGCGGACGCGTTTACGTTTCAGGACATGGATATTTGGAGAATCTTGATTCATTTGACTTAACTCCTGATGCTTTTGCTACGATTGGTGGATTCTATTGTGCAGTGTATGAACCCAATATGGCATCGCTTCAGTTCGGAACGCTATTCGGTGGTGATCATAATGACGGTGGAATCAGCCAATACGATAACAAAGGAGTGGTGTACCAAGCAGTTTGTTCATGTTCATTCCTTGCTGAAACATTGTTCACCGCACTACCCGATGCGTATGATTCAGAACAAAGTCCCTCATGTGAGGCGGCTGTTTATAAAATTGACTTCGAATCCCCCTCGGTTGTTTCCTCATTCACCTACTCCCCGCAAACCAATTGCCTTCCTTACAACATGCTGTTCAACAACTGGAGCGATAGCGCCACTTACCAATGGAACTTTGGTGATGGCAGCGGTTGGCAAAGCATACAAGACAGTTCGTTCAGTTTCTCATTCACACAAAGCGGAGACAACTTGGTTCAACTGGTGGCTTACGATATCAATTCATGCAACGTGTGGGATACCATGAAAACTGTGATTCATATACCTGATGCTGTTTCGATGATGCAAACATCCTGGACGTATGGTGAAGCGGATTTGTGCCAAAACGTTGCGAACATCCCGTTCGCTTACACCGGCACTGGCCAGAGCACTTACACATGGATACTGCCCGATGGCTCGATGGAACAGGATGTTCCATCATTGCTTGCGGTAATAAACTCAACAGGGATTTATGATGTGCAACTTGTGGCAACGGATTCTATTTGCAACTTCACGGACACACTTTCAGTTGAGTTCAACATAGGCCCACCGATTTCAGCAGCAATCGAAATTGAACAGGATTCAAACGGTTGTGTTCCGCAAGAGTTGATTGCGAATTCCATTTCCGAAAATGCAGATTCACTCAACTGGTTGGTGAACGGAAGCAGTCAAAGTTCTTCCAATCAATTCACCTATTCTTTCGATACATCAGGCGAATATGACATCACGTTGATTGCAATGGGAAGCATCGGCTGCGATCTGGATGACACTACTTCGTTCATCGTTACAATTGATGATTTGCCCTTTGTTTCTTTTTCACTTCTCGATACCATTTGCAAAAATGATGGAGTGTTTGATCTGACAACAGGCAGCCCTGCAGGCGGCACTTATTCCGGTGCAGGTGTCAGTGGAAATACTTTCGATCCCACCGTTGCGGGACTTGGCACTCACGACATCACATATTCATACACAGATGCAAACGGCTGTGCGAACTCGGCCACCGGCATGGTGATAGTGGACAACTGTACTGGTGTGGAAGAAATTGGTTTGCAAAATTCATTGCACGTGTTTCCCAATCCTGCTGCTGATGCAATCACATTTGAATCGAATCATGCAATACGATCATTGCGAATCTGGAATGCGGCAGGCGAACTTGTTGAAGATGTTCTTCCCACTAAATCACAGAAATCAATTTCAGTTGAAACTGCGAAGTGGGCGAACGGAGTTTATTTCTTCGAAGCGCAATTCGCGGATTCGGAATTTGCAAGTGGGAAGTTTGAGGTGGAGAAGTGATCCAAAGAGCCTGTTATTCCTTCTTGAATTTCTGTATGAACTGTTTTTTATTCATCACTACCACGAGGTAATAATTACCCCGTGCAAGTTCACCCACATCAATGTGTTGCGCTTCCGCAGTGGTCTTCCTTTCTTCGTTGCGGATTGTTCTTCCCATGTCATCAACAATGATGATCTGAATTTCGGTATCCGTTATTCCTGCCACGAAAAGATCATCCAATACAGGATTGGGATAAAGAGTAAATGCGTGTTGGTTGTTTTCGAAAATGGATGCGGTGCCATCAATCACCACGCTATCCAGCAATGTAATATTTCCACACGGACTATAAACATCCAATACGAAATAGTATGTACCCGAGCCGGGAAAAATAGTAGCCCCCACATCCCCCACTTCCCAAGTGGTGGTGTCCTGTCCATTATCCACCAGCACCGAATCCACGGTGAATGCTGCTTCCAGGTTAATGGTTGTAAAGAACCCTGATGTGTCGAAAACAAGATCGGCCCACACTAGTGGATTGATGTTCCATTGTTCCTCGTTGCCTGATACTGTTTCCTGGACAAACTGCTGTATGATTTCAGCATCGTCAGGAGTAACGCCATCCGGCACATAGCCGCCTGCTGCTGATTGACCGAAAATGACGGTGTACAAGGTGGCAGCAGCAAGGTAAGTTCCTGCAACCTTAGGATGATGGTTGTCCACGTCATAAAGCGGCATTTCACCATCGGTGTAGTCAACAATACTTCGCCATACTTCGCCCACAGGTGCTGCCCATGCATCATTGAGTTGTGCCAATTGCAGGTATCGCGAGGTGAGAGAATCCTGCTGACCATCAAAACTGCAAACCCACGGATACTCATCACAGTTTTCCACATCGCCTTCTTTTCCTGCCCATGTCATGAAGAAAATGGGTTTTATGCACTCATAATTTTCGCGGGCATAGCTGCATAGATCTGAAGCCGATTCTGCTACCTCAGTTTCAAAAATTTCAGTGCTCAATGCCGGCAATTGGTGTTGCTCCTGCAGCACAATGTGATCCCAGTCCTCCATGGGAATCCAGCCCAGCGTTTGCGCGTTGGTGGTATGATCATCCAGCGTCATGGTGTTGGGCGCATTCATTCCCCAATACAGCGAATCGCCCAATGAGGCAGCAATCAATTGGATGGTAAGTGGCAAATCGTTATGGTTGGTATAGCTGTCGCCTAGGAACAAAACTTTTTTAGTGTCGTCCTGTGCTTTTGACAAAATGGTGAGTGAGATGAAAGCAAGTGTAAAAAGGGTTTTCATGGATTGAAATTTTCGCCAAAGAAAAACAGAATTGATCAATGATCGAAAGAAATACAGCAACGGTTAGCATGAGATTGCAACCAGCCTGTTGTTGGCAATGGCATAAACCTGATCGCCCGCTGCCGGATGTATGATATGGGAACCGGTGAACGATCCGAATGCTGGCATCACCACCCTATGTTTCATCACATAAAAACAGGGCATCACTACGCTGCGCATTACTCGCGATGAAAGCCGGTAGGCCGGATGTATGTGGCCGCAAACGTTGATGAATTCCTTGCTGATATCTTCCACTGGTTCATGTGTGAGCAACAGATCACCCAGGTTCTTGCACTTCATCATCTGGAATAAAGCGTTGGAATAAATTTCGCGCTTCAGTATGTCGTGATTGCCAAGAATGAGAGTTCGTTGCACCTGCGGATAGTTATCCAGGAAATCAATGAACGATTTCCATTCATCATTCAAAGCGCTGTGGAAAAGATCGCCCAGAAAAATTATTTCCCGGGGTGAATACAAATCCATCACACCGGAAAGTTTCCAATAATTGTTTTTTTCCACCAGGTGCGAAATGGGTATGCCCGCCTTGCTGAAATGGGTTGCTTTTCCAGCATGAAGATCGGAAATGATAAGAGCACAGTGCGCGGGAATAAACATGGCACCGGAAACATGCAGCACCACATCGGCAGTGTTCAGTATAAGTTTTTGCTCCTGGCTGATTTTGATATTTGCTTCTTGTTGTGCAGGCAACTCTGTTTTCTTTGATGCCGCAAATCAAATGAACATGATGAACTACCGGGCGAAACAATTGTTGCTATTTGTGATTATCGGTTATTGCCCGCTTGTTACCGAAGGCGCGGAAGTGTCCAAGGGGATGATGGTGACATCACAAACCAGCGTGCCACTTCGCGGTGTGGTGCTCGATGCTGAGTCAGGCCAACCGGTTTCGTTCGGGATACTTTATGATGCAGCAGATACCGCTCGCTATGCGATTGTTTCTGTTGATGGAAGATTTGCGTTTGATGATGCCACAGGAATCACCGCATTGCGGCTGGAGCGGCAAGGCTATGAAATGCTTGTGAACCTGGAAACTAATCACTCCAATGAACTTACTCTCTATGCAATGCCGGGCTTATCGCAACTGAATGAAGTGGCTGTGGTGGCTTTTATGGATAACGAGAGGCAATCGAAAGTGCCTGCAAGCATCGGGTACATTGACCGCAGAAAACTGGATGCCACCGATCAAACATCATTGCAAAACGCACTGAACACTGTACCGGGTGTGGTGATGGACTCACGCGGTTATGGCGGCAGCCACCGCCTGAGCATTCGCGGTAGTGCATTGCGTTCGCCATTTGCTGTGCGCAATGTGAAGATGTACCTGGAAGGAATTCCGCTTACAAGTCCTGATGGACAAACACCGCTTGAACTGATAGATGCAGCAGATATCAGCAGCATAGAAATAATAAAAGGCCCTGCCGGAAGTGTGTGGGGCAGTGGCAACGGAGGTGTGCTTCTTTTCAAAGCCAAAAAACCATTGCGCAAAACGATTCAACTCGGTTCAGGGCTTCAGTATGGCGAGTTCGATCTGCTTCGTTCTAATTCTTTCGCCAATATCGGGTTTGAAAAATCGGGTTTGCGCATTTCCCATTCATGGCAGGAGAATTTTGGTTATCGCGAACAGGAATTCAACCGCAAAAACCAGTTGAGCCTCATGGCTGATCACAACATCAACAATAAACATTCGCTGTTCGGTTATGGAACTTATTTCAATGGCAACTGGGGTTTGCCCGGAGCATTAACTCTTGAGCAGGTGAGGGAAGATCCAAGGCAGGCAGTTCAGTATTCGAAAGATGGAAATGCAAGTGTGTGGCGCGAACGATTGATGGCCGCAGTGGCGCACCACTGGAAAATGAATGATGTCCACGAACTGAAAACTTCGGTTTACTACCTCAGCACCGATAAGGAAAATCCGTTCGGCACATCGGCTTTCAGCAACGGGTTCAAAGATGAAGGAGCAGATGGTGCAGGTGGTCGCATTGATTTTTCATCCCATAAAAAATTGAGTGAGAAACTGCATGTTGCACTGAACCTTGGTGGCGAATACCAGTTCGAGCATTACACCATCAGCGAGGCTGCCAACAACATGGGCCAACCGGGCGACTTCCGGTATTTTTTCGATGTAGAGTACAACACGCTTATGGGATTTGCAAGCGCCAATCTTGACTGGGACAACCTGGCATTTCTCAACATTGGCAGCAGCATCAACACCATGTCGCAACAACTGGGCGGCTACTATCTGGAAGCGCTGGGCAGCGACAGCACTGCGGTGATGAAGAGCGCACTACTGCCCCGCGTTGCACTTTCGTTTCAGGTGGTAAAAGATATTTTTCTCTTTACATCTGCCAGTTACGGTAACAGTTATCCAACCATCTTTGAGTTGATTGATGCGCAGACCTACCAGTACAGCAGCGACCTTCGCGAAGAAAAAGGAGCGAGCCACGAAGCCGGCATCAAAGGCCTTGAGAAACATTCGGGAATTCAGTTTGAACTTTCGGCTTACGAGTTTGAGCTGAGTGATGCCATTGTGCAGACTGTTGATACAATTCTTTTTGTACCATCTATTGAAATAGCTACCGTTTACGAGAACGCGGGCAGCACCACGCAGCGAGGTGTTGAATTATCACTCGGCAAATCCTTTTCGTTTGATGACAACGGCAATGGTGTGCGACTGTGGTGCGCAGCAACTGTGAACGATTATATTTTTTCCGATTACGTAAATGATGGCAACGACTTCAGCGGAAAACTACTTCCGGGCGTTGCGCAATCCACTCTCAACGCTGGATTGTCCTGCACAGTGATGAAAAACTTTCGTGCTGATGTGATGCACTTCTGGATGGACAAGATGCCGCTCGACAATAACAACACCGTTTGGGGCAATGCTTATCATCTGCTGAACGCACGGATCAACTATTCTGCATCTTTATGGAAAGAAAATCTTGCACTCACTGTTTTTGGCGGTGCCAATAATTTGTTGGATACGCAGTACACTTCTTTCTATCAATTGAATGGTGTGGGAGGCAAATACTACAACCCTGCTCCTCCCCTCAATTTATTTGGCGGACTGGCAATAAAGGTGGTGGTGAAGTGAGGTTTTTTTCAACGCAGAGTTGAATAGTCATAAAAATAACAGGGTTATCAGGTTAAGTCGCGAAAAGCTGCTAATCGTTCTTTTCTCCTGGTAGTCCCATCCCTCCCCTTCCCAAATGTGGTGATATACTAATTTACACTATGCGTTTGACTCATCGTTAGATGGCTCATCTGAATCATCACCGTTGTTTTTCCTGTTACGTAGAATCCAATCAATTGCCCTTTGCAATATTTGGACATCGTCTTTAAACTTTCCCAAACTTGTATTGCAACTACTACAAAGCCATCCTCTAATTGTGCCGTCAATATGACTATGGTCTAACACTACATCATTACTATGAAGTCTTCGGAAGTTTCTGTTACAAACTGGACATACAAAAGGTTCTCCCAGAGTGGGTCTTGGATAAGCTCTTTCAAATGTTCTTTTTTTGTCCGGGATGCGGCTTTATTTTCTTTGCATAGCACTCCCTACAAACGGGTCTGCGTAATACTCTGTTGTCTTTGCCATACTGATTAGGGGCAAAAGCTTCTTCATTCTTTTCCTCTCCGCATTGGGTGCAGATTTTAAAGCGCTGTTCCTCCATAGTTTAATAGCAAGTCTATCTTCTGCTAACTTACAATAAGCCTTGTTTATTTCGCTGCCAATGTAATATCTCTTTTCAAGGACACAGACTTTTGCAACCGTGCCGCTTCCCATCATTGGGTCGTAAACAAGGTCGCCTTCATTACTCCAAGTGTATATGTGGTCACGCGCCAACTTTTCCGGAAATATGGCCGGGTGTTCATGAGCAATTTCATCCACTGTTGAATGACCTTTACCAATGTTGTACTCCCAAACATTAGTTCTCCTTCCGAATTCCCCATAGCCGCCTCGGTTTAGTTTAAGTAGCTCTCCGTTTTGAAGTCTTTTTGTTCCTTTGTCACCGTTTCTGGCCTCTTTGTTTTCTCTGTCCTTAAGAAGGTTTATTGTTTTTGGTTTCCCCTTGCTGAAAACAAACATGTACTCGAAAGACTGCCAGTAGGTATTGTTGTTGCCACAAGCCCCTCTAGGTGGTTTGGCATAAATCATTGTATCGAAAAGGTCAAACCCAATCTTTTTAAAGTATAACGCTTGCCTAAACGAGGTGCCCGTTTCATTCCCCTTTACAGTGGCATCACCAACAATCCAAACTACAACCCCCCCAGTCTTCGTCACTCTGTAAAGTTCTTTTGCTATCTCCTGAAACTGGAATGAGTAGCCGTTGAACTCGTTTTTAGTTACGATGCTTTTATTGTTATACGTCCTCAGTTCATCATAAGGGGGAGATGTAACGGTAAGGTCAATCAGACCATTTGGCATTCTTGCCATTGTATCCAAACAGTTTTCGTTGTAAACCCTGTTCTTGTTTAAACAAACTGAACTTTCCTTCATTTCTTTCATTCTTTTTTCTCCGGTGGAACTTTAAGCAATCCTTTCAGCACGTTATCAAAACCATTTTTGCTTTCAGCGGTTTCTGTTTCAATCGTTAAATCCAAATCTGTAAACGGAATTTCCAGTTGCCCATACTTTTTCTCAAACAGTTTTTTGAATTCAGCCTTTGTGTCAGAAATACTCATGAGCGTTCTAACCTCAATTATTTGCCGCTTCAAATGTTCGCGGCCTATCTCTGGTGTAAGTGATTGGTGGAATTTGTATTTCCAGTGGCCCCCCTTAGTTTTGGAAGTTTTTTCTCTTATTCTAACCATTACTCCCGGGGGCATTTTCTCGTAGATAAAACGGTTGGTTACTTTCCCAATGAACTGGGGTTTTTTCTTAATGCTGTTCTCCGTCCACGGTCTATTCCATAAGCGATATACCTCTTTGTAAAACGGAACAGTAAAAGTCAGTTGCCACTCAAGAATATCTTCGGCAACATACATCTTCAATATCTGTTGCAACGCCTCCTTCGGGCGTTGGTCTTGGTAACCCGTTGCCTCATCAACCAGAGCAATAATGCCCACTTTAGCGAATGCACGAACAAGAATCTCACATTGAGTAGCGATTATCTTTTGTCTTGGAGAAAGCGCAATATGTTTACGGGCCTCTAAAAACCCATCACATACATCTACCAGCACTGTTGCTTCATATCCATTTATTTTTGTTGCTCCTTTATGGCATTCTATGGGGGCAAAGTGGTCCAGGTTTTTTCCCTTATAGATATAGGGTTTCAGAGTTTTTTGCTCTAAGTATCGTGTTAATCTGGTCCCCGGTTTTTGACCACTAGGGGGCACGGCTTCATCCACTAAATTTAACGCTTCTTGCATACCCCTTCCAGATAGAACTCTGGTGCCATCTTCAAGAATATAACAAGGGATTTTAGGCACTCCCGGAATGAGTTCCAATTCACCCTCATGCGCTATTTTTCTGCTCATGGTTTATCAATTGTTGATATTTTAGACAGTTGCACATATTTGTCAAGTAGTGATTGAACCTTTCGGATTCAGTTTTTTCGCATGTGTTGTAATGGAATGTGAACTCATCTAGATACTTTTGAAAGTGTTCTTTACTTACATGATGGTAAATGCCAATCACACCGTGTTTGAACAAACTCCAAAACCCTCCTATTGAATTTGTGTGAATGTCACCACGAACATACTCTCTCTTGCCGTGATTGACTACACTGTGATTGTAGACTTTTCCAACCCCCGTGTATGCGCTTGCTTCATCTGTCATTAGCCTGCTTCCTTTCTCAACATTCTGCAAAATATGAGGCACAACGTTCACCGCCATTGTATCAGTAACTTTTATCGCTTTTACATTTCCGACTCTTTCAAGCAAACCCGAAAACAGGTTGCTTTTCACCCATGCCAGCACCACCCAATTCTTCACGCAATTTCTTTCGCACAACGTTGTACTTATTCCCTCGTTTGCCACCAACATAAGTTTCATCTACTTTTCCCGTGTTCTCCATTTCACGTTGAAAGTTTTCGTGATTGAAAGCATAGCGTATGCGGTGTAGGATAAACCAACCTGTCTTTTGAGTTACATCGAAATCGCGGGCAAATTGGTGACTACTTATCCCTTTCTCGTGACTTGCGATAAGGTCGATAGCGATGAACCATTTTCTAAGCGGAACCTTTGTGTCCTCAAAGATTGTCCCCGTGCGCACATTGAAGTATTTCTTTGTGACCTTGCAGCGGTACTTGTTTCCTGCACACTTGTAAACTTTTGAAGTTGGTTCAAACGGTGAAACTACATGGCCACCCCAACGGATAGCTTCAAGCTCGTTAATGCAGGTTTGCTCATCTGGAAACTTGTTCATCAAGTCCAACACACTTGAAAAGGCTTTGATTTCCGGTATCATTGTTTTGTGATTTAAGGCACAAAAATAAGTAGTATTCTACACCAATCCAAATTTAAGTGTAAATTAGTATATCATCACTTTCCCAAACGGATGGGTCTATGTCCGCGACCTATTTTGGTAATCCCTTAAAAATATACCCGGGCTTACTGCCCTTTCCCGGTGTGTGCTATTCCATAACCACTTTCTTCATCCACCGTTCTTTGCCATTGGATACGCTAATGATATAGAGACCGCAAGACTCCAATTGTATATCTACACTGGCATCATTGCAGGCCAACTGCATTATTGTTTCTCCCAGGGCATTCGCAACGGTTATCATCTTGTCCCCTTCATCCTGAAATAAGAGGGTGAAATGCTGATGTGCCGGATTGGGATATACTATAGACCTGGATAATGAAGGTAAGGCTTCCACTGTACTTAATTCATCCAGTTTGTATTGGCTGAAAAAACGCCAAATCTCTGTGCTTGCATCGAAGTCCATGTTGGTGGTGTTGATGTTGAAAATGGCTCCCGGCCAGCTATGGTCGCCCTCCAGTATTTTATATAACTCAACAGTGCTGCCACCATTTCCTCCATTATATACATAGTGTTCCGCAGTGCAACCGTCATTGGTGGCAATGTCCGGTATGGCAGTGAATGTGGGAGTCAGCGAACAATTATTGAATTCAACCCAATACGTCACCAGATTATCAATGGAGGATACGCCAAAAGAACCCTCGTAAGGCACGGTGGCATCTTCGGTGCCGTGTATTTGCATCACAGGTGTGGGGTGCAATGCATTGCAGGATACCATCCCGAAAAGAGTCATGCTTCCGGTTACTGAAGCAATGGCGGCAATGCGGTTGCTGAGTTGGCAGGCCAGTTCGTAGCTCATAAATCCGCCATTGCTCATGCCGGTGCTATACACACAATCGGGGTCGATGCTATATGCTGCGCTTAAAGTGTCAATAAGTTCAGAGAGAAAAGCCACATCGTCCACAGCCGCAAGACCGAAGCTGTTCCAGTATTGTAGGTTTTGCGCATCCAGCGTTCCATCGGGATGTACCACCAGAAAATTAGCGGTATCTGCAATAGGCCGGAAATCGCCATACAACTCCTGCTCCTGCGAGTCGGAACCATAACCGTGCAGGTTGATCACAAGCGGAACTGGCTCCTGGGCATCATAAATTTCAGGGACGTAAAGCCGGTAGGTGCGCTCGATGCCACCGCTCATTATGCTTCCAGTAATAGTAAATTGAGCAGGCAGCACAGCCATGAGCGCAAAGCTGAACAGGCAAAGGCAAAAGAGGCTTTTTGTTTTCATCAGGTAAAGATTATCGAGTAAATGATTTTGGATGCGAAGATGGTGAATGAGAACTGCGCGTTGCTATTTGCCTCTTCCTTCACTCATCTATCGGTATCATTGGAAATAGTTATTAAACAAAAAGGCATCCACCAGCGGATGCCTTTTTTCATTGTCCATTGCCAATTCGTTACACTGGCACGGGTTCCGGTTCAGGCACCAATTCCTCCACCGGCACTGCACCACCTTCTTCCGGCATGAGGTAATCGTTGTACTTCGCCTCGTTGTTGTTCCAGTAGCGCTGCTTTCCGTAATTGCACAGGAACCTCATGCGGGCGTAGAGTTTGTTGGCCTCCAGTGCACGGTTGTGCGTGGCAAGGTCGCGCGCACCCACAGCATCGTTCTTGGCCAGCAATGCATTCTGGAAAGCCTGCACCTGGTCGCGCAGGTCGTCCAGCATCCCGGCATTAAGACCTTCGGTCATAAGCGGAATAAGGAAATTCGTTGCCACATCCCACACCATCCATCCGCACACCAGCAGCGCATCGTCCTCCATAGCGGCCAAGGCTTCCGTCCCGAACTTTTTGTACTGTGGACTATCGAGCCCCCACTTGTTTTCGGCACGCACCATTATTTCGCGGATGAAGTCGCGAAGCTTATCGGCTTCTACATCCTTCACCATAGTGGCCAGCATTTGGTCCGACACCCATTGATCGTCCGTAGGCAGGTCGCGAAATGCATCAACCATAGCCTCGAAGGCGTTCACCGTGGCTATCACGATGTTGTAGATTAACAGATCCGCAATGTCCCTTTTCAGGAAACTTGTTTTCTGGTACCCCAGCAGCACAAGCATGGCGTACGTAAATTGAAATGTTGGAATTACTTCACGTTGTTTACTCATTATTGAAAAGTATTAAATGAAACTTAGATGCCCTACCCACTTCCATCGCGCTGCAGCATCGTGGTCGCTTTGTGGCAGTTGGGGGATTTTTATGGAGGCCAACCGTTTTTTGTTTTAGGAAAAAAATCATATTTCTTTTTTCCATTTGCCGGAAAATATGCCCCGGCACAGGCACAGCATGGGTTTCAGAGTTTTTTCACTGAACCAAAAATTCCACTACAATCCTGAAAAATTCCACGCGGTGGAAAAAGTGTAGAACGGGATTACCATAAAGACGAGGCACGTGGTGTGGAAATGTATCCGGTGCGCATAGAAATGTATCCAGTGCGCATAGAAATGTATCCAGGATACATAGTTGTGTATCCGCGATACATAGTTGTGTACCCACGTTACATAAAAAAAGAACCGGATGGAATTTAAGAGCATACCTCCTCAAGGAAAATTTACCGCGGTGTTCTGCCGGTTTTCAAAAGGTTTGTGGAAACTAACACGGGCATCGTAAAAATGAAACCGGGAAAGGTTTTTTTCGTATCAGGGTTTACTAACCAATACACGATGAGCAAGAGAAAAACTTCTTCATCCACCCCTAGTCCAAAACTTATCTTCGGCTTTGCGCTTTACACCTTCTGCAAACGCCACGTCCGGGGCCGCAGGGAATTTGCACAACGCCTGAGCGAAGCCAACAACGTGCACATCCCGTTGAACACTGTGAATAAATGGTTTTACCAGGAGACAGCAGCAGTGCACCAGTTGGTGTGGTGTACCACTCTGTTCGGGACTGAGTTCTTCCACATGGCTGCCCCTGAAATGGCCAGGGCGCTGGGCATAGGCACCAAAGACAAAGGCGAAAATGCACTTGAAAAAATGCTGGAGAAAGAGCGCCTGGAATCCAACGACCTGAAAGCCCAGTTGAAGTTTGCCAAGGAGTTGCTTAGGGAAATGGGCGGCAGCAATGGGGTGATGAAGAATGGGGATGAGGTGGGGATTAATTGATTTTCTGAGCGAAATTATTTTTTGGTAATTCTGTGGTTGTATGAGGAAAATGCCTACATTTGCCGGTTCATGAAGACTAATGTTGCCCCTCACGAAGTTTTGGGGCGTGAGGGCTTCGTTTAGCAATGGTCTGTTAGGCTCAAATTCTATAGGACCGTTCTAACATTAACCAAATGTTCAAAAAAATGAACACACAAACAATTTTCGGACAAGCCGTTGCTATTCGCAAAAGCATAAGAGCTGCAATGCCATCGCAAAAGCCAACGCAATTTGCAGTTCATTTGCCTCAGCCCAAAAGATACCCCACCTCACTATCGTCCAAGTCCGCAGCGTCACCGCCCAAGGCTACTTTCGAGCTTGGTACATTGCACAACGAAGCCGTCATTTTCATCCGTTTCTCTTACGATGCCCAGCTCGTAGGGCGTGTGCGCCAACTCACAGGTGTTCGTTGGTCCCGTAGCCAAAAAGCATGGTACGTGCGCGACAATGACCACTATCGCCAACTTTTCAAACTTATACCCCGCGAATGTGGCAAAGAAGCATTGATGAAAGTGAGCGATGCGAACCGGCCTGCGCTGCAAAGGTTCATAGACACTCTCCGGCTCAAAGGCTATAGCCACAATACCGAGAACACCTACCGCAACGAATTTGCGCAACTACTGCTACTCCTAGGCGATGTGCATGTGGACACCATGACCCCCGAACTTCTGCGAAGCTACATGCTCTACTGCACCACAGAGCTGAAATTGAGTGAAGCGCACCTGCACAGTCGGCTCAACGCCATCAAGTTCTACTTCGAACAGGTGCTTCAACAAGAGAAATTCTTTGCCGAAATCCCTCGCCCCAAAAAGCACAGCACCCTGCCCAAGCACATCAGTACCAGAGATGTGAAAAAACTGTTTGAATGCACAGAAAACATCAAGCACAACACCATGCTCAAATTGTGCTATGGAATGGGTCTGCGAGTGTCAGAGATAGTTGCCCTAAAAGTGAAGCACATCGATAGCGGAAACATGCAAGTGCTTATTGAAAAAGCCAAAGGCAAAAAAGACCGCTACGCCAACCTGCCCGAAAGCCTACTCGAACAGCTTCGCCAATATTTTAAGGAGTACCGCCCAAAGGAATATCTGTTCGAAGGGCAGTATGGGGGGCAGTATAGCACACGCAGCGCACAGGCCGTGTTTGAACAGGCCATGAAACGTGCGAGCATAAATAAGAAAGTAGGCATCCACGGTCTGCGTCACTCGTATGCAACACACCTTATGGAAGCAGGCACTGACATAGGCCATATCCAAAAGCTTTTGGGCCATGCCAACATAACCACCACCCTCATCTATGCGCAAGTGACAAACAGAGACACTAAGAAAGTAAAAAGCCCACTCGACAGCCTATGAAACCCAGTTGCTCATTCCGTATATTCGACTTAAGTATTGCGCATTGCGCATTTTGTGTATTCTCATTATCTACTATTGTATTTCAAGCACTTAACAAAAATGGTGGGCTCCGCTATTGCGCATATTGACGAGTTATCGGATATGCTAAATAACTTTCTACTAAAACAGAATCACCGTTTATGAAAGATATAAAAATCAAATATTATTGGTGGAAAATAAATAAAAAACAATTTTTTATTATCTATACTTTTTATATCATATTCGGTATTGGAGGTTTAATTTATTATTTGTCGAATCCCGCATCTTTATTTGCGACCAACCAACCAGTTTATTTAATTTTTTTGGTTGTCCTTATTACAGCAACAATTGAAGGACAATTTTTTTGGAATCGCTTTACTAAAAAACAATTAGAAATAATAACCAGCTTGACATCAGATATTCAAAAGCAAAAGGAACAAAGTGAAAAATTGTTATTAAATATTCTTCCTTATGAAGTGATGGAAGAATTAAAAAACACAGGTGAAGCCAAAGCCAAAGCATTTACGATGGTAACCGTAATGTTTACTGATTTCAAAGACTTTACTACAATAAGTGAAAAAGTGAGTGCAGAATTACTGGTGAACGAAATACATACTTGTTTCAGCTCATTTGATGGCATTTTGCAGAAATATAAAATTGAAAAAATAAAAACCATAGGTGATGCTTACCTGTGTGCAAGCGGATTGCCTGTAAGCAATTACACTCATGCTGCAGACATGCTTCAAGTAGCTTTTGAAATCCGAAATTATATGCTGCAACGTAAAATAGAAAAAGAAGCCAAAGGAGAAGTTCCTTTTGAATTGCGAATCGGAATTCATACAGGTCCAGTTGTGGCTGGAATAGTAGGTATAAAAAAATATGCTTACGATATATGGGGCGACACAGTAAATATTGCTTCCAGAATGGAGCAAAACAGTGAAGCTGGAAAAATAAATATTAGCGGCAACACATATGATTTGGTTAAAGATAAATTCAAATGTGAACATAGAGGAAAAATTGAAGCTAAGAATAAAGGGATGATTGATATGTACTTTGTGGAAAATGCTTAACGAAAGAAGCACATCCGATAACAGCACCTACAAGAAATTGGCGGTTCAGTGGTTAAATGAAGCTTTGTGCTTCGTATCAAGTTTTTGTGGTGGCAGAAAGTTTAGTGCTTCGTAATCGCCAACTTCTTGTAGCTGCCAAACGTTAGCTGTAATTTTAACGACCGACAGAGACACAACAAAATGTATCATTGACAAAGAGTAAAATAAACGGGGAAACCGAAAACCGATGAGAGTAAGCAAAAATTTAAACAATAAAAAAATGAGAAACATCACGGCAAATGCAATTATGAACTTAAAAGAGACTCCACAAACTCTTTATGTTCACGGTTCAATTATGACTTATCGCGCAGACGACAAGGTTACTATTACAAAAGCCGACCCACAAGGAATTAATTCATCAATCTTGGTTCTTGACTTAAAAGTAACTGAAGGAACAGGCCCAATGAAAGGAACCCCTAAATCTTTTAAATATGAAAACTCGGATGAAAATGCAAAGACTTATAGTCAAGTAACACTGCGATATAGTATTGACGCTTCATTGACCATTAATATTGAAATACTTGGCTAAAAATAATTTCTTAAAAAAAAACAGGGTAGCCGAAAACTGTTTTAGAGTAGGCAATAATTAAACATAATTAGAAATGGACACAATTAAAATTGAAAATTTTTCAGCTCAAGGATTTGAAGCTGGGAAAGTTGAAATTAAGGAAACCGGAGAAACTGGTTTTGAAATTTCAAACAGTGAGTTTGACAAATTTTTTAACGAGCATTTTAATGTCGACAACAGCGAATTAAAAATGTTGGCATTAGAACAAAACATGGTATGTTTTAAACAGACCATTACGAAAATGGAGCATCCTTTTCAAACAAAAACAGAGTGGGATTGGATAGAAATTTGTCTTCCGTTTGTAGGTTGCTATAAAGACAAAGTGCGACCACGAATTTACAGACGAAATGTAACCTACATAGTATTCGCTGAAATCTGCTATCCTACTGAACTAATTATTAAACATGTTGAAAATTGCGCAAAACAAGGTGCAGTGGCTGCATCTGCAATCGCATTAACAGGAAGTAAGAGCGCAGCTTTAGCAGCATTTCAGGCAGCATTTTTCGCATGTATGACACTTGCAGACTTTCCAAATTCTGACAAAATAAAAATTAGTATTGGTGGCGATACTATCCACGGTGACTGGAAAGCAGTTTAATAATAAAAAACTACAGCTAACAGCACATTTGCAATAGGCGGGGTTTCGTGCTCCGCAGACAGTTAAGTGGTAGCCGCAAGTTTTGTGCTCCGCATAAACATTTGTGGTAAAAATCCCGCCCATCGCAAATCTGCAAAACGTTAGCTGAAACCCTATGGCGACAGTGCAAACATTAAACTGACGAGCAATGAACAAACATTTTAAGACAATATAAATGACACGACTTCTAATCAACAGTCAACGCTTCGTTTTAATTTTTTTTTGCCAACGCTCAATTTTTAAATTCAATTTTTTGGCAACGCACAAAACACACTTTCACTTTTTTGCCGACACACAAACCTACAGCAGAAAAAAATGAAAGAGAGTTTTCGCCATAGGGCCCTGACTGCAATTAATTCAATACATTTACAACCTATAAAATATAGAGATGAATATCAAAAATCTAACAATAAAAAATAATTACAATGGAAAATCTTGAAAAAATATATTTCGTAAATGTAGGAGCAAATGGAACATTTGCTGACTCAGGTAAAGTTCACACTGCTCCGTCAGATATTGAAGACATTTTTAAATTTCTGAATGAAAAGGACATTGAAAAACTTCTGATTTATTTTCATGGTGGTTTGGTAAGCGAAAAGAACGGAATGAATGCAGCAGGGTTAATGAAAAATTATTTCGCTGATGCTAATTCAAAACGCCATGTTGTTTCATTTGTTTGGGAAACAGGACCTATTGAAACGGTTGTCCAAAACTTAAAGGACTTAAAAGAACTTGCAGGTAAAGATTTGTTTGAAGAAGCGACAAGATTTGTTATCAAACTTGTTGCAAAAAAATTAGGCATTGAAGATGCGAAAGGTGGTGGCGTATATTTAAGCGATGAAACCATTAAGGATGAAAAACATAAAGTTGCTCCTTTTGAAAAATTAGACAAATCATTTGATTCAAGAGGCGGCACAGGTTTTCAAATTGACGATGAAGACGAAAACAGCAGCCAGTTTTATGCACAGCTTGAAACTGAAAGTAAAAACTTAATACGAGCAGAAGGCTCGGAAGAAATCAAAAATTTAAATGATGAAAATGAAGAAGTTGCCAAAGGTGGTTTTTTAATAATTGCCAAGGTTGTAGCACAAATTGCATTTGCAGTTTTGAAACGCTATTTGAAAAAGAATCATCATGATTTTTATCCTACCGTAATGGAAGAAACATTCAGGAAAATTTACCTTGATAAAGTAGGAAATTGGGGATGGTCAAAAATGAAAGAAAAATCTGCTGAAATGTTTACAAGCAATTCAGGACTTACGGGCGATAACCAATATGCAGGAACATACTTTTTCAACTTATTAAATGAACATTGTAAAACTCGTGAAACAGCAGGAAAGAAATTTGAAATAGAGCTTATCGGACATAGTGCAGGTTCAATTTTAATCTGCAATTTATTAGCAGCAACTGGCAAAGACTTCAATGCAATCAAGTACAACAATGTGTTTTTCTTAGCCCCTGCTTGCAGAACTGATTTGTTTCTTGAAAAAGGAAAAACAGCAATGGATAATGGATTGTTTAAGAATTTTAAGATGTTTACAATGGAGGAAAAAAACGAAAAGAAAGACCATTGCATTCCATACATTTATACACATTCATTGCTCTATATGGTTT
>ENA-ORBV01002280-ORBV01002280.1-microbial-mat-metagenome-genome-assembly--contig:-NODE-2280-length-40805-cov-11.994918_pt1 | contig 40805 bp, 39 predicted proteins | sample MGYA00237777_ERZ505514 | MGnify/ENA primary metagenome ERZ505514 (study PRJEB26160, sample SAMN06269048) | microbial mat metagenome | isolation source: Oligotrophic lake microbial mat | place... | reverse complement strand
GGGGTTCATCGGGAATAAAAGTAGGGGTTCATCGGGAATAAAAGTAGGGGTTCATCGGGAATAAAAGTAGGGGTTCATCGGGAATAAAAGTAGGGGTTCAGAATTCTGAACCCCTACTTTTATTCCCGATGAACGCTCAATAATTCGCTTCAAAAAATGCTTTGTATTCTGTAAGCGATCTCGCTTTGATCACCTCCCGATAGTTCTTTTGCGTGATAGGGTATACTTCAAAAATAGCATTTGCCGGAAGGAAGTCTTTCGGATTCCTGATAGCTGTTTCAAAATACGTCATCGCCTTTTCCTTCGTATTGAAAGATCTCACCAATACGAGAGAATGATTTTTGGCTGGATCGAAAACAAGATTAGTAAATTTCAGATTGTCCAGGGCGAAATACTTCTTATGAAATTCTGCTAAGGCAATTTTGGTATTGGCAAGCGTCACCTCTTCTTGGTTGCTGACATACACTATAGCAAAATGTAGTGCATTATCTTCGATGGTAAAGGTAGCGGATTCCAACCCTGACTCCCCATATGCTTTTCCGGAACCTGTATCCCCGAGTAACAATAACATATCTCTTGCCTTCTTCTCTTCCTCACTATTAGGATACCTGGCGATCACGTGTTTCAGGCCATCAACATATGCATCTTTACTCACCGTGGCCCCCATACTCATTGCCCTCAACAGATCAAACTTTGCCATCAGCACATTATTGACACCGAACTTATCTTCAAGGTTTCGGATATTCGTTAACACCTCATCATGCTTTTCTTGCTCAAACAGAATAAAAGTTTCATCATAATACTTTACCAGGCGATCATGCTCAGACATCTGCGTGGCAGCAAAATTTGGATCAGAAAGGACCTTGGCAAACCTTGAATTAGGATACTGTGCAAGAATCATCGCTTTATATTTCTCTGCTCTTATATGGTCGCCCGCGGAAAGGGATGAGAGATATAACTGGTAAAATGTTTCCAGTTCCTCCGGAGCATCCGGATATTTTTCCAGCAAAGATTCCATGATCTCAATAGAACTCTTGAAATCATCCAGCCTGTCCCGGTAGAGCTGCCCCAGAGAGAGCATTGATTTTCTGATTTTGGCATGGCATAAAGCCCTGGCCGAATCATTTTTAGGTACATCTTTGAAGAAGTCTTCAATCTCACTTACGTAAATCCCAATCTGACCTTCCACATCTTCACTAGCCTCTTCAACAGTGGATGCAAACTGACCTGCCTTTGAACTAACCCTCCAATAATCCGTCAGCGGAATATCCCCCCATTCCTTTTCAAACTCTCTTTTGGTTTTTTTAATATTCTTCTGATCAAAAGCCCAGAATACACCTGTACCAATATCCGTGCCTCCCGTAGGACGGGCAGGGGGTAAACTTCCGACTCCGGCTCCAGGGTTAGCTGCGGTGCCACTGGGAGAGGATTTATTACTTGCAGCCTGGTACTTACTTTTTTCAGCAGCTTCTTCGGCTTCCTTTTGTTTCTGAAGTTTAATATTGACAGCAACAATTTTTAATTGTTCCTGGGTCAGGTTGGAGAGATATAAGAGACTATCCTGTAACTTAATCGTATTGAGATTAAGTGCGATGTCAGTCAGATTGTCAGCTAATTTTTTGACCTCCTTGTATCTGGGGTCGGTTGATTTCATGATAGCTGCGCATGATTTATAGGCTTGTTCTGCTTCAACATATTGTAACTGCTGCATATAAAGCGTGGCAAGTAAATACTGGCTTTCAATTTCCTGAAAGGCATCGGTGCCAACTGTTTCCACGCTCTTTTCGAGATGCGTGATCGCCAGTGGAATGTCCTTTGCATCAACGGCAAGCGTACCCATCAGGAAATAGATCCTGCCCAGGTAATTGACGTTCTTGATGTCCTTGACCATCTTTTCAAGTTGTGACGTTGCTTCTGCATTGTTCATCGAGTTGTTCTGAACAGAGGAGCGGATGATGGCAAGCTGGGTGTTGAAAATCATCTCATAATCATTACTGAAATCAAGCGCTTTTTGGTAGTAAGTTCTCGCTTCCTCTACCCTGCCCTCGCGGTAATGCAATTGTGCTATGATGTAACTATACCTCGCCTTGAGTGAATTATTGTTTGCTCGCTCAATCGCCTGCTCCAGAAAAGGAATGACCTGTGGATAATTGCCACGTTGCAGATGATAGTAAGCGCGAGCTACCGGCAATTCCATATAGACCCGTGGTGGCAGTATATCATCCCCTTCCAGTCTTCTGAACTGATAATCAGCAGAGGTCCAGTTTTCACGTTCTATATATGTTTTCGCCAGCCAGAGGATTGATTCATCATATGCTGCTACTCGCAGGAAAAAGTTTGCCTGATCACCTTCGGCTTTCGCTTTCGCTTTGAGTTCAGCAGCGGTTGGATCGTATTTCTTTTCCTCAGAGAGAGGGATTGCCGTAGTTCCATCAGCAGCTTTAGTGGTACCTGGTCTCACCAAGTCATCGGTTGGCTGTCCCTTCTTCTTGCGTTTGCGGAGTTCTTTATTGTACTTCTTACGTTCCTTTTCGGCCTTTTTACGGGCTTTTTGCAGTTCCTTTTTCCGTTTATTGGCTTCCTTGGCATCCGCATCTGATTTTCCGCTTTTCTTGGAGGCACCAGTTTTGTAGCCCTTTTTATTCTTGATGGTAGCCCTTTTCCCGGTAGGAAGGAACTCATCCATGTAAAACTCGAAAGCATTTTCAGAAGCTTCGTAGTCCTTCTTTAGGTAGAGCGACTTGCCAATGAGCAGATAGCAATCATCCGCCCAATCGCTGAATTCATGAAGCGTGACAACGACAGAAACCTTTTTAATGGCTTCATCCAGATCAGCTTTGACAGCATCTGCATTGTCGACTGCGGCATATTCGTATAATGGAAGTAATTCGTTGTAATTATCCTGGTATTGGTCTTCAAGGGTGACAATACTCTCATTAACCAGTTCATTGGCGTTAAACCAGCCGTTGAACCTGGAGGTGAGATTATGATAGTATTGCCCTATTTTTGACTGGTCATTACGGCTTTTCTTGGTCACGCACCCGCTCAGCATTCCCAGGGTCAATATGATCAAAAAGGCGTTTTTCACGTTAATAGGGTATAAGAGGCTGTCTGATTTCAAACTGATAGGGAATTTCCGGATAGGTTTAATGCTATTTAACTGAATTGGACGCAAATTTATTTTAAAAAATCAGTATCCGTCTCATCATCATGATAGAGCAGGTTAAAACACGTAAACGCAACTGGCATACGATATACAGGTTAGTCCTCCGCAAGGATGAAACCCTGGAAGAAGTGGGCTCTTACCGGCTTACACTACTAAATATCTATATACTTCTCTCCTCGCTGATCCTGGTGGCTATGGGATTGATGGCCGTCGTCATCTTTTTTACGCCTCTCAAACGCCTCGTGCCGGGTTATGCCGAACCTGCCCAACATCCGGAATATATCAAACTGAGTAAAAAAATGGCTGCTCTGGAAGGTGAGCTGACGAGTTATAAGCTTTATTATGAGCACTTTAATCAGTTGATTCGCCCGCCGGACAGCATCAATGCACCAAAAGTGGCTTATACCTCCAAAGTCATCACGGATCAAAAAGGAAAAGATACAAGTGTAAAAAAAGTGAATACTAATGAACCTGCCAAGACACCAAATACAATCATTAACAGCTCCCCTGAAGTGACTATTCTGAATCTGGCTGATTACAGATACCTCATGCCACCCATTTCCGGGGTGATCAGTAGCGGATTTGATGCAGAAATCAACCACCTGGGTGTAGATATCCTGGCCCCTCACGATACACCGGTCAAAGCCATTTGGGACGGACATGTCATCACCGCGGACTGGACACTCGAAACTGGCTATACAATCGGCATCCAGCACACTAATGACATGGTCTCTTTTTATAAACATAATGCGACCTTGCTAAAACGGACCGGGGCTTTTGTCCGTGCCGGGGAAGCAGTAGCTATCATTGGAAATACAGGAAAAATGACTTCGGGGCCGCATCTCCATTTTGAATTGTGGCTCCAGGGCAAACCAGTTGACCCCACCAATTATATTGATTTTTGATGGACGCCGTTAGTTCAAGTACAATCAGCAAATTTTCAATTATATACATTAGTTTATCCACCATCAAAGGCCTTCACCTTCATTTTGGCTCACTCTTTGCGTGATCCTCTCTTATACCGATGAAAAATCAGATGCTACAACCTGCATTTAATAAAAAGGGTGAGACCCTTAGTCCAATTTTACCGGAAGAAATCAAGAACTTCCTGATAGACATCGATGGGACAATATGTGATGATATCCCTAATGAAGAACCCGAGCGAATGGTGGATGTTCCATTCTACCCAGATGCTCTCGAGATCATCAACACCTGGTATAATGAAGGGCACATTATTACTTTTTTTACCTCCCGGACCGAAGCTCACCGTGAAATCACGGAGACCTGGCTAAAGAAATGCGGATTTAAATATCACGGCCTGCTGGTGGGGAAGCCAAGAGGTGGTAATTATCACTGGATTGATAACCACATTGTAAAAGCGACCAGGTTTAAAGGCAAGTTTACCAACTTCATTAAGAAGAATAAGGAAATCGAAATATTCGAGCCCTAGTCTATATCCGATACACATTTATTTTTTAATAAGGTCAAGCATGGCTTCTTCAATCGTATTGAATCTGAAGTGGAAGTTTTCCTTGCCCAGTTTGATTGGGTGAGCATTACAACTCTGCATCAGCATTTGATGCATTTCACCCAACATCAACTGAAGCCCAAATTCCGGAACCGGTATGACAAGACGATGGGGTGAATACGCAAGACTTGCCGCTACCACTATTTCCTTGTTAGAAGCAGGTGAAGGGGCAACGGCCAGATACGTGCCGCTCATCCTATCGTCATCCATAGCAAGGAGCATGATGTCTACTAAATCATCAATGTGAATCCATGGCCAGATCTGATGCCCGTCTCCAAAATACCCCAGGAATCCAAAGGGGGCTGTCCGTATGATTTCAGGCAAGGCGCCGCCTTTTTCACTCATGACAATTCCGATCCTGGCAATGACTGTGCGAATCCCCAGAGATTCAACTCCGGCATGACCCTTCTCCCATTTCCGGACCGTGCTGATCATCCATTCGTCTTCGGCAATTATCGGGGATGTTTCATCAATAGGTTCTTTTCCCCTGTCACCGTATATGCCGATGGCGGATGCACCGATATATGCCTTCGTGTTCAGTAATCCCTGCTGCAGATATTTTTCTAGCGTGGCTGCTGCATTGACACGGCTATCGACAATTTCTTTCTTTCTAGTGGCCGTCCATCTACCACCAGCGATAGAGGCACCTGCGAGATTGATGATCACATCAAAGGTCATAACTTCGGACAGATAAATGGTACTCTGTGCCGGATCCCATACGATCTTACCGGGTCCCGGCTCCCGGCTTAAGATCATAACCTCCCAGCCATGGCGCAGTGCACGTTCCTTGACATCTGTACCTATCAGGCCAGTTCCCCCGGCAATCAGCAGTTGTTTATTCATCAGCCATACAACAACTAAGGGCCAGGATGGTTACATATCTGTCTACAAGATTTTAATATTCCCCTCCCCCCTTCTTATATGTTCTACTCAATACGCCATGGCATGTTTATCTTTGATAGATGTACAGGAAGGGAATTATACCTCACACCATTTTTTGTGTTTTACTGACGGCAGGACTATTTTCCTGCAAAAACGCAGCAGATATTTCATCTCTGGCGGTAACCATCCGGTTACCAAACGAGCCGGAAAGCCTACATCCAATCTTCTCTAAAAGCGCGTATGCTTCTCCAATTGAGAGCCTCATTCTGCTTCCTATTGCCGAGTATGACCCGATTTCACTGACGCTCACACCCTTGTTGATTACAAAAATGCCAGTTTCCGAAATGGTCACTGAAGGAAAGCATACCAATGGCAAAGTCTTTAAACTTGAATTCCGACCAGAAGCTGAATGGGCAGATGGCAAACCGGTGACAGGCGAAGACTATTTATTCACTTTCAAATCTATTTACAATCCATATGTCAATGCAGACAGCTGGAAAAACTTTACGGATTTTATCAGCGAAATCGTGATCGATCCAAATGATCTGAAAAAAGTTTCTGTTTATTTTGACAGTACTTATATCCTTGATTTTGAAGCAACCACCAATTGGAATCTGTATCCAGCGCATATATATGACCCGGAAAACATCATGTCGAAATTTACGCTCGAAGAACTCAGGGCTTCGGATAAAGTATGGACAGCAGAACAAGACTCCTTATTAAAGAGATTCGCCACGATGTATGAGTCCCCTGCATTTTTCAGAGAGACTGTATCAGGTGCAGGTCCGTATGAACTCGATGAATGGATGACGGGTGAATATATCCGGCTTAAAAGAAAACAGAACTGGTGGGGTGATAAAATTGAAAACCCCCCTTCTTTGCTCCAGGCATATCCAACAGAAATTACCTATAGAATCATACTCGATGCAGCTGCGGCAGAAGCAGCGCTTAAGGCGGGCGAAATAGACCTGATGGCTGAAGTGCCTGCATCCTCTTTTAAAACGTTAAGTGCTGATCCTGACTGGAAGGATAAATTACAGTTTGTAACTCCTCCCTTGATGGTCGTCAACTACCTTGAGCTGAACAATCGTGATTCTATCCTGGCTGACCCCAGGATCAGGAAGGCTCTTGCCTATACATTAGATTATGATGGCATTCTCAACAATGTCATGGCAGGGCTCGCAAAACGAACAGTCGGTCCGATTCATCCTGACAGAAGTTATTACGATAAGGAGCTGAGCCCATTGCACCAGGACTTAAATAAATCATTGGCCTTGATTAAAGAGGCTGGCTGGGAAGACACTAATGGCAATGGTACTCCGGATAAAATCATTGCTGGCAAACGGGAAGAATTACGACTCAGTATCAAACTATCCAATAAGGCTGAGGGACTTGCTATAGCCAACATTGTGAAAGAAAATGCAGCTAAAGCCGGGTTTGACATACAACTCGATTTAGTAGACCCTGGACAAGTACAACAGGATTTGCGCCAGCATAATTTTCAAGTGATGCCTTTGCGGATGGCTTTCTTCCCATCACCCGATGATCCCTTTACGTTGTGGCATTCTTCCAATGACAGCCCGGGTGGCAGTAACCGAAGTGGATTTCATACACCCGAACTGGATCAGCTAATCGTAAATCTGCGGACAAGTACTGATGCCCAGGAAAGAGCTGCAGGTTATAAAAAATTCCAGGAGATCATTTATGCTGAGCAGCCGGTGATATTCCTGTATGTGCCGCTTGAACGAATAATAGCTTCCAAGAAAATACAACTTCAAACCTCATCACGAAGGCCAGGTTACTTTGAGAATCTTTTGAAGCCAGCTGGATCTTAATACCTCATGATGATCAGATCCCTGCTCAGACGATGTTTAAATGCCCTCGCACTGCTTGGTGTGATTTCAATCATCGCCTTTTACCTGAGCAAGCTGGTTCCAGGCGATGAAGTTCTTGACTACCTAAGTCTTGATGATTCAAAATATGCTGCATCTGTTGATCCACTCGAACAACGAAAAGCATATGCACGGGTAGCAAAAAAAAGGGGTTTGGATCTACCCCTATTCTATCTTTCCGTTTTACCATCCAGTTATCCGGACTCACTCTTTCTCATCCTGCCAGTCAGTGATCGTCATACATTAAAAAAATGGGCCCGGTCAACCAACAAGAAAGAAGCGGTGATGGATTTGTATCGCGACCTTCAATCAGGGCTAAGGCATGCATGTCCTAAAGCGGATACATCTGATGCTGCAAATCAATTGTGTCAGACGATCCGAGAACTCATGAATACGCCCGATCTCTTTTCTGCGCATCATAAGATCTTGCGTACCTATCATCTTCTGTCAAAAGATAGTACGGCTCCTTCGGGGACAATGGCCATTCTTGATAAGTTCAATCATCATATTGAACAGCTGATCCGCTCTCCCCAAAAGCTAAAGGCGATGGAATGGTTGCCGTCGTTTTATTGGCATGGATCACACAACCAGTATCACCAATGGATGGCGGGCTTCATCACTTTCAGACCGCTAACTTCTCTCATCGATGGGCGTAATGCATGGTCTAAAATATTTGATGCTTTAAAATGGACTTTGCTGCTGAACGGTCTGGCTTTTATCCTGGCCATCATCCTGGGTGTGCTGATTGGCTTATGGAGTGGAACATATGATGGGTTAAAAAAAGAAAGCGTTATCAACATTATTTTATTTACTCTTTTTGCCTTGCCATCCTTTTGGCTGGCGACACTTTTTATTTATTTTCTATCCTCGGGAGAATGGCTTTCAATCTTTCCGGCAGGAGGCTTGGGACCATATCATGGTGAAGCTAATTTCTTTAAAAAATGGGCAGTTCTTCTCACGCACCTCACACTACCTGTGCTTTGCTTATCGCTTGGATCGCTGGCCTATATTTCCAGGCAAATGAAACAATCGGTGATCAATCAATTTCATCAGCCATATGTCCTCTCTCTCCGAACACTGGGTGTATCAGAAAAAACAATCCTCCGAAAACATATATTCAAAAATGCTTTGTTTCCGGTGATCACGATGATTGGAGGAGCCTTACCGGTATTGCTTTCAGGATCCTTAATCATTGAGGTGATTTTTAGTATCCCGGGCATGGGGCGATTGATGTATACGAGTCTGGTGGCTCATGACTGGCCGGTGGTATTTCCAATCCTGATGTTCGGCGCTGCGATAACCGTCTTGAGTTATATACTCACCGACATTGTATACAAATGGGCTGACCCAAGAGTTAAATCCATGGAGACATGAAAAGCCTGATCGCCCTCATTCGCTCACTTCCCGGTTGGTCATCAGGTATCGGTGCACGCTTTGCATGGGTGTTTATATTTACGATTGCCTTTGTCGCTGTATTCGGTCCATTGATTGCAAATGAAAAACCCTATTACTGCAAGCTGGATGGTCATCGCTATTTTCCGTTATTCACAAGTGTTTCCGAATCTGGACTTTCTGCAGGACATCCCACACATTCGCCGGTCAACTGGCATACCACTAAGTTTGAATCTGTTTGGAGAACCCCGGTCCCTTTTGGTCACCAAACTATTGACCTAAAAGCCGGCTCGTACATCAGTCCGTTTGCATCCCAGTCAGGAAGTAATCGCTTTCGGCATTGGTTAGGAACTGATGCGTTGGGGCGGGATGTATTAGCAGGCATGATCCGGGGATGCAGGGTAAGTTTGCTGATTGGCTTAGGGTCTATGCTGATTGCACTATTGATTGGAGTACCCCTTGGATCTGCAGCCGCTTGGTGGGGAAACAAAGGATGGAGATTCACGATTTTACAGTTTATGATCCTACTGATCACAAGTGCGGTGATTTTTTTTATTTGGTTTGCACCAATTACGATCCCGACCAAATCGCTGATTTCTATTTTCCTGGTGACGTCCGTGGTTTACCTTTTGCATAGAACACGCAGTGATGCACGTGGAAGAATTGGTGTTCCAATCGATCATATAGTAATGGGGTGGGTCAGTATCATTGATGGTTTTCCAGCGCTGTTTCTGATCCTCATCCTGGTCGCGATCGTTCCTCTAAAAGGTTGGGTTGTGGTCATGTTAACTATCGCACTGCTGAGATGGCCTTCGATGGCGCGCTATATGCGGGCTGAGGTATTTAAGATGAAGGAGAGTAATTACATCAAAGCGGCTCAGATATTAAATGTACCCTCATGGCAGATATTGCGTAGACATATTGTGCCCTATGCATTCAGGCCGGTGATGATCTCATTTGTCTTTGGTGTATCATCTGCTATCCTTGCAGAATCTTCACTTTCATTCCTGGGCATTGGATTACCTACTGAAGAGATTAACTGGGGTCGTCTGCTCGCACAATCCAGAAACCACTTTGATGCCTGGTGGCTGGTGTTGTTTCCAGGATTAGCTATTTTCTTTACGCTGTTATCGTTGTACACGATCGGGAATGCGTGGCAGAAAGGAAGTGAAAAATGATGCTTCGGCTACGCTCAGCAACCAAGAGTGATGCTTCGGCTACGCTCAGCAACCAAGAGTGATGCTTCGGCTACGCTCAGCAACCAAGAGTGAGGAGTGAGGAGTGAAGAGTGAAAAATGAAGAGTGAAGAGGTAGTGAACTGTTGACAGTTGACAGTTGACTATGAACTGAAAACTAGAAACTAGAAGCTAGAAACTAGAAACTAGAAACTAGAAGCTAGAAGCTAGAAACTAGAAGCTAGAAACTAGAAGCTGGAAACTAGAAGCTGGAAACTAGAAGCTAGAAACTAGAAGCTAGAAGCTAGAAACTAGAAACTATAAGCTAGAAGCTAGAAACTAGAAGCTAGAAGCTAGAAACTAGAAACTAGAAGCTAGAAGCTAGAAACTAGAAGCTAGAAACTAGAAACTAGAAGCTAGAAACTAGAAGCTAGAAACTAGAAGCTAGAAACTAGAAGCTAGAAGCTAGAAACTATAAGCTAGAAGCTAGAAACTAGAAGCTAGAAACTAGAAACTAAGAACTGCTTAATATTAATTAGTATGCTTCTCCTTCTTGGGTTTATACCTGTCTTTCTTAGCGTTGTAATTTTTCTTGGAAGGGAGCAGACCGGAGGTGGTTTTGCCGGCTTTATACTGGCCATTTTTATCCACTTTGGTTTGGGCGGAGTCTGAGGGGCAGCCGGATTTACGGCTGCAGGCTGGGGCTGAAAGGGCTATAATTACTAGAAAAAAGGCCAGGAACAAGTGCTTCATGTCGTAAAAATAGGGGTTCTGAGGCAACAGAAACAAGAAAAGGCAATAAAATCAGGCATTTCAGTCCACTTTTCATGTATAAAGTTTGTTTTTAATATAACAGCGACCTACATTTACCCTCGAATTCAAATATTATTTAACATTAATAAGCTGAAAATGAACAAAGGCGATTTAATTGAAGCTATTGCAAAGGGATCAGACCTGACTAAGGCTGATGCTGGCCGCGCTCTTGATGCAACTATCGAAGCGATCACAAAGACCCTCAAAAAAGGTGACAAAGTGACTCTTCCAGGTTTTGGTACATTTTCTACCAGCAAGCGTGCTGCACGTACTGGCCGCAACCCTGCTACAGGTGAAGCGATCAAGATCAAAGCAAAGAAAACAGCTAAATTCAAAGCTGGATCTGCTCTTGCTGAGGCAGTGAAATAGTATTTCACTACATCATCGATCGTGCCGCAATAGCGGTACACAAACTGAAGAAGGCACTCTGATCTTAGATTGCCTTCTTCTTTTTACCTCCTACCCGCTGTGCTTCGACCTGCTGTCACTTAACCTTGTGCTACACTTCGACTTCGCTCAGCACGGCGCAGCTCAGTTAATAGGTGGGGATTAATTTTTAATAAAATAATATGTAATGCCGACCAACGAGGAACTAAAAAAAATAGCAAGCCAGGTAAGACGCGACATCATACGCATGGTACACCAATGCCAGAGTGGCCATCCCGGCGGATCACTGGGCTGCACAGATTATATGGTAGCTCTCTATTTCCATACCCTGCGTCATAATCTTCCTTTTTCGATGGAAGGAAAAGGGGAAGACATGTTTTTCCTTTCCAATGGACATATCTCTCCGGTATGGTATAGTGTGTTGTCACGAAGTGGATACTTTCCAATTTCCGAAATGGCCACCTTTAGAAAAATAAATTCCAGACTCCAGGGGCATCCTACTACGCATGAAGGATTGCCGGGTGTGCGGGTAGCTTCTGGTTCTCTTGGTCAAGGCTTATCTGTCGCCATAGGTGCAGCATTGGCCAAACGAATGGATAAAGACCCGAGCCTCATCTATGCACTGACAGGCGATGGTGAATTACAGGAAGGACAAGTATGGGAAGCTATGATGTCAGCAGCACATCTCAAGGTCGATAATATCATTGTTGCTGTAGACCGGAATGGTCAGCAGATTGACGGACCAACAAAAGAAGTGATGTCACTTGGTGATCTGGAAGCAAAGTGGAAAGCTTTCGGATGGATGGTGCTGCATTTGAACGGAAATAAAATGGATGAGGTACTTGACACCCTGGCACAAGCGAAGGCATTGACGGGCAAGGGCCAACCAATTGTCATCCTAATGAAAACAGAGATGGGTTTTGGTGTTGATTTTATGATGGGCAGTCATCACTGGCATGGCGTAGCACCTAATGATGAACAGAAGGATAAAGCGCTCACGCAGCTTGAGGAAACGCTGGGGGATTATTAATTAATTATGAATTGGTTAATTACGAATCGTTTAATTACGAATTACGAACTCACAATTCACAATAGACAGATCGCAGATGGCGCAGAATTATTGTAAATAAAATTTTCACAGAAAATGATTTTATTTGATCAGGGATCACAGATAAATGATCATACTTTAACTACGCTCAGCACAAGCAACACTGACGACTGATAGCTGATAGCTATAAATTACGATTGACGATTTGACTTTTAATTTTCAAATTAATCTACAATAGCTTAGGCGAAAGTGGATCTCAATACACAAATATGCTAAGTGATTTTCCGATTACAGGTAAGAAGGCTACACGTGATGGCTTTGGAGATGGGTTGCTGGCTGCTGGACAGCAATATCCAAATGTAGTGGCATTATGTGCTGACCTTGTGGGCTCGTTGAAGATGAATGCTTTTATCAAGGCATTTCCGGAACGTTTTGTCCAGACAGGAGTGGCGGAAGCAAACATGATGGGTATGGCTGCTGGCTTGGCTACAGCTGGAAAAATTCCCTATACTGGAACGTTTGCCAACTTCTCGACAGGGCGCGTTTACGATCAGATCAGACAATCCATTGCCTATTCTGATAAGAATGTAAAAATCTGTGCATCACACGCAGGCCTCACACTGGGTGAAGACGGAGCTACACATCAAATCCTTGAAGATATCGGGTTGATGAAAATGCTTCCGGGCATGACGGTCATCAATCCTTGTGATTATAATCAGACTAAAGCAGCTACGATAGCCATTGCTGAACATCAAGGCCCCGTGTATCTTCGTTTTGGTCGTCCGTCATGGCCGATCTTTATGCCTGAGTCGATGCCTTTTATCATTGGAAAAGGAATTTTGATGCAAGAAGGAACCGATGTTACTATCATTGCTACTGGTCACCTTGTCGCTTATGCGATGGAGGCTGTGCAGAAATTAAAAGAGCAAGGCATCTCTGCGGAGCTGATTAATATCCATACCATCAAACCACTTGATGAAGAAATCGTACTTGATTCAATTTCCAAAACAAAGTGTGTCGTTACGGCTGAAGAGCATCAACGCAATGGTGGCTTAGGTGACAGTATCGCTCAGTTGCTTGCCAGAAAAAATCCAACGCCACAGGAATACGTTGCGGTGAACGATAGTTTTGGAGAGAGTGGTACCCCCGAGCAGTTGTTACTGAAGTATGGTCTTGGGCCGGAAAATATTATTTCTGCAGTGAAGGAAGTCTTGAATCGAAAGGCGTGAGGCGTGTCGCAGCGTAGCGGAGATCCCGCCATCATGAAATGATGCGGCAGGAAGACAGTGAGTTGTGAGTTGTTATCGGTAAGCGGTATTAGTGACCAATACTAGTGATCTATTTGATCGGTGAATTTCTGAAGGGGAGACTTAACGACCATAATCGATGAGATCTTGAAGGAGATAAAGCATGCTTTATGCTCCTGCTTTGGTCGTTTCGACTCCGCTCAACGACCGAAAGATTCTTCTGTATCAATACGTATTATTGTTTGGGATCCGCTCAACAAGAATAGAAGAAATTGTTAGAATCGTTGGTTCATATGGATCTTGTGCCAAACCACAATATTGGTGGTAAAACTGAATCATAGGTTTGCTTAGATATGACTTCCGCCCTATTCAATATTCACTATTCACTTAGCGCTTCCTTATCCTCCCCACTATTCGGCAACGGTGCCAAGGGAGTTTTTTCTACTTCATTGGGATCCTTTGGATCCGGTTTCTGCTGGTTAAAATCCATATAGGTACTCTTGTTGATGAGCTTTGTGGTTTTCTCCAGCCTGGGACGTTTTGGCTTGGTAGGCATAAAGCATCGATTTAGATGTGATAGTATATAATTTGCAAAGTTGATCCTATCTCTTGAGGCAATGATTACAACCTAAAGGAAAAGAATTGCAAAATTCACACCTTTGTAACAACATGAGAGGCATGCACAGGTTCCATTGGCATTCCTTAACCTTAGCCTTCTTTTTCTACCTTTACCGCATTATGAGCAAAGAACAAAATCAAGGCTTCGGTACCCGTGCAGTACATGCAGGCGTTACGCCTGACCCCACGACAGGTGCCATCATGACCCCCATCTTCCAGACCTCTACCTATGTCCAGGCAGCTCCCGGCCAACATAAAGGCTATGAATACGCCCGCACGCAAAACCCGACCCGAGATGCCTTACAGGCAAGCCTGGCCGCACTCGAAGGAGGAAAGTACGGGATATGTTATAGCAGCGGACTGGCCGCAATGGATGCCGTCATCAAACTGCTACAATCCGGAGATGAAGTACTCTGCTCACACGACCTTTATGGTGGTTCATATCGCCTCCTTGTACGCGTCTATGGACCCATGGGTATACAAAGCCGCTATATCGACATGACCGACCTTGATGTGGTCAGAAAATCCATCCGTCCGGAAACGAAGATGATCTGGCTGGAGACCCCGACCAATCCAACTTTGCAAATCACCGATATCACAGCTATATGTGATATTGCCCGCACACATAGCATCCCGGTTTGTGTTGATAATACTTTTGCATCACCATATCTACAGAATCCATTAGCCCTGGGCGCTACGATCGTACACCACTCTATCACCAAGTATATCGCAGGGCACAGCGATGTCATCATGGGCGGACTCGTCACCAGTGATGATGCCTTGGCAGAACGACTTAAGTTTTTGCAAAATGCTAGCGGTGCCGTTCCGGGGCCACAGGATTGTTTTCTCACGTTACGTGGTATCAAGACACTGCATATCCGCATGGACCGCGCTTGTGAAAACGCGATGAAACTCGCTCACTTCCTGGATCAACATCCGAAAGTCGGAAAAGTAATGTATCCAGGCTTGAGCCATCATCCACAGCATGTACTCGCCGGAAAGCAGATGAGAAACTATGGAGCTATGATCTCCTTTGATCTCAACGCTGACAATATCGATGCTGCTATGACTGTGCTCAGCGGAACACATTTATTTTCACTGGCAGAATCATTGGGTGGTGTAGAATCACTCATCGGGCATCCGGCTTCAATGACACATGCATCTATTCCACGAGAGCAGAGACTTGCCTCAGGTCTCACAGATTCACTTATCAGGCTGAGTGTGGGTATCGAATCATACGAAGATCTGGAGGCGGATCTTGCAAATGCACTCTCGAAAATTTAAATTCATTCTAAGTGATTTTACACTAGACATGGTGTTTAGAAAGTGTAGTTATGTAAGCTCTTCGCTTTCATAGTTTAAAAAGTTTAGTTTTTGATTTACAATTCTAACCCATTTCAACAGAAGCACCAGAGATTTTTTGTGCCAAACATTCTATATACGTGACACCTGCAAAATTCACAATCCATGAATAAAGCAATTTGTGTATTATTTTTATTTAGTTTTTATGCACTAAATAGTATTTCGCAGATGTCATGGAATAAGTCTCTTGATCACAGCAGGCAAGCCAACTACGGTCACCCAGTTTTCGAAATTAATGATTCAGGATACTTTGTTGGATGTCTGACATATATAAAAGAAGATCCTGCAGGGGTCATCATTCGTGCTGATAATAAAGGCTTAAGGAATGGGGATCAAGAAATCGTCTATTCAGGCAAGACTTTTTTCTACGATCTAAGTTTGAAAGTTTTGTCAGATCAAATTTGGTCAGTTGCAAGGTTGACCACATTGCAACCAGAGATATATACCCCAATAATTTTTGCACATAATAAAGATGGCAATGAACTCTGGAGAAAAGAGTATGACTTCTTCCCCTTTAATGTAAATTTCAATCGAGGAATTATAACGAATGACAATACAACTATTACTGTCTATCTAGAAGGGGAGTATACAAATGATGAAAGTGAATATAAACGCTTTTAAGGGTACATGATCTTGGATTTAGTTGGAAATGAAATTACCCGGCATTGGTTTCCTTCTGCATATGATATCTCAGCACTCAATGATATTGAACGATTTCCGGGTGGAGGTTATATGATATCTGTCATTGAGCTAAATGGTTTGTCCGGAGCCCCGTATGGGCCATTTGTTGAGAAAATTTAGCTTTTTGATTTACACTTTCGAGAAGATAAAATATTGCGAAATACAACAGCTAGATCTAAGCTTTCTCAACAGCACCACAAGAGATGGTAAGCGCTAAACTTTCTAAACACTGTGTCTATTTGAAAATCCGTTGACTTAAAAAAGTCCACGGTCAATTGCGGAATCCCCTACATTTGGATGCAAACTTCACCGTTTATGCACCAGTCGATCAAACAATGGTCTGCCGGAGACCAGCCCAGGGAGAAACTCATTCATATGGGTTCGAAGTCCCTGTCCGAAGCCGAACTCATCGCCATCCTCATGCGTGTCGGAACACGCAACAAATCGGCACTGGATGTGGCCAAAGAATTACTCACTCAAAATGACAACAGCCTCGCTGCCCTGGCCAAAATGTCCATCCATGAACTCATGAAAATCAAGGGCATTGGCGAAGCAAAGGCCGTATCCATTGCAGCCGCGCTTGAACTGGGTCGCAGACGTGTGACCGAAAATGCCATGCAAAAAAGCCAGATCACATCAAGTCTCGATGCCTATGACCTGCTTCATTCGCGCATGCGGGATCTTACTCAGGAGGCGTTTTGGATTATACTGCTCGACAGAAGGTCAAAAGTGATTTCAATCGAAGAAATCCACGTTGGTGGCATGTCAGCTATGGTGGTTGATCCCAAGGTCATTTTTCAGCGGGCACTCGAACGAAGAGCCTGCTCAGTGATCTTGTCGCACAATCACCCCTCCGGAGCTCCCTCTCCGTCCATTGAAGACATTCGTCTGACGGAAAAGATCAAATCGGGAGGCAGTTTTATGGATATTAAAGTCCTGGATCATATCATCATCGGCGAAGGCTCCTATTACAGCTTTGCAGATGAAGGTAAAATGTAATCCGGGCAACAAATACCTTTGTTTTAGTATTTACTGTAGGTTAGCAGCATAATTATACCACCAATTTGAGTCAGGATACGAAAAAGGAGAAACAGAGTATGGACTGGCATCTGCTCGGCAGGTTGTTTAAGCTGGCCATGCCTTACCGCAAGTTGCTGCTACTCAGTGCTCTTCTGGCCATCATCCTGGCACCACTCAACACGTTGCAGCCCTACCTGATCAACGTCATCGTCGACAAGTACATCATCATACCCAGGCCCGAAGGATTGGTAGGAATGTGTATCCTCTTTGCAGTTGTCCTCATCGTCACCGGAATACTTCAATACACTTTTATCTATTTGACCAACCTCCTCGGACATTCGGTCATCAAGGATCTACGGGTCAGTGTGTTCAATAAGATCACCAGCCTGCGACTTTCTTATTTTGACAAGACACCTATAGGCAACCTGACCACCCGTTCGATCAATGATATTGAAACTATAAAAACCGTCTTCTCGGAAGGGGTCATCACGATTGTGGCTGACCTGCTGAGCATCATCGTGGTCGTCAGCGTCATGTTTTATACAAGCCCAAGGCTCACGCTGATCTGTTTATTGACTATCCCGCTGATCGTGGCAGCAACCTGGGTGTTCAAACAAAAAGTAAAAGTCTCATATCAGAAAGTAAGGACGCAGATTGCCAGGCTCAATGCATTTCTGCAGGAAAGGATCAGTGGTATATCGGTCGTGCAGATCTTTAATGCTGAAGGTCAGGAACGCGATAAATTCCGGACGATCAACAGAGAATACACCAAGGCCAACCTTGATGCCATTTTATATTATGCCGTCTTCTTCCCGGTCGTAGAGATCATCGCAGCGATTGCTTTAGGGATGATGGTCTGGTGGGGTGCGCAGAATGTGGTAGGAGGGTCAGTAACGATGGGTGCATTGATTGCCTTCCCGGTATATGTCAATATGCTTTTCCGTCCTATGCGATGGCTTGCGGATAAGTTCAATACTCTTCAGATGGCACTTGTGGCAGGTGAAAGAGTATTCAATATCCTCGACAGTGATGAGATGACGGAAGAATCCAAAACACCTACCCTGATTAAAGTGCCTTTGCATGGTGATGTCGAATTTGATCAGGTCTATTTTGCCTATGATGGTGAGCATGATGTGCTGAAAGATGTCTCTTTCAAAATACCGGCAGGACAGACTATGGCGATAGTTGGCAGTACGGGCTCAGGAAAATCTACCATCATCAACTTACTCAATAGATTTTACGATATCCGTGCAGGCCACATCCGCATTGACGGGCTTGATATCCGGGATTACAAACTGGATGAGTTGAGGGACAGACTTGCCATTGTATTACAGGACGTTTTCCTGTTTTCAGGAAGTGTGTGGGATAATATCTCCTTACGCAATCCGGAAATATCAAGAGAAAAAATGCTGGAAGCATCGAAAGTCATAGGGGCACATGCATTTATCGATGCATTACCGGGCGGGTATGATTACCATATCGCTGAAAGAGGAGGCAATCTATCCATGGGTCAGCGACAGTTGATTTCGTTTGTTCGCGCTCTCGTCTTTGATCCTGAAATATTGATTCTTGATGAAGCAACCTCTTCCATCGATACTGAAACTGAAGGCATCATTCAATATGCTATCGAAAAACTGATTGAAAAACGCACTTCGATTATCATCGCACACCGTTTATCAACGATTAGACACGCAAATAGCATTTTAGTACTTGATAAAGGCAACGTAGTGGAAAAAGGCTCACATGACGAACTTCTTAAACAAGCGAATGGCAGGTACAAGAAGTTGTATGACATGCAGTTTAGCGTTTCCGCGACGGCTTGATGCGCAGGGCAAAGGGCAAAGGGCGTAGTTTGTTATTTGTAGTTTATAGCATATAGAGGACACTCAAAACTTCGAAAACCGAATTTTGAATTTCGATCTATAAATTACGAATTACAAACTGTTGACAAATGACTGTTGACTATAAACTATAAACTAATACCACATTTATCTCAGAAAAATCAACAGAATATAAAATGGCAACGCAGGGTTTTAATATCAGATTTACCGGGATCATCGGATTTGCATTTATGGTCCTCCTCTTTTTGGGTTTGTTTTTTATTGCAAAAGGTGTCTTTACCGTACTGGCGTGGATCGCCCCAGTACTGATCATACTGGCTTTGCTAATCAATTACAGAACTGTACTGAACTATTTGAAATTTATGTTGGCTCTGCTCCAGCGCAATCCAGTTGGGGGGATCATCGGGATCCTATTGAGCTTCTTCGGTTTTCCGATCCTTGCAGGCGTATTGTTTGGAAAATCCATCCTGGACCGTAAAGTGAAAAAACTCAATGACGCTTACCGAGCTGAAAAAGAGGGAGAATTTGTGGAGTTTGAGGAGATCATAAAACCAAATCGGGAAACTAAACTCGATCTGCCTCCGCTGGAAAAACAGGCTCCTATCAAAAAGGACAACCAATACGAAGATCTTTTTTAATAACCTTTGAAATACCCGGTTGATGATAGCTGTATGGATCGCGCTGGGATTTTCAATCCTTTATTTACTGCTGCAGATTTATTATCTCTCGTACTGGATAAAAACGCCAACAGCTTTATCAATTCCAGCAATTGCTGTGCAAGAGGGAGTGACTGTAGTGATCATCGCCCATAATGAAGAAAAATCAATCACCACTTGCCTGGAGGGAATTCTATCACAGCAGTTTCCTGCAGAGCTTATGGAGGTCATAGTCATCGATGATCATTCTACAGATGGGACAGTTTCGCTCATAAAAAATATCGAAGATGCCCGACTCCATCTCTTTCTATTAAAAGAATATCCGGACTTTATACATCCTCCAGCATTCAAAAAATCAGGCATTACGCTTGGGGTAGAGAAAGCCAGTTTTGATACGATAGTAGTAACGGATGCGGATTGTATTCACCAGCCAAATTGGTTGAAGGTCATCCTGTATGGATTCATCCAAAGCAATGCCGTATTCCAAACCGGTCCAGTGATCCTTATGCCAGGCGCTACCATGATGCAAAAAATGCAGGAAGTGGAGCAACTCATCTTGATGCTTATAACAGGCGCCGGCATGACTTCTAAATTACATGATCTGGCCAATGGGGCGAACATGGTTTTTCGGAAGCTTTCATTTCAGCAGGTAAATGGATTTGTTGGTAATGAGCAATATGCCTCCGGGGATGATTTGTTCCTGATCGAAAAAATGCGCAATGTTTTTCCGGACAAAATCTCCTTCATCAAATCCATGGATGCTGTAGTGTATACCAAGGCGAAAAAGACGTGGGCTTCGTTGATGCAACAACGACTTCGATGGGCAGGAAAAAACAAAGGATTAAAAGACAAAACTATACATCGTATCTGGCTATTTGTTGGCGCATTTCATGTAGTGCTTGTCCTAACCTTGCTTGGTTCAATCGCCAATATCCTGTCCCCATGGTCATTCATTTCTCTGTTTGTTATAAAATGGTTTGCTGATTTTCTGTTGGTTTCAACTGCAGCTACCTTTTTTCAAAGGACCGCAATCCTGAAGTATTTTGTTGCCCTGCAGTTTTTATACAGTTACTATATACTGCGTCTAGGTTTGATGATAATCGTCGGCAAGAAGGGGGATTGGACAAGGAGCCTGCAACCCCCTACCCCCTGAAAGGGGTAGATGATTAACTATTTATTGTTATTGATCTAAAGGTCCGCCATTCCGTCCCTTGCCGCCCCGACAATCCGCCTAATAGCCTCTCTTTCATTTTTTCGCACGGAGAACACGGAGTGCACAGAGGGATTCTCCTTTGAAGCCGCTTCTGGACCCAAACCCTTGAACTTCTGTCTTTTCTTTTCTGCCCAATACCCTTTCTTTCATTTTTTCGCACGGAGAACACGGAGTGCACAGAGGGATTCTGCTATTCCTCCCTTTGCCCTATGCCCTCCGCTCTCCGCCGTTATTCCTACCTTTGCCCGCCTTACTAAAAAAGTAAAAATGAGTTTACTGGTAATTGGATCTGTTGCCTTTGATGATATAGAAACGCCGTTTGGCAGGGCGGAAAAAATAGTTGGAGGGGCGGGTACGTACATCGCATGGGCGGCATCTTATTTTGTCAAAAACATCAGTATTGTTTCGATCGTAGGTGAAGATTTCCCACAGAGCGAACTCGATGCGCTGGAAAGCCGTGGTGTAGACACCTCCGGGATCAAAATAATCGAAGGTGGGAAATCCTTTTTCTGGGCAGGCAAGTATCACCACAACCTCAATGCCCGAGATACTCTGGTCACGGATCTCAATGTGCTTGCAGATTTTGATCCCGAACTTTCACAAAAGGAGCGGGAAAGTGAATTCGTCATGCTGGGCAATCTAACTCCGGCTATCCAGATGAGTGTTATAAACCAGATGGACAAACATCCAAAGGTACTGGCGCTCGATACGATGAACTACTGGATGGACAGTGCCATGGATGAACTACTGGAAGTCCTGGGGCATATAGATCTGCTGATCATCAATGATGAAGAAGCCCGCCAATTGTCAGGACAATATTCCCTCCTAAAGGCTAGTGAAGTGATCCTGGCCATGGGGCCTAAGTACCTTGTCATTAAGAAAGGGGAGCATGGCGCCTTGCTTTTCGGAGACGACCAGGTCTTTTTTGCACCCGCATTGCCGTTGACAGAAGTACAGGACCCGACCGGAGCAGGTGATACTTTTGCCGGTGGTTTGATGGGCTTCCTGGCCAGCAGGGACATGATCAACTTTGAGGTATTGAAGCAAGCCATCATCTGTGGCTCCGCGATGGCGTCCTTTTGCGTGGAAAAGTTTGGTGCCGAGGCCCTCAGGAACCTGAATATAGATCACCTACAGGAACGGCTCGACAAGTTTACCCAGTTGGTAAATTTCGAAGCGCCCGTATTATAAACAGATCTGTTTAGCTTAGAAAGCGAGTTTGAAGTTTTTATAATACACCCATATCAGGAGTATGATAAAAAGCAGGAAAAAGAGGATAAATTTGAGGAAACAACTTCCTTTTCGACCGTAGTTTGGGCTTTCCATCTCGTATATTGAATAATTGGGGCTAAGATAGCCATTATTCAATATTTCTGCCATTTCAGACACAAGGATTAAAATAAAAGCCCGGATAAACCGGGCTTTCGTTTTAGTCGTTAACCACCTTTGAGAAATCCGGGACAAAACCCATATTCTCCCAAGTGAAAGCATACATATCTGTCTGTAATTCAATCTGCTGCGTAGTCGATACCGATCCATGACCCGCCTTGGTTTGGATCCTGATCAGTGTCGGGGCGTTTCCGCCTTGATATTCCTGCAATACAGCGGCAAATTTAAACGAGTGTGCAGGTACTACTCGGTCATCATGATCAGCAGTAGTGATCAGGGTCGCCGGGTAATCGGTTCCGGGCTGCAAAGCATGGACCGGGCTGTATTTTTTCAGATATTCAAACATTTCCTTTGAATCTTCAGCCGTACCATAGTCAGCTGACCAACCTGCTCCGGCAGTGAACGTATGATACCTGAGCATATCCATAACTCCGACTGCCGGGATGGCTACCTTCATCAAATCCGGCCTCTGGGCCATGGTGGCACCTACCAGCAAACCTCCGTTAGACCCACCATAAATCGCCAGGTAGTCCGATGATGTATACGCTTCCTTGATGAGATATTCCGCGGCTGCTATAAAATCATCAAAAACATTCTGCTTATTCATCTTGGTACCAGCCTCATGCCATTTTTCTCCATACTCACCTCCACCACGAAGGTTAGGTTGAGCCCATATACCTCCCTGCTCAAGCCATGCAACACGCATTGCGCTGAAGTTTGGGGTCAGACTGATATTGAAACCCCCATAAGCATATAGCATGGTCGGATTCTTTCCATCAAGTTTCAATCCTTTTTTATGCACAATAAACATGGGCACTTTAGTACCATCCTTACTCTTATAGAATATTTGTTTGGTCTCATAATCCTCCGGATTGAAATCAACTTTAGGCTGACGATAGAAGGTTGACTTACCTGATGCTATATCATAATGGTAAATTGTCGAAGGGCTGGTGAAAGAGGTGAATGAATAATAAAAGTCCTTATCCTTTTTCTTTGCTCCAAATCCCGCTGCAGAGCCAATGCCGGGTAGCTCGATATCACGCTCTAATTTGCCATTAAAGTCAAATTGCTTGACGGCAGATTTCGCATCAATGAGATATTCTGCAAATAATTTTCCACCTCCAGAACCAGCACTGAGGACATTTTCTGTTTCAGGAATTACTTCGGTCCAGTTTTCTTTTTCAGGCTTTGACAAGTCAAGAGCTACCACCTTATAATTAGGTGCATCTATATTGGTCGATAGTAGAAAGCGAGTTCCTTCATGATCAATATAATTGATGGAGGTGAAATAATCATCGCTGATCTGTACCAATGGACGATCAGGATTATGCAGATCCTTCACATACAGTTGATTTCCGCTGGTATTTTCAGCTGCAGAGATAATCAGGTAATGGTTGTCTTCGGTTACATATCCACCGATATACCGGTTAGGTTGGTTAGGTCCTCCAAAGACAAGTGCATCCGTTGATTGCGGCGTACCCAGTTTATGATAGTATAGCTTATGATGTTGTGTTTTGCCCGAAAGCTGGCTGCCATCTTTTGGGTTGTCGTAGCTGCTGTAATAGAAGCCTTCGTTTCTATACCAGGAGGTGCCGCTAAATTTGACATTGATCAGTGTGTCTTCGAGTACTTCCTTTTTAAGGGCATCCATCACGATCACTTTACGCCAGTCAGAACCGCCTTCTGTTACCTGATGAGCAGAAAGGGAGCCGTCTTCAGTAAAAGAGATGCCAGATAAGCCAACTGTTCCGTCATTTGAAAAACCATTCGGATCCAGATATACTTCAGGTTCGGCATCCTTATTGTCCTTCGGTTTGCGATACAATACGCTGTGGTTTTGCAAACCGGTATTGCGATAGAAATATTCAAACTGGCCTTCCTTGAAAGGCGCGGAAATACGTTCATAGTCTGTCAAAGCTTCAATACGCTTTTTTAGATTGGCCCGCCATGTGATCTGATCGAGGTAACCAAACGTAACTTTGTTTTGGGCGACAACCCAATCTTCTGTGGCTGCAGAGGTATCATTCTCAAGCCAGTTGTAAGGATCAGCCACCTGGATGCCATGATAGGTATCGACATGGTCAGATTTAGTTGTAACGGGATATTCCAATTTTTGCGTTTTTGTATCGGCAGATTTACAACCAATGGTAAGGATGAGGACAGTAAGCCCAAAGAGAAGAATTACCTTCATGATGTAGATGTGATTTTTGAAAAATGAGATGCCTCTTTTAAAAAGTGGCACAAAATAAGCAGAGAATAGAACTATGAAAGCTAAATTTAATAAGTTCTATACCAGGCTGAACCGACAATCGACTAAACAATGATCATCCATTGGGGAATTTTATCCACGGCGCATATCAACAGGCGAATCATTCCTGCCATACAGCATTCCGAGCGTGGCCATCTGGCTGCTGTAGCGAGCAGAGATCTGGCAAAAGCACATCAATATGCATCCACCTGGAATATTCCAAAAGCATATGGGTCGTATGAAGCCCTTCTGGAAGATCGTGAAATACAGGTCATTTATATCTCCCTTCCGAATTATCTGCATGCAGCATGGACGATAAAAGCACTTGAAGCCGGCAAACAAGTAATGTGTGAAAAACCAATGTGCCTGTCTGTTGCAGAAATGGATTGCGTTGAAGAAGCCTGCAACCGAACCGGAAATCTTGTCATGGAAGGTTTTATGCATCTTCATCATCCGCAGACCTATCTCTGGAAGTCCATAGTAGATTCAGGCGTATTGGGTGAAGTACATTCCTTAAGGAGTGCATTTACGTTCAATCTCGAAAGACCTGCAGACAATTATCGTTGGAATGCAGCAGCAGGCGGAGGAGCCTTGTGGGATGTTGGCGTCTACCCTATCAGTTTGTTTCAATACTTGCTTGGGGAATCACCCGTTTCTGCATTGGCATCGATGTATGAGGAAAATGGTATTGACCAATCTACTTCGGCTCAACTGACCTATACCAGAGGACGGATAGGACAATTTTTTGTAAGCTTCCGATCTTCGTTTTCAACAGATACTGTTATACATGGCAGTGCCGGTCAATTGCACATCAGCCATCCGTATACAAATCCTGATGCCTGCAGCGCATCCATTATGAAAGGAAACACAACGGAGCATCTCGATGTCCCCAGGCAATATCTCTATAGCGGTGAAGTGGAGGCCATGCATGATTATATTCTTGCAGGGAAAATACCTCTGGTCACTACATCATTTTCCAGGAATGTGCTTGAAACAATACTTAAAATGAAAAATGAAAAGTGATGGTTCGACTACACTCAACAACCTGAAATGAAGGATAAAATAGAAGTGGAATTACCATTCTCCGTGTACTCCGTGCGAAATAAATGTTGAACATTCTTTATGCCGGTCGTTTCGGCTACGCTCAACCGTTAAACATCAAGTATAATGCTGCATTTCAAGTTCACTTCGACCTATTTCCTATCTCCTAGTCCCTGTCTCCTGTTTCCTAACTTTTCCCAGGTCGTGTTGCAAATCCAAAGACACTGCCACATACGCCTCCAATGACGTGAGCAAACTGGGAGATCTGATCCGTGTTGAGACTCTCGATGACTTCCTTGCCGATAAAAAGGAGTGCCACTAAAATAAAGGTGACAGGAATCTCTCCACTTTTGGTATTGGTAAAACTCACGAGGAGAATCAACATAAAAACAACACCGCTGGCTCCCATCAGGCCGGTGTGAAAAAATAAAAGATTAAGGATGCCGGTGATCAGGGCTGTGATCAGGATCATAAATAAAGTGCGTGAATCCCCATACTTTTCTTCGACGATAGGACCTAGCAGGAGAATAAAAGTCAGGTTGCCCATAAGGTGCTCAATACTGGCATGGCCAATGACGTGGGTGAAGAGGGTGAGAATGGATGCTACACTGGAAGTGCTGACTTGTCCTAGCGTGAAATAGGGCATCAATGTGCCAGCCATAATTTTATCCAGCGCAAAGACAGCTACGCAGAGCAGGGAAAAACCAAGGATGACGGGGGAGTTGAATTTCAGTTTCATATTATCGGATTTCTACATGGAGTGAAAATAGTATTAATCTGTGATTCAGAACTGATAAAGAAGACGGGTGATGTGAGGCGGTAGACGAAAGACGACTCGGCTAAGAGAGTGAGAGGTGTGAGAGAGTAAGAAAGCGAGGCGACAGACGTGAGTGGTGAGTTTTTAGGAGGACTATCGACTGCCTCTTGTCTCCTGATTCCTATCTCCTGCTTCCTGCTTCCTATTTCCTTCCACGTTAAGATATCGTTAATGAATATTCACAGATTATGCAATTCGTGTTGACCGTGCATCTATCTCATAATTAAGGGCCCGGAGAAATTCATTTGTAAACCGTTTAAAATCCATTTGTCATGAACACAATGTCCCTGGCAGTCCTCGCGATTGCAAGCAGTCTGGCTATGCTATTGACCAGCCCGGCTCCAACAAACATTCAAACCATTCCACTGATCTCAAAAGAAACAGACAATGTAGTCTGGGATCAGCATGCTGTAAACTGGCTACTGGAAGCTCAATCCCCCAACGGAGGATGGGGAGCGGGTTCCCATTCCTATCAAAACGTTACTGATCCTCATGCTGTCCAAACCGATCCGGCTACCACTGCTTTTGCTGCCATGGCATTGTTGAAATCAGGAGGTCCATTAAAATCAAATCCATACCAGAAGGAAATCACAAATGCACTCAATCGCATCCTAAAAGACATTGATGGCAGACCGGACAACGGACGCATCACTTCATTGACCGGAACACAACCACAAGTAAAACTTGGGATCCATATTGATGCCTCTATGGCACTGCAATTCCTGACGGACATCCGTGAGCAAATCAATGATTCTGTGCAAGAAAAGGAAATAGACCAGGCTGCAGAGGTCTGCATCCATCTTATTCAGGGAAGCCAGAATGCGGATGGTGGGTGGGCCGGTGGCGGATGGGCACCTGTACTTCAATCAGCTATGGCCAATAATGCACTGGAAGGTGCACAGGAAAGATACGTTGTCGACGAGAAAGCAATATTAAACTCAAGACAATATCAGGCTGACAATATCAGTGAAACCGGAGTACGATCCGAAGATGCTGCCGGTGTTCCACTTTATGCTGCTGCCAGTGCACAGCGAGCAACATCCGCTGAAGCAAGAGAAATGGAATCTCTAATGACACCGGGACAATTGGCAGGATTCTCCTCCGGCAAAATTAAAAAAGATGAAATCATCAAAGACCTTGAAACCAAAGGCGTAGACCGCGATAACGCAGAGCGGCTGGTGAAATCTTATGAGGTCAACCAATCTTCCACCAAGACACTTCAAAGTGATGACATATGGAATGGCTTTGGGAACAACGGCGGTGAAGAATATCTCTCCTACATGATGACTAGTGAAGCATTAGCCCAGCAAGGAAAAGATGCTTGGCTGAAGTGGAGACAATCTATCGAACCAAAATTTAAGCAATCACAAAATCCGAATGGTAGCTGGAGCGGACAGCATTGTATTACGAGTCCGGTGTTTTGCACCGCTGCTATTCTGCAAGCATGGCATGCAGGGTTGTGAGTTGTGAGTAAAATATTTCGAAATTTCTCCGTGTACTCCGTGCTCTCCGTGCGAAATAAATTATCTGAACATAAACTGCTGTGATCTACAAAATTGTCCGTACGATGATGAAAATAATTGTCAGAATTACATTCATGTTTGCAATCCTCATTGCTACAGGATGTCAATCGGATGATGATAAATTGCAACAGACCATGGAAAAGTCCATCGCATGGATGTGGAGCCAACAATCGGAAGATGGTGGATGGCATAGTCAGACCCATGCAGTATTAAAGGATGGCAAGGCACTTACTCCATACATCTTGTTTCATCTCCTGCAGATCCCGGAAGATAAATTCATACGACCTGATCGTGCTGAGGAACGGGGCGTTGAATTTATCCGACGGGAAGTCAGGGCATCGATGACGATGAGTGAGGATAGCTTTCCGATGCTTAACTATCCGAATTACAGTGCAGCGTATGCATTGAAAGTGCTTTGTTTCATACACCAAGACACAGTTCTTCAAAACATACTCGTCGGGCATTTACTTCGCGAACAATTTATTGAGCACCGTGGTATCACGCCCGACAATCTTGCTTATGGAGGATGGGGCTATGGAGAGCCGGGGCTTCCTTATGGTCAGCATGGTCATGTTGATATTTCACATACCCGGAGGATAATTGAAGCTTTAGTAATGAAGGCTAAGGCGGAGGCGGAGGAAAGGCATCTCTCACTGTCTCACTGTCTTACTGTCTCACATCTCTTCCTCAAGGGTGTGCAACGTGCACCGGAAGATTCGCGACTATACGAAGGCTGTCTGTCAAGAAAGGACCTTCCATACGATGGTGGATTTATTTCTTCTTCAGTGACTTTGGCTACAAACAAATGCGAACCAGTTTTGATTGAAGGTGCTGGTTATTATTATCCCAGTTATGCGACAGCTACATGTGACGGATTGCTTGGATTTCACGCGCTGGGCATGACCGATACAAAAGCCTATACTGATGCAAAGGAGTGGCTTAAACAACATCAAGACATGAGCACGATAGATGGGCTATCCAAAAATGATTCGGAGCAATGGCACCAAGTGATGCATTATTATCATTGGGCGGTCAGGGCGGAGGCAATGACAGCTGCCGATATCAAAGGACAATGGTCAATAGTGCTTTCACAAATGTTGATTAAGGAACAACAACCAGAAGGTTATTATGTCAATCCAATTGGAGGTGTCAACAAAGAAGATGATCCGTTGATGGCGACGATATTTGCAGTGATCGCTTTTAGTCATTTGATTGAAATAAAACCAAAGTAATCAGTGATCTGTGACTGTGATCAATAATCGGTGTAGCTGAATGAAATTCAACATGGTATTTCGGATTGGTATTCCGTTGATTGTTGGTGAGGACACCAACAACGGCCACACCACATGAAATTCAGCATGGAATTTCGGTTTAGCATTTCTTCGGCAGCTAAAGGCTACCGACATCGTCTATTTTTTTAAAAAAAACGGACGCCAGGTGCAGGCAAAGCCTGCAAAAAAACGAGCGTCATGAGTCTTAAGTCTGCGAGTCTGCAGTCTAACGTGGCCATATACCAGTTTCTCATAAACTTTCCTCCCCTACCCTGACGTTATACAATCTTACTTATCCATGTACTTTTACAGCCACAAACCGAGTGTTATGAAGAGGAAGTATTTATTTGGCGCCATCACAGGGTTGGTCCTGGTTGTGGGAATGGCGTTTACCTATCAGCAGAAAGAGCGCTATTTTGATATCATCAAAAACCTGGAAATCTTCAGCAACCTCTATAAGGAGGTGAATTCCAACTATGTAGACGAGATCGACCCTAATCAGATTATGAAAGTGGGGATTGATGCCATGCTGGCTACCCTGGATCCGTTTACCAACTACTTTTCAGAATCCCAGATTGAAGGATGGCGGTTTAAAAACGAAGAAGGGGAAGCCTCTTCGGGTCTGAAGGTCAAAAAAATCGGCACCGAACTGGTGATCAGCGGGATTATTGAAGACTCCCCCGCACATGAGGCCGGACTCAAAGTAGGCGACCAGATCAAGGCAGTGAATGGCGAAACCACCGAAAAACGCTCGGCCGAAGATGTGATGGATATCATCAGTGGAATACCTGGCAGTGAAATGAACCTGGATGTAGTAAGGCCTGGTGAAACGGAAATCAAGAATATCAAAATCACACGGGGTGGCATGGATGGTAAAAATGTTCCTTACTCCGGTATGGTTGAACCCGGCATCGGGTATATCTCCCTGACGACCTTCACCCGGGATGCAGGACGCAATGTAGCCAATGCCCTTCGCGATCTTAAAACAGAGAGTTCAGATCTGAAAGGTGTCATCCTCGATCTTCGCGGCAACGGTGGAGGACTCCTGCGGGAAGCCATTAATGTCTGCAATGTATTTATCCCTGCAGAAGAAACCGTCGTCACCACCCGCAGTAAAGTGGTAGAAGCAGACCAGGAATATAAAACCCGGACAGAACCTGTGGATACAGGCATTGAACTCGTGGTGTTGATTGATGAAAACTCAGCGTCTGCTTCGGAGATCGTATCTGGTGTCATGCAAGATCTGGATCGCGGGGTGATCATCGGACAGCTCTCCTATGGAAAAGGCCTTGTACAAAACACTTTTGATATCGGCTATAATGCGAAAGTAAAGCTCACCACCTCCAAATATTACATCCCCAGCGGCAGATGCATTCAATCTGTCGAATATAAAAATGGTGAGCGAGTGCATATCCCTGATGCCAAACGTGCTAAGTTTAAAACCCGCGCAGGACGAACAGTGCTGGATGGCGGAGGCGTACAACCAGATGTCCCACTGACTGCCGAACAACGCCCCTTGATCGTCAAGAAGCTGATGCAACAGGACATCATCTTCAACTACGTTACCCAATATTGTATAGGAAAAGACAGCATCGAATCGCTTGAGGCATTCCATTACAAAGACTTTGCATCCTTCAAGGCATTTCTGGAGAAGAGTGATTTCAAATTTGAAACAGAAACAGATGATGCTATTCAGAAGTTGAAGGAGGTGGCCTCCACTGAATCTTATTCTTTAGAAGTGATTACCCAAGCAGATCAACTTAAAACCATTGTGGAAAAGGAAAAGGCAACACAGGTCAATAAATACGAGAAGGAAATCCTGCAGGCAATAGAGCGGGAGATCCTGAGCCGGTATTACTTCGAAACCGGACTGGTCAGGCATCAGCTCAAAAATGATCTGGAACTAGCTGAAGCTATTAATATCCTAAATAATAAACAACAATATACCTCCATATTGCAAGTAAAGTAAGGCCTGTATACCATGATGTGTAAGTCCATATGGTCTAAAATTAGTCCGGAAAGGATTCTTTGCTGATCGAAGCTATTATCTACTATGTATATCCTTCATATCGAGACCTCCACGATTATCTGCTCAGTGGCACTGAGCAAAGGATCCGCTATGCTGGAATATCTTGATATAGAGGAAGGCATGAACCATGCAGCTTTGTTGGCACCTGCGATTGAAAGGCTCCTGCAATCGGCTTCTATCAGACCTGCTGATCTCGATGCCATCGCTGTTTGTTCGGGCCCGGGATCATACACAGGGTTGCGGGTGGGTAGCTCTACTGCCAAAGCAATGGCCTATAGTCTTGGGAAACCATTGATTGCCATTCCAACTTTACAAGCCCTGGCGCAGGCAGCCTTTAATCTATACCCTGAGGCTCCATTTGCCCTTCCTATGCTCGATGCCAGGCGACGCGAAGTATACACAGCTATATATGACCGCACTTATTATGAGGTACAGCCTGTTTCTTCAGCGATCCTCGATGAGGGTTTTTTTAAATATGCCTTACCCGATAGCGGTAGTATAATAAGCTGTGGTGATGGATCCCTGAAAATCGGAGATCTGGCCGATCTGGCTCTGCATCTGAAGGTAGATACGACTATAGTATGCAGTGCCAGGCATATGATTGCCCTTTCCGTGGAGAGATATTTGAAAGGAAATTTCGAGAATCCGCTGCATTTCGTCCCATATTATCTGAAGCCTCCCAATATCACGGCACCTAAAAAGGTTTGATTTTCCGGAAAAAAGGCTCATCCGGCTTAGCACCTGAATTGGTTAAATATGAAAAAGCATTTGTATATAAATCAAATGCATAACATATTATTGTGAACATCAGGTACTTAACCATTGTTAAAATTAATATGGTACGGTTTATGATAATTCATACATGAATCCGAATAATCTCGCTCATGATGAAAAAGAAGACTGAAATTGTAAGCTTACGTAAAGGGACCAGCGAAATAGAATTGAACTATGCTGATCTCAGAAAAGCAGTGTTAGTGCTTCGTGCTGTAAATCACAAACTAAGACAACGTGTGATTGATCTGCTCGAAGAACATGCCACGATGACTGTAACTGACATTTACATTAAACTGCGCCTTGAGCAGTCCGTTGCTTCCCAGCACCTGGCCATTCTTCGCCGTGCCGGTGTCGTTCTCACCGAACGCCAGGGTAAATTCATTTACTATTCCCTTGACAAAGATAGGCTCAACCAGATATCCAAGCTGGTCGAAGAGTTGGCCGGCTAAATCTTTGCTTTAGGTAGCCCTTTTAAGGGGCTGATAATGTGAGGTTTAAAAAAATATTTTGTCCCCCCATTTTTTTACATTTCATTAGAAATCAGGCATTTAGCATACATCCGGTGACAGCCATTGGTTTACAAATGTATTTTTTTTGTAATATCATTTGGTTGAGTCAAATCTTAATTGCAAATTTGTTGCTAAGGTTTAACTCAAAATAAGGAAATGTATGAAAAGGACTAAGGTCACCTTTCAGCAGGAAAAGCTCACGGTGTCTACGGAACTTATGCGAGCCTTGGCTCACCCACTCCGTTTAAAGATTCTGGAATTTCTGGATCAGAACAAAAACATCCAGGTAAATCAGATTTACAACACCCTCAAGATTGAGCAATCCATCGCTTCACAGCACCTTCGGATACTGAAGAATGCTGGTGTATTGGTAGCTGACAAAGATGGTAAGTATATGCACTATACTATCGACTATCAGAGAGTAAGTAATGCTGTGAAAGCCATCAACCGATTTATGTGTAAGTAAACCGGGGTTTATCTGCAAAACGATTACCACTAATCCCATCCCAAAATTTTTTCTCTTCAGGGCCTTCCCTGGGCTAGACGTTAGTCCGAATCCTCAAGACGTATTGTTTTCCAATATCTGTATCATAGGCCCATTCTGCATGCCAGGATATCACGATCACACAAGGAGTAACCTGTTACCCCGATCATTTGCGTGCCTAATGTTGCGGTAAGCGTGAAAAACGCCAGTTGCTAAACTATAGGTTTGTCTGATCTGCCAACCGGTATCATATCAGGTGCTTGCTCGTGCTTTGATTTGAAAATCCGGCGGTGGAAAACCAGTAATGTGATCACCCCTGTAAAAATCGCAGAATCAGATATGTTGAACACAGGCCTGAAAAACTGAAAACGGTCACCACCCCAGATAGGAAAACCCTGAGGCAGGGTCGTATCGATAAGTGGGAAGTAGAGCATGTCTACGACTTTGCCAAAAAGAAATGGCGCATAACCGCCTTCCTGTGGAAACAAGGTTGCGAGTCCACCATGATATGGGGTGTTTGAGAATATCAGGCCATATAAAGCGCTATCGATAATATTGCCTAGTGCCCCTGCAAGGATCAATGAAAAGGAAAGAATGACACCGAACGTCTCTTTAGTCTTGATCAGGGTATGGATGATATACATCAGGAATCCGACAGCAATCAGACGGAATATGCTCAAGGCAAGTTTGCCCCAGTTACCCCCCAAGGAAAGCCCAAAAGCCATACCTTCATTTTCAACAAAGTGAATCCGGGCCCAACTCAGCCCGAGGATACCAAATTCCTGTCCATATTCCATGTTGGTTTTGACCCAAATCTTGAGTGTCTGGTCAATGAGCAGAACAAGAAATACGATGATAAAAACCGCACGTGTACGATTTGACATAAACATTGGTTAGCAGCATCAATATCCATCCTTTACTCCTTCCTGGCCTTTCCTTTTAAGGGAATAGTCCTAGAGGGTTGTCCGAACTGGAAATCGATCCTGGTTAAATTAATTCTGGGCCTGTTTGGCTTCAATGGACAAGGTAGCATGAGGTACAGCACGCAGTCTTTCTTTAGAAATGAGCTTGCCTGTTTCCCTGCAGATGCCGTAAACCTTATTTTTAATCCTGATTTTAGCGTTTTCCAGGTGCTGGATCAGCTTCTGTTGGCGTGATGCCATAGAACTGATGCGCTCACTTTCCAGGCTACTCAGGCCGTCATCAAGTCCCTTGATTTTGTTATCAGGGTTTTCGGCCATATCCTCCAATTGCTTGAGATAAAACTCGAGTTGTTCCCTGGCCACAATGAGTTTCTGATCGATAAGCTGATCGAACTCCCCAAGTTCTTTGTCGCTATATCTTGATTTCTGTGGTTCTTCTGTGGTTGTGGTTCCTCCCACCGGTCTGATTTCTTTTTTCTCTGACATTTTTTCAGTTTGCTTTACTACAGGTGCAGCAATTGGCTTATGTATTTTTTCTTCTGGTTTCTTATGTTCCACCGGCTTTACAGCTGGTTCGTTAATAGTGACTGATGGCTTTCCGGTCTTATCTGTCACCTTTGACCCCGAGGAAGGAACTATAATAGCTGGCTTTGAAACCAATGCGGGTTTAGTCACTACGGACTTGGATTCGATCTTTTTAGTGGCTTGTGCTAGTGGTTTGACCACCGGGGCAACGATTGGTGCTTTAGGTTGTGTTTTTGCTTTAATCTGTGGTACAGCTTTTGGCATCACCTGCTTCTTGGAAGGTGATCCAGCTGTAGCTACCGCAGTTGATTTTGGTGCTTTTTGTAGAACCACGGCTTTGGGTTTGGAAACGGGGGCTGCTGCCGAAACTTTGCCCTTTGGATGTACAGCGGGCTTGACCGGAGGTTCTGGAGCCTGTTTTTTGGCTACAACTTTTTTAGGTATTGGTTTTGGATCCGGTTTTACTACCTTCTTAACGAGTGCTTTAGCTTTTGCAATTGGCTTTGCAGGAGCTTTAGCTTTTGGGGCTGCTGGTTTAGGCTTTTGAATAGGTTTGGCCTTAGCTACGACTTTTGGCTTAGCCACAACCATAGATTTTAAGGGTAATGCTTTCTTTGGAGCCGGAGCTGGTTTGACCTTGGCTTTTTCAGCCGGAGCTGGTTTGACCTTGGCTTTAGCCTTTACGGGAGCCTTTGGAACTGCTTTCTTAAGGGCAGCACCTTTGGACGGCTTAGCTTTGGCCGGTGCCGGCTTGGCTGATTTGGTACTTTTCTGAGTGGCCATAACCTCTCTGTTTTAAAATATTAAATTGTGGAGTTTCAGAGCTTTGTCCAAGGCTGTGATCCAGATGTCCAGACCCAACGCTTAAAAACGCCGCAAATTTACATGAATGAACCTAATACTTGCTATACCTTTAATAATAACCTTGTTTTTGCCTTCTAAAAATGAAATTATATGCCAAATAGTTCTAAATGCCAATTTTTATTAGCTCGAAAAACCAAAAACCAAAATTAAAATATTGCATGTTAGTAGCTTATATATTAAATATAATACACACTGTAAATCACTGATTAATAGACATATGTGCAAATGACGATATTATTCACCCTAGATTTGCACTTTACCTTGCCTCAATTTTTACAAACATAGCCCATAATCTGTTCTATACAATTGTTTTTTAGCCATTTATAAATTAATTTTTAAAACTATATATAAATCAATTTTTCCCTTCCTCTTAATCTATTGTTAAATACCATTTCTCGGTGTATTTGACCACCATTTCCCGGCTCTGGAGTGCCCGAAGCAAATCCTGTTGCCTTCAACTCGCAGATTCTCCTAACAAAGCTTTACGCGGCCATTTTCACCCAATTGCATCCTGTTCATCTTAGGTTTTGATTTGCCTGGCGTTTTGATCATTCTGTATCTTTGCGTCCACAATTATAGACTGCGATGGGAAAGCTATTACATAACCGTGTTAACCGTGATGAACTCAGGCAGTTAGTCAGACAAGAGGAAACAAAGCGCACTACACTATCCTTTTACGCCTATACTAAACTTGCGGACCCACATCAATTTCGAGATAACCTCTATGCTGATTTCGAAACTTTGGGTGTTATGGGCCGAATATATGTGGCCAGCGAGGGCGTCAATGCGCAGATTTCGATTCCCTCTGATCACCTTGAAGCCTTTAGGGCCTATTTGGATACAATACCTTTCCTTCGGGATATCCGGCTGAATATTGCGGTCGAAGATGATGGCAAATCATTTTTCACCCTCGCGATCAAAGTCAGGGAAAAAATAGTGGCCGATGGATTAAACGATGAGGAGTTTGATGTGACAAATCGGGGAACACATCTCTCCGCGGCCGCATTCAATCAACTCACCGATGATCCGGATACGATCGTTGTGGATATGCGTAACTATTACGAAAGTGAAGTTGGACATTTCGAAAAAGCAATACTACCTCCTATGGAGACCTTTCGTGACGGACTACCTATGGTGGCAGAGATGCTCAGCGATGCCAGGGACAAGCATGTCGTCATGTATTGCACCGGAGGCATTCGTTGTGAAAAAGCCTCTGCCTATATGAAATACAGGGGATATAAAAATGTGTATCAACTGGATGGGGGCATCATCGAATACGCGAGGCAAGTAGAAAAAATGGGATTAACCAATAAGTTTCTGGGCAAAAACTTTGTGTTCGATGAGCGTCTAGGTGAACGCATTTCGGATGATGTAGTAGCCACCTGTCATCAATGTGGAAATCCATCTGATGATCATGCCAATTGTGCTAATGATGCATGCCATATACTCTTCATTCAATGCGCTGCGTGCAAAGAAAAATACCACGGCTGCTGTTCGATAGAATGCAGTGATTTCAGTTCGCTTTCAAAAGAAGAGCGGAGGATACTACGAAGGCAGCGCGTGTTTAATGGCAGCAAGTACTCCAAGGCAAAGCCGGGCATGCTGTTAAGTGAAGAGTGAAAAGCGATGTGCTGAGCGAAGCCGAAGTATGAAGAGTGAAAAGCGATGTGCTGAGCTGAAGTTGAAGTATGAAGATTGAAAAGCGATGTACTGAGCGAAGCCGAAGTATGAAGAGTGAAAAGCGATGTACTGAGCGAAGCCGAAGTATGAAGAGTGAAAAGTTAGCATTGAGCAGTAGTACAAGTAAAAAAGGAAATCATGTAGGGGTTCAAAATTTTGAACCCCTACATGATTTCCTTTTTTACTTGTATTCGGATGATTTAACGAAAAAAGGCTTACATCGTCCGCGCTTCGTTGGGCCAATGATTTAATGCATCAATGACACCGCCCATCAGGGCAAGGGTGATCACCCAGTAGACCGTATTGATGCCCAGGTTTTTGAGATTCTTTCTTTCAAAAAGGCCATTGGTGAATAGCACGGGCATAGCTACCATAAAGCCGATCAGGGTGCCATGTAAAGCGCCATGTTTGAAACTATCAAAAGGTCCTTCTTGTCCAGGCCCATCAACATTGACCAGCAGGAACATTGACAAGAGGAACGACATGACTAGAGAAATACCTAAAATGACACCCATATTTCCTTTGTTGAGATCTGCTTCGGTTATACCTAAGGATTGCATCCATGCTTTACCAAAGACTTTTGGGTGATAATAAATAAAGCCTATGAACATAGGGATCAAGGCAGCAATCAGAATGGCAATGAAATTTGGTTGTGGCATGATAGGTGAGTTTAAAAGGGTAGAAGGTTAGTGGCTTAGAAGGTTAGGGATCAGAAGGTTAGCTTTTTTCAGCATAAAACTTCAAAGCTTTAAGGCCGTTGTCAAATTGCTTTTTGAGTTCGCCGCGCATCATCAGCCCGAAGTATTTACGCCAAGGTAGCATGCCGACATCTTCACTCATACTCCAGGTGACTTCGATATTATCTCCTTTGTGGGTAAACTGAAATTTAGAACTCCCGGTGTGCTTACCGCCAAAATCCATGGAGGTAATGATCTCTTCATTATTGGCCACTCTGGAGAGGGTAAGTGTACCTGTGCCCATGCGCTTATTTTGCGATTCCCATTTATAGAATGCATTTTGCCCTACTGGTGGGTTGCTGAAGGTCATGACCATGGTGGGATCCATGCGTTTCCATGGTGCCCATTTTTCCCAGTTACGGAGATCGTTTACCTGTTCAAAAACACGATCAATAGGTGCACTGACTTCGATGGAGCGTTTTACCTTGATTTCTGAGGGGAGGAGGAAGGAAAATAAGAGAAGGGCAAGAAGGAATAAACCGAGCCAGAGGCCGATCTTTTTGAGCAACTTTTTCATAGTCAGTTTTTTCAATTCAAATATCTGCAAAATATACGTGCTTTTGCACGTAAGGGGGCTGAAAACAAAAAGGAAGCTTAATGTGAAATGAGATCCAGCATTTATGATGTCCTTTACGTAAGGCGATCTATACCTCCTGGATAACCTCAAAGCCTTTGTAACTTCCAGTAATCGCATATCCGATAACAACCTCTCCTATGCCTCTGGATTTAATTTTCAAACTTGTCTCGTTGATGGTAGCTCCTGAACCAACAGCATCATCTATTAAAAGTATTCTTTTAAACTGTCTTTTTTCGGCGAGCATAATACTTGCACGGGCATTTTGAATTCTATCCTCTAGTCTACTCAGCGCTTTCTGTGTAACCACAATGCTCCCTTTAACCTTACGGAGGTGAACCATTGGAAGCGTTAAGCTTAATCTGTTCTCTAAGACACTCATAAACTGAACATCCCTTCTGATGTTGGGAGGGATGTATCCAATTGCATCAATATTAGCCTTTCCAATCAAGGATAAGATAGATGGCTTTATCTGATCGGCTATCTCATGTATCAATTCTCTGCTTTGGCCTTGCTTGGCATAATTCAGCAGGTTACCCAGTTTTGTTTTACCAAATCATTCGATGTCATAGAAATCCTGATAATATAATTCATCAAGCCCTATTTCTTTAAATCCAATCGTGTGTCTTATCTTTTCCAGACCTGAGATTAGTCCGGATTCATCAAAATATTTAAGATACTTTTTCCTGGTATGAATGAATTCATCAATCGTTTTTTCCAGGGGAAGCTTTTGTCTTTCACACCATTTGATCATGGCTTCCAGACCTTCAAGCCGTCCACCGATATCTGATATCAATAGAAAATGGTCTTTTAAAAAGGAGAATTTTTCTGGGGCAAGCGATAATGAATCAGCATATTTTACATTGGCCTTTCTTAATCTATAATAGGTGAGCGGAGGTAATCCTAACTTCTCTATCAGGCCTTCCTGGAGAAGGAGTGCCAAAATCCTATGGATATATTGCCGTGAAACGTTTAGCTCCTCACTGATCTGAGAAACCCTGACTTCACCATATTTTCCTATTAGATTATATATCTCGTCTTTCATGATTACGATTTACGGTTTACAGTTTACTGTAAACTGTAAACTGTAAACTGTAAACTAAATCTTCAAAACTTCCATTTGCACCGTAATTGAAACCAGAATCTGCATTAAGATGAGAAGATCAGAGTAATCCCTCGATCACCTTTTCTTCATTAATACCCTCTGCTTCAGCCTTATAGTTACGTACGATCCGGTGGCGGAGCACGTAAGTGGCTACAGCCTTAACATCTGAAATATCCGGAGAATATTTGCCGGTAATCGCAGCATGGCATTTAGCACCCAACACCAGGTACTGTGAGGCACGAGGACCAGCTCCCCAGGAAATATACTGATTGACCTGCTCCGTGGCCCTGGAAGTGCCTGGGCGTGTTTTAGAAGCTAGTGATACAGCATATTCGAGTACGTTGTCAGCAACAGGGATTTTACGGACTAACTGCTGGAAATGCAAAATCTCCCCGGCGCTGAGGATATGGCTGAGTGTGGTGTTCTGAACGGTGGTGGTGGTTTTGACTACCTGAATTTCTTCGTCGTAGGATGGATAGTCTAGGGGTATATTGAACATAAACCTGTCCAGTTGAGCTTCAGGCAATGGGTAGGTACCTTCCTGTTCTATTGGATTTTGGGTAGCCAGAACAAAGAAAGGTGACGGCAGCAGGTGGCGCTCCCCATTGACAGTGACGGATCGCTCCTGCATAGCTTCCAGCAGGGCGGCCTGTGTTTTGGGCGGCGTACGGTTGATCTCATCCGCAAGGATGATATTGGCGAAAATGGGGCCCCGGTTGAATTTGAAATGGCGGTCTTCGTCCAGGATCTCCGTACCGGTAATGTCAGATGGCATCAGGTCAGGGGTAAACTGGATTCTTTTGAACTCCAGATCCAGTACTTCCGAAATAGTGCTCACCAGCAGAGTCTTCGCCAAACCGGGAACACCCACCAGCAGGCTGTGTCCGTTGGAAAACAAGGAAATCAAAACGGCTTTGACTACTTCGTCCTGGCCGACAATCACTTTAGCGATTTCCTTTCGAAGTTCCTGATATTTAGCTGCCAGCGCATCAATCGCCTGAACATCAGATGTATATTCCTGAATCATATATTTTTAAGTTTCACGTCTTAGTCGCCCCTTTTGGGCGTAAGAGGGTCAAAAATAGGGGAAAAAAGTTAGCAGTTAGAAGATAGCAACTAGAAGTTGGAAACTAGAAACGAGAAGTTAGCAACTAAAAGTTGGAAACTAGCAGTGAGAAACTAGAAACGAGAAGTTGGAAACTAGCAGTGAGAAACTAGAAACGAGAAGTTAGAAACTAGCAGTGAGAAACGAGAAGTTGGAAACTAGCAGTGAGAAACTAGAAACGAGAAGTTGGAAACGAGCAGTGAGAAACGAGAAACGAGAAGTTGGAAACGAGCAGTGAGAAACGAGAAACGAGAAGTTGGAAACGAGCAGTGAGAAACGAGAAACG
>ENA-ORBV01002279-ORBV01002279.1-microbial-mat-metagenome-genome-assembly--contig:-NODE-2279-length-40821-cov-21.803431_pt1 | contig 40821 bp, 29 predicted proteins | sample MGYA00237777_ERZ505514 | MGnify/ENA primary metagenome ERZ505514 (study PRJEB26160, sample SAMN06269048) | microbial mat metagenome | isolation source: Oligotrophic lake microbial mat | place... | reverse complement strand
TATATGGGCTGCGCTGGATGGCGTCGAGCATGAGTTCGATGGCCTTGTCGAGTTGGGGGTCGCGGCCGTTCTGCCAGAGGGCGGGGTCATCGGGGACAACGTGGTCGGGGTCGACGCCGTGGCCCTCGACGCCCCAGGTTCCGTCGAGTTCGTAGAAGGCGAAGGTGGGGACGGTGACCGAGGCGCCGTCGATGAGCCCGGGTGCGCCGGAGATGCCGACCAGGCCACCCCAGGTGCGGGTGCCGATGAGCGGGCCGAGGCCGCGCTGGCGGAAGTACCAGGGGAAGGCGTCGCCGCCGGAGCCGGAGGGTCCGTTGATGAGCATGGCCTTGGGGCCGAAGTGGGCGTCCGGGGGCCAGGGCCAGTCGTGCCCGTCGCGGCGTGCCCAGTAGTTGACGGGCGGGCGGTTGAGAAGTTCGATGAAGCGAGTGGGGATCTGGCCGCCGCCGTTCCAGCGCTCGTCGATGATCATGGCGGGTCGGTCGATCTGGCCGTAGAACTGGCGGATCAGGTTGTTCTGACCGTTGACGCCGGTGTCGGGGACGTGGATGTAGGCGACCTGGCCGTCGGTGCGGCTCTGGACGTACTGGCGGCGGGCTTCGACCCAGGCGCGGTAGCGGAGCCCCGATTCCGAGCCGATGGTGGTGACGGTGACGCGGCGCGCGTCGTCGTCGACCACGGGGTTGTCGGAGACGGTGAGGGTGATGGTGCGACCGGCCAGACCCTGGAAGGCAGCCCAGGGGTCGCGGGTGGTGTCGATGGGGACGCCGTTGACTTCGAGCAGGAAGTCTCCGTCCTTGACGTCAACGCCCGGCTGGTCGAGGGGGCTGCGGGCGTCGAGGTCCCACGCGCCGGCGCGGAGGATGCGGGTGAACTTGTAGGCGGAGGCGTTCTGGGCGTTGGGCTGGCCATCCTGGGGGGCGTTGGCGAGCTCGAAGTCGCAGCCGAGCATGCCGACGTTGGCGCCCGGGGCGTTCTCCCCGGTGGGGCCGCCCTGGTAGTAGGCGTGGCCGACGTTGAGTTCGGAGATCATCTCGGCGATGATGTAGCCCACGTCGTCTCGGCTGGCGGCGTCGGGGAGCATGGCCTCGTAGCGGGCGTACATGGCGTTCCAGTCCACGCCGTGCATGGAGGGGTCGTAGAAGTAGTCGCGCTGGCGGCGCCAGGCGTCGCGGAGGATGCCGGCCCATTCCGCGCGGGGATCGACCGAGACGTTCATGCCGGCGGTGGGGACAGCGTCCTCGAACTTCTGGCCCGGCTTGGCCTCGATGATGTAGGCCCGGCCCTGGCGATTGACGAGCAGGTGCTCGCCGTCGGCGGCCAGGTCGAACCCGCCGACCCCGGCGGCGACGGTTTCTTCCTTGCGCTTTTCCTCGTCCTTTTCGGTGGCGTTGAAGATGCGGATGGAGGGCTCGCCCTCGGTGCCGCCCATGACGCCGCGGGTGAAGAGCAGCGAGCCGGACTTGGTGACGGCGAGGCTGTTGAGCAGGCCGCGCTCGATGGGGAGCATGACGGCGCGGGCCTCGAAGCCGTCAAGGTCGATGGTGATGGGGGCGGGATGGTCGTTGGGCTTGCCTGTGTCGTCGCCATCTTCGTCGTCGCCGCCTTCACCATCGGCGTCATCAGCGGCGGCGTCTTCGCCGTTCTCGTTGTCGCCGTCGCCGTGGCTGGCGGGCTCGTCGGCGTCATCCGCGTCGTCGGCATCGTCACCTTCTTCGCCCTGGTCGGCGTCGGGCTTCTCGTCCTCCCACGTCTCTTCATCGCTGGACGGGGCCAGTGGGTTCTGGACGTCCTTGCGGAGCGTGACCATGGCGATGCGGGAGGTCTGGGAGTAGACCCAGGTGGAGCCGACATCCTCATAGGTCGGGTTGTTGAAGTCCATGTTAGTGATGAAATAGAGGTACTTGCCCTCGCGGTCGAAGACGGGGCTGCCCGCGCTGAACATGCCGGTGGTGACGCGGGTGGTGGTGGCGGTGGCGACCTCGTAGAGGTAAAGGGAGGTGGTGGCGGCGTTCTCCTGCATCGCGAAGGTCATCCACGCGCCGTCGTGGGACCAGGAGGGCACGATGGGATTGGCCCAGGGCTCAACGGCGGCGGTGGTGGTGGCGGCGGTCTCAAGGTTGTGGAGGAACAGGTTGCCGCGGTGGTCGGTGAAGGTGAGATGCTTGGAATCGGGGGAGAAGTTGATGCCGAAGATGAAGTGGCCCGGGCCGACGTCAATCGTCTTGGTCTCGCCGCGGCCATCGGACTGGGTGATGAGAACCTGGTACTCGCCTGAGGCATCGGATGAGTAGGCGATCCAGCGTCCGTCGGGGCTCCAGGCCGGGGCGCGGTCGGCGTTTCCGACGGAGTGGGTGAGGTTGCGGGGCGAGCCTTCCTCGGCGGGCAGGGTCCAGATGTCGCCGCGGGCGGCGACCACGACCCGCTTGGCGTTGGGCGAGATCGACCAGCCCTGGAGGCGCTCGCTGGCGTCGAGGGTCACGGGGCGCAGGCGGGGCTGGGCGCCGGGGATGCTCACCTGCACGGCACGGGTCTGGCCCGTGGCCAGGTCGAGGAGCATGAGGTCGCTGCCCATCTGGAAGACGATCTCACCCGCGCCGGTGGGGCCGGGGCCGATGGAGGGGAATCGCACGTCGTAATCGGCGAAGCGTGTGACCTGGGCGCGTTGGCCGGTGGCGGGGTCGAAGCGCCAGATGTTGAGGCGGTGCTCATCGCCGGCGTCGGAGAGGTAGTAGAGGACTGTGCCATGCCACATGGGGATGGTGTCGGAGCCCTCAAAGTCTGTGGCCTGTCGTGATTGGCCGGTGGCGGGGTTGAAGAGCCACACATCGGGGGCCAGCCCGCCGCGGTAGCGTTTCCAGGTGCGGAAGTCGGTGTTGGTGTTTGTGAAGGCGAGCCATCCGTCGGCGGACATGGCGGGGTTTCCGCCGTAGGGGACGGGGAGTTTGGTGGGCATGCCGCCGGTGGGGGCGACGGTGAAGAACTCGGGGGCGCGAGCCTGGCCCGTCAGGCCGTTGGTTGAGAAGAGGAGTTTGCCATCGGGGGTCCAGTCGACGGTGGCCTCGGCGGCGGGGTGGAAGGTGACGCGGGTGGGCAGGCCGCCGTTGATGCCGATGGTGTAGATGTCGCGGCCAGCGTCATACGAGCCGAGGAACGCGATGGTCTTGCCGTCGGGGCTGAAGCGCGGGAAGGTCTCGGCCCCCGGCGGGGCGGCCAGCGGTGTCGCCTGGCCGCCGGTGCGGGGGACGGTCCAGAGGTCGTTGGCGTAGACGAACACGATCTGCGTGGCGCTCACGTCGGGGAAGCGGAGCATGCCGGCGTGTGGGCTGGCGGCCACTTGCACGCCGACTGCGGGGGTGGCTGGCTGGGCCTTGGCCGCGCTCGCCATTCCTGCCATGGCCACCAGCATTGCCGGCACGATGACACATGCCACCCGGCACGAACGTTGACTCGTAGTAGTCATCCAGATCTCCAGTGTTCTTCTCGGTTCGAGTGAGCCGACCAGCCTTCACGACACCACCACGACACCACACCACCAGCCCCGGCCCTGGCAACCGGGGCCAGGAGCGTACCACGCATCGAGCCATCGCAGGCCGCGAAAGAACTCTTCCGCACCCCTCCAATCACGTCAGTTGGGGGGCCTCGACCCTCGATTCCAGCGAATCCGGAGGGGTCTTGGGACGAGAAGCAGGGTCCGAGTGAGATCGTCAGGGAGTTTTTCAGCGGCCTGCTAGGCAGGGGCTCCGGGCCGCCATGCGAGAGAAACCGCAAGATCGGGCCTTGCGGCAACGCGTTCTTCCTGTAAACTCACTGCACGAGTCGCGGCCTCCGTCGTGCCGCGATCGGTTCGTTCGGGCTTCGTGGGGAAAATGCGAGAGTTTCACATGCTTAGCAGGTCCACCTCGGCATCCGCCGCTGCCGGTTGCCGCTCGCGCGTCGCTGTCCTTTCTGGCTTGGTGCTGGCCGCGGGCTCGGCGATTGCCCAGCCTTGCTCACCGCTCTGGCAAGGCCAGATCGGCACGCCCGCGATCACGACGGGCTACGTCGCTCCGATCTTCGCGTGGAACGACGGCAACGGTGATCGCCTGTATGTCGGCGGGTCGTTCAACTCGATCGGCGTGGGCGGCACGAACTTGCTCGGCCGTTGGAACCCGGGCACGGGCACGTGGGCGGGCGTGGGTGGCGGGCTGTCAAACGGCAACACCAACGGATTTCTGACCAGCTTCCAGCCCTATTCCGTGGGGGGCACGGAGCGTCTGGTCGTGGGCGGGTTCTATGCTGGCGCGGCTGGCGCAACCGACTCCGCGTCTCTGGCCATGTTCAACGGAACCACCTGGTCCAGCATGGGCACCGGTTGGAACGGCACGACCCGCGGTTCGGTCTGGGGGCTGGCCTCGCACAATGGGCTGCTGTATATCGGCGGCGGGCTGAACAATGCCGCGACCATCGGCGGCGTGTCGTGGGGCGGGGGCGCGACGTGGAACGGCACGACCTGGACGCCGATGGGGACCGGCGTGCAGGGGACGTTCAGCCCGTTCATTGCCGCGCTCGAGGTGTACAACGACGGCACGGGCACCAAGATCTATGCGGCTGGTCGGTTTGATAGCGCGGGCAATGCTCCGAGCACCCAGTCCATCGCTCGCTGGAACCCGAACACGCTGGCGTGGGAGTCGATCGGCAGCGGCCTGTTCTCGACCAGCGTGCTCTTTGGCATGGAGGCCTTTGCGGTCTTCAACAACGAGCTGTACGTTGGCGGGTATGCCCACTCCAACGGGACCGGGATCGCCAATGTGTTCAAGTGGAACGGGTCGACGTGGACGGCCGTCGGTCAGACCTTCACGGGGCGGGTGACCAGCCTCAAGGCCTTCGACAACGGCTCGGGAAATGCCCTGTACGTCGGCGGTACCGCGCTGAACACCATCAACTACTTCGCACGCCTTGAGGGCGGGTCGTGGGTGACGGTTGATGGCGGCGTGACCGGAAACTCTGTCACCGGCTCGTTCCCCTCGGTGTTTGGCATGGGAACCTACGGCGATTCGCTTTACGTCGGAGGGAACTTCACCGCAATCGGCACCAGCACCGCCAACGGCATCGCCCGCTACAAGGGCTGCCCGTCCTGCGAGCCCGACCTGACCACGACGGCGATCCCCGGCACGCCGGGCTATGGGGTGCCCAACGGCGTGCTGAACAACGACGACTTTTTCTATTACCTCTCGCAGTTCGCGTCGGGGAATCTGGCCGTGGCGGACCTGACGACCACGGCGATCCCGGGAACGCCCGGGTACGGCGTGCCGAACGGGATCATCAACAACGACGACTTCTTCTACTACCTGAGCGTTTTCGCGGCGGGTTGCTGACGCGGGGGAGGGAGCTCGCCGGTTTGTGTTTGAACAAAGGGTTGCGTCCCAGGGCAGAACCCGCCATACTCTGTCCATCGGAGACCGTTCACCAGGGAGACAGAGATGACGATGATCATTCGTTCTGGCGTTCTTGCCACCGCCGCCGTGGCCTGCGTTCAGGGGGCTTCGGCCGTCGAGTTGTGGCGTCAGAGTCCGAAAGATGGGTGCGGGTTTGCGTCGTCGCAGGACGCGCGCAACCCGGGCGGTCTGGGCTGGTTTAGCGAGGTGGCCGACAACTTCGCTGGGGGGAGCAGCTGGTCCGTGAATCATGTGGAGTTCTGGGGTGGATACTGCACGCTCGTCCCCGGCAACACGCACGGGTTCACGGTGCGGTTCTACACGGACAGCGGCGGGACGGTCGGTTCGCTCCTGTTCGAGCAGGACGTGTTCACGTTCAGCGAGACGCAGTACACCACGTTCGTGGGTTTCCCCGGGTACGGGTACGAGGTTGACCTGGCCCCGGCGTTCGCGGTGCCGTCGAACGCGGACTTCTGGGTGAGCATCGTGGGGATTCTTGATCGCGGCGGCACGTCGGTTGAGCCGCAGTGGTTCATCATGGACTCGGTGGATCCCAACCAAGTAATCGCCCCGAACGCGATGCAGTGGTTCTTCTCGCCGGGCAACTTCGAGCCACTGGGCGAGGGCATGGGATTCGTTCTGAATGGATCGATCGGCACGACGTGCGTTCCCGACCTGACGGCGACGGCGATCCCCGGCACGCCGGGCTATGGGGTGCCCAACGGCGTGCTGAACAACGACGACTTTTTCTATTACCTCTCGCAGTTCGCGTCGGGGAATCTGGCCGTGGCGGACCTGACGACCACGGCGATCCCGGGAACGCCCGGTTACGGCGTGCCGAACGGGATCATCAACAACGACGACTTCTTCTACTACCTGAGCGTTTTCGCGGCGGGTTGCTGAGCAAGCCCTGAGCGGGTGCTCAGGAAGCAAGCGGCCCGAGCGAGCAACCCGCTCGCGATTCGGGAGCGACGACGGGCGGCATCAAAGCAGCGAGGCAGGGGGCGGGCCGACCGCCCCCGCCCCGGTTCATTTCGGGACCGCGAGTCCCGCGAGGCGCGGATGGTTGGGGCTCTGGATGCCGGTCGGACCGCTGATTGGGCGGGCTGCCGCTCCAGCGGTCGCCGCCCCCGGTGCGGGGGGTTGGTTGGTATCATGGGGCGAGCCGGGAGGGCGTCGCCTTGGCCGAGCCGCGGAATCCTGAGGATTTGCTCGCCGCCGCCCGCCAGGGCGACCGGGAGTCGCTCATCCGCGTGCTCGAGCAGGTGGGGCCGACGGTTCGCTCGCGGATCGAGCCCAAGATCAGCCGGTCGCTGCGTTCATCGATTGATGCAGATGATGTGATGCAGGTGACGTATCTGGAGGCCGTGCTTCGTCTGTCGACGTTCACGGCCGGTGGCGTGCAGGGCTTCGTGGCGTGGCTGACGCGCTTGGCCGAGAACAACCTGGTCGATGCGGTGCGTGCGATGGAGGCGGCCAAACGGCCGGACCCCCGCAAGCAGATCAAGCCCGGGCCGGGGCAGGATTCGAGCGCGTTTCTGGTTGAGGCGCTGGGCATGACCTACACGACGCCAAGCGTGGTGGCCAAGCGGCACGAGGCGAACAAGTACCTGGAGGAGGCGCTGGGGCGGCTGCCGCCGGCGTATGCGAGGGTCATCCGGCTGTATGATCTGGAGGGCAAGTCGCCCACCGAGGTTGCGGCGGACTTGGGCAAGTCGCAGGGGGCGGTGTTCATGCTGCGGGCCCGGGCGCACGCGCGTCTGAGAGAGGTTCTGGGGCCGGAGTCGAGGTTCTTCTCGAAGGTGGACTAAGGCGAACGCGACGCGCGAGCGAGCGACTGGACGTCCTGGGCCTGCGTTGAGAACTTCGCGTGCTTGCCATTGCTCGGCGTTCCCGGCCTCCAGTTCGGATTCGCGTGAGTGAGCGGCCCGTCGTGCGTTCGATCAGTGGCGGCGGGTGCGCGCCGCGCAGAGACTCCGATGCCTGAGGAATCCTTCAAACAGCCCGCGAGCGAACGCGACCTGATCGAGGGCGCGCTGCTGGAAGCCGAGCGGGCCGGGCGCGGGGCGGACATGCCGCCGGTGGACTCGTTCAAGGGTTACGAGATCCTGGGAGAGATTCATCGCGGCGGGCAGGGCGTGGTGTACCAGGCCTTGCAGATCGCCACCAAGCGCCGCGTCGCGCTCAAGGTGCTGCACACCGGGCCTTCCACAGGCTCGGCCGGGCGGACGCGATTCGAGCGCGAGGTCCAGGTTCTGGGCCAGTTGTCGCACCCGCACATCGTCAAGATCCACGACTCGGGCATCACCGAGAGCGGGTCTTGCTTTTACGTCATGGACTACATCTCGGGCTCGACCCTGGATGAGTTCATCGGGCGCACCCCCAAGCCCGACATCCGGACGACGCTCGGACTCTTCGGCAAGATCTGCGACGCGATCGGTTACGCGCACCTGCGCGGGATCATCCACCGCGACCTCAAGCCCTCGAACATCCGGGTTGATCGCTCGGGCGAGCCGATCGTGGTGGATTTCGGCCTGGCCAAGGTCGCGCTGGGCGACGTGGGGTCGGGGGTCGATGAGCCACGGATGATGACGATGACCGGCGAGTTCATCGGGAGCCTGCCTTGGGCGAGCCCGGAGCAGGCCGAGGGCTCGGCGGCGGCGATCGACGTGCGGACGGACGTGTACTCGCTGGGGGTGATCCTCTATCAGTTGCTCACGGGGCGGTTCCCGTACACGGTGATCGGGAACATGCGGGACGTGCTGGAGAACATCCTGCGGACGGAGCCGGCCAGGCCCAGCACGGTGCGGCGCCAGGTGAACGACGAGGTCGAGACGATCGTGATGAAGTGCCTGGCCAAGGACCGCGACCGGCGGTACCAGTCGGGCGCGGAACTCGGGCGGGACGTCAAGCGGTATCTGGCGGGCGAGCCGATCGAGGCCAAGCGCGACAGCGTGAGTTACATGCTGCGCAAGGCGGTGCGGAAGCACAAGGCCGCGGCGTCGGTGATCGCGGTGGGGCTGTTGGCGACCGTCGCGTTCGGCGTGTCGATGTGGCTGGCCTGGCGCGAGGCGAGCGTGCAGCGGGCGCGGGCCGAGGCGAACCTTTCCGAGGTCCGCTCGATTGCGCGGACGATGATCGTGGACATCAACGACCAGATCACCGACCTGCGCGGGGCGACGCCGGCGCGGGAGGCGCTGCTGACCAAGGCCCAGGAACTGCTCACGAAGATGCGGGCCCAGTCGTCGTCGGACCCGGCTTTCCAGCGGGAACTGGCCGACGTACACATCCGGGTCGCGGAGATCCACGCGGGGCTGTACGAGCCGCGCGTGGGCGGGATAGATGAGGCCGATGGGCATCTGGCCAGCGCGCGGACGATCGTGCGGTCGCTCATCTCGCGGGATGCGACGCACCCGGTGACGATCGAGCTGGAGGCGCGCCTGCACGTCGCGGTGGCGGGGATGCACCAGCAGCGGCGCGAGTTCGTGGAGGCAGCCGATTCCTTCAACCTCGGGGTGCAGACCTACGACCGCGGGCTGGGGACCGGCGTAGTGACCGACCAGGTGATGCTGGCCCGCCTGCGCGACCTGCGGATGACCGCGCTGACCCGCCGTGCCGACCTGCTGGCGCGGGTTCCGGTGGCGACCGATGAGGAGGCCGCGGCCCTGGACCAGGAGGCTGCCGCGCTGTACGACCGGGCGGAGCGGTACTGGCAGCAGCGAGCCGACGCGGCCCCGACCGACCTGGAGGCCTCGCAGCAGTTGTACATCCTGCTCGACAAGCGGGCGCGTTCCCGCGTGGATGCCGCGATGCAGTTGGCGCGGGGCGAGCCCGCGCCCGGCGAGTTGGCGCGTGCGTGTGACCTGCTGGCCGGCGCGCGTCCGCTGGCCGAGCGTGCCCGCGAGGGATTCGAGCGTCTTCTGGTGCTTCGTCCGCAGTCGGCGGACTTCCAGCGGGACCTGTCTCTGGCGCACTACTTCATCGGGCGGACGATGCTCGATGAGGCGCGCCTGCGGGCCAAGATTCCCGAGGGGCAGGCCGGTCGGTTCGATCAGTCCGGGCTCGATGGGTTGCTGGCGGGCGCGCTCGAGCACGCCCAGGCCGGGCTGCACATGACCGAGCGGATCTTCGCGGCCGACGAGTCGAACCTGCTGGCCCAGCGCGACGTGGCCCTGTCACTGAATCAGGTCGGCAACGCCTTCCGTGAGATGGGGCGGCACGAGGAGGCGGTCATCGCGTTCGAGCAGGGGCTGGCGGTCCGGCGTGACATCGCGCGGGCCGACCCCTCGCAACGCCACCGCAACGACCTGGGCGTGGGGCTGTTCAAGCGTGCCGAGGCCGAGGAACTGGCGGCCCGGGCGGCCGCCCCCGCCGCTCGCCGGCTCCGCCTCCAGCAGGCCGAGCGGCTGGCGGTGGAGTGCTTGGGCGTGTTCCAGGGTTTGGTGCAGGAGGGTCGCCTGACGCCGGACTCGCCGGAGATATCGGACTCAAACCGAGTTTTGGAGTTGATCCGGGCGGGTTTGGCGCAGGGGCGAGGGGCGCGGTGATGTCGCCGGGGTTGGATACTGCCCGGCCTGACTTGCCAATCCCCTTCCCGGAACGCTCGGGATCGGGTAGGCTGACTCGGGCTTTCGGTGTGGAATGCTCCGCGGCGCGGGGAGCCAGCCCGGAGCCACGGGGAGAGAGAGGGACGCAGTGCGCAGTCATGTTCGACGCCTCTGGGTTGCGGCCGCGCCGGTGGCGTTGTCGCTGGTCGCCGGGACGTGCCAGGCCCAGATTGACGCGTTCTGGGTGGACTCGACCCTGGGCAACGGCCTGTGGACCGATGCGCCGCGGTGGAGCACCGATCCCGATTTCCCCAACAACGGGGCCTTCCTCTATACCGCGCACATCGGCCCGACCATCATCGGCACCGACCCGTTCTCCGTCTCGCTGGATCAGGCGATCACCATCGAGTCGCTGTTCCTGACCCAGGTCTTCACGACGCTGGACCTCACGACCAACACGCTCACGCTGAATCAGAATCTGACGATCAACCAGGCGACGCTCCGCGCCACGCCGGCGTTCGGCGGCGGCACGCTCGACCTGGCCGGCGACGCCTTCCTCACCGAGTCGTGGATGATCGGGATCCGCTTCAACACCAGCCCCACCAGCCAGATCATCTACAACACCGGCTCGGGCCTGCTCGACTACATCTGCGATGCCGACGTGGACCACCGCGGGCGGCTGCGCTACACGGGCCAGGGCGGGATCATGATGGACGGCGGCTCCACCATCACCAACAACGTCGGGGCCACCATCGAGTTCGAGTCCGACTCGGGAAACATCTTCGCGGGCGCCGGAACGCCCAGTATCATCAACGACGGCGAGATCCTGCAGGCGGTGGCCGGGGCCAGCACGTCCATCACCGGCATCTCGCTGGTCAACAACGGCACGCTGGGCGTCTTGGAGGGCACGCTGTCGACCGATGGCGTCTCGCTCGTGGGGGGGCTGCTCGACATCGGCACCTGGCGGGTGTCGAACGGCGCGAGCCTTGATCTCCAGGGCACCGCGATCACCACCAACGCCGCCACGGTCGAGCTGGATGGAGCGGGCACGACGTTCGCCGCCTTGGCTGGCCTCTCGACCAACGACGCCGCGGGCACGCTGCGGTTCACGGGCGGTTCCGACTTCACGACCACCGCCGGCTTCACCAACGACGGCGTGCTTCAGGTCGGCTCCGCCACCGAGTTCACGGTCAATCCCGGCTCCACGCTCACCAACTTCACCGCGGGCACGCTGGCGGGGGGGACGTACGAGATCGCCGGCATCCTCCGGTTCGACGACGCCACCATCACCACGCTCGACGCTGGCGTCTCCCTGGACGGGCCTGGCGCTCAGATTCTCGATCAGGGCGGCGTCAACGCCCTGCTCACGCTCGACACCATCGGCAGCAACGGCGATCTGGCCGTCACCAACGGCTCCAACCTGTTCATCAACAGCGACCTCACCGTTGCCACCACCGGCCGCCTCACCGTGGGCCCGTCCTCGACCGTTGAGATCGACGACAACTTCTCGATCACCAACTTTAGCGGGGGCACGTTCAGCGGCGGCGTCTTCGATGTCATCGGGACGCTGATCTTCAACGCCCAGGTCGAGACCCTCGACGGCGAGTTCACGCTCGACGGACCAACCTCCACCCTCATCCGCCCGGCTTCCGTCGGTGGCGGCGACGTCTTCGCCCCCCTCAACCTCATCGACACCAACGGGGCGCTCACGCTCCGCAACGGGCGCCCGCTCACGGTGACCGGCCCGCTCACCGTCAACGGGCGCCTCACCATCGAGAGTGGCCCGCCCGACGCGCCCAGCGTGCTCACCGCCCCCGGCGATGTCTTCCAGACCGGCGGGATCACCGACCTGGCCGACGGGGGCATCGTCCGCGTCGCCTTCACTGGGCCTGGGGCGTACCGCCTCTCCGCCGGCGTTCTGCGCGGCGGAGGCAGGATCGAGGGCGACCTCATCCAGACCGGCGGCACCATCGAGCCGGGAAGTTCCGCGGGCACCATCAACTTTGACGGCGACTGGACGCTCACCGGCGCGTCCCCGATCGTCTCCATCGAACTCGGCGGCACCGGCCTGGGCATGGCCGACCTGATTGCCGTCACCGGCGACCTCACCTTCGGCAACCTCTCACAGCAGTTCGCGGGTCTGCTGGCGGTCTCCCTGATCGACGGCTACATGCCGTCGTTCGCGGGCGATTCGTTCGAGATCATCACCAGCGACCACCGACTGGGTCAGTTCCTGCAGTTGCAAGGCCCCACGGGCGTGTTGCAGACAGAGGTCTTCTACACCCCGACTTCGGTGTGGGTCACGGTGCGGTCGGTGCCGACGCCCGGCGGGTTGGGGGTGCTGGGGGTTGGGGTGCTGGCGATGGGGCGGCGCCGGCGCTAGACAAGCGCCGAGTCGCGTGGGCGTTCATGCGAGATCGTCGGGCGTGCCATCAAGCGTGGCTCCGCACGCCTGGTCCGGCTTCTTCAGTTGTGGCGGATCGCACCCGCCGCTTCCAGCCGCGGCTGGTCGGACGAGGCGATTCCCGCTATGCCCGCGCCACGGCCAGGTACACGAACCACTCGACGATCAGGACGATCCCGGCCGCGAGCACGAACCAGAACCACAGTTCGCGAGGTCTTGGAGCCCCAGTCGTCCCGCTCACGGCCTCTCCGGCGATCGACACCCGATCCGACGCGCCCAGGCGTGATTCGAACTCGTCGCCCAGGTTCACCGCGATGAGGGTGCCCTCCGCCACGCCCTCGGCCCGGAGCGTGTAGACGCCGGCCCGCTCCAGGATGATCGACCCTGCCCCGCTGGCCGCCGACCGTCCCGACTCGTCATACGCCGTGATCGTCGCGCCCGTCGGCGGGGTTGCTCGAGCGCTTGCCGCGCCGCCTCCAGTTGCGTCCGCGCGGAGCGCGTCGGGCGCGATCGCCTCTCCGGCGCGGGATGACAGGCCGCGCCCGGGGTCGCCGCCATACACCAGGTGCTCGACGGAGGACGCGATGAACACCGGGAACCCGACAAGCACGGGCCAGTTGGAGTCGTGGAGTGCGAACGCCACCACGGCCCGCGGGAAACCGTCGGCGCGGGACTCGACGACCAGCGGGCCATCCCGCCCCGACGCCAGAACGCGCACGCCGGCTCGCTCGCTCGCGCGCTCGAGTCGCAGCGGCGCGGACACGAACAGGGCGTCCAGCGTCACGCCGCTGAGCGCGGGGTGGGTGCGATCCCACTGGGCGGCCCCGGTCGATCGGGTCGGGGTCTCGCGGTCTCCCGCAGCGGCATCGGCGTGCGGCTCCGCGATGTCCAGCCCCGGGACCGGCATTCCCGCGCCGATCGAGAGCGTGGGCTTGCTCGGCGCGCGGTCCGGGCGCACGCGATCGAACACGATCAGGTCGCCCTCCGCCGCCAGCTCCGCGCCCAGAGGCCCGAGGAACATCGCTTCGTCGATCACGCGCACCTGGGCGTTGCCCAGTTCCTCCAGCACGTTCTGAAGGAAGAAGTCCGGCTCCGCCGGCGCCACCAGCAGGATGGAGGCCCGCTTGACGCCCGGCAGCACCACGGCCCCCTGATTGTCGCTCACGAGTGTGTCGGCCCGGTCGATCCCGGCCCGCAGCACGCCGCCCTCGACGTGCAGGAACTCGAGGGCGACGGATTGCTCGCCCGGCTCGATCACTTCCGCTCGGCTCGCGGCGGGCACCACGATCGCGCGTCTGGCGAGTTCCCGCCCGTCGATCGTGAGCACCAGGGTGGCGGGGGTCGGTTGACTGCGCATCGAGATCAGCCGCGCGAACACCCGCACCCGCGACGGCTCTTCGGCGTCACGCCGCGCCGCCAGCGCGACGACCGCCACGTTGTCGCGGAACCCCGCGCCGTCTGTCTGTCCCAAGCCGCCGCCGCTCTCGCCGGTGGCAAGGCCCGAGCCGCCGAGGCCTGCGCCGCCCTCCGCGCTTCCAAAGTCTCCCCCGCGGACGACCGGCCGGAACTCCAGCTGCGCGCCGGCCAGATTCCGCGTCACACCTTCGGCGAACGCGCCATCGCTCAGCAGCACCACCCGGGTCCCGCTGGCCGTGGCCCCCTCCGCGGCCTCGCTGGCGATGAGGGCCGAGACCAGAGCCATGGCCGCGTCAAGATCGCCCGACTCATCGGTCGGCTCGATTCCGCGGACCGCCTCGGCGAGCACGCCGCGATCGCTGGTCATGCCCGTCGCGCCGCTGGCCCGCGACGCGAAGGGGATCACCATCGCCTCGGCTCCGCCCAGCCCGCCGACGCCCGCGATGATGTCCAGCGCCCGGGCCTTGGCGGCCTCCAGCCTGGTCTGTCCACCCGCGGCGTCGCGGGCCGACATCGACGCCGAGCGATCGATCAGCAGATAGAGCCTGTCCGACGACCCGCCCACGGCGTCGATGGCGGGGCGACCAAGCGCCAGCGCCAGCAGCGCCACCGCCAGGGCCTGCAGCAGCAGCGTCCACGCCGGTTTCACCATCCGCAACGGGACGTTCGCCTCCAGATCGCGCGGCGGATCGCCCCAGAACATGATGCTGCTCACCCGAACCGGTCGCCGGCGCAGTCGCAGCATGTACAGCACCAGCAGCAGCGAGCCGCCGATGGCCCCGGCCACGATCGCCGTGATGGGCGCCAGCAGCGTCACGACGGCGCATCCGCGGGCGTGCGGGGGCTCGTCGTGTGGGGGGTGATGGTTGCGGTCGGGCGCGTCGGGCGGGCTCCGCGATACCCGGTCGCCACGATGTAGATCTCCCGCGAGATGTCGCGGCTGGCCTTGGGCTTGAACCCCCGGGCCGACTCGAACAGCCCCTCGGTGTCCTTCAGCAGCGCGGGATACGTCCCGCCCTCAAAGACCTTCATCGCCAGCCCACCGCCCCGCCGCAGCAGTGGGGGGAGTATCTCCAGGACGCGACGGCACAGGCGGACCGAGCGATGGTGGTCGGTGTCGCCCGCGCCGGTCGTGTCGGGGGCCATGTCGGAAAGCACCGCGTCGAACAGGCCGCCAGCCATGTCGAGCAGCGTCTGCGGAGCGATTTCGTAGGCGTCGGCCACGATCGCTCGGACGTTGGGCCCGATCCGGTCGCGGATCTCCTTCAGGTCGATGCCGACGATGATGCCCGAGGGTCCGGCGATCTCGGAGGCGATCTGGAGCCACGCGCCGGGGGCGCAGCCCAGGTCGAGAATGCGCCCGCCCCGGGGGATCAGGCGATTCCGCTGGGCGATCTCCTGGAGTTTGTACGCCGAGCGCGCGAGGTAGCCCTCGTCCTTGGCCTTCTTGAAGAACTGGTCATGCAGCACGCGCCGGGCCATCGTGCGCGATGGTACGCGGGGGTATGGCGATACAGGACGCGGAGGAGGCCTGAGACGGCTCTGCGACATAGGCCCGCGTGCGAGGGCACTGCGAAGTGTGCTCGCAAGCGCCGGGTCATTGCCCCGTCACGCCTTGACCGGAGCACACGCAGGTTGTTCGCCGGGACAATCGAACGCATCCGGGCCGGAGAGGCGTGCGACGATATCCCTCGCCACCCGTCGCCGCACCTGCACCAGTTCCGCCGCGATCGACACCGCGATCTCCTCCACGCTCACGCCGCCGATGTCCAGCCCCACGGGCGCCCGCACGCCCGCCAGCGCATGGCGAGGAACCCCCATCGCCTCCAGATCATCGAAGATCAGTTTCACCTTCCGCCGGCTGCCGATCATGCCCACATACGCCGCCCCGCGCCCGACGACCGCCCGCAGCGCCTGCTCATCATGTCGGTGCCCGCGCGTCACGATCAGGCAGTACGTCCCGGCGTCCACCGGCGCCGCCGCCAGCCGGTCGGCGATCTCACCCACAACGGCGCTCGCGTCCGCCGCGAGCGCCTGGGCCATCAGGTCGCCCCGGTCATCGAACACATGCACCTCGAACTCGAGCGTCAGCGCCAGGCGCGCCACCGCCTGCCCCACATGCCCGGCCCCGGCAATGTACAGCCGCTCACGCGGCGGAATGCGAAGGCGGTACACCGACGGCTCCGCTTTGGGATATCCAATCTCAGACCTGTGATCGCCACGCCTGCCGCCAGCCCCGCCATCTCGCTGGTCCGCGCCTTGCGATTCCGTCCGTTCGTCAACCGCGAGCTCCAACCCCGTCTCCACACGCCGACCCACATCCTCGATCACCCGCTCCAGCGCGGCCACCGTCGGCGGCGGGGCGACCACGACCTCCAGAGTCCCCCCGCAGATCAGCCCATCGTCCCATCCATAGTCATGGTTCAACTTGAACCGCAGAGCCCCCGACGCCCCGCGCGAAAGCATCGTGAACGCCTCACGCCGCACCTCCGCCTCGACGCACCCGCCCCCGATCGTCCCGAACGACATGGCCGCGTCGTCCACCAGCATCAGTGCCCCGGCCTCCTGGGGCGTCGACCCCCGCGAGCCCACCACCAGGCACAGCACGCACCGCCTGCCCTCGCGCTGGATCGCGACGGCACGCCGGAGCAGGTTGACGAGAGGTTCGTTCATGGGGGAAGCGACGAAGCGACGGAATGACGGAATGACGGGGTGATGGGGTGACGGGGTGACGGAGCGGGCCGACGACCTTCCAGCCCGCCTGGCCGCGCCGCCAAATCGCGGACCAGACGTGCCGTTGTCGCCTCGTCCTCCTGAGTCTACCGCCGTCGCCAACCCAACGAACCTCGCTTCGCCAGCGTCCAACCACCTGGAATAAACATCGCAAGCCAATCGCTCGCCAGACACGATGCGTTGCCTCGAAACCTTTCCCCGGCGACGGGTTGCCCGACAGCCCCGCCTCGCACTCCCCTGCCTTCCGCCCAATCCTGTGCAACCCGATGCCTCCCACACCCCGAAACCGCCGCCCGCCCATCCCGGTACGACATTTGTAGTCCCCGGGTCCGGTATCATTTCCCCAGCACCCCGGCCGACGCCGGGACGGATCACACGGGCCGGCGCCGCCGACCCCCACGCCCCCAGGAGCCACCCATGAAGATCAAGTCCCTGCTCGCCCTCGCCTTGGCCGCTGGCTTGGCGGCCCCGGCCCTCGCGGGCGACCCCGATGCCATCCTCGCCGCTGAGAACCTCGAGTTCGAGGCTCCCAAGCTGGTCGTCGGCGACCCCGCCCCCAGCCTCTCCATCACCAACTGGGTCAAGGGCGAGGAGATCTCCTCATTCCAGATCGGGCACACCTACGTGGTCGAGTTCTGGGCCACCTGGTGCGGCCCGTGCATCCGTGGCATGCCCCACCTCACCGAACTCCAGTCCGAGCATGAGGGCGACGTGACGGTCATCGGCGTCAACATCTGGGAGCGCGACGCGGGCGCGACCCGGATCGGTCGCGTGACGGAGTGGGTCGAGGCCCGCGAGGACATGGGCTATACCGTCGCCATCGACGGCAACAAGAAGATGGAAGAGGACTGGATGGCCCCCGCCGGCCAGAACGGAATCCCCGCCGCGTTCATCGTCGATGGCGAGGGCACCATCGCCTGGATCGGCCACCCCGGCCAGATGGACGAGCCGCTCGCGGAGATCGCCTCGGGCGAGTGGGATCTGGACAGCGCCGCCGCGGGCTATGTGGGCGAGATGAAGTCCAAGGCGTGGTTGAACCACCTGTACGGCCTGTTCCAGGCCAAGGAGTGGGCCCACGCCTACGAGGTCGCGGGCGCCCTGCTCGAGCGCGACTGGTCCGAGGACTCCACGACCCTCAACCAGATCTCCTGGCAAGTGCTGACCTACGAGGCGATCGAGGAGCGCGACATCGCGTTCGCCACGAGGGCCGCCGAGCGGGCTTGCGAACTGACCGACTACGAGAACGGCGACATCCTCGACACCCTGGCCAAGGCCTACTACATGGACGGCAAGGTCGCGCAGGCCCTCGAGGTGATGGACAAGGCCATCGAGCACGCCCAGACGCCCGAGCAGAAGGAAGCCTATGAGGCGACCCGCGCCGAGTACGCCGCGGGCGAAGACGCGCGGTGAGAGTTGGTCCCTCGATCTCAACCCTCAGATCTGAACTTTGAGATTTGAAATTTGAGATCTGCGATCTGGGTTCTGGCATCTGAATCCTCAGTCCCCTCACGGCCCCGGTCCCCCGACCGGGGCCGTTTCATTTTCCGCGCCCTCCCGAACTTCTCGACCCCCGCTGTCTGGCTCTCTTGCTCTCGACCTTGCCTCACATCCCGACGACCTTGATCACCACCAGCGTCACATCATCCTCCTGCGGCCTGCTCCCGCGGAACTTTTCCAGCGTCCCGGTGATGATGCCCGCGATCGTCTCGGCCGGCTTGCCCGCGTGCTCGCGAAGGATGTCGCGCAGCACCTTCTTGCCGAACCACTTGCCCGCCGGATCACGCGCCTCCCAGATGCCGTCGGTCCCCATCAGCAGCACCTGGCCCTCGCGCAGGCCGGCGAACCGCAGCTCCTCGAAGCGGTAGGACGGCTCGATGCCAAGCGGAATGTCGCCGCCGCCGAGTTCCTTGAAATCGCCGTCCCGGGCGTCGAACAGCATGGCCGGCTCGTGGCCCGCGTTGACCCAACGAAGCGTGCCGCCCTCGCGGTCGATGATCGTGAACAAGAGGGTCATGAATCGCCCGCCCGCCTCCGTGTCGGTGGACAGCAGGCGGTTCATCTGGGTCATCAATGTGCCCAGTTCGCCGGGCTTGGCCGCGTGCGAGCGCAGGATGGCCCGGGCCGTGGTCATCAGCAGCGCGGCCGCCACGCCATGCCCCACCACGTCGCCCACCGCCACGCCCACCGAGCCCGGCCCGACCTCCGACAGGTCAAGGTAGTCGTAGTAATCCCCACCCGTCTGGTCGCAGTAGATCGACCGCCCGGCGATCTCCAAGCCCGGCACCTTGGGCGCCTCGCTGGGCAGCAGGCCCTGCTGCACCTCCATCGCCAGGGCCAGCGACTCGCGCAGTTTCAGGCGATCGCGGAGCTGCTGGGTCATGCTGTTGAGAGCCTCGGACAGGGCCGTGAACTCCTTGCTCCCCGTGCTGTGGAACCGGGCCGAGAGGTCGCCGGTGCCGATGCGGCGTGCCACGTCGCACGACTGCTCGATGGGCCTGGTCACACGGCGGGCCAGCGCGATCGAGAGCAGCGTGACGGGCCCGACCGCGACCACCAACGCCGCGATGCCATACACCAGCATCGCGTTGGTCTGCGTCAACACATCGCTCACCGCCATGTCGACGCCCACGAACGCCACTGCCCGTCCCTCGCCGTCCCGGATCGGGGCGGTCCCCGAGAGGAACGTGCCGAACTCATCGGTCACGAACTCGGTGAAGCGCGAGTCGACGCGGAACGGCACGGAGTTCGAGCCCATGGCCCCGACCGGCGACTTATCGCCCGATTCGGCCTCCTCGGCGTCCACCACGAACGACCATCGCGAGGGGTCTTCGGGCGTCGGCCTGCCGATGTACACGTACCGCAGGTACACGTCATCCCGGCGATTCGCGTCGCGGAAACGCCGCAACTGCGCCTCCAGGGCCGCGTAGTCCGCCGTTCCCTGATCGCTGGGCGACTGGATGCGTGCCAGCGCGTTGGCGTCGATCTGCTCCGCGGCGGTGGCCGCGATGGAGAGCACCTGGCTGCGGATCGCATCCACCAGCAGGCCGCGCGTCAGCCAGTAACTGATCGCGACGACCAAGACGCCCGTCAGGAGCACGACGCCGCCCATCATCAGGATCAGGCGGTCGCGATAGCGCATCGGGCACTCCAAGAGTCGGGTCCGAGCCCCGGGCGGTAGCCCGGGGTCATCGGCCAAGAGCGTAGCGTGTGCCCCGAGAACCTGAGGCAAGGGGTGTCGGGCTTCTGGCCCGACACCGTTGCATCCAACCGCGATGCACCCGGGCAACCCAGGGCCGCGGGCCAGAGGCCCGCTACCCCTGCGGGGCCGAGTCTTACGCCTCGCGCAGCACCCGCCCCGGCAGCATCGCCCCGAAGCCCGCGCACACCGTCAGCAACGCCGCGGTCACGAAGAACGCCGTGTCCAGGCTCGCCCGTCGCTCGATCTGCTCCGCGATCGGTGGGCCCACAAACGCCAGGCCCCACGCCCCGCCCATCATCATCCCCGACGCCAGCGTCGTGCGGTGCGGGAGCAGCCGCTGGGCCAGCGCGATCACGGTCGGCACCGTCCCGCCGAAGCCAACTCCCGTCAGCACGGCCAGCGCCAGACCCAGAGCGATCACCCCCCCGTGGTTCAGGCCCAGGTCGTCCACGAACGGAATCGCCGCGATCGTCAGCGCGCCCGCCAGCGGGACGACCACCAGCGACGCCTTCTCGTGCCGCTTGGCCAGCAACCACCCGGCGGTCAGCCCCGCTCCGCCCATGCCCAGCTGCATCGCCGCCTGGAACTTGCCGTTGAGCACCGAGGCGGCGATCCCCACGTCGGCGCCCACCTGCGTCGCGCCCGCCCGCTCCATCGCCAGCGTCTCGATCCAGCGCACGAACAGGTAGACGAGCGCGGCATTGACCGTGAACCGCGTCACGCTGGCCGCATACAGGATCCAGACCGCACGCCAACGCAGCCGACGTACATCCTCGGGCAGCGCGGCGTGCTCCCGGTCCGCCCCCGCGGTCCGGTGCGGCGCATCGTGGATTGCACGCGCCAGCACCACCGCCACCAGCACCCCCGGGACGATCAACGCCGACTGCCACTGCAACCCGAGCGTCAATCCCGCCTCGCCCTGCCCGCCCGCCAGGCCGCCCATCCAGCGCACCAGGTATGGCGTCACGACATTGCCCGCCATGCCGCCCAGCATCCCCGCGACGAAGAACAGTGACACGCCCAGGGCGCGCCGTGCCCCGGCCATCTGCCCGATCACCGCCGCCGCCGGCGGGTGGAACGCGTTGACCCCGGCCGAGCCGATCACGCTGAGCACCAGCAACTGCCAGAAGTTCTGGGCCAGCCCCAGCGTGCTGCAGGCCGCCACGCCCACGACAAACCCGATGGTCGCGATGATCCGCGTGTTGTGGCGATCCCCGATCCACGCCACCAGCGGCTGGATCAGCCCCATGATCGACCCCGATCCGAGCAGCATGGCCTTCTGAAAGTTGGTCAGTTCGAGCCGCGCCGCGAGCAGCGGCAGCAGCGCGACAACGATGAACGAGAAGTAGTCGATGACGCTGTGCGCGCCGACGATCCCGCCGATCACCCGCGCACGTCGGCCACTCATGTCGTTGCCAACCGATCCGGGGGCCGGAACCGGACCACAGGCGGGCACGGCCACTTGGGCTGGCGCGGCCTGAACCCCCCCGGAATCGGGGGTCGCTCGGGACGGCAGCGAGGTCGGGCTCATAACGTGTGGCGGTCCGGAAAGTGGGGGAGCCCATTGTTGTAGCCCCCGCAAACCCCGAAATCGACGCAACCCGGCGCAAACGCGCGCAAGACTGGCCGATTCGCACAGTCCTCACACATAGCCCACCAACGATTTCCATCGACTCCCGCCGGATCCGGCCGTAGAATGTCGAGCTGGAGGAGTTGCGGCACTGGCCGCAGGTCCAATCCGCCGATCGACCCTTTGCGTAAGGCAGGGTGTAAGTCGTTGGGCCGGGCTAAAGATCCTCTGCGGAATCCGATGGGTACTGCATTCGGATGCCCCAAACGCGACATGATGCGCTACCGTCCTCCGGTCTCACCACACGCCATCCACAGGAGCCACGAGAGATGAAGAACAAGATCGCGATGATTGCCCTGGTTGCCGGCTCACTTGGCGGAATCGCCTCGGCCCAGACCAATGGCAGCTACGTCTTCACGGGCAACGAGAACTTCGTCTACCACCTGCCCACGGGGGCCGCCAGCGCCACCCAGGTCGCCAACCTTGGCCCCGCCACCCGCCTGCTGGGCATCGCGGTTGGCCCCAACAACCGGCTCTTCGTGGGCAACGGACCGTTCCCCGTCCAGCAGCCGGTGAACACCGCTGCGATGATGTACACGGTGGACAACTGGTTCGCCGGCCCCGCCGTCACCAATGTGCTCAAGAGCGGCGACCCGATCCAGAATCCCAATCATCACATCTACCACGCGCCGTACAACGGCCTGGTCACCATCAACAACCCGGGCGTTCAGGAGCCCCTGCCCAACCGCTCCGAGGGCATCTACAACATCAACGCCAGCACCGGCGCCACGACCCTGATGCACGCCGAGGCTCCCGGCACCAACTTCCCGTTTTACAACGCCGGCGGCGCGATCGCGCACTGGAGCGGGCACGCCAACCAGTTCTTCATGACCGCCGTCGAGGGCTCGCCCACGATCGCCCCCGGGTTCACGCAGCGAGCCAGCACGCTGCACCGCCTGGACGTCAACCCCGGCACGTTGGCCGGCACCGAGACCCTGCTGCTCGACATGGGCAACACGGCCCAGACCGGGTTCAGCAAGCCCATCGGGCGCGCCAACGGCATCGCCAACGTCGGCGACTCGCTGTTCATCGCGACCTTTGACTTCGAGGACAACGTCAGCCGCGTCTTCCGGGCCGACCTGACCCCCGGCGGCACCGTTGGCTCCTTCACGCTGCTGCTGAACAACCTGCCCTTCATCAACGACATCGTGTACAACCCGTTCAGCAACAAGCTCGCCCTGGGCGACCGCTCCGCGACTCCCGGCATCTGGGAGGTCGATGTGAACGGCGCGAACCTGACCAAGATCCTCAACGACGGCACGCTCCCGCAGCGGCTGGCCGTCGTCCCTGCCCCGGGCGCGCTCATGCTGCTGGGCCTGGGCACGCTGGTGGCGGCGCGTCGCAAGCGGTAACGCTCACCCGTCTCGACCGATTGACATGCCGACGAAAAGCCCCCGGCCATCGCCGGGGGCTTTTTTCGTTGCTCGCTCCGCGGCATACCGACGCGGGAAACACAATGACCCCGACGGGATTCGAACCCGTGTGTCCACCGTGAAAGGGTGGTGTCCTGGACCAGGCTAGACGACGGGGCCTTACGCGGGGATTCTAGACCCACGCACCCCGAAAGGCGGGCGGGCGTCCGAGAAGTGCGTGCGGTTCTCACCACCAGCGGCTGCTTTCGGCACATGTTTCTTTGCACCCGGCGTTGCGAGCCGCGCTCGATCGGGACCAGAACCGGACGCCCAAACTCCAGCCCAGGCCCGGCTTTGGTCGCGCTTCCAACCGGCCGATAGATCGTTCATGGGTACTGCTGCTCCACAGGATTCTCGGACCTCCGCCCCCGCCACGGCCCGCCCCGTCTGCGGCTGCGAGTCGACCGAGCGGACGACACGCATCGTGCTGGGGCTCGCGGTGGTCGGGATTCTGGGGTGCGTGTCGCTGATGACGCGCCCGCAGTTCAGCCAGGCGGCAGGGGTTGGCTGGGAGGGGCCGAGCGTCGGCCCGCGCGAGGCCGCGCGATTGCACTCTGCGCACGTCCCGGCGTTTACGCTCGAGGCGCCTTCCGACCAGTTCCTCGACGCCGCGGGTCTGGCCGGTCACGCGGGGATTCCGGCCCCGCCTCGCCACGACGAGCAGGGTCGGGCGAACCTGGGCATCATCATCGGGCCGTCGCTGTTCGTGTGGGTGTATGGCGGGAGCGATGGTGTGCGGTACAGCGTCGCCGACCTGCAAGGGCAGGTGCTGGCGTCAGGCATGACCGCGAGCCAGGTGTACGGCGCGTTCCCCGAGGTGAACATCCCGGAGATGGAGTTCGGGCCGGATGGGAGAATGTGCGAGCCGCTGATGTGGGTCGACACGAGCGGGATCGAGTGAGAAGCGGCCACGGGTGACGGACCGGGACGAGCCAGCGATCAGGTGCGTGCCGCGGCGACCGGACGGGGTTGCGGTTGGCCTCAGCATCCGAACGATGAGAAGACCGCGAGATTGTAGAAAAAGTCGTCGTTGTTCGCGGCGCCGTTGGGCGTGGCGTAGCCCGGTGAGCCAGGCATGGGAGTTTTCGTCGGCTACGGCGTGCCGGCGGGTGTCTGAGCGATGATTGGCGGGTCCGCGTCCATGACGCACCTGAACCCCGTGTGCGAGAGCGAGGTGTCGCCTGGACAGCCCATTCGCGCGCTGGGGCGGTAACTCGAGCAGTAGACCGCGTTGCACAGGAACGAACCGCCGCGCTGGACACGGCTGGTGGTCGAGAGCGGGTTGCGCGGGTCGCGGCAATGGTCCGGGCCGGGCGGGTTGAGGGCGACGCCATCGGGGCCGATCCGTCGGGCCAGGCGCGCGTAGGCGTCGCCCCGGTAATAGTCCGCGCACCATTCCCACACGTTGCCGGCCATGTCGTGCAGGCCCATCGAGTTGGCGGGGAAGGTGGCGACGGGCGCGGTGGTCTCGAAGCCGTCCAGTGCGGCGTTGTGGACCGGGAACTGTCCCTGGAAGACGTTGGCGCGGTCGGGAGTGATCGGATCATCGCCCCAGATGAAGGGCGCGGAGTCGAGTTCGCCGCGGGCTGCCCGTTCCCACTCGGCCTCCGTCGGCAGCCGCTTGCCCGCCCACTGGCAATAGGCCAGCGCATCATCGTGGGACACATGCACCACGGGATGATCGTCCAGCCCCTCGATCGAACTTCGCGGGCCGGTGGGATGGCCCCAGTCGGCCCCGGGGACCCACTGCCACCACTGCGTGATGTCGGCCAGGCCGCGGATTGCGTGAGGCGGCGTGAAGACGAGCGATCCGGGCGCGAGCATGGCGTCATCTGGCCTCGGCGTGTCGGGAGGGACCTGGAGGCGGAGTACCTCCCACTCGATGGCGCGCTGGGCGGTGGTGATGTAGCCGGTGGCGTCGATGAACGCGCGGAACTGGGCGTTGGTGACCTCGGTGGCGTCCATCCAGAGGCCGTCGACGCGGACGCGGTGGGGGGGTAGCTCGTCGGGGCGGATCTCGGGGCCGACGCCGCCCATGACGAACTCGCGGGCGGGGATCCAGACCATGCCCTCAGGCGCGGCGGCGGTCGGGGGCGCGCTTGGATCTGGGGCACCGGGCTGGCGGGCAGCGGCGTTGCAGGCGAGAATCGCGAGTGTCAGCGTCGCCAATCGGCGAGGCGCGTGACCAACCAGACGCAAGGTCAGCCGTGGGGTGCCCGAGGGAGCCTGTGGTTCGTGGCGCATGTGTGAAGCTGGTACGACGCGGGGGGAGAGGGCGGCATCCGGTGTGCCTCAGGGTTGGGAAGACACGGGGGTCACGGCTTCGGGGTCAAAGGTGGACATGCGCGTGGCGGCGGCCGCGCTGCCGGAGCCCCGGTCGCGTTCATAGGTTACGCCGAGATGGCTGGTCATGAAGGACATGACGCCGGTGCTGTCGTCGTCTGAGGGGTAGGCGACGACGACCCATCCGCCGGTGCGGCCCTTGATCGCGGTCGCCCGTGCCAGCTCGCGCTGGGCGACCTCGGCCGACTCCTTCGTACGCTTCTCGTTGGCCTCGGCCGATCGCCCGGCCTCGCCGTGGGCCAACGCCGAGGCGATGGCGCGCTCCGTCTCGGTGTGGGCCCGCTCCTTCTCACTCAGCGCCCACACCAGGCCGGTCGACGTGCCCGCCACGCCCGTGACCAACGCCGCGGCCACGATGCCCCCCGCGATCACCTGCCCCTTGTTCCGCTTGATGAACTTTCGAAGCCTGTAGCCCGCGGTGGGCGGGCCGGCCGAGACCGGCTCATCGGCCAGGTGCCGGTGGATGTCCGCGGCCAGCCCGCTGGCCGTCTGATAGCGGCGCTGGCGGTTCCTCTCCAGGCACTTCATCACGATCCAGTCCAGGTCGCCGCGGCGCATCGTGCTGAGCTTGTGCCCGTCGGCCACATGGCGCAGCCGGGCGGTGCGGGTGCCGGTCTCACCCAGCGACGACAGGCGCTTGCCGGGGTTGTGCGGCTCGACCTCACGGATGATCCGCATCATCCTCGCGAAGCCCTCGGAACGCGGTTCCTGGGTTGTAAAGGGCGTCATCTCCGTCAGCAGCTCGTGCAGCGGCGCGCCGAGTGAGTCGATGTCGCTCCGGGTGTCGATATCCAGACCCGACATTTCCGCCTGCTCCGGGCTCATGTACGCCGGGGTTCCGATCATCTGCCGGTGCTCGGTGAGCAGCGTCTTGCTCGTCAGTTCCGAGTTGGTCGCCGTGGTGATCCCAAAGTCGATGACCTTGGGCACCGGCACGCCGTCGTGCAGCGTGACCAGAACGTTGCTGGGCTTGATGTCGCGATGGATGATCCCCTTCTGGTGGGCGTGCTGGATGGCCTGGCACACGCTGGTGAACAACACAAGCCGCGCCTCGGTGTCCAGTTTCTCCTGGTCGCAGTACTCCAGGATCGGGACGCTCTTGATGTACTCCATCACGAAGTACGGGCGACCGGCCTCGGTCGATCCGGTATCCAGAACCCGGGCGATGTTGGGATGGTCCATCATCGCCAGCGCTTGGCGCTTGGCGCTCGACCCCGACCCGGACTCGCACCCGCCTCACGGGCGGGGCAAGAGCCAGACGATCAGGGGACGGCTTGGTGCCGCTCTCGCCGCCCGCGCCCAGCGCGGAAGTGGCACGGATATTCACACTCGGCGCCACGAACTGGCGGAACTGGGGGGCAACTCCGGGCGTCACGCCCAACTCCCGACCGCCCCGCATCGGGGACCGATCCCCCCGCGCAGCGAGCCGGAAAAGCCGGGGTTTGGGCACCGCCCGGCACGTCCCCGCGTAAACAGCCACCTCGGGGACTTGAACCCCGGACCTTCGCTTCACGAAGGGGCAGGGCGACCCCGGCTAACAGTTGCAACAACAGAGAGTTGCGAGAGACGCCGCCGAACGAGTCGTTCAACGGCGCAACCAGCCTCGCGAACGCCGGGTGTGGAGGCGGGGATGTTCACTCGCGGCACAGGAGAGATCGACGGGTCACGGCTGTACCAAGGTTGTTACGTCCTCGGAGCCGCGACTGTCAGAGGCCGCGGACATTGGGGTGAGCTGGTCGCGCGACGGTGGGAGTTGTCCCGACGCCCGCCCTCCGCAGCCTGAGACTGTTCAGCACGACCGACACGCTCGAGAACGCCATGGCGCCGCTGGCGATGATCGGCGAGAGGAGCCAGCCTGTGAGTGGATACAGCGCTCCCGCGGCGATGGGGATGCCGATGACGTTGTAGATGAACGCCCAGAACAGGTTCTGGCGGATCGTGCGCATCGTGGCCCGGGAGAGGGCGATTGCCTGCGGAATGGTTCGCAGGTCGCCGCGGATAAGCGTGATGTCGGAGGCCTCGATGGCGACGTCGGTGCCGGTGCCCATCGCCAGGCCAATGTCGGCTTGGGCGAGGGCCGGGGCGTCGTTGATGCCATCGCCGACCATGCCGACCACGAAGCCTTGCGCCTGGAGTTTCTTGACGTGCTCGGCCTTGTTCCCCGGCAGCACCTCGGCGAAGACCATGTCGGGTGCGATGCCCACTTCCTTCGCGACGGACGCGGCGGTCTTGGCGTTGTCGCCGGTGATCATGGCGACGCGCAGGCCCATTTTTTGCATCTGCGCGATGGCAGCCTTGGACTCGGGCTTCAGCCGATCGGCAACGGCGATCAACCCGGCGGGCTTGCCGTCGATCGCGGCGTACATGGGGGTCTTTCCCTCTGTGGCCAGTTCGCTGGCGAAGGCGTCGAGCGCCGTGGTGTCGATGCCGCGGTCCGCGAGGAGCGCCCGCTTGCCGATCAGGACGGCGCGCCCATCCACAGTTGCCTCGATGCCGTGGCCGACGACGGCCTTGAACGCGCTGGGTTCCGCCAGCGTCAGGCCGCGGGCCTCGGCCCCTTCCACGATCGCGGCGGCCAGGGGGTGTTCACTCCGCCGCTCCGCGGACGCGACGAGGCGCACCAGGTCCGCTTCGGTCGTGCCCGGTAGCGCCCGCACGTCCGTCAACGCGGGCTTGCCCTGAGTAATGGTGCCGGTCTTGTCGAGGATGATCGCCGTGAGCTTGTGGGCTGTCTCGAGCGCTTCGCCGCCTTTGATGAGGATGCCGTGCTCGGCCCCGCGGCCCGTGCCGACCATGATCGCCGTGGGCGTCGCGAGTCCGAGGGCGCAAGGGCACGCGATGATGAGAACGGACACGAAGGCGAGCAGGGCCATGCTCAGCCGTGTGTCGACCGGAGCCACGAAGTACCAGACCACGAATGTGATGAGCGCGATGCCGAGTACCACGGGCGTGAAGTAGCCGCTGATGGTGTCCGCCAGACGGGCAATCGGGGCCTTGTTGCCCTGTGCTTCCTGAACGAGGTGGACAATCTGTTGCAGCGCGGTGTCCTTGCCGACCTTCGTGGCGCGGAAGGTCAGCGAGCCGGTCGTGTTGATGGTCGCCCCGAACACCGTGTCCCCGGACTTCTTTTCGACGGGGATGCTCTCTCCCGTCAGCATCGACTCGTCGATGGCGGAGCTTCCGATCTCCACTTTGCCGTCGACAGGGATCTTTTCGCCGGGGCGAACGACAACCGAGTCACCGACGATGACCTGTTCGACGGGGATGTCCTGTTCCCGACCGCTCCGCACCACACGGGCGGTCTTGGCTTGCAGCCCGATGAGCCGCCGGATCGCGGCGCTGGTGTTCCCCGTGGCTCTGGCCTCAAAGAGTTTGCCGAGCAGCACGAGAACGATGATGACTGCCGCGGCCTCGTAGTACACGGGCACCATCGTCATATCAGCCATCGTGCTGGTCTGAGCCGCCGCGAAGAATCCCGGCCAAACCGTCGCGGCGATGGAGTACAGGAACGCCGTGCCCGTGCCCAGAGCGACCAGCGAGTCCATGTTCGCCCGGAAGTGCTTCAGGCCCATCCATGCCATCCGGTAGAACTGCGACCCGCACCAGACCACCACCGGTGTGGTGAGTGTGAGCTGGAGCCAGTTGATCCACGGCTGGTTCAGAAGGGCGATCTTCCCGTGCGACATCGCGATGATCAGCACGGGCAGTGAAAGGGCTGCGCCGATGATGACCTTGCGGAGCAGAACCGCCTGCTCGCGGGCGTTGACGTTCATGTGGGCGGAGTGGTCTTCACCTTTGCCCATCGCATGACCGGCGGGCGTGGCGGCGTGCTCGGCGGCGGACATACCACGCATCGCGTGCTGATCCCCGGCGGCGGGTTCGGATGCTGACTCGGGCAGCACCGCGTCGTACCCCGTCCCTTTCACCACGTTGACCAGATTCTCCGGCGAAGTCGTCGCGGCGTCGTACCGCACCGTCGCGGTCTTGGTGGCAAAGTTCACGCTCGCCTTCGACACACCCGGGGCCTTGCCCAGCGCCCTCTCGATGGTGTTGGCGCACGAAGCGCACGTCATGCCCGTGAGCGGCAGATCGACACGCCTATCCAGAGCGGGGGCCGCGGGGGCGATCGATCCCGACGGCGTGCTCGCGTCATGGGGCACGGTCATCTCCGCACCGTGCCGGTGTTCGTGGTTCATCGTGGTCCTTTCCGATCCATCAGCGACTCAATGCCGCGCGGCGGAGTTCGTGCGATCTCCGAGCGGCGCGTCGGGCAGGAGCGCGTTGCGAGACGCTTTGAGCATCGCCCCCGCGACTCGGGCCGCGACACTCGCCGCGCCCACGATCGCGGGCATAAACCTCTCCCATCCCGTCGTGGGCGGCTTGTGGTTGTGGCATCCGCAGGTGCAACTCATGGTCCACATCGCGTTCCTGTCGAGTCATGCGCGCAGTTTGGCGACGAGTTCCATCAGTTCGTCCACCATCGCCTCCCGAGTCATTCCCTCATCATGCATCGCGCGTGCGGCGCAATACCGAAGATGGTTGCGCATCAGATTTCGGGCCACGGCTTGCAGCGACTCGCGCACCGCCGACACCTGCGTGATGATGTCCGCGCAGTAGCGGTCCTCCTCGACCATTCCCGCCAGCCCGCGCACCTGCCCCTCGATCCGCCGCAGGTGCTTGAGGTTGGCGGCCTTGAGCGCGTTGTCCACGCCGGCCGCGTGCGCGCCCGGCCCGACGCCCTCGCGCACCGCCGCCGGTTGGCCCGCGCGCGGCCCGCCCTTGAGCGAGCAGGCCGACCCAGGGCCGCAGCCGCAGGGCGCGCCGTTCAAGGTCGGCGTACCAGTGGGTTTGCCCTTCTTGTTTCGCTTCGCGATCATCACATCAACTCCGTGGTTTCTTCGGCCCGTCCCTCGCTCAGCCGCAGCATCCGCCGGTCGGACGCACGCCGGGCTTCGCGGCGGCGGTCGCCTTACCGGCCCCGCCGCAGCACCCGCCGCCCATTTTCGATGCAGCCGAGGGCTCGCCTGCCGTGGCCCGCGCCGGATACCCGGCCTCCTGAAGCGCGGCGATGGCCTGCCCGGCCGCCTCCCCGTCCTTGGTCTCGATCTGGGCCGTCCCAACCGTCACCGATTTGGTCCGCACGCCCGGCACCGTCGAAAGGGCCTTGGTCACGGCCTGCACGCAGTGGCCGCAGGTCATGCCGTCGATGGAAAGTGTGATCGTGTCGTTCGCCTTGGTCGTCGTGTTCATGCTGAATCTCCTTGAGAAGTGTATACTCCACGGGGTATGTACGATAGGCGCGGGCGAAGGGTTCGCGGGCGGGTTTGAGCGGAACCGGGAAACTTCCGGGGCATGTGCGGACGGGCCACGGGCTGAACATCCTTGAGGCTGGAGACGAAGCGGGCCGATGCGAGCGCGGCCCCCGATCTGCCGCGCGGGTCGGCGTACCATTTTCATCTCATTCGGAGACACTTTGATGGATGGTCCAGAACACACGCGGCTCCGCGAAGCCCCGGCGTCCCGATTCGGAGCGCCGCAGCATGTGTTTGATCTGGAAGCAGTCGCGGCCACCCTCGCGCGCGAGGTCAACGCGGGCGAGGCCGGGCGTCGCCAGGAAACGCTCTACAAGCACGGCACGACCACAATCGCCCTCTTCTGCTTTGGGCACCTTACGCGTCTTGCGCCGCACCGGGCGAAGGGCACCGTGGTAATTCATGTGCTCAGGGGCCGCCTGCGCGTCACCGCCGAGGCACAGGAGCACGACCTTGGCGCGGGCCGCCTGCTGGTGCTCGCCGCCGGAATCGAGCACGGCGTCGTGGCCGACGAAGAGAGCGTCATGCTGTTGACCGTGCATCTGGATTCCATTCCCGCGGGGGCTGCGGCACGGCCCGCGTCTGAACCGCGCGCCTCGGAGCGGGGCGCGTCTGCGGCACTCGAGCGGGCGCTGAGCCGGTGGGAGAACGAGGGTGGGCACGCGGATCGTTGAAGGAACTCACCCATGCCCGGCGGCGGCATGACCATCTGGACGATCGGCCACTCGACGCGCACGCTCGACGAGTTCCTCGCCCTGCTGGCCTCGCAGCGGATCGAACTGCTCGCCGATGTCCGCACACACCCCGGCTCGCGGAAGTTTCCCCAGTTCAACCAGGAGGCGCTCGCGGCCTGCCTCGAATCCGCCGGCATCCACTACCGCCACTTCCCGGAGCTCGGCGGCCGCCGCCGCGCCCGTCCCGACTCGCCCAACACCGCCTGGCGCAACGCCTCGTTCCGCGGGTACGCCGACTACATGCAGACCCAGCCCTTCCGCGACGGGCTTGACCGGCTGCTCGCGGCGGCGCGGGCCGAGCGCACGACGATCATGTGCTCCGAGGCGGTATGGTGGCGCTGCCACCGCTCGATGATCGCCGACGCCCTCAAGACACGCGGCGTCCGCGTGCTGCACATCCTCAGCGCGACCAAGGTGCAGGAGCACCCGTACACCCCCGCGGCCTCGATCGTCGATGGCCAACTGTCGTACGCGGGCCAGTCGCTCTTTCCTCCGTCCGATCCCGCCCCCAAACCTCCCCCGCGCACAAGACCCCCCACAAGCCCAAGGGGACCACGCCGATGAGCACGACATTCAAGGTGGGCGTACCAGTGGGTTTGCCCGTCTTGTATCGCTTCACGGCCATCACATCCACTCCGTGATTTTTTCGGCCCGCCCCTCGCTCAGCCGCAGCATCCGCCGGTCGGACGGACGCCGGGCTTCGCGGCCGCGGTCGCCTTACCGGCCCCGCCGCAGCACCCGCCGCCGATTTTCGATGCAGCCGAGGGCTCGCCTGCCGTGGCCCGCGCCGGATACCCGGCCTCCTGAAGCGCGGCCACGGCCTGACCGGCCGCCCGCCCGTCCTTGGCCTCAATCTGGGCCGTCCCGACCGCCACAGAGTGGATCTGCACCCCCGGCACCGCCGAAAGGGCCTTGGTCACGGCCTGCACGCAGTGCCCGCAGGTCATGCCGTCGATGGAAAGTGTGATCGTGTCGTTCGCCTTGGTCGTCGTGTTCATGCTGAGTCTCCTTTAGGATGGTATACCCTGTGGGGTATCTACTTCGATCGTGGTCCGCCTATTCGCGCCGCCACCGCCGCCGATCGGAATTGCCCGCCACGACGGGGTGGAATCGCGCTGGGTCATGGCCAGTGGGGAGCCGTGGGCGTTGCGGCGGATCGAGGCCGTCCTCTCGGGAGTCTTGAAGGGCGTCGGGGGAGAGAGCAGAAGTCACTGGCGCTGGCCGCTCACCATGAACGCGCACGCCGGGCCCGGCGCCGTGAGCGCGATGTTGATGCTGGGAAACGTCCCTCGATGAAGGTCGATTCACGCAGGGCTCACGCGCCTGGCCTCGGCATCGTGAATGATGACTTGTGCGCACCTTGTGCGTGCGTGTTCCCAGTGTTCGCCAGTTCGAAAGGTTCATCCCATGGCTTACCAGGCTCCCTCCAAAGACACGCTCGCGTGTATGAAGGATTGCGGCGAGTGCGCGACGATCTGCGCCCAGTGCGGCACGAACTGCCTGCACATGGGCGGCCCGCACGCTTCCCCCGAGCATCAGGGCATCATGCGGGACTGCGCCGAGATCTGCGGCGTGGCGTCCTGCTTCATGGCCCGCGGCTCGACGCACGCCGCCCACATCTGCAAGGAGTGCGTGGACATCTGCAACGAGTGCGCCGAGTCGTGCGACAGGCTCGCGAAGGGCAACGCGATGATGAAGCAGTGCGCCGAGGCGTGCCGCAAGTGCGCGAGGTCGTGCGAGGCGATGGCGGGCGCGACGGTCTGAGGCCCGACCTCGAACGGCGGGATCGTGCGGTTGTTCCGCACGGACATCCGGTGCAACCGGATCACCGTCCGGTGCAGCAGCACGATCGATCAACCCAGGCGACCGTTCGGCCAGAGGTGTCGGACGGTCGCTGTGCGCGCCCGCACGGTTTTCAGATTGAGCCGGCCGCCCGTTCGAGACGATAGGATTCCCAACTACGACGATCACCTCGGTGGTGCTGGTGGGAACCGGTGCCACCACGCACTGGGTCGGTTGCTCGCATCGTGCGCATCAACCCGAACTGACATCAGTGGCCGTGCTGATGGGACGGAGTCGGTGCCGGCTGCGTCCCGCCTCGCGGCGGGGGCAGCGGCCACGAACGCATGGCGTCGGATGGAGCACGCGGAGCGGACGCGCCATCGCTGGCGATCCCGAAGTGTGCGAGTGTCTCCGGGGGCGCAGCCTGGGCGATCGTCCCCGCCGGCGCGTCGTACCAGCCGGGGTCCTGGTCGTAGCTGGAGAGGCTCTCCCTCACCTTCAGGATCGTGAACATCCCGCCCATGGTGATCTCGTCGTAGGGTCCGATGCCGCCGACCATCGGGATGCTGTTGGGTGGGACGGCCATGCCCATCTCGGTCATGCCGCCCATCCCCTCCTGGCCCATCGTCATGTAGCCGGGAAGGAGGCTGCGGACGCGCGTGTCCAGGCCCCGGGCATCGACGCCGATCATGTTCGGCGTGCCGTGGCCCATCTGGTTCATGACGTGGTGCGTCATGTGGCAGTGCATGGCCCAGTCGCCTGGATTGTCGGCGACGAACTCGACGGTGCGCGTGCTGCCGGTGGGGACCAGCACCGTCGTCTCGGGCCACCGCCCCGACTCCGGGATCACCCCGCCGTCGGTCTCCGTGATGGTGAAGGCGTACCCGTGCAGGTGGATCGGATGGTGGTCCATCGCCGAGAGATTGCCGATCCTGATGCGGACCCGATCGCCGCGCTTGACGATGAGCGGCTGGGTTCCGGGGAACACCTTGGCGTTTATCGTCAGCGTGTTGAAGTCGGTCATCTCGTTGGGGTCCGGGCGATCGGCCCCGACCTCGATCTTCCATTCGTGGAGCATGAGGGCAAAGTCGCGGTCGGGGCGCGGCCCGGTCGGGTTCCGGGGATGCACGACGATCAAGCCCGTCAGGCCCAGGGCCATCTGGGTCATCTCGTCGTGGTGGCTGTGGTACATCAGCGTGCCGTGCTGACGCAGCGTGAACTCGTACATGTACGTCTCGCCGGGCAGGATCGCCTTCTGGGACAGGCCGCCGACCCCGTCCATGCCGCTCTCAAGGATCACACCGTGCCAGTGGATCGTGGTGGGCGCGATCAGGCGATTGGTCACGAAGATGCGGACCCGGTCGCCCTCGACAACCTCGATCACCGGGCCATGCACGCCGCCGTTGTACCCCCAGCAGCGGGCCTTGAAGCCCGGAGCGAACTCGTGGTGGACGTCCTCGGCGACCATGTGGAACACCTTGACACCGTCAATGACCCGGTAGGGCAGGGTCCATCCATTTGGGACCACCACCGGCGTGTAGTCGCTCCCCGGCTCGCCGGGCGGCTGGTGCGCTCCGACCGGCTGCGACCTGCGCCGCGCGGCGTCCGCGCCCGCCGGAGATCGCGCACTCTGCGGCAAGAGTGCCGCCACGCCGCGCGTCGGGGAGCCGGCGATGGCCCGCCCCGCCAGAAAGAACGCCCCGCCAACGAAGGCTCCCGCTCCCAACACCTCTCGACGCGAGAGCGGGGACCCGACGTGCGCACGATCCGCCCCGGCCTCATTGCTGCTCATCAGTGTCCTCCATCGCCGGAGGATCCCGGCGTCATCGTCGTGCTCTCGCCGCTCGACGCGGCCTCCTGGAACGACCTCATTCGCCCCTGGATCAGCGAGTCCAGGGTCGCCCGTGCCCGCCAGTAGTCGTGCAGGGCGCCCACATACTCACCGCCCGCGGTGATCTGGTCGCGCTTCGCTTGGAGCAGCTCAAACGCCGACACCTGCATCGCGTTGTTCTGGAGCTGTGTCTGCTCGATGATCTGGGAACGCAGGGGCAGGATGACCCCCTCGTAGAATCGGACACGCTGCTGGGCCGCCAGCACATCGCCGTGGGCGGCCCGGACGCGGGCGCGGATCTCCACCGCCCGAGCCACCAGCCGCTCGGACGCCTGCCGGTACCGTGCCTGGGCCTCGCCAATCGTGGCCTGACCTTGATCAAACAGCGGAATCGGCAACGCGACAGAAGGCCCGACCGACCACCCGCCCTCTGTCTCGCGCTCGCCGGCGATGCCGACCTGCGTTTCGTCGAGCCAGGCGAACGGCCGCGCGATCCCGGCCGAGCGGGCCGCGATCTCGGCCTCGCGGCGCAGGATCGCCAGATCGAGACTCGCGCCGATCGCTCGACTCTCCAGACCCTCGAGCGAGATGGCTTCGTCAGGCAGCGCGGGCAGCCGTGCGGAGGCTCTCCACCGCGCGCTCGGCTCGCCCCACAGCCCCATGAGCGAGTTCATCCGTTCGCGTTCGCGACTCGCGGCGGTCTCGGCCTGCGCGAGTTCGAGGCGAGACTGCTCGTAGAACGTCCGCTCGCGCAGCACATCCAGTTCACGGTTGTTCCCCGCGGCCCGCAGCCGCGTCGCCAGGTCGTACGAGGCGGCGGTCGCCTCCAGCACCGTCCGCCGCATGTCTCGGGACTGCTCCGCGGCCTGGTAGTCGAAGAACGCCGTGCGCACCTCGTACGCCATGTCGAGCACGCCCGCCGTCACGCGAAGCTTCGCCGCCTCGAACGACGCCTCCGCCCGCCCGCGGCGCAGGGGCATCGACAGCAGGCTCACGAAGTCCTGCGCCACGTCGAGCACGACCGCCGTACCGCCCCCACCGCTGGCGAACCTCACCTCACCGCTGAACACGGGGTTGCGCAGGAGCCCGGCCTGAACCACGTCCGCCTGCGCGATGCTGAGGCCCTCGTACACCGCCTGCAGCTCGTGGTTGTTGAGCAGCGCGAGCTGCACCGCCGCGTCGGCGGTGAGTTCCGCCTCGAGCAGCGAGGCCACGGCGGCACGCGCCTCGTCGTCCGCCAACGTGCCGTTGTTCCAGTGCGTACGCACGCCGGCCCGCTCAGAGACCTGGCTCCGCACGTCGTCGAAGCCCAGGCCGGGCTTCATCGTGGCGCAGCCGCTCAGAGCCGCGGCAAGGGCGAGCGGAAGGCGCCCGGCGTGCCTGATCCCGGTCCTCATCGTGGTGCTCCCGTTGGGGGCGGAATGGGCTTGAGAGCCATGCCGCAACGGGGGCATCTCTGACCGGGCTCATCCGAAGTGATCTCAGGATGCATCGGACAAGCGTAGATGATCGCCGCCGCAGCCGCCGCGCCCGGCTGCGTTGGCGGCGTGGGCTCACGCACGGGGGCGGTGGCATTCACCACGGGCATCGAAGGAGCCGGGTCAGCCCGGTCCGCCATGCCGTGGCCTAGGTGCTCCATGCCGCCGGACCGCGGCGTGGGCTGGACCGGCTCAACGCCAGTGAGCGCGAGCGTCCGCGTGGGCTCGGGCAGTGGTGCCTCGACCGCTGCCGCGCTGGCGGGGTGGTCGAGCCGAATCGCGGGCTGGGTGTAGGAGGCCGCGCAGCCTCCGAGCATCGCAAGCATGAGAATGAGAATCGACAGGTTCATGTGAGTCTCCGCGTTGGATCGCACGTTGGAGCGGTGGCGATGGTGCCGGTTCCTTGGGCGGGCGAGCAAAGCCCGCGTGCGGGCGTCGGCCCGCACGGAGCTGGGAATCTCGACTCAGCCGCCGTGGTGCTCATGGCCGCCATGCGCACCATTCGTGTTGTGCTCGTCGTGTCCCGCTTCGGGGATCTTGTCCGTCGCCTCCGGCATGCCGTGCTCGGCCCACGCCTTATCCAGGATGGGCAGGAACTCCAGAGGCGTGGCGCGCAGGTCGGCCTCGCAGCCCGTGCAGCAGAGCCGCACGAGCCGGTTGCCGATGACGATCTCGATCGGACCGCCCATCGCGTTGAGCTCTTCGCCCGAGACCAGGCAGGTCTGAAGGGGGTAGCCATCGCGCTGCTGCTGGATCACCGCCGCGTCGAGCTTCGCCAGTGTCGGCTCAGGATCCTTCAAGAACTCCTCCACACAGTCGGAGCAGCAGAAGCGGACGAGCCGATTCCGGTAGACGTAGTTGATCGCCGTGTCCTCGCCAGACTCGCCCAGCGACTCACCCGACACGACGCACGTCGTGACGGGGTAGAAGGGGAGCTGCTCCTGAACGATCTGCTCGTCGATCGTCGCCCAGTACTTATCCTGGGCCGCCTCGAACTTGCCGACGCACCCGCCACAGCAGAATCGGACCTCCCGCCCGTCGTAGTCCTTCACGATCGGATCGCCCATGGACCCCAGCACCTCGCCCGTGACCGGGCACGTCGTCAAGGGGTATGGGTCGGAGGGGCGCGCGGGCTGCGCGTGCTCGGCGGGGGTCGGGGCGTGGGTGGCCGGCACCGGCTGGCGGGGGGCCGCGTGCGTGGCGGCGGGCTGGCCGGGTTGGTGCTGATCGTGCTGCGCGAGCGCGGACGAAACAGCGAACGTCGCCCCGACGGCGGCGACCACATGCGCGAACGGGAACTGTACCATGATGAACTCCTTCGCTCAAGAGCGATTGGGGAATGTGACTCAAGACTGGCGAAATGCCAGTGAACCTCGAATGTGGATGAACAAAGAGCGCCGCATACATCCCCGCGGCGATTGCCCGGGGTCGAGAGGCGTGCCCTCTAAACCATCAGCGCGCAGTGCTGGCGCAGCAGGGAAGTGGCGCGTCGAGGAACCGCGATGGCGCGATCGACGACGATCCCCGGCCCATGGTCGATCACCACCGCAGGTTGGACATCGCAGAGCACCGCCAGAACCGGCACCCAAAAGTCGATGGTTGCCGGGCTCTCCGGCGGTGCCTTGGGCTGGTTGTGATGTCCACAGCCGCAAGGCGTGGACTCACGGTGGTGCGGCGATGAACCATCCTGCTCGGTGGAATCACAGCACATGCGCTCGGAATGCCGATGGTCGCGTTCGCTTTGGCTCGCCGAGTGGGAATGTTCCTCGACGCCCCACCCTGCGGCACCCGAATCGGCCGACGCGAACGACTCCGCCCGCCCGCCGCAGCAGCAGAGCGGCAGCGCGACGCCCATCAGGGCGATCACGATCCATCGGTGCGCTGCAGAGATGGGGCTATTCATGGCAACAAAAGGCCCACTTGACTCAGCCCCAGTTTATTCCAGGCGTGCGGATTGGAATGTGTTCGTATGCGGCCAGGCCGTCCTCTCGGCAGGGTTGATCATCTCAAGCATGTCTTGACCAACTTGGCATCGACCCTGATCGCCGGATTCTGCGAACGGTTTGACGGCCCGGGCGGCAAATCGAGGCCTCGGGCGGCACGCCTGACCCCCCGGAATCCAGCCCGAAGCACCACGCGCAAGGGCTTGGAAACGTTGGGGTTTGGGCACCGCCCGGCACGCCCGTGCGCAAAGAGCCACCTCGGGGACTTGAACCCCGGACCTACGCTTTACGAAAGCGTCGCTCTACCACTGAGCTAAGGTGGCTACCAGCGCGAGCGTCGGCCTTGGGGCCGGTTCTCGCGGGCAGCAGTATACGCCCGCCCTCCGCCAGCTTCGACCCGCCCCCGCGCCGCTCCGCCACCCCGGTGCTCGGCCACGCCCGACCGAGACATCAACACCGCTCCTCCCGGCATAACCCCAGGATCCCGCCCGTTCGCCCGCAGGGCGTGTCGAATCCCATCGCCGGATACCAGCGAACATCTCCATGCAAACCCCGTCGCGTCGCTGTCTTCATCCCCAAGCATCGTGCGACGCCCTTCGTTCTCGCCGTGCCCTCCACCTTCGCGTCCCTTCGTTTCCTGGTCACTCGGCCTGCTCTTCACAGGGTCTCTTGGTCGCCTTTTCACTCCCCAAACCCATGCCCAACCCAACCACACTCCGTGCTCTCCGCGCTTCCGGCTGGCGGTCCCGTCCCGTCAAGGTCGAGCTGCGCGAGAACCTGACCGCCGCCCTGCTCGCCGGGCGGAACGAGAGCCAGGACATCTCCGCGCTCTTCCCCGGCATCCGCGGCTACGAGGACACCGTCCTTCCCGAGATCATCAACGCGATTCTCGCCGGGCACGACATGCTCTTCCTGGGCGAGAAGGGCCAGGCCAAGAGCCGTCTCATGCGCACGCTCGTGCGCTTCCTCGACTCCGACCTTCCCCATCTCGACATCCCCGGCTCGCCGGTCCACGAAGATCCGTACCACCCGATCACTGCGGCGGGCCGCGGGCTGCTCGCGGAGCGCGGTGACGATGCACCGATCGCCTGGTGGCCACGCGGCAAGCGCTACGCCGAGCGTCTGGCGCCGGGCACCAAGTTCGCCGACCTCATCGGCGAGATCGACCCCGCCAAGCTGCTCAGCGGCACGAGCATGGGGGCCGAGGACGCGCTGCACTTCGGCCTCATCCCCCGCATGCACCGCGCCATCTTCGCCATGAACGAGCTGCCAGACTTGGACGACCTGGTCCAGACCGGCCTCTTCAACATCCTTGAGGAGCGCGACGTTCAGATCCGCGGCTTCCCCATCTCGTTCGACATCGACGTGCTCGTGCTCTTCTCGGCCAACCCCGGCACCTACAACCGCTCTGGAAAGGTCATCCCCCAGCTCAAGGACCGCATCGGCGCGACCATCCAGACCCACTACCCGCGCACTCGCGACCTGGGCATCGAGATCATGGAGGCCGAGAGCGACATCGAGCTGGGCGGGCCGTTTCCGGTGCTCGTGCCGCGGTTCATGAAAGAGATCGTCGAGCAAATGTCGATCGCCGCTCGCCAGAGCAAGTTCATCGACCAGACCTCAGGCGTCTCGGCCCGCTTCAGCATCGCCAACTACCGCACCATGATCGCCAACGCACGCCGCCGCTCGATCATGCTCGCCGAGCGCACCGGCGTGCCGCGGATCAGCGACCTGGCCCACTTCCAGTCCAGCGCGATCGGCAAACTCGAGCTCGACCTGATGGGCTCCCACCAGCTCAGCGAGAAGCAGGCGCTCGAGTCCATCGCCGCAGAGGCCATCAAGACCGTCTTCGACGAGTACGTCACCCGCCACGGCCTGTCCGAGATCGCCGAGGTCTTCGCCAAGGGCGTCAAGATCGAAGTGGGGGACATGCTGCCGAGTTCGCACTACGAGAAGCTACTGCGCCGCGTGCCGCAGGTGTGGGAGAAGGCGTTCGAGGTCAACCCCGCCGCCGACGCCTCCGTCCGCGCCTCGTGCGTCGAGTTCGTGCTCGCCGGCCTTTACGCCTCCGACATGATCAGCCGCGCGAGCCATCATGGGAGGGTGACGTACGAAGTCGAGTGACCCCCTCTTGGTGGCACAGGCTTGAAGCCTGTGCCGGTCGCGCAGCGACCGTCGCCCGCGAGGCTCAGCGACGCGGCGGCACATCCACCTCAAACTCACCACCGAGCTCCATGCCCGACACGACCCCCAACCCGCCGTTCGAACCCACCGCCCGCGGGGTCCCGGTAAACGGCGGATACGGCGCGGTACCTGTTTCGAAATTGCCATCTGCCCGAATTGGAAAAACCCGGTTCGCCGTCGCCGCGGCGGGGGTACCATCGGCCAAAACTAGAATATTAATGGTCGTATCAAAGTTGATATTCACCGTGCGGATGATCCCATCCGGCGTGATCCTCCGAATATGTCGTCCACCCAAATCTCGCAGCCACAAACTCCCATCCCGGAGCGGAATCGGGAGCGGTTTCATCGCCCTCGGCTGACCGAACCAGATGGGACAGCTTTGCTCGATCGTCCAGCCAGAGGGGGTGATGCGAACCTTCGTGCCGTCCGGTCGTGCCAGGTCGAGCCAGATTGCCC
>ENA-ORBV01002278-ORBV01002278.1-microbial-mat-metagenome-genome-assembly--contig:-NODE-2278-length-40829-cov-6.289434_pt1 | contig 40829 bp, 32 predicted proteins | sample MGYA00237777_ERZ505514 | MGnify/ENA primary metagenome ERZ505514 (study PRJEB26160, sample SAMN06269048) | microbial mat metagenome | isolation source: Oligotrophic lake microbial mat | place... | reverse complement strand
CGCAAGCGGTAGCCGAGTGGCGAGCGCGGCATGGGCTATCGCGAGAGACTTGCCTCTTTGGCGTCTTTGGACATCTGCGCGAGTCGAAGCGCATTCCGGCCGTGCGGCGGGCGCTCGATAAGCAGCCGGGGCCGGTGGCGTTCTTGTTGCAAGGGGAGTGGGGTTCGCCAGCGCTAGAGGAATCAATGCAGGTACCGGCGATTCGAATCGGAGCCGTGCCGGAGCCCGAATTTCAACTGCTACTGGCCGCGACCGACGTGGGCGTCAACCTGCGCTACCCGTCGGCCGGGGAATCCTCTGGCGTGCTGGCGCGGCTGATGGCGCTGGGCAAACCGGCGATGGTCACCCGGGGGGAGGAGTTGAGTCACCTGCCACCGGGGATCGTCTGGCCGGTGTCGCCGGGCCCGCAGGAGGCGGAGGAATTGGCATTGGGGATGGCCTATTTGGCCCAGCACCGGCTCGCCCGGCAAGCCATGGGATTGGCCGCTAAGGAATACGCCATTGCCGAATGCGCGGTGGAAGTACTAGCCCAACGCCTAGCCGGGCTACTCGCTTCCGTTTGACGCGCACCCCGGTTCGGCGCTATCGTGGGATAGACGACCCCTGGGGCGCCGTAGCCAAGTGGTAAGGCAGCGGTCTGCAAAACCGTTATTCACCAGTTCGATCCTGGTCGGCGCCTCCATTCTCTCGTTACACCAAAGTCAACCCGCCATCCACCGCCAAAACCTGCCCCGTCGTAAACTTGGTGGCCGTCAGAAAGTACACCACGCCTTCCGCAATCTCCTCCCCCCTCCCCGGCCGCCCCGCCGGGCTCTTGTCGATCAGCGCCTTCACCCCCGGCTGATTCTCCTCCCCAAACGGAATCACGCCCGGCGCGATCGAGTTCACGCTGATCGACGGCGCCCAGGCCACCGCCAAGGCCCGCGTCAGGTGCGCCACGCCGGCCTTTGATGCGCAGTAGTGCGCGTGGAACGGCCAGGGACGCAGTGCCCCGCCCGAACTGATGTTCACGATCCGCCCGCCGCCCGTCGGCAGCATGATCCGCGCCGCCTGCTGGCAACAGAAGAACACCGCCTTCAGGTTCACGGAGTGGATAAAGTCCCAGTCGCCTTCGGTGATCAGGAGCGGGTCGATCTTCGTGAACCGCGCCGCGTTGTTCACCAACCCATCCAGCCGCCCAAAGTGCCCGTGGACTTCGGCAAATAGCCGCTCAATCTCGCCCACCTGCTCCAGATTCGCCGCAAACACCGGCGCGTCCCCACACTCAGACGCCGTCTTCAGGGCCTCCTCCCGAGACGCGCTGTAGTGGATCGCCACCCGCGCTCCCCGCCGCGCCAGTTCGAGCGCAATCGCCCGCCCAATCCGCTTCGCGGCTCCGGTTACCAAAATCACGCGGCCTTCAAGATCCGTCATCGTTCTTTCAACCTATCACGAGACAGAATGAAAGTGATCCAATTGATTCGAATAGACTTGCCCGTAGACACCCTCAGAAATCGCTTGACATCCCGCCACACTCGGATTTGGAGGTTCGTGTGTCTCTTATCATCGATCGCAGCCGGCGCTTGCCGCCGAATCAATTCAGGCCCGAAACGCAGACCAAGGACTTGGTCGTGCTCCATTTCACTGCCGGCGGCACCGTCGCCGGCGCTTACCAAAGCTGGCTCTCGACGCCGGAGCGCGTCGCCACCGCCTACCTCGTCGACCTCGACGGGCGCATCTTCGAAGTCTTCGATCCCGCCCAATGGGCCTCCCACCTCGGCATTCCCGCCGCCCACAACCCCGCCTTCCGCCAGGATAAGCGCTCCATCGGCATCGAAATCGTCAATTGGGGAGGACTCAAGCTGGGTCCGCATGGTCAGCTCAACTCCTGGCCAAACAGCTATCGGAACCGCCACTGTAAGCTGGCGGAAACGGCCAAGTACGTCCGTAAAAGCTACCGTGGCCTCGACTACTTCGCCGCCTTCCCGAAGGCACAACAGGAAGCCGTCTGCCACCTCACCCGCCATCTTTGCGACCAATTCGGCATCCCCAAACAGCTCCCCGACCCCGCCAAACGCGAGCTCCTCGACTGGAGCTACTTCGAAAACTACCGCGGCATCGCCTCGCATCAAAACTTCCACCCGGAGAAAACCGACATCGGCCCCGCCTTCGACTGGGACCGATTGCAGCGTGCGCTCCTTTAAAATCAACAACTCCCGGGTTCGTTTCGTACCTGCTGCGTAAGCGGCGGGTCACATCTGCCCCGCCAAGGGACCTCCGTCCACTACGCCACTGCCTAGCCTGCCGCGTAAGCGGCGGGTCACATCTGCCAACGCCCAAGGGCTCGCGTCCAGGGTGACCCATCGCTGACGAGAAAGGCTAGTTAGTCGGTTCGCTTGGTAGGTCTGGGCAGTGGATTCGACCGGAAGTGGCGTCAAAGGTCTCCATAGGCTCGCCCTGCTCGGCCAGGATGTAGCGAGCGATGGCATTGACTCCAGAACTGGAAATGCCACGGGTATCGCCTCCACTGGTCCAGAAATGCGTACGATCTGGCCAGAGTTTGCGCAATGCCCGGCTGCCATAGGCCTTCCAGTCGCCCATCACGCGGTTAGGCTGGACACCCTCAGCTTGAACGAGACCGTGGACATGTTCGGTTCTGACATGCAGCGCAATCAACCGCCACTCCCGCTAGCGGCAAACTTCGAGGATGGCTTCGAAAACGGCCTGCCGATCTTCCAGGCGAGACAGTCGAAAGGGCGATTCCTTCATCAGGCTAGGCAAGGCTGGCTATTCCAGATTCAGCCGCGTCATCGCGTCTAAAGACGACCCGCTGTCCCGGCTGCGCTGGCGCAAGAAGAGGAATAAGGCGACCGAGCCGCCGCTGCCGAGGCCGACCAGGATGAGCGCGCCCACGAAGCGAAACGAACCCAGCACCACGCCGGCGATGTTGGGCATCTTGGTGGGTACCGTGTCGCTAAATTCGACCACGGTGTCGTAGCGAATTTTGTCGAGAATGGGAGCAGCATCCGAAGGCACAGGAGGCAGGGCGACCACGATCAGCGCCCCGGAGCGTTTCGCGTTCTGGCCAGCGAATTGCTGGAAGGCGGGCAATTGCTGGCGGGCCATGGCGTGATTGGCAAATCCGGCCACGGCAACGCGCAGCTCGCCCGCTTTGGTAGGGTAGCGGGCGACAACGATCTCCGTGCCAAAGTGAAAACCCGGCGTGGCGACGGGCAAATCGTGCAGAAACGCCGCGATGCCCTGGGGACCGACGATGTACCGCCTCGACGAAGCGCCCTCCGGCAGATAAGTCGGCAGGGCAGGCAAGGAACGGTTCCGGTAGCCAGGGAAACGCTCCACCCAAAAGCCGATCTCGCTGGCCGAGGGGCGGTAGGTGCCTTCAAAGCGCACCAGGTAATTGCCGACGGCGGCCAGGGTAATGCCTTTCGCAGCCAGGCCGTTTTTCATCGACGGAATCGGCTTGCCGCCTTCGGGCGCTTGCCACCAGTAGGCAGCCATCGGCCCCGTGGATTCTTCGAAGCGCCAAGCCGTGGCCTTCAACTGCTTGGCCCCTTGCGCATAGGTGGCGGTTTCGCCTTCCTGGAAGCCGTACTCCTTCCACAGCTCCGGCAGTACGCTCGTGTCCGCCGGACCTACGGATTTTTGCTGGTAGGCGTTAAGTGCCGCCGTCCAGATGGCGCCCGACGCCGGAAGCGCCAGCGCGAGAAGTAATGCAGTTAGCTGCCATGGCATTTCTTGTACTTTTTCCCCGATCCGCAAGGACAAGGATCATTCCGCCCTACCTTGTCGGCTTTAACGACGGGCGCCTGCGTCGCGATGTCGCCGCCGCCCACGAATTGCATAGACGCCATTTCGCGCTCTTTGTTCCGCTGCACCGTGCGCGTGAAGTCCACCATAGCGGACTGGGCCGCCTTCCGGTCCCCGCCAGCGATCACTGGCTCCGGCTCCTCCGGCATCATCTCCTCCTCCGGGTAGCGGTCCGGATGCTGGAAAGGGAGGTGACCACCCTCGGCCTGCAGAAAGAAGAGAATGCGAATGGACTCGTCTTCAATGCGGTCCATCATGTCCTGGAAGAGCGTGTAGCTTTCCTTCTTGTACTCGATGAGCGGATCTTTTTGGCCGTAGCCGCGAAGGCCGATGCCTTCCTTCAGGTGATCCATCGAAAGCAAGTGGTCTTTCCACTGGTTGTCGATCACATGCAGCATCACCATGGCCTCGGTTTGGCGCATGAACTCATCGCCGACCATCTGCTCTTTTTCGACGTAGCGCTTCAGCACGATCTCCCGGATCGTGTCTTCGATCTCCGCGCGGGACTGCCCCGCCAGGTCAGACGCCTTGATGCGGACGCCGAACTGGGTCAGCAGGTCAGTATCGAGGCTCAGGTAATCCCAGCTATCTATGTTGCTGCCTTCGGGCATGCGCATATCGACGAAGGTGCCGATCATGCCGTCGATGATCTCGGTGATCTTCTCCCGCTGATTCTTGCCCTCGAGCAAGCCGCGCCGCAGGCCGTAGACGGCTTGGCGCTGCTTGTTCATCACATCGTCGTACTCAAGCAGATGCTTGCGGGCGGCAAAGTTCTGGGCTTCGACGGCCTTTTGCGCCGCGGCGATGCGCTTGGTGATCAGTCCGCTTTCGATCGGCACGTCCTCTTCCATGCCGAGGCGCAGCATCAGGCCCTGGATGCGCTCGCCGCCGAAGATACGGAGCAGGTCGTCTTGCAGAGAGAGGAAGAAGCGGGCGGAGCCGGGGTCACCTTGACGGCCGGCGCGGCCGCGAAGCTGATTGTCGATGCGGCGGCTTTCGTGGCGTTCGGTGCCGACAATGTGCAAGCCACCAGCGGCGACCACGTTCTCGTGCTCGGCGTCGCAGACGACTTTGTGCTTCTGGTAGATCTCGTTCCAGTTCGCAATCGGCACGCGGGAGTTGTGGCCGGAGCGCTGGAAGTAGTAAAAGTCCTTGTCGGCGATCAGCGAAGCGATGCCGGGCGGCAGGCTCTCGCAGAGGCCTTTCTTACCGGCCTCTTCCTGAGCGAGAAACTCGGCATTGCCGCCCAGCAAAATGTCGGTGCCGCGGCCAGCCATGTTGGTGGAGACGGTGACGGCGGCATAGCGGCCGGCCTGGGCGACGATGAAGGCCTCGCGCTCGTGGTTTTTGGCATTCAGCACCTCGTGCTTCACGCCCATTTTCTTAAGGACGCCCGAAAGCCGCTCGCTCTTATCCACCGAGATGGTGCCGACCAGGACGGGCTGGCCCGTGGCGTGGCGCTCCTTGATCTCTTTGGCGGCATTGCGGAACTTCTCGTCTTCGGTGCGATAGACCATGTCCTGGCTATCTTTACGAATGGTGGTGCGGTTGGGCGGAATGTTGACGACGTCGAGCTTATAGGTCTTGCCGAATTCAGCCGCTTCGGTGTCGGCCGTACCCGTCATGCCCGACAGCTTCTTATACATGCGGAAGTAATTCTGGAAGGTGACCGTGGCGAGCGTCTGATTCTCGTTCTCGATCTTGACGCCTTCCTTGGCTTCCACGGCTTGGTGCAAGCCATCGCTCCAACGGCGACCCGGCATCAGGCGGCCAGTAAATTCGTCGATGATGACGACTTCGCCTTCCTGCACCAGGTAGTCCTTATCGCGGTGGAACAGGACGTAGGCCTTCAGGCTTTGCTGAATGTGGTGGTTGATCTCAATGTTTTCGGCGTCATAGAGGTTGGTGACGTCCAGCATCCGCTCCACTTTGCGGACGCCCTCTTCGGTAAGGGCGACATTCTTGGCCTTTTCGTCGACCGTAAAGTCGCCGGTGAAGTACTTCTCCCCCGGCTCCTTGCCTTCGATCACCTCGCCGCGGGTGAGCTTGGGGACGATGCCGTTCACGCGGTAATACTTGTCGGTGGAGCCTTCGCTGGGGCCAGAAATAATCAGCGGCGTGCGGGCTTCGTCGATCAGGATCGAGTCGACTTCGTCGACGATGGCGTAGTTGTATTCGCGCTGCACGCAGTCCTCAAGTTGGAACTTCATGTTGTCGCGCAGGTAGTCGAAACCGAACTCGTTGTTGGTGCCGTAGGCGATGTCGGCGTGGTAAGCGTCGTGGCGCTCGCGGTCGTTCAAGCCGTGGACAATACAGCCGACGGTAAGACCGAGGAACTTGTAGAGCTTGCCCATCCATTCGGAGTCGCGGCGGGCGAGATAGTCGTTGACGGTGACGACGTGGACGCCCTTACCTGAAAGAGCGTTCAGGTAACAAGGCAAGGTGGCCACGAGCGTTTTGCCTTCGCCGGTCTTCATCTCGGCGATATTGCCGCGGTGCAGCACGATGCCGCCGATGAGTTGGACATCGTAATGACGCATGCCGATGGCGCGACGGCCACCTTCGCGACAGACCGCAAAAGCTTCTACGAGAATGTCATCGAGCGTGGCGCCCTGGGCCACACGGTTTTGGAACTCGAGCGTCTTGCCCGCAAGCTGGTTATCGCTCAAAGCCTGCATGGTGGGTTCAAGGGCATTGATGGCCGCCACCAGCGGCATCAGCTTCTTGATCTCGCGCTCATGCTTGGTGCCGAAAATTTTCGAAAGAATAGTGTCAATCATGGTGAGCGCACTTCGCCTAATCATAGGCTAGCACCGGCGGGCAAACCTTGTCGTCCCCTCCTTTAGGCCAGCTTTAGGACGGTTAGTACCCCACCCTTTAGGCTAGGGTGTTTCCGACAATCAGCCGGGGGGCGGCGATGGCTTCGGCGCGGAGGCCTTGGAGAGCTTGCAGGGGCGGGGTCAGCATGGTAGGCGTCGAAGGCTAGTTGGCTAGGAAAAGAAAGGACATGCACTTCGTCGGGGATGTTGCCAGGGGGTGAACGGAGGTCGGCTGGAGGGCAGTCAGTAGCTCGCCGCCGTGCGTTCTCAGGATGGCAAGCGCTTGTTGCTCGAAGTGGTCAAACTCGGCGCGTTTGCCAGCAAGCACATGCAGCGTTGTAATGACGATGAGGGACATCCAAATATTGTCTCGCTTCATCTGTTCTGTAGGTAGGCTGTTCCGCCTGCCATAGATTTACGTTCGGGCAGGCGCTGGGCTTTGGTGGGTTGACGGGGAGGTCCACGACGCGGTTGGCGGGGGCAGCGGAGGTACCGTGAATTTGCGGCCGAGGGCCTGACGCCGGATCAGCGTGAGAAGTTGCGCGGGCGGTTCGGTGGGCGATGTGGAGGTCCGGCGGTGAGGGCTTGAGTGGGTGGACTTGTCCATGCTGTCGGCCCGCTCACTTCGTTCGCGGCTTGCAGGCTGTGCGGGTCGGCAGGTCAGGCAGAGGGAGATGTTACGAGAAAGGCCAGCGAAAACCATTCTTCAATACTCTAAAGCTTTGCACTAAACTCAATCCGTGACCCTCGCCATCATCCTCCTAACGACCCTCGCCCAGAACCCGGCCGAGGACCTGATCCGCGTCCTGCGACCCAGCCGGACGCCTCCGGATGGGCGGATCAATGCTATCGACAAGACTTGGGAGGAGTGGGTGCGGAGGACGAAGGCTCAGCCTCCGGACTTCTCCCGGATGCCTTCTTATCCGGAGTTGCCGGACCCTTTGCTGATTCGCGAGGGTAAGGACGCTGTGCGGGTGACGACTCCGGCTTTGTGGAAGGTGCAGAGGGGGCTGCTCAAAAAGGATATCGAGCAGTGGATGTTCGGCAAGATGCCGCCAACGCCGGATAACTTGCGGGCTACGGTGACGAGTTCGTCGCGAGAGGGCCGGAGCACCCTCAAGCAAGTGACATTGGCCTTTGGACCGGACCGTAAAGCCACGTTGCGGATTGAGTTGGTGATCCCCGATGGCAAAGGGCCGTTTCCGGTCTTCCTGACCAACCATGCGCGCAATCGGCCTTGGATCTATACGGCGGTTCGGCGGGGCTACATCGCTTGTATCTATCACGCGACTGATCCGCGCTATGGCAATGGCGATGACTCCGATGCCTGGGTGGAGCATTACCCGGACTATGACTTCTCCGTGCTCGCCCGCTGGGCCTGGGCAGCTTCGCGGGCGGTGGATTACTTAGTGCAGCAGCCCGAAGTGGACGCCCGAAAGATCGGACTTACCGGCCATTCGCGCAACGGGAAGCAGGCTTTGTTAGCAGCGGCGTTCGATGAGCGGATTGCCGCTGTAATTCCTTCGAGCGGAAACTCGGGCGAAGTGGACCCTTGGCGCTATACGACGGAGCCTTTTGCCAATGAGAGTATTGAGTTACTCGCCGGAGCGCAGTCGCATTGGTTCCATCCGCGGTTGCGTTTCTTTTCGGGGCGCGAGGATAAATTACCCGTGGACCAGAATTCACTGCTATCGTTAGTCGCGCCACGCGGGTTACTACTTTATTCGGGTTATGCCGAGTCGGCGGGAAATCCTTTGGGTTATGAGCAAGCTTATCGCTCGGCTTTGAAGGTGTATGAGTTTCTGGGGCACCCTGAGAAGATCTGGCTGCACTTACGCGACGGCGAGCATGATACAACCGCTGGCGATATCGAAAACTTTGTCGACTTCTTCGATACGGTCTTCGGCCGTCGCGTGCAACCCAAGACCGAGACTTGGATCCACGGCTACACCTTTGAAGAATGGCGCAAGCTGAGCGGCCAGCAGATCAATCCGCTCACGTTCAAACTCCCGCCAGATCCGAAACAAAGGATCGCCTGGGCCTTAGGGGAAGAGCCGGCGGGGATGCCGCGGCTGGTATCGCGGGAGTTGCCGAAGCCGATTGATGCGGTGGGCGGCTGGCTCGAAGGGCTGTTCCAGCGGCCTAGCGCCAGCGCGGCGACGCGCGCGGCGATCGCCAAAGAAGGGATGGGCTGGGCGCAGATTCCTTATGGCGACGGGCTGACGGCGGACCTGTTCTATCCTCTCGACCAGCCGAAGGGCAAATGGCCGGTGGTGATCTGGCTGCATGGCTATAGCTATCAGAATGGTTGGAGCGTATCGGCGCCGTGGAGTTCGACGGGCAGCGACTTCCGGCTCGACCAGCGGCCCTCGTTCCCTTCCCTGGTGAAGCGTGGCTTTGCGGTGCTCGCCTTCGACCAGATCGGCTTCGGCACGCGGGTACGTGACGCGCGCGGCTTCTACCGGCGCTATCCGCAGTGGAGCCTGATGGGCAAGATGGTGAGCGATACGCGGGCCGCGATTGATGCGGTGGCCGGGCTCGACGCGGTGGATGCTACGCGGGTGTATGTGATGGGTTACTCGCTGGGGGCGAAGGTGGGATTGCTGACAAGCGCGCTCGATACGCGGGTGAAGCGCTTGGCGATGGTCGCCGGCTACGATCCCTTACGGCTCGATACGGCGGACAAGGGCGTGGAAGGAATTCGCCATTTTTCGCACTTACACGGACTGATGCCGCGCCTGGGCTTCTTTGTGGGCCACGAGGCAAGGCTGCCCTTCGACTTCGACGAAGCGCTGCGGCTGTCGGCCGATCGACCGACTTTGATCCTGGCGCCCACGTACGATCGCTATGCGCGATTGGCCGATGTGCGGCAGCAGGTGAAGGGGGTAGGCAGCCGTCAGATCACGCTCGAAACACCGGAAGGGTTTAATTCTTTCGGCCGCGTGTGGCAGGAGCGAGTTTTCGATTGGCTGGCGAATCATTAGCCAGGCACTGGCGGATTATCAAGCAGGAAGTCAAATCATGATCTCGTTCCCGACAACATCCCCTCGGGTCGATAGCTTTATCCTCGGCGGCGGGCAGGCAGTCGGCTATGGCACCACCCTGGACGGCGGGTCGGCGAACACGACGCGCCCGCTGACACATGATTAGCGGCATCAAGTGGAAGAACAAGTTCTGCGCTGACGGGGGCGGGTGACTTACTCAACTCGCCGCGCTCGATGCAAATGGCTTTGAAGCTTTACTTTTAAGGCTGTTAGACAGGGCGTCCCTAAGGCGGGACACCCTGATCCTACGAAACCGAAATATCGTAACCCTTTATCTTCGGATCAGACGTTAGCATCAACATTGACTCGGCCTTTGCTTGAGCCACCAGCATCCGGTCAAAAGGATCCCGGTGCAGAGGCGGAAGTCGCTCAAGCGCCGATAGGTGGGAAGTGCGGATGGGCAGCAACTCTAATCCATTCTTCTCCATCTGACGCAACAGGTAAGGAATGGCGGGCTGGGGCAAGGGCAACTTGCCGATTCCCGCCTTGACGAGCATCTCCCAGATACTGGCCATGCTGAGGTACAGTTCGTGGCTAGGATCGGAGTACGAAGTCCGATATCTGGCCGACAGTTTGGGATCATCCGTGATGGCCCAGAGAAAGATCTGGGTATCGACGAGTACTCTCATTGCTCAAATGCCGAAAGGACTTCCTCAGGAAGAGAAGCATCGAAATCGTCGGGCACCACAAAGTCGCCCTTTGCCGAACCAAACGTGCGCATGGACCGGGCCGGCTTTAAAGGCGTCAATCGAGCCAAGGGACGCCCGGAACGCATAATAATGACGTCTTCGCCGGCCAATGCTTGGTCCAGCAGTCGGGAAAGCTGTGTTTTTGCTTCATGGATGTTGACTTCAATCGACATGACCATATTATGGACTAAGTCCATAATATGGTCAAGTCTTAGTGAGGACGATCCGGCGGATCACCACAGGAGGGGACAACTTCTGCAGGGTGAACGGCGACTGGTGGATGCGCTTTACGATGTCAATGCCACGGACCACTTGGCCGAAGGCGGCGAAGCCTTGGCCGTCGGGGTTGCGCTGGCCGCCGAAGTCGAGCGAGGGCTGGTCGCCGAGGCAGATGAAGAAGTCGGCGGTGGCGGTATCGGGGCCGTCGCGGGCCATGGAGAGAGTACCTTCGCGGTGCTTTAAGCCGGTGACGCTGGTGCGTTCGAGGGCGATGCGGGGAAACGAAGGCGTGCCTGGGGAGGGTCCGCCTTGGATGACTTCGATCTTGATCTTACTGACGGGCTGATTGTCCATGCGCACGGTGCGATGGAAGCGAGCTTGGTCGTAGCGATGTTCCTTTACATAGCGGAGGAAGTTACTTACCGTGACCGGCGCCTTTTCCGCGTGCAGGACTAACTCGATTTCGCCCATTGACGTCTCGATGACCACGTGCGGATCAGCCGCGAGGGCGAGTAATAAGTAAGCGGTTACCATACGTTTCCCACCCGAACCGGCACCGGTGACATGACGGCGTCCGGTGCCGCGCGGCGAATCATTTCCATACCAATTTGGGCGCGCCGAACACGTTCCCGCGATAAGGCAATGGCAGTATTTTCTAAGTGCGAGCCGCAGGGGTAGATATCAGGTGAATTCCGAAGTCCGTATTTCAAGTAAATTGGGGCGGCGACGCGGATCAACTCCGGAATCTCGTAATAGCGGAGAAAGCCGCCGATGTTGTCGGGGGCTTCGACATAGAAATCGATGGGCGCGCTGACGGCGGCGCGGATGCTGGCGATTTGAGGAATCGTCAGGTCAGAGGGGATATTGAGGGTGGTGGCGCCCAGGTCCTCCTGCAGGCGGGCGCTGGCCGGGTTAGCGGGGGCGATCATCACCGAGGTTTTAATAATCAAGTCCGGCGGCAGGTCTCCGGCGCGCTTCATTTCGCCCATTATTTTGAGTAAACCGAGATCGGAGACTAAGATGCTCTTCACTCCCAGCTTCACCGCGCGCTGGACGTCTTCGAGAGCGAAACCTAACTGATCGGCGCCGCGGAGACTGAGCCCCAGGGTCTTGCCGGCCGGGGAGTAAGCTTGGGCGCCAATATCGAAGGTAGCGCGCGGGCCGACGAATAAGTTCAATTCGACACCGCCCGCCATGGTGCATTGCGTCACCATCTGGAGGATCTCTTCGTCGGTCAGCAGCATGATGCCGCTGCCCTGGCTAACGCGGTGGACGGGAACCTTACGGGCCCAGGCTTCCTTCAGCACCGCGGCCAGGCAGCCGGGCCCTTCGGTGGAAGGAATCTCAATCCGGTACTGGCCGCCGTCGGAAAAGCGCTGGGCGGAGGTGGGGGCGGGAATAGGGTCAGAGTAAGTCATCTCTTAGTCCTCTAATATTTCGTAACCGCGGGCGGCAATGGTGGCCGGGAGCACTTCGGCTTGCCGACCGTGTAACTGAAAGATTTGGCGGGCTAAGTCGGCCACTTCCCCGGCGCCCCTTTCGTAGAAGACCAAGACGCTGGGTCCTGCGCCACTTAAGCAGCAACCGAGTAAGCCGGGCGCGCGGAGCCTCAGGATCTCTTCGAGGCCCGGGACGAGGGGTGCGCGGTAGGGCTGATGGAAGCGATCTTCAAGCGCGGTGGGGAAGGCCGAGGTAGTACCAGTAATGAGGGCGGCAATTAATAAAGCCGAGCGCTGAACATTGAAGATGGCGTCGGCTTTGGAGTAACTAGCCGGCAAGACGGAGCGGGCCTTTGAGGTGGCCAAGGCAAAGTCCGGCACGACGACGGCGCAATCGTAACGGGGAGAAAGCTCCAGACGCACGGCATGGGCGACGCCACCCGAATCGATCGCACTGGCGACGATGGAGCCCAACACGCAAGCGGCGACGTTATCGGGATGGCCCTCAATGCGGGCGGCCTCATCGAGAATGCGCGGTGGCTTCCAATTGAGCCCGAGTAACTGTTCAGCGATAATTACGCCGGCCGTAAGTGCCGCGGCGCTAGAGCCGAGCCCCTTGCCGAGCGGAATATCGTTATCGATGAGTAAGTGGATGGGCGGAAGGGTTTCGCCCAGGTCGGCGGCGACGCGCAGGGCGGTGGCCCAAATCAAATTATCTTCGCCGAGCGAAATCAATTCGGCATCGCGGCCGCGGGCTTCGATCTTCAAGGCCGACGCGGGCGTCCAAGTACACTCCAGATAAACGGAGAGGGCTAGGCCCAGGGCATCGAAGCCGGGGCCTAGATTGGCGCTGGAGGCGGGGACGCGTACGCGCATCTAGTGCGCGGCCCCAGACAGGGAGATCACCTTGCCTTCGCGGCAGCTCTCGTAAGTGCTCAGCACTAATTCGAGGGCACGATAGCCGTCCTCGCCAGTGATGCTGGGCGGGGTATTGGTGGCGACGGCGCGCCCGAGGTCAAGAAATTGGCGTTCAAAGGGGGTAAGTGAAATTGCCATCGGGTCGGAGGCGCCAGAGGCGACATTGCTAGCCAAAGGCGCGGGCTCGCCCTCGTCGCCCGGCAGCACGTCCCAGGAAGTGAGCTTATCGCCGCTGATGACGGCCGTACCCTTAGTGCCGTGGATCTCCAGACGTTCGGTGTAGCCGGGCCAGAAGGCGGTGGAGGCTTGGATGACGCCTTGCGCACCGTTGGCATAGCGCAACATCGTCTGCACGACGTCTTCACTGGCGATCTTATGGCGCGCGCCCAACTGCCACATGCCGTAAAGTTCCTTGACGGGGCCCAGCAAGTGCAGCAGCATGTCCACCTGATGGATGCCCTGGTTGATCAGCGCGCCGCCGCCTTCCACGTCCCAACTGCCTTTGATGGGCCGCGAATAGTACTCTTCGCTGCGCCACCACTTGACATAGGCGTCGGCCTGCAGGATCTTGCCCAAACGTCCCGCAGCGATAGCGTGTTTGAGGAAGATGATGGAATCGTCAAAGCGATGCTGGCTGACGACAGCCAGGTGGACGCGCTTAGCCTGGGCGTACTCGATCATCGCGCGCGCGGTTTTGAGGTTGGTGGCGATGGGCTTCTGCACCTGAATGTGCTTGCCGGCGTCGGCGGCGAGGCGCAGGGGTTCGAGGCGGACATCGGGAAAGGTGCAAAGGTCGATGACGTCGACCTCGGGGTCGCTGCAGATGGCCTCGAGGTTGTCGAGCACCCGGCCGCCATATTGGGTAGCAAAGGCCTCACCCTTATCGAAGTTCTGGTTGTAGCAGGCGGTAACGCGATAGCCAATGTTGGCGTAAGCTTGCGCGTGCTTATGGGCGATCGCACCGGTGCCGACGAGGCCGATGCGGAGGGGCGGATGGGTGGTGTTCGACATGAGCACTTTTCAGTCTCTCAGAAGCGGGAGGCGCACGGGGGCTGTGGTAACCTGAAAGAAGTCCTTCCTCTGTGCCGATTCTCTTCGGAATTTGACCCGGTAGCTCAGTTGGTAGAGCATCTGACTTTTAATCAGAGGGTCGTGGGTTCGAGCCCCGCCCGGGTCACCAATACTTGTCCCTGTCCTTCGAGGATGAGACGCATGCACGGTCATCGAAAAACGCGCGTGATGGTGGCGCCCCTTCGAGGAAGAGAGTTTCCTCGCTAAGCCTCAATCAGCCGGCCCGCGGCATATTTGTGAAGCAGACTGGCGATCAGCGTCTGATAGGGCAACCCCTCCGCCAGGGCTCGCCTTTGGATCGCCTCCAGGTCTTTGCTGGAGATCCTAATGTTCAGCCGACGGTCCGCGGCCTTCCGGCTCGGAATGATGGTTTTCGAAAAGACTGCCTGCTCATCTTCGACGAAAGGCACGAGGTACACATAATCCTCGTGCAGGACGACGAAAATTCGCTGTCTTTCGAATTCAAGGCCCCGCTCCTCCTGGAGTTGGGCGTTCTTGGCGTCATTCCAGTTTAAGTATTTCACTGGATTCAGGGTATTACAATCTATGCCTTTGCGGCACACGCTGCGCCATTCATCGAATTGACGCACAGCCATGCTATCTTCGCAGGCGATGTTGTCCCGATTCATGAGTATCCTCATCCTGCTGGCCGCCACGTCGGTGGCTCGGCCGCCACCCGAATCGCGCGCAATTCGAGAACGTGAGTGTTTAAGAAAGTGAGTTGCATCTCCCCTCCACCTGGTTGATAATTCTGCCATGTGTCGGGTTCTCTTACTTCTTACCGTTCCATCCCTATTCGCGCAGTTGGATCGCGCCTCTCTCACCGGCACCGTCACCGATGCCACCGGTTCCGCCGTCCCTTCGGTCAAGGTCGTGATCATCCAGTCCGGCACCCGCGCCCGTTTTGAAACCACTACCAACGACGCCGGCCAGTACACCCGTCCGAACCTCGCCATCGGTGCCTACCAGATCAGCTTCGAAGCCAATGGCTTCCGCAAGTCCACCCGCGCCGACCTTACGCTGAAAATCGCCGAAGTCCTCCGCGTCGACGCCCAACTCGAACTCGGTTCCACCTCCGAATCGGTCGAAGTCCGCTCGGAACTCCCGCGCGTCCAAGCCGATACGCCGCAAATCGGCACCAGCCTCGGAGCGAAGTCTCTCACGAACCTCCCCTTGAGCTTCTCCGGCGGCCGCCAAGCCGAAAACTTCGCCTACGCCATCGTTCCCGGGGTCTCCGGCGACACCTTTCGCGGCCGAGTCAACGGCTCCACCGACTTCGCTTATGAAACCCTCGTTGACGGTGCCTCCGTCACCGTCAACCAAGGCGGCAACTTCTCCCCCATGTCCGTCTCCGTCGAAGCCCTCGCGGAAGTCAAAATCCAAACCGGGGGCATGTCCGCCGAGTTCGGCCGCAGCCAGGGCGGCGTCTTCAACTACGTCATGAAGTCGGGCACCAACGCCCTCCACGGCAGCGCCTACACCGGCATTCGCAACGAAGCCCTGAACGCCAACACCTTCGCCAACAACGCGCGCGGCGTCGACCGTCCGCAAGACCGCAAGATGAACTGGGCCGGCAGCATTGGCGGCCCTATCGTCATCCCCAAGCTCTACAACGGACGCAACAAAACCTTCTTCTACTTCTCCTACGAACAGTACCGCGAGCGGAACTACGGCTTCAGCGCTCCCAATCGCAACGCCCCCCTCGCCGAGTTCTATCAAGGCGATTTCAGCCGCCTTCTCGGCCCGGCCACCACCTTTCGCGACGCCCTCGACCGGCCCATCACCCGCGGTGCGATCTACGACCCCGCCTCCTTTCGCCAACTGGCGAGCGGCCGCTGGATCGGTGACATCTTCCCGGGAAACCGTATCCCCGCCTCCCGCATCAGCACCGTCGCCCAACGGGTCAACTCGATCGCTGTCAAACACTACCTCCCCACCATCAAAGGCCCGGACGGCCTCGTCCCCCTCGTCAACAATCAAGTCTTCCCCATCTCCGGCAACCCCGAACTGGACCAGTATCAATACTCCGGCAAAGGCGATCACATCTTCAACGAACGCCACAAAATCAGCGGCTCCTACAACCTGAAGGAAGCGCCCCGCCTCATCCTCGATGCCGGCGGCCTCTGGGACACTCGCGAAATCTACGGCGGACCCCTCGCCAAAACCCGCCGCCGTCCCGATGACGGCTGGCTCGCCCGTGGCGCCTGGGACTGGACCGTCTCCCCCTCCGTTCTCAACAACCTCACTCTCTCCTTCAACCGTCGCGGCAATCCCGAGCGCATCCTCGAAGCCGATCGCGACGGCGCCAAAGAACTCGGCATCAGGGGCCTCACTTCCCTCGGCTACCCCAATATCAACTGGGGCGGCGGACCCTTCGTTAGCCTCGAATCTCCCGGTTTCCAGAACGTCAGCTTCCGCGCCGACAACGGCTGGGGCATTCTCGACTCCGTCAGCTTCTCCCGCGGCAAGCACTTCCTGAAGGTCGGAGTCGACTTCCGTCACAACCAGCAGAACCGCCGCCAAACTCCCTCCTCTTCCTTTAACTTCTCCGCCCGCGGCACCGCCATCCCCAACGAAGCCTTCTCCGCCAACCAAACCGGTTACGCCTTCGCGAGCTACCTCCTCGGTATCGTCGATAGCGCCAGCCTCTCCGACCCCGTCGGGCTCGGCGGCCGCCGCAATTATATGGCGCTCTACTTCCACGACGACTACAAAATCACCTCTAATCTCACGCTCAACCTCGGCCTGCGCTGGGAGTATCAGCCCCCCGTCTACGAAGTCAAAGACCGCCTCTCCAGTTGGAACCCCGCCAAGCTCGATCCCGAATCCGGCCTCCCTGGAGCCTATGACTTCGCCGGCACTTGCCAGCAATGCACCGGCAGCCGCTCCTTCGGCCGCCGTAGCTTGAAAGACTTCGGCCCCCGCCTCGGCTTCGCCTGGCGACTCAAGAAGGCGTGGACCCTTCGCGGCGCGTACGGCATCATGTACGAAGGCGATTCCCCCAACGGCTACAACGCCGTGCCCCTCGGCAAAGCCACCAGCGTCGCCTGGGGCGGCACCTACCTCCTCGCCTCCGACCCTGTTCGCCCCTGGGCGGGCATCTTTAACTGGGACAACGGCTTCCCCAACGATCGCTTCCAACCCGCCGGCTACGACGTCTCCTGGGGCAACCGCCAACGGCCCGGCATGATCGACGCTAACTACGGCCAAACCCCCTACATCCAAAACTTCACCCTCAACCTCCAGCGCGGCCTCGGCAAATACGTCCTCGATCTCGGCTACGTCGGCAACAAAGCCACCCGCCTTCGTTTCGGCGAGCTTCAGCGCATCAACCAACTCCCCCCCTCCGTGCTCTCCCAATATGGCACCCGGCTCAATAATCAAGTCCGCAACGCCGCCGAAGCTGCCTCCAACGGCATCCCCTACCCGTACTCCGGGTTCGTCGGCACAGTCGCCTCCGCGCTCCGCCCCTATCCTCAACTCCAAGGCAATCAAACCGTCCAAGTTTATGGAGCCCCCCTTGGATTCTCCACCTATCACGCCCTGCAGGTGGTCGTGAACCGGGAGTTCGCCAACGGCCTCACCCTTTACTCGAACTACGTCTTTTCCAAGCAGATGACCAACACCGAAAGCTCCCTCATCGGCGACAACGACTCGAAGCCCCTCGACTACTACAACCTCAAACTCGAGAAGATGATCGGCCAGAACGACCGCACCCATGCCTTCAAGACCTACCTCAGCTACGACCTCCCCTTCGCTCGGGGCCCCTTCGCTCGGGTTAAGGGCTGGACCAAGCGCCTCCTTGGCGGCTGGAACATCGCCTCCATCGTGAACTACGCCTCCGGTGAGCCGCTCGAGTTCACGGGATCGTCCCCCTTAAGCGGAGGTTGGAACGGCGCGGTCAACCGCCTCAACGTCGCCGCCGGACCCTTGAAGGCCGACGGTTTCAACCGCAACAACTTCGAGCTCTCGAGCGCCCTCTCCCCCGGCAACCGTTACCTGAACCGCGCCGCTTTCAGTGACCCGGCTCTCATCCCCCTCACTCTTGGCACCGGTGCCTACCGCTACTCTCAGGTCCGTGGCTTCGGCAACATCAGCGAAAACTTGACCCTCACCAAATCGGTCGCCCTCACCGAAAAGGTGCGCTTCCAGTTGCGCGCCGAGTTCTTCAATCTCTTCAATCGCCATCAACTCGGCGGCATCACCACCGGCATCAACAACCCGAACTTCGGCCAAGTCACCAGCGTCTCGGGCAGCCGCCAAGCCCAAATTAGCGGGCGCTTGGATTTCTAATCGTCATCTCCTCGCCCAGCACACGACTCGTCCCGGTCGCTTCCTTTGCTGAAGCGGACTTCGTCCTTGGCGAGCCATTCGAACCCGAGGTTGAGGAGGGTCGGGTGTGCGGTATGGGTGTCCAGACGCTATGATCCGCTTTTCAGGAAGGTGCGTGGGCGGCCTCGGTTCCCCAAGTTCCAGGATCCACACGGAAGGTACCTCGCTCGACGAACGAATGGTGGGAATTCGTGAAGCAAACGAGCTTGGCCGTTATGGCGAGTTGGAAGAATGCCCCCGGTGCACCCCGTGGATGGTCCTGTTTTTCGTGAGGTTAACGATCTCCATTTCACCGATCTCCAAGGCGCGGCGATTGCGGCTAGAATCGTTCCCCCGGCGAGAGCGGCCGAAGGCCGAGGTTGATCTCCATCAGGCGGCGGATTTTGGCTTTTTCGGCGAGGGCGCGGGCTTCTTCGGGGGTGAGTTTGGGTTCGTTTGGGGAGGCGTTTTTTTCGGCCGTTTCGGGGCTGATTTCCGCTTCAGGGGCGGGTGGTTTGGGTTCGATTGGTGCAGGCGGATCTTCTGGGGGCTGGGGGGCGCGGCGGTCTTGTAAGTCCCTTAGATCCTTGAGGCAATTGCGGTAATGGCGATGGAGTTGGGCGTCATAGCGGAGGTAGAGTTTGAGTTCTTCGCCGGACTTACTAATGGCGTTGGCTAAGTGGGCGGGCGCATTGGCGTTGGGGAGGGTTTTGCGGAAGTCGCGTTCGTTTTGGGCGATGGTGACTTCGAGGTGGGCGGTTTCGGCGAGCCAGAGGCGTTGTTGTTTCCACTTGGCGTAGACGGCTTCGGTGAGTAAGTCGATTTCATCCTGGCGTTGGGGACGGTAGTCAGAGACGTATTGGTTGAGTAAGCCGAGGAATTTGGTTTCGTCTTCAATGTGCAGGAAACATCCGGGGGCGAGCGGGTTGTAATTGAGGGAGGAGAGGCCATGGGTGGTGGCGTTCTGGGCGGATCGCGCTTTGCCCTCGGGCGAGCGGGGTCCAGTGGAGTTTTGGGCATTGCGCCGATTGGCTTCGATTCGTTTTTTTGATGACATGAGTTTTTGTTCCTTTCGTTCGTTGGTGGTGGGTGGAGGCCGATGACAGGGCCCTGACACCCCCCGATTGGCATCGGGGGCTATAGGAATCAGCAGAACACCCCCCGGCTTACGCCGGGGGCTAGGATGGCTGCATTGTGGGCGGCGGGGTGTTGGCGGAGGACGTCGTGGATGGCCTGGTAGAAGATGGGCCAGGCTTCGAGGTCGGAGGGGATGTAGGCGGGGTCCTCGGATTTGACGAGGTGGATTTTGTAAGTCGCGTTAGCGGCGGCGCGCGGAAGCGAGTAGACGGAGTAAGTGACGTCGGCGCGAAATTCGTTGAGATAGAGCATTTGTGTTTCTCCCAATTTGAATTTACCTCTGAGATACAAGCAAATTGACGGCAATTCTGGCAAAGTGATTAAAAACATGGGAGATTGATTTTCGCTATTGATCTGAACCGGTTTTCGCGGGCCAGATCTAAGGAGTGACCCGGCGCGGCAATAACGGCCAGGGGGTGTTTAAGGATGAAGAGGATTTTCTCAAGGCGCTGTACTTGATGGTCCGCTACTCGGAGATCCATGCGGAGAAGGTGTGTGGCTATTGCTTAATGTATAACCATGGGCACTGGATGTTTGAGGCGTCGACGGAGGAGTCGATTTCGAATTTGATGCGGGATATGCTTAACGCTCTCCTTCCATTCGCCATGTTTCGCGTGTAGACTTGGGCCGAGGATATTTGCATGATCTCGAGACGCGCACTGGCAGTTACATTCGCATCGGCCCTGATTCCGTCAGCCGCGGTAGCCCAAAGACGACGCCGGGTGGTGGTGAGGCGAACGCGAGTTGTCGTTCATCCAGGCCACCCGATTGCCCGGGTAGTGAACCGCCAGGTCCTGGTACGCCGCCCAGCCAGAGTGGTGGTGGTCGGCGCGCCCTTGCGCTATCTGCCCGTAGTGGCCTTTACCGCCGCCGCCGTCGCCATCACCCTTCCGCCCCGCGAACGCCTAATCTGGCAGGATGTCGAAACCATCGAACGTGAAGAAGACTGGGTAGAATCGAACTTTGGCGTCGAAGAAGGTGGCGACGCCCTTTATCTCGAAATCGACGGACGCGCCGAACTCGACTTTGCCGACGTCACCTTCGAGAATGGCGAAGTCCAAAGCATCGACTTCAACGAGCGCACTTACTCGCGCGGACTTCACCGGCTGCTCGACTTCCCTGGCCGCCGCCAAGTGAAGACGGTCCGCCTCGTCGCCCGCTCCAAGAGCGAACACACCACGCTCAAGGTTTATCTGAGCAAGTAAGCCGGGCGGCGCTACGGCCTCCGCCGGGGCGCTTCCACCAGGTTCACGCCTGCCGACTTCAGCGCCGGTTGCGCCGTCACATACTCCATCTTCGGGGCGGCCTTCTTCAGATTATGGAGGATGAAGAAGCGTAAGCTTTCTTCCATCCCTACCCTGCCGGTCGTCACGCCACGGTCCTGGAAAACCTGCGCCACGCGCTCGAAGGGCGACTCGTCCTCCTGCCAGACGCGGATGTCGGCGCCCTTTGGCGTCATTTCGCGGGCGCGCTCTTCCTCGAAGCCGGGCACCACGAAAGCCGGCGCGCCTTTGGCCGGAATTACCACCAGGAAGGTGCGTTCACTGCGCCCCCAGCGGACCCCGGTTAAATGCTGCATCGCCGCGCCGGGCTCAATCACCACGGCGGCCAAGCCGAACTCTTTCATCGCCGCCTGCACTTGGGCGACGCGCTGGGCGTAAGTATCGGAAGTAATTTGCATGTCGGGGCCTTAGGCGAACGGTTGGTCAATGGCGGGGCTTTGCTTCGAGAAGAGATGCGGACCATCGTCGGTCATGTAGAAGCAATCCTCTAGACGCACGCCGAACTCGCCGTAAATAGCGATCGTCGGTTCGTCGCTGAAGCACATGCCTTTGGCCAGCGGCGTCTTGTTGCCTTTGACGAGATAGGTCCACTCGTGGCCGTCGAGCCCGATGCCGTGGCCGGTACGATGCGGCAAGCCGGGGGTCTTATAGCCGGGCCCAAAGCCGGCCGCTTCAATCACTTTGCGCGCGGCGATGTCGACGGCCTCGCAAGGCGCACCGGGCTTGGCGGCGGCTAAGGCGGCGTCCTGCGCTTTGCGCTCCAGCGTCCAGATCTGGCGTTGGCGATCAGTCGGCTTGCCGAAGATCACGGTGCGCGTTATGTCCGATTGATAGCCTTCCACCGTGCAGCCATCGTCGATCATCACGAAATCGCCGAGCTTCAACTTCTGGGGCGTAAGGCTACCATGCGGAAACGCGGTGTAGGCGCCGTACATCACCGAGACGTAGCCCGGATAGCCCAGCGCGCGATAGGCAGCGTGGATGTTGTTCTGCAGCTCATTCTGCGGCATCCCTTCGCGCAAGGTGGCGAGCCCAGCCTTATAAGCGGCGATGGTCACATCGCTCGCCCGCTGCATCAAGGCCAACTCCGCCGCGGACTTGTACATGCGGCAACCGGCCGTCACCGAGTCGGCATTCGTAAACTCGAGCGCCGGGCAAGCGCGCCGGATGCCGTCGAAGACGAAGAAGCGCGCGCGCTCGTCGATGCCCAGGGTGCCGCTGGCGATGCCACGGTCCTTGAGCATTTGGGCGAGGCGGGGGAACGGATCGTCCTGCCACAGGCGCACGTCCTGCCCGGCCGGAGCGCGCTTCTCATCGGCGGCGGGCACGAGCCAGACGAGGTCGCCTTTGGCGGGAAGCACGAGGCCGAAAAGCCGATCCGAGGGCTGCCAGCTTGCGCCGGTGAAGTAGTCGAGGCTCGACCCAGCTTCGAGAAAAATGCCCCCGATCTTCTGCTCGCGCATCAGCCGTTGGGCCTTGGCCACTCTTTGCTGGCGCTCGGCATCGGTAATCGGCACCACGCCGACGGTCATCGGCTTCAGGCTGCGAATCTCAGCCGGAACCGGGAACCTTTGGGCGGAAGCGCTGATCGCAACGGCCGTGGCGGAAAGAAATTGACGACGATCCATCGTTCCAGAGTAAACCGGAATCTGTACCCACTGGTGAACTGCACCTGCAGACTCCCCCGGCGTCAGGCTTCGCTGGCTAGCGCCGGGGGCCTGGAACTAGAACGAGAAGCGCAAGGCGAATTGGATCTGGCGCGGGTTACCGACGATGCCGGTGATGATGCCGGCGGCCGGGCTGCCCACGTTCGCATTGGGAACATCGAACTGCGCGTGGTTGAAGATGTTGAACATCTCCGTGCGGAACTGCACCTTGTAATGCTCCCGGAAGGTGATGTTCTTGAAGATGGAGAAGTCGACGTTGGTACGGCCGGGTCCGAAGAGGATATTGCGGCCGGCGTTGCCGAAGGTGAACTGGGTCGGGTTACCCCAGGCGGCATTGCCGGGCGTGCCGAAGGAGGTATCGAACCAGCGGGCGATGGTGGGATTGTCGATTTCCCCTGACCGATAACGATCCGGACGGCTGCCGCCGGCGTTCGACACAGAAGTGTTTAGCACGGGCGTGAAGGGCTGCCCGCTTTGCTTCACGAAGATCATGTTGGCGTCCCAACCGCCGAGGATCTGGTTCACCAGATTGCTCGGCGCGGCGAACTTACGGCCTTTGCCGAAGGGTAGCTCGTAGTTCATGCTGTGGACGAAACGATGGCGAAGGTCGAAGCCGGAATTGCCGCGGTCGTTGCGGCGGAAGCGGGCATCCTGGGGCAAGGGTCCGTTATCGGCACCGCCGAATTGGTTGGCGATGAAGTCAATCGAGTGTGACCAAGTGTAGGCAGTGAGGAAGCCGATGCCGTTGGCGAATCGGCGTTCGAGTGACGACTGCAGCGAGTGGTAAGCGGAAAGGCCATCCGAGACGTTATAAGCGACGCCGAGGACGCCGGGGGCGAGCACGCCCAAAGGTCGACGCTGGATGGGCGGGGCGGAGCCGGGGATGAGTTGGTTGATGTCGAAGCTGTTATCGAGACGCCGGCCGAGGTTGCCGACGTAGCCCACCTTCATCACCATGTCCTTGGGCAAGCTCTGCTGCACCTGCAAGTTCATCTGCTGGGCATAGCCGGAGCGCAGGCGCGGGTCGACCGCCAGCATTGCGCCGACCGGGTTGTTGGCGACCGTCGCGAAATCGAGATTCGGAATCGGGTTCAAGCCGTCCGAAACGCGGCGCGGATTGCTTACGAATTGGTTAATGTCGATGGCGTTGATGGGGCCGAAAGGCAACTGCCGGTGGCGGCGCATCAGCACCGATTCGCTGCCGACGGGATTATAGAAGATGCCCGCGCCGCCACGAATGACGGTGCCTTGGCGCAGACGATAAGCGAAGCCGAGGCGCGGCGCGAAGTTGTTCCTGTCCGCCATGACACCCGTGTACTCGTCGGTGTTGAAGCCGGCGATCAGCAGTTTACCCGTAACGGGGTTGAAGTTGGTCCACTTATTGTTGAGCTCGCGGGTGGGAGTGTCGTATTCGTAGCGCAGGCCGAAGTTGACGGTGAGGCGATCGTTCACGCGCCAGTCCTCTTGGACGAAGAAGTTCCATTCCCATTGGATGATGCGGGGCGTGAAGAGCGTGAAGTCCTGCTCAATGGTGTTGGCGGTGCCCAGCAGTGCGGCGGCCATCGCGTCGCCGGTAGTGGCGGTGGCGTTGGGGTTGTCCGTGAAGGTGCGGCCGAAGTTGAAGCGGCCGTTGCCGCGGTTGGTCTGATACTGCGTCAAGCGGCGGGCACGGGTGTCCGAGCCGAACTTGGTGGTGTGGCGTCCGTTCAGCTTGGTAAAGGCGATCGCGGGGTTGTAGGTATCTTCAAAACGGATGATGGGCAAGGATCGCGTCTGGCCGATGCCAGTATATCCGGCGGGGCTGAAGATCGGGATACCGTCGGAGTTAGGGCCTTGGTTTGCGCCTCTGACGCCCAGCTTTTCGCCCAGCTTCGCGCCCGCAGCGGCTCCTTCCTGGAGGAACGTGAGATCGAAGCGGTTCCAGCCCATCTTGGCTTCCATGATGAGCGTGGGAGAGATGGTGCGGACCCAGCTCGAAACGATGTGGAAAGCCTTGAGCGAAGAGGCGCCGGCGAAAGTATCTTCGTTGCCGAGGCCAAAGGTGCCGTCGAGGCCGGGAATCCTGGCGTCCAGAAAGGTACTCGGACGGGTGGAGACCGTGTCCTGACGCGAGAAGCGTCCGAAGATGGTGTTGCGATCGTTCAACGTATAGTCGACACGGCCGTCGCCCTGATCCCAATTCTGCTTTTCTTTTGGAGACGAAGTGTGATTGTTCACGATGCCGGGCAAGGTGGGCTGCGGGTAGGCTTGCACCAGGCGTCCCATCACCGGGTCGAAGCGGTTGGTGGGAATCTGACGATTCGGGAAAGGATCGCGCGTAAAGCCGGAGGCCGTGCCGGGCGCGGCGCGCAAGGTGGCAGGGTCGAAGATGTCGCGAATGGCAGAGAAGTCGCCAACACGCATCGCGGCGGTGGGCACAGTGTTCACAAATGCGCGCTCCTGCCGGCGGCGATAGCCTTCGTAATTGCCGAAGAAGAAGAGCTTATCCTTAATCACCCGGCCGCCCAGGCTGGCCCCAAACTGATTCTGGCGCAGGGTGGGCTTGCGAGCGAGGAAGAAGTTGCGGGCATCGGTCGCGTCGTTGCGGAGGAAGTCGTAAGCGCTACCGTGCAAATCATTGGTACCGCTTTTGGTGACGATGTTCACCGTGGCCCCGGAGTTGCGGCCTTGGTCAGCGGCGAAGAGGCTGGTTTGGATCTTGAACTCGCGCACCGCTTCGACGGAGGGCCGCAGGACGATGGAGAGCGTGAGGCGCTCATTGTTGTCGATGCCGTCGTAAAGGAAATTGTTCGAGCCCTCGCGGTTACCGTTGGCGAAGACCTCGCTGCCGGGACGAAGGTCGTCCGGCCGCGTGCCGCTCATAATGGTGCCGCGGCTACCGAAGCCGACGCCGGTGACTCCCGGTCCGAGGGTGGCGAGTTGCACGAAGTTGCGGCCGTTGAGCGGCAGTTCGGCGACCGCCCTCTGCTCAATCACCTGCCCGATGGCCGCGTTGTCGATTTCAAGCAGCGGCGCGCCGCCTTTCACTTCCACGGTCTCGGAGACTTGGCCGACCTCGAGCTTAAAGTCGAGGCGCGCGGACTGGTTCACTTCGAGCGTCAGGTTATCCTGCACGCTCTGGCGGAAGCCGGCCTTCTGCACGGTCAACTTGTAGCGGCCGGGTTGAAGAAAAGGGATGCTGAACGAACCGTCATCGGAGGCCGTCACCTCTTTGACGATGAGGGTGGCGAGATTCTGGGCCGTGATTTTCGCTCCAGAAACCGTGGCTCCGGAGACATCGTTCACGGAACCAGTGATGGTGGCATAGTTTTGGGCGAATAGGGAAACTCCTAACGCCAACAGGCAGAACAGATAGCGAAACATAGCGAGACTCCTAACAGGGGAATACATCTTAGAAAGAGCATATCAAATTCATTACAGAGATACAGTTCCAGGGCAGGAATGGAGATCGCGCTACGCTGAAGGGGCGTGAAGAAGTTTGTTCCTATTTATGTCGGCGTGATTTTGGGCTTGGCACTTTTGTATCCCGTGGTCCGCTGGGTGACGGGCGAGAAGAAGCCGGTACGGATCTATCCCTCCCTGGCCGCCATGATTCCCGCCGATACTGAATTCGCCATGGGCTTCCAGTTGGAGCGGCTCAAGACAACGCCTCTCTACAAGAAGTTGATCGAGGGCCGGCGTATTCCGATCATTGAGGACTTTGTCGCGCGCACGGGCTTCGATCCGCGCAAGAGTCTCTATGAAATCGTCCTGGTGTCGAATGGCCGGGAGTCGGTGGCGCTGGCCGTCGGCAAGTTTTCGCGGACCACGGAGTTGCGGCAAGGCATGGAGCCGCCGATCCGCATTGAGGGCGATCGAACGACGCGGGAGACCTACAAGGGCTTCACGCTCGAAGGCAACGAAAATGCGACGTTATGCTTCTTGAACAGCGCCACGGCGATGGCGGGCCCGGCCCAGGCGCTAAGGGGATTGATTGACCGGCAGCAGCAAAATCCGCAGCCGCCACCGGCGCTGCTGGCCGCGATTGAGGCCGTCCCGCTTGAGAATCAGATCTGGGGCGTGGCGACCGGCGACGTGAATCGTTGGCTCTCCACCTTCAAGGTGGGGTCGATGAATTTGAAGTCCCTGCCCTTCCAGGTGACACGGGCCATCTTCGTCGCCGACGCAAGCGTGGGATTGCAGGCCAAGCTGAGCCTGGACTGCCCTGATCCGAAGGCCGCCGAGCAACTCGCCCTGGCCGTGCGCGCGGCCATGACGATGCTGCCGGCGAAGAGCGATTGGGCAGCTTTGCTTGAACAGCTCGACGTCCGCCAGGATGGCGCAACCGTCAATGTCCGCGTAAATTTGGGCGCCGACTTACTCGAGAAGTTACTCGGGGCCTGAACTTACTTCTTCGGGAACGGAATGGCGTCGCCCAAATTCATGGAGCCGCCGCCTTCGCTGACGTAGTTGCGGTTCCAATTGGGGATCTCCACCACCACATCGCCCTTGACGACGGCTTGGCAGCCTAAGCGCGACGACAGAGTTAGTCCGGCGGCGGTGTCGAGCCGGTCCAATTCGTCGTCCTCGGCTTCGGAGAGGTTCTGCTTGCCCTCTTTCACAATCACGTGGCAGGTGGTGCAGGCGCAGCTTCCGCCGCAGGCGTGCTCCAGTTGGACGTGGAAGTGCATGGCGATATCGAGCAGGCTCTCCGCCAGACCATGTTCACTGTAAGGAAGTTTGCCGGACTCGAACTCGACCGTTTGGCCTTCGCTTTGTCCAGCCGCAAGGAACGTAACTTTCGGCATTCGCCCCTAGTTTAGCATTGCTATACTCAGGCTACTCGTGTTCCACCAGTTTGAAAAGTCCATTCCCGTTGCCGTCGCGGCCAGCCTCTCCCAACAGCTCCAGATCGAGGTGCCGGTTCATTTGGAGCAGCCGCGAGACTCGAAGTTCGGCGAGTTTGCGCTGCCGGTCGCCTTTCAGTTGGCTCGTCAACTGAAGCAGGCGCCCAAAGCCATCGCCGAGAAGCTCGTCCAGGCGATCGGCCAACTGCCAGGCGTCGCGGCGATTGAGATTGCCGGCAACGGGTACTTGAATGTCCGGCTCGACCGGGCAGAGTATCTGCGAAACCTGATGCAGCCTCCTTTGGTCGATCGCGCCGGGGAGACCGGCAAGATCATCATCGAGCATACGAACATCAACCCGAATAAGGCCGCGCATATCGGCCATCTGCGCAACGCGATCCTGGGCGATACCTTTGCCCGGATGCTGCGGGCGAGCGGCGAGACGGTGGAAGTGCAGAACTACATCGACAACACAGGTGTGCAGGTGGCCGACGTGGTGGTAGGGTTCTTAAAGCTCGACGAGAAGAGCTTGGCCCAAGTGGAAGCTTTATCCTTAGCGCCACGATTCGATTACTACTGCTGGGATCTATATGCACAGACTTCCACTTACTATAAGGACCATCCGGAGGCACTGGCGTGGCGCGCCGAGGTGCTGCATTCGATTGAAGGTGGCACGGACGAAGTATCGCGTTTGGGGCACCTGGTGGCCGATGCCATTGTCAGTTGCCATTTGCGCACGATGGCGCGGCTGGGAATTGTCTACGACGTGTTGCCGCGCGAGAGCGAGATTCTGCACTTACAATTCTGGGCTAAGGCTTTCGAGTTACTAAAAGAGCGCAAGGCTCTCTTCCTGGAGACCGAAGGCAAGAACAAAGGCTGCTGGGTAATGCCGGCCTCGGCATTTCGCGATGCAGCGCGAGCCGAAGAGGAAGACGTCGACGATAGCAAGGTGATTGTGCGCTCGAACGGCATTGTCACTTACGTCGGTAAGGACATCGCTTATCAGTTATGGAAATTCGGCTTACTGGGTAAAGACTTCTACTACGAACCATTGGCCGGTTTCCCCGACGTGATGGTGTCGACTGCCCTGCCCCAGCCGCCGGAAAACTCACACTTTGGGGCCGGCAAGACCGTTTATAACGTGATCGACTCGCGGCAATCGTACTTACAGGACGTCGTCGTGGCGGGGTTACGCGCTTTGGGCTATCACGAACAGGCCGAGCGGTCGATCCACTTCTCCTACGAGATGGTGGCCTTAACGCCGCGGACTTGCGTCGACTTGCGCATTCCGATTTCGGACGAGGATGCGAAGAAAGCCTTCGTCGAGGTATCGGGACGCAAGGGCCTGGGGGTCAAGGCCGATGACCTACTCAATCAGTTGATCGATACGGCCGGGGCCGAAGTGGGCTCGCGCAATGCGGAGGCACCGGAAGCCGAGCGGTTGGACATTGCCACCCAGATCGCCATCGGCGCGTTGCGTTACTTTATGCTGAAGTTTACTCGCAACACGGTAATTGCTTTTGACTTACAAGAGGCTTTGAGCTTCACCGGCGAGACCGGCCCGTATGTGCAGTATTCGGCGGTCCGGGCGAGGCGGATTCTTTCTAAGTTGAAAGACCAGGGCGAGTCCTTACCGGATTACGCGAACTTGAGTTCGGACGAGATTCGGGCCATCGCGGCTGAGTTAGCCGATGAAGGTCTGTGGCAATTGGTATTGGCGGTTTCTAAGCTCGAATCGGCTTTGGCCAGAAGTATCGCGTCTGGCGAACCGGCGCATATGGCTCGCTTTGCTTTCCAACTAGCCCAGGCGTTCAGCACCTTCTATGAAAACTACCCGGTGCTGTCGGAGAAGAATCCGAATAAGAAGATTCTGCTCTTGTGGATGACCGACTACTTCGCACGCCAATTGCGCCGAACGTTAGATATCCTGGGCATCCCGGTTCCCGCTTATATGTAGGTTGACTTACGCTTGGGCGTATTCTTCGATCGGGACGCAACTGCAGACCAGGTTACGATCGCCGTAGACGTTGTCGATGCGGGAGACGGGGCTCCAGTATTTGTCGACGCGGGCGGTGCCGGCGGGGAAACAGCCTTCTTCTCGGGAGTACTTGCGGTTCCAGTCGGCGACGACCAGGTCGTGCACGGTGTGGGGCGCATGGCGCAGGGGCGAGTCGACGATGGCGAGCTTGCCGGATTCCACCTCGGCGATCTCGCGGCGAATGGCGATCATGGCTTCGCAGAAACGGTCGAGTTCCTGCTTGGCTTCAGACTCGGTGGGCTCAATCATCAGCGTGCCGGCGACGGGGAAGCTCATGGTGGGGGCGTGGAAGCCATAGTCGATCAGGCGTTTGGCGATGTCGTCGACGGTGACACCGCATGAGTCCTTCAAGGGACGCGGATCGAGGATGCACTCATGGGCGACGCGGCCGTTGTGGTTGCGGTAGAGGACAGGGAACGAGTCGCTGACGCGGGCAGCGATGTAGTTGGCATTGAGGATCGCGACTTCGGTAGCGCGTTGCAAGCCCTCGCCGCCCATCATAAGGATGTACATGTAGGAGATGGGCAGAATGGACGCGGAGCCGAAGGGCGCCGCGGAGACGGGGCCGACGGGAGAATGGCCGCCATCGAGGAAGGGGTGGCCGGGGAGGAAGGGCGCTAGGTGGGCTTTGACGCCGATAGGGCCCATGCCGGGTCCGCCGCCACCGTGGGGGATACAGAAGGTCTTGTGGAGGTTGAGGTGGGAGACGTCGGCACCGTAGTCGCCGGGGCGGGAGACGCCCACCTGGGCGTTCATGTTGGCGCCATCCAAGTAGACCTGGCCGCCATGGTCGTGAACGATCTGGCAGATCTCGCGGATGCGCTCTTCGAAGACGCCGTGGGTAGAGGGGTAAGTCACCATCAGGGCGGCGAGTTGGGCACTGTGCAGCAGGGCTTTAGCGCGAAGATCGTCGACATCAACGTTGCCTTCGGCGTCGCAGTTCACCACCACCACGTCCATGCCGACCATGTGCGCCGAAGCCGGATTCGTGCCGTGGGCAGAGCTGGGAATCAGGCAGACGACGCGGTGCGCATCGCCGCGGCTGCGGTGATAGCCGCGGATGGCGAGCAGGCCGGCGTACTCGCCTTGGGCGCCCGAGTTGGGCTGGAGCGAGACGGCGTCATAACCGGTGACTTCGCAGAGCTTGGCCTTCAAGTCCTCGAACATCTCGGCGTAGCCCTGGGCTTGACCGAGCGGGGCGAAGGGATGCAGGCTGCCGAACTCGGGCCAGGTGACGGGCATCATCTCGGCGGTAGCGTTGAGCTTCATGGTGCAGGAGCCGAGGGGGATCATGGCCCGGTCAAGCGCGAGGTCACGGTCGGAGAGCTTGCGCATGTAGCGGAGGAGTTCGGTTTCGCTGCGATAGCGGTGGAAGACGGGATGAGTGAGGAACTCGCTGGTGCGGGCGAGGGCCGTCGGCAGGCCGTTGGCTGTCACTTCGGCGGCGATGGCGGCATAAGCGAGGCCGCCGCCGAAGGTCTTCCAGATGGTTTCGATGAGCTCAGGGGTGGTGGCTTCGTCAAGGGAGATGCCCACTTGGCCGCCGAGGTCGCGGTAGTTGAGGCGATGCGCCAGGGCGGCAGCCATCACGGCCGGGCTGGCGTCGATGGTCAGCGTGTCGAAGAAAGTGTCGTTGGCGATGGTGAAGCCGAGCTTGCGCAGACCGGCCGCTAGCACAGCGGTCTTGAAAGCGACCTCGCCAGCGATGTGCTTAAGCCCTTCGGGGCCATGATACACGGCGTACATTGAGGCGATCACGGCCAGCAGGACTTGCGCGGTACAGATATTGGAAGTGGCCTTCTCGCGGCGAATATGTTGCTCGCGGGTTTGGAGGGCGAGGCGATAGGCGGAGTGGCCCTTGGCGTCGATCGAAACGCCAACCAAGCGGCCAGGCAACGAGCGCTTGTGGGCATCCTTGACGGCCATGTAAGCCGCATGCGGACCGCCGTAGCCCATGGGGACACCGAAGCGCTGCGTGGAGCCGATGGCGATGTCGGCGCCCATTTCGCCGGGGCTTTTCAAGAGCGTTAGGGCAAGCGGGTCGGCCGCGACGACGGCGACGCCGCCTTTGGCTTGAAGGGCGGCGATGGCAGCGGTGAAGTCGTTCACGTGGCCGTGGGTGCCGGGGTATTGGAAGATGGCGCCGAAGACATCGGCGGGGGCGAGGTGAGTGTGCGGGTCGCCGGCGATAACGGTCCAGCCGAGAGCCTCGGCCCGGGTGTGGATGAGGGCGAGCGTCTGGGGGTGGACGTCCTGGTCGACGAAGAAGGCGGTCGTTTTAGCTTTGGCGACGCGTTGAGCCAGGGCCATGGCTTCGGCGGCGGCGGTGGCTTCGTCCAGCAAGGAGGCGTTGGAGACGTCGAGCCCGGTAAGGTCGCAGATCATGGTCTGGTAGTTGAGCAAGGCTTCCAGTCGCCCTTGGCTGATTTCGGGCTGATAAGGCGTGTAGGCGGTGTACCAGGCGGGGTTTTCAAGGATATTGCGCTGAATGACGAAGGGCAGCAGGGTGCCATGGTAGCCGGTGCCGATGAGCGAAGTGAAAACCTCGTTTTTATTGGCGATTTCGCGCATGCGCGCGATGGCGGCCACTTCACTCAGCGCTTCGCCAAAGGCGAGAGGCTGCTGTTGCCGGATGCCGGCGGGAACGGTCTGGGCGATGAGGCTATTAAGGGATTCGGCGCCCACCGCCTCCAGCATCGCGTCAATATCGCGGGGTGAGGGGCCGATGTGGCGGCGGTCGAAAGTGGTCGCGGCGGTATCTGGTCGCATGTAGCGCTTTCCTCCAAAAAAGATAAGCGCCCCATCTGTCGTTGTTGCCTGAGAGTGTTATCCCGTCGGCGGATGCGCGGCTTGTGCCAAGCATCTCTCTCCAGATCTTCTCGTTCGCGAACGGTTCATTTGCCTGAGAGTTTCCGGGGCGGTTGCTCCTTCGGCGCTGTCGTGAACAGTCTCTCCCGTTTGCGTCCTCTTCATTATCGCAAACAATGCGCGCAGGACCCAAGAGGGCGCAATGATAATATGAAAGCGCCGATGATCTCTCCTAATCCTTCCAAACTTCGCTATCGGAATCTTGCCGTTTTGGCTTTGCTGGGTTTAGCCGGGACGACGTTTGCCCTGCGCTATCGGGAAGCCCAAGCCGCCGACACGGCCGCATCGCTCGAACCCGGCTTTGAGCAGACGGTGAAGCCGTTCTTCAAGCAAAACTGTCTGCAATGCCACAACTCGGAGGCGGCGGTGGCCGGCGTAAAGGTAGATCAGCTCGATGCCACACTCGACGACAAGCAGATCGCCGTGTGGGAAGGCGTCCGGCATCGCATCAGCGATGGCACCATGCCACCAAAGGGCATGAAGCCGCCGACGGCGGCCGATCGGCAAAAGGTAGTGGAGTGGATTTCGCACGCCATTGAGGTGGCAAAGCTGCGTCCGGCACCGAAGAATGGACTGGTGCGGCGCTTGACGGTGGCACAGTATCGCAATACCTTGCGGGAGTTGCTGCAGCTTGAGGATGACCTCACCGAAGCTGTACCGCCCGACGCCGTCTCGCGCGATGGGTTTGTCAATAATAAGGACACGCTGCAACTGTCGCCGCTATTGCTCGAAGGCTACTTCGAAATCGCGGAGAAAGCGCTCAGCCGGACGATCGTCGACCCGGCGCAGAAGCCGAAGATTCAGAATTTCCGCATGGACTTGGGCGAGAACGTCAACCCCGCGCCGCTGCCCGAACAATTGATTCTGGGTGCGAACAGCATGTTGATCGACAACCCGGACTTCACGGTGACGCAACTGAAACCGCGCAAACTTTTCGCCTATGAGCCCGACACGATTCGGACCAAGTATCGCTTTATTGAGGGCTATGCGGGCAACGACACGGTGCGCGGCTGGCGAGAGTACGACAGCATTTATCACTCGGTGTTCGCGTGCATGCGGGGTAGCGCGGGGTATCCCAAGGGCAACCCTTACGACGTGGTGCCGCAGGGTTTGCTGCTACGTCCGGCGATTCCGAATGAAGAGATGTTCGATGCCGACGGCACTTACGGGGCGAAGGCGAATTTCAAGATCTCGCTGCGGCAGTTGCCGGACGATGGCCGCTTCCGCGTCACCGTGATGGCGGCGAAGTATAACGATGGGCTGCTGCTCGATGCAAGCGCGAAAGTGCAGAAAGCCGAAGGCGCCATTACCGTGGACCTGAAGAAGCCGGCGCTGACGATTCCCAAAGCCGGCATCTATCAGGTGGACGTCTTCCCTGCCCCCCGTACCGCTCTGGCGCCCTTGGATTCGTCCCGGCTGAACGATGGCTTGGGCGGCTCCTGGCCGTTGGATGGGGCCGCACTAGGCAAACTGGAAGGCAACGCGAAGTTTGTAGAGTCGCCGTTTGGGAAGGCATTGTCGCTCGATGGCGAAGGCGATGCGCTGGTAATTCCGCGCGACGAAAGCGTGAATGTCGGCACCGGTGACTTTACCCTGTCAGCGTGGATCCATCCGACGGCATTGCGGCGGGCGGGCATTGTGGGCCTCGGCGCGGCGGGCAAAAGCGGCGAGCAAGGCTGGAGCTTGGAGATGCCGAACGAACGCGGCATGTTGCGGCTCGATACGGCCGGACCGGCCAATTCGCTGAACGGGACCCCGGCGGCCAATGGCAATGTCTCCTCGGCGGCCGGCATGATTAAGGTCGACACTTGGCAGCATGTGGCGGCGGTGGTACGGCGCGGCACCAAGGAGACGCGGCTCTACGTGAATGGCTATCCGGTAGCGAAGGGCAAAGTGGGCACGGCGAATCTGGACAATCCGCAGCTGAGTTTGCATTTGGGTCGGATTCCGGGTGGTGGGCGGTTTAAGGGCGAGTTGGATGAGGTGCGGCTTTATCGCCGGGCTTTGAGCGAGGGCGAAATTCAGGCATTGGTGGAGCCGGGTCGCAAGCTGGTGGCAATTCCGCCGGCGGAAAAAGCACAGGAACTGACGGTGAAGCTGGGCGAGCGTCGCTTCGCGGGTAAACTGCAGGAGGCCTTTGTGGCAGTGCGATTGCCTGCGGGTCCGGTGGCGCTGGAGGCGGAGTACGCGGGCGTTACGGCACTCGATCGCGCGGTGCTGACGCCGATCCCGGCCGAAAGTGAGCTCGGCAAGCGCTTCACGGCTTTTGAGAAGCGTGTGCCGCGGGTGGGCGTCCACATGGGCTTGCGTCGCGATTGCGGCCATACGTTCGCGCCGGTGGGCACGCCGCAAACCGTAGCGAGCGAGAAGCTGACCCGGCTGGTGTTTGAGGGCGCGATTCGGAATTATCCCAGCCCGGATGTCGAGAAGGACAATGTGAATTATCTGGCCGGTATTCGCGAGATTGCCATCCGCAACGAGTACACGGATGGGCGCGATATGCCTCGGCTCGTTCTGCGGTCAGTTGAGTTTGAAGGGCCCTTCTACGAGAGCTGGCCGCCGGCGCCGCACAAGGCGATCTTTGTCGATTTCCCCAATAAACAGGACCGGCCGGCCTATGCGCGCGAGATCATTCGCCGCTTTGCGACGCGGGCTTACCGGCGTCCGGTGACAGCGCGGGAAGAGGCGACGCTGATGTCCATCTTCCAGAAGTCGTATGCGGCAGGCGAAAAGTTTGAGCGCAGCATCAAGGATACACTGCAAGTCATTTTGACCTCGCCGCAGTTCCTGTTTCTGGTGGAAAGGAGCACGACGCCGAAGCCGGAGCCGCTGGACCCGTATGAACTCTCGTCGAAGCTTTCGTACTTCCTTTGGAACGGTCCGCCGGATCGCACGACGCTGAATCTGGCGGCGGCGGGCACGCTCAAGACGCAGATCGATACCGAAGTGGACCGCCTGATTGCCAGCCCGAACTTCTCGCGCTTCACGAAGGAGTTCGCCACGCAATGGTTGAGCCTGGACAAGTTCGCGGTGCTCGAGCCTGACCGCAAGCGCTTCCCCAAGCTGACGCGCGACATGCGGACCCATCTAAAGCAGGAGCCGGTGCAGTTTGTGGAGTATCTGATCCGCAATAACCTGCCGGTGCGGAATCTGATCGATTCGGACTTTATTGTGGCGGACGAAGCGGTAGCGAACTATTACGACTTAGGCGATCGCGTGGAAAGCGGCTTCCAGTTCGTGCCGGTAGTGCATCGGCGCAAGGAGTTAGGCGGCGTGCTGACCCAGGCGGCTTTGATGGCCGGCTTGTCGGACGGCCGTGAGTCGAATCCGGTGAAGCGCGGCGCGTGGCTGGCGCGCAAGATCATTTCCGAGCCGCCCGCCGATCCGCCACCGAATGTGCCGGCGCTCAAAGAAGACGGTGGGACGCTGACGTTGCGGCAGCGCATTGAGGCGCATCGCAATCAGCCGGGCTGCCAGCAATGCCACGCCAAGATCGATCCTTGGGGCGTGGCGCTCGAAGAGTTCGACGCGGGCGGGCGCCTGAAGAAGGAGCCTACCGACGCGCGGTCCACGTTGCCGGATAAGACGGAGATTTCGGGCGTGCTCGACCTCAAGCGCTATCTCGGCGACGACCGGATTGATCAGGTGGCCTACAGCGCGCTCAAGAACCTGGCCACTTACGCCAGCGGACGCAACCTGACCTACAGTGAGCAGGTTTTCTTGAAACAGGACGCGCTGAAACTGCGCGCCGGTGGCTACCGGATGAAAGATATGGTCCGGTACGTAGTGCATAGCAAAGCCTTTCAGGAAAAATAGTAGAATAATGATACGGAGTTTACCTGCATGAGCACCTCTACCCGACTCGACCGCCGCGCATTCATCACCGGGATGGGGGGTGTTGCCTTGGCCTTGCCCGTTCTGGACGCCATGGGCGCCGAAATCACCGAGCAGGCGCCGCGCCGCTTCTGCGCGATCTACACCGCGAACGGCATGTCCTTGCCCCGGGCGGAGCACTTGATTGAAGAGTGGCACTGGTTCCCGACTGCCAAAACGGCGGAAGGCGAATTTGTTTTCGGCAAATCCACCGAGCCGTTGCAGCCTTTCCGGAAGCAACTCAGCTTCATGGGCGGCATGCACCATCCCAGCGGGCCGAAGGCCGATCCGCATCTCTGCTCCGATATGTGGCTGACGGGTGCGCCGTTGCACAACCCGAAGCCGGGCACGTTCAACTCGGTCGGCCTCGATCAGATGATCGCCCAGCACACGAAGCAGCATTGCCGGCAACCCTCCCTGGTGCTCTCGATCGACGCCGGCACGGGCTTCCTGTCGCGCACCGGCACCATCGCTTACAACCTCGAAGGCCGCCCGATTCCCGCTGAAAGCAGCCCGCGCCGCATCTTCGACCGCCTCTTCAAGGGCGACCGGACCTCGGTGAAAAGCGAGCACGAAAACCTCCAGCGCCGCATCAAACTAGTGGACGCGGTGGTGGCCAGCGCCAAGAACCTCGACACTCAGTTGGGCAAGAACGACCGCGAGCGGATGGACCAGTACCTCACTTCGCTCAACGAAGTAGAGTCCCGCCTGATTGCCTCCGAAAAGTGGATCGACATTCCGCTGAAGAAGCAGGACTACTCGCACTTGAACCTGGACGCCACACCTGAAGGCGAGCCCGGCGAGTACTACCGCAACATGTTCGACCTGATCGCGCTGGCTTTCGACGCCGACATTACCCGCTCGGTGGCCTTCATGCTCAATCGCGAAGACGGCATGGGCATCAGCGACACGTTCCCGCTGAAACTGGGCCTGTCGAAGACGCACCACAACCTGTCGCATGCGACCGACAAGGAAGGTCAACTGCAGTTCGCCAAGTACGATCGTTTCTTAAGCGAGCAGTTGGCGCACTTCTTCACGCGGCTGAACGGCTACCAGGACCGCAACGGCAGCGTGCTCGACAACACCATCGTGATGTACGGCAGCGGTGCCAGCACCACCCACACGTCGCGCAACTTGCCGACGTTGCTGGTGGGCGGCGCGAATATGGGCCTAAAGCACGGGCAGTATTGGCGCAACGGCGAGAGCCGCATGTCGAACCTCTACCTGAGCATCCTGCGGTCGATGGGCGTTGAGCAGGAAGCGTTCGCCGACAGCACCTCCACGCTCACCAGCCCGGTCTTCACCCGCGCTTAGCACTGCGTAGCGTGCCCTGCGCCGCGTAAAGCACCACCGCCATCACCAGCCAACGCAAGGCTTCCAGCGGCAATGTTTTGACGATGAACGCGGCGATCGGCACGCCCACCAAGCCGCCGAGCGTCAAGCCGATGGCCACTTGCGGCGCATAGCTACCGCGCAGGACGAAACGCGAACTCGCGGCCGGCATCAGGAAGGCTCCGGAACCCATCATGATGGGGAACGCGGCAGCCGGATTCATGCCCATCAGGCTCACCAAGGTCATGCAGGGGGCGTAGAAGCCGATACCCAGCGTGCTGATAGCCGCGATCGACGCGTTGATGGCGACGGCGGCGGCGAGTTTGCCTCCCGTCAGCCCCAGGGCTTCGCCACCGGCGGGAAACAGCGCCAACTGCCGCATCAGCATGGCGACAAAGGCGGCCAAAAGCGCGCAGCCCACGCCGATCCGCACCTGCCGCAAAGGCAACCCGGCCACCCAACCGGCGCCGAACCAGGCCCCGAGCGTCGCGCCCGCGATCATCGACACCAGCGTCACCGGCTCCACCTCGATCACCGCCAAATACAGGAAAGCCTGCAGGATGACGGGGATCGTGTGGCCCGCATTGAGCGTGCCGGGAATCAGGGCGTCGGGCACCATACGCGTGAACTGGAAGACGGCCGTGGTAGTCGCGAAGGAGCCGATGCCGAGGGTGTCGAAGAAATTGGTGACGGCGCCGGTGGCAAATTGCGCGGCGGTCGGCCGCTGGAGTTGGCCGCGCTGGAGAAGCGCCCGCAGCCAAATGCCCGCATAAATCAGCGTGCTGAGGCCGAGCGCGATCAAGGTGAGCGACTTGAGCATTCCCGCAATTGTTACACGGGTCCAGGTTAAAATAGCCAGACCATGCAGATTACAGGCATCAGCGTCTATCGAGTCGAACTGCCGCTCCACGAGGGCAGCTACAAATGGTCCGGCGGCAACTCGGTGGAGGTCTTCGATTCGACCATCGTGGCCGTACATACCGACACGTCATTCGTGGGTTATGGCGAGGTTTGCCCGCTGGGCCCGGCCTACTTGCCCGCCTATGCGAACGGTGCGCGCACGGGCATTGCCGAGTTGGCCCCAGGGCTGATGGGGCTCGATCCCAGGGAACTGGGCAACGTGAACCGGCGCATGGACCAGTCGATGCGCGGGCACCCCTACGTGAAGTCGGCCATCGACATGGCCTGCTGGGACCTGCTGGGGAAAGCCACCGGCCAGTCCGTGGTCACCCTTCTGGGCGGCCGCGTCGGCAAAGACTTCGCGCTCTACCGCGCCATCAGCCAGGACACGCCGGAGCGTATGGCAGCCAAGGTCTCCGATTACCGCGCCGAAGGCTACACGAAGTTCCAACTCAAGGTGGGCGGCGATCCGGATACCGACATTGAGCGTATCCACGCCGTGGCGGCGAAGCTCACGCGCGGCGATGTGCTGGTGGCGGATGCCAACACCGGATGGCGGCAACATGAGGCGGTGCGCGTCGCGCAAGCCGTCAAGGACGTCAACGTGTACCTGGAGCAGCCGTGCTTCAGCTACGAAGAGTGCCTGGCCGTGCGCCGCCACACGGACCGTCCCTTTATCCTCGACGAGGTGATCGACGACCTGAGCATGGTGCTGCGCGGCGTGGCGGACCAGGCCATGGACGTCATCAATCTCAAAATCTCGAAGGTCGGCGGCCTCACCAAGGCGCGGCAGATTCGTGACCTGTGCGTTTCGCTGGGGATCGCCATGACGATTGAAGATACCTGGGGCGGCGACATCATCACGGCCGCCATCGCGCACCTGGCACACAGCACCCCGACGGAACTCCTCTTCTCCGCCACGGACTTCAACAGCTACGTGACGGTGAGCATCGCGGAAGGCGCGCCCCAGCGCCAGCACGGACGGCTCGCGGCGTCGACAGAGCCTGGGCTAGGGATTGTGCCGCGGGCTTCCGTCTTGGGGCCGCCTTTGTTCTCGATCGGGCAAAAGTAGTAGGCCGACCGCTTGATTGGTTCTACAGTGAACTCTGACTTCCCGAGCCACGAAGCAGATACAGCATAGAATCTATATGGATCAAGATCAATTCGGGCGGGCCGTACAGTAGCGCTTATGGCATCGCAAGCCCTCGCACCCGTTCGAAAAGCAGCCGTCCCGCCACGCCCGGTGCGAGGCAAAAGCATTTAGCACTGAGGCCCTTGTCGTCGACGTTCCGCCGCCGGTCCGGTGACTTCATGAAACAACTCAAGAAAACGAAGCGCCCCGTAGTGCTCACCGTGAAGGGGAAGGCGGCAGCCATCGTACAGGACGTCGAAGCCTATCAGCGCCTATTGGACGTTGCCGCCCGTGCCGAGCCAGAGGAGGGTATTCGGCAGGGCTTGGAGGACGCAAAACAAGGTAAGGTGCGGCCCGCGAAAGAGTTTTTCGCGGATTTTGAAGCCACCTAAGGCATACCTCGCTAACCTAACCCGCCGCGCCGAGCGCGACCTCGCTCTCCTCTACGGGCAGATGAACGCCGAGGATTCCGACGCGGGCCCAGAAATGGTATCGCGGCTTCAAGGAAGCGATACTCAGCCTCGAAGAGCAGCCGAACCGGTGCCCGGCGACGCCGGAGAGTGAGAAGTTCAGGAACTTGCTGTACGGCAACAAGCCATACATTTACCGCGCGATCTACCGCGTCCTGGAAAAGCAGAAGCAGGTCGAAGTACTGCACATCCGCCACGGCGCAAGGCCCAGGTTCAAGGGGGGCGATGTCGCATAAGCCGCATTCTGAAGTTACACTCACGAGATGGAGAGCTAACGCAGAAGTGCCGATTCAGGGACATAACCACGCTATGCGGAGCGGAGGCAGAGCAAGGGGCAGAAGTCAAGATCGCTGTCCGGTCCGTCTTCACCGCGCGCGGTGGACCCGAAGAGATAGACCTTCAACGGTTGGTAGCACTTGACGAGGCGGCGCGTGATCTCCTGAATCGCTTCCTCTTGAGATTTCATACCGCTTCATCCGGGCATTTCGTTTCATGGGATGCAGGACGGTAGATGCCAGTCGCCCGCCAAGGACGGCTTGACCCTCACCAAAGCAACCGCCGTCGCCGACTTTACCTGCCCAGCCGACTGCCAGCAGATACCTGCTTTGCATGGCTCGAAAATGCGGTGGGGTCCGGGGCCACCGCATCTTGTTTTCGTTAAGTAGTTCCATCTGCTTGAGTTAGCGATCTGTCAGGCATGCCGGGGGATGGCCCGACTTCCCCCTGAATGGTATGCGGCTGCGAGCACCCCCCTCGAATACCGATCGCCACATTCAGGGGTGTAAGTTTCCTCGAAACGAGAGTTTGGAGGCAGCAGGCCACGAGATCGTGGGAGACAAGTTTAGGAGCGTGAGCGTGAGTCGTGACCCCGCACTCTGGCGATCAGCGGATGGAGAAGGGATCGGTGCCGGGGAAGGGGATGCGGCCGAGGTTGATGTCCATGATGCGTTGGATTTTGGCTTTTTCGGCGAGGGCGCGGGCTTCTT
>ENA-ORBV01002277-ORBV01002277.1-microbial-mat-metagenome-genome-assembly--contig:-NODE-2277-length-40836-cov-52.114404_pt1 | contig 40836 bp, 26 predicted proteins | sample MGYA00237777_ERZ505514 | MGnify/ENA primary metagenome ERZ505514 (study PRJEB26160, sample SAMN06269048) | microbial mat metagenome | isolation source: Oligotrophic lake microbial mat | place... | reverse complement strand
GAGGAGGAGCGGGGGGTAGGGAGCCGGGAGCCGGGAGCAGGGGGCAGGGAGCAGCAGCAGGGGGTTGCACGATTGGACGCGTGCGCGGGGTGGTTGGATGGTTCCGAAGCGCTTTGCTGCGAGACGGATGGTTCCGAAGTGCTTTGCTGCGAGACGGATGGTTCCGAAGTGCTTTGCTGCGAGACGGATGGTTCCGAAGCGTTGCAACCTCCAGAGCGAGTGTCGGCCCGGAGGGCCGAACGGAGCGCTCAAAATACCGGGCCGAACGGAGCGCTCAAAATACCGGGCCGAACGGAGCGCTCAAAATACCGGGCCGAACGGAGCGCTCAAACTAAAAGCCCATGCCACCCATGCCACCCATGCCACCCATGCCAGACATGCCACCCATGCCAGACATGCCGCCACCGCCGTGGCCGTGATCGTGACCGGCGTGGTCGTCCTTGTCCTTGGGCTTCTCGGTGATGATGCAGTCGGCGGTCAGCAGCAGGCCGGCGACGCTGGCCGCGTTGCGGAGCGCCGTCTTGTCGACCTTGGCCGGGGTGATCACGCCCGCCTTGAGCAGATCCTCATAGGTGCGGGTGAGTGCGTTGAAGCCATTGGAGCCGCTCATGTCACGGACCTTGGCAACGACCACGGTGCCCTTCTCGCCGGCATTGTCGGCGATGGTGCGCATCGGAACGGAAAGCGCCTCTTCGACGACGCCGACGCCGGAGCGCTCGTCGTCGTTGACGCAGGCCTTGCGGGCCTTGTCGAGAGCGTTGATGGCTCGCACGAAGCTGAGTCCGCCGCCCGGAACGATGCCTTCCTCGACCGCAGCGCGGGTGGCGTGAAGGGCGTCCTCGACGCGGGCCTTCTTCTCCTTGAGCTCGGCTTCGCTGCCGGCGCCGACCTTGATCTGAGCCACGCCTCCAGCGAGCTTGGCGAGGCGCTCCTGGAGCTTCTCGCGGTCGTAGTCGCTGTCGGTGATGGTGATCTCGCCGCGGATCTGCTCGATGCGGGCCTTGATGTCGCGGCTGCTGCCGGCGCCCTCGATGATCGTGGTGTTGTCGGCGGTGATCTCGATCTTCTTCGCCTGGCCGAGCTGCGAGACCGAGATCTTGTCGAGCTCGAGCCCGAGGTCCTTCATGATCGCCTCGGCACCGGTCAGGACGGCGATGTCCTGAAGCATGGCCTTGCGGCGATCGCCATAGCCGGGGGCCTTCACCGCGCAGACGTTGAGCACGCCGCGGAGCTTGTTGATGACCAGCGTGCTGAGGGCCTCGCCGGTGACATCCTCGGCGATGATGAGGAGCGGCTTGCGCGTCTCCATCACCTTCTCGAGGAAGGGAACGAGCTTGGTGAGCGAGTCGATCTTGTCCTCGTGGATGAGGACGAGGCACTTCTCGAAGTCGACCGACATCGAATCGGCGTTGGTGACGAAGTTGGGGCTCAGGTAGCCGCGGTCGAACTGCATTCCCTCGACCACGTCGACGTAGGTCTCGAGACCCTTGCCTTCTTCGACGGTGATGACCCCGTCCTTGCCGACCTTGCCGAAGGCGTCGGCCATGATCTTGCCGATCTCGGTGTCGTTGTTGGCGGAGATGGCGGCGACTGCGGCGATGTTGTTCGCCACCGGCTTGCTCATCGAGCCGATGTGGTCGACGACCACATCGACGGCCTTGCGCATGCCGCGCACGAGCGAGTTGGCCTCGGCGCCGGCGGTGATCTGTCGCAGGCCGCTTCGAAAGAGGGCCTCGGCCAGAACCGTCGCGGTGGTGGTGCCGTCGCCGGCATCGTCGCTGGTCTTGCTCGCGGCCTGCTTGACCAGTTGGGCGCCCATGTTCTCGACCTTGTCGCGGAGCTCGATCTCCTCGGCGACGGTGACGCCGTCCTTGGTGACGGTGGGGCCGCCCCAGCTCTTGTCGATGACGGCGTTTCGGCCGCGCGGGCCGAGCGTGCTCTTGACAGCGGCAGCGAGCTTCTCGACTCCGGCAAGCAGGGCCTTGCGGGCTTCGGTGTCGAATGCGAGATCTTTGACGGCCATGAGGCGAGGTCTCCGGGCGAAATGAGGAAGGCGGATGAAGTGGGCTGACGCGACGGGGTCGGCAATTCGAGGTGGTCGGTGCTTCGAGTCGGGAGGTGCCCGATCGCACCACGCGACAGATCCGCAAGGATCAAACGGAGTGCCAAACCGCGACAGATCTCGGTTGTGCCAGTGGGCGTCCACGCGGAGGATTCGCCGAGGACCGCGAGGGGACAGACCGTGGGCTGTGGTGTTCGTCGCCCTCGGCCTGCCGGTTTGGCAGAGGCGGCGCGGCTCCGACGCGCCGCCGGATGGCTTCCCGGCGCGACGGTCGGGCCCCCGGCGACCCGCGGCCACTCGTCGGGGCCCCCAACGGGCGCCCGCTAGGATCGCCCCCATGACCTCCGCCACGACCTCTGCCCACACGCCTGGCCAGACCTCTGGTCCGACCGCAGCACCTCATTCGGCTGCCGCGCCCTCGTCATTCGATCCCTCGCACCATCCCAGGCTCTCGACCCTCGCCCTTTTCGGGGGAACGCCGGTCTCGCGCGAGACGATCCCGTTGATCTCGATCCGCATGGGCGACGCCGAGGTCGACGGGGTGGTGCAGGTGCTCCGTTCCGGCCGCCTCGCCCAAGGCGCGGTGGTGAAGGAGTTCGAGGCAGCCTTCGCCGCCCAGACCGGTGCGAAGCACGCCATCGCCGCGTCGAACGGGACCACGGCCCTGCAGCTCGTCTATCAGATTCTGCTCAAGGCCAACGAGTCGGCCATCACGCCGGCGTGGACCTTCATCGCCACCGCCTCGATGGTCCGTGCTCGTCCGGCGCGACCGATCTTCGCCGATGTCCGCGAGGACACCTTCAACATCGATCTGGGAAGTGTGGAGCAGCGGCGGCTCGCCCATGTCGCGTCGACCGGACGAAGTGACACGCGGGTCCTCGTCCCCGTCCATCTCTACGGCAACTGCGCCGACATCGACTGCATCGACGCCTACGCGGCCCAGCACGACATGAAGGTGGTCTACGACGCGGCCCAGTCGCATCTGGCGACCTATCGCGGCAAGCCCATCGGGGCCTTCGGCGCCGCGGTGACCTACAGCTTCTACCCCACCAAGAACATGACCACCGGCGAGGGCGGCATGATCACCACCAATGACGACGCTCTCGCGGATGAACTTCGCGTGGTGCGCGATCACGGGATGCGCATCCGCTACCTGCACGAGACCCTCGGATTCAACTACCGGATGACCGACATCTTCGCGGCCATCGGACTGGCCCAGCTCCGAGACCTGCCGGAGCGGACCGCGAAGCGACAGGCCAATGCGGCCATGCTCGATCGACTGCTTGCGGGAGTGCCTGCCGTGCACACGCCCGTCGCGTCGCCGCAGAGCACGCACGTCTATCACCTCTACACGCTGCGACTGGTTCTCGAGCAGCTCGTCGGCACTCGCGACGACTTCATCAAGGCGCTGAATGCCGAGGGTGTTGCAACCGCAATCCACTATCCGCGACCGCTGCACAGGCAGCCGGTCTTCATGAAGGACCCCGAGCTCGACTGCTCGCCGCACCCGGTGAGCGACCGCCTCGCCGACAGCGTCCTCTCGATCCCCGTCCAACCGGATCTCACGGAGCCGCAGGTGGGTCAGGTGGCGGAGGCGGTGGCGAAGGTGGCGAGAGCGATGGGGAGGTAAAGGGGGGGATAGGGAGCAGGGAAAGATGGCAGGGGGTTGCACGATTGGATGCCAGCGGGGGGTGCCGATGGGGCGCGCTCTGAATGCAGCGCTCGCTTCAAATCGCGCAACCCCCTGCCATCTTTCCATGCTCCCCGCTCCCTGCTCCCCGTCACCCCCCGTCCCACGCGCCAAGAAGCTCTCCGAGATCCGCTCCGTCGACGACGCAGTCGCCGGTGAGATCGGCGGGGCATTCGGTGCACGCCTGGCACGGTCCCCATTGCGAGAGCAGGGCCCCGAGGTCGGCGCCGTCGACGGTGCCGCTCCAGTCGAGGTCGGCGGGAGGCAGCCCTTCGATTGACGCGAGGTTGGCGCGGATGAGGCCGTAGCCGCGGATGAACAAGGGATCCGGGGCCGTGCCCGCGAGCGTATCGCTCGCGGTTGCGAAGAGATTGTCGCGCAGGGCCGTGACGGTCAGCTCGGGACGGGCCTGGAGGATGCACGCGACCGCGCCGGCGACGAGCGGTGTCGAGAGCGAAGTGCCGCTCACCCCTGCATACCCCGTCGCATTCGTGCTGTGGGTGACGGCGGTGGCCACCCCTCGAGCCAGCAGCTCGGGCTTCACGCGGCCGTCGATTGACGGACCGTCGGACGAGAAGTTTGCCGTTGCGCCTTCGTCGGTGACCGCCCCGCAGGTGATCACCTCGAGGGCGTCGGCGGGGGCGCCGAGATGATGCGTCGATGGATCCTCGTCGTGACCGGCGTTGCCAGCGGCCGTCAGGCAGACCAGTCCGTTCGCGGTGGCGATGTTGACGGCGATGGTGGTGACGGCGGTCTGACCATCGAAGTCCTCGGGCAGATACCAGTCGAAGTAGCCGAGCGAACTCGTCGCCACGTCACCCCCGTTGGCCTCGATGAACTCGAGTCCGGCGACGTAGAAGTCCTCTTCGAGGGGCGTCTCGCTGGCCACGTCCTCGGTCTTGGCGAGGATAAATGATGCGTCGGGGGCGGCCCCGATGTACTCGGTCGGGGCGTAGCCGCCGATTGCGCTCAGGATCCAGGTGCCGTGGCGATGCTGCTGCGAATTGTCGCCGCGCTCGATGGCGGTGTTGGGATCGTCATTGATGAAGTCCCACTCAGCGATCACGTCGAGCGGATGGTCGGGATGGTTGAACGCCGCGTGCACGCGATTGAAACCGGTGTCGAGGATGCCGATGACGACTCCGGCGCCGGTGAAGCCGCGGTCGTGCAGGGCGACCAGGTTGATCTGCTCGAGCTGAGGCAGAGCGATCCCGTAGGGGCTGATGCCCGCGATCCCACCAGTGCCACCGTCGCCACCGCCGGAGGCCGGAGCCGGTGGCGCGGGTTCCTCGACGATGGTCGGGCGTGGGGAGCTGCGCACCGGCTGCGTCGATCGAACCATCGGCAGCGACTCGATCAGGCGTCGCTGCTGGGGTGTGGCCATCACGCTCGCCGCATTCAGCCAACGGCTCGTGGTGCGGAGAGTCGCCCCGGTGCTGCGGATCGCCGCCAGGGCCGCGTCGCTCACCGGCAGATCGCGGAAGTCGACGAGTCCTGGAATCGTCCGCCGCGCGGCCCGGCGATGCAGGGCCCGATCGGTCAGCGGGAGTTCGCCGACGTGCAGCACGCGGTCGAGCTCGGCGTTCACCGCCTGCCTGTCGTCGAGGAAGACCCAGATCGGTGAGGCAGCCGCGGCGGGTGCGGCAGCGGGCCGGACCGCAGAGGTCGAGAAGAGGCTGGAGCAGACGATGAGAGCGGGGAGGAGCATGGAGGAGATCCGGGGCAGGTTCGAGCGCGGTCACTGGGTTCACTCAGCTTCCGCGAATCCTGCATGAAGTCAATGCATGTGATCAGGATCGGTCACGAAGCAGGCGTGCCGCGCCGCTATCGTGGCGGCAATGTCGCGATCACCTGCCAGCGACGCCTCCAAGGCGCCCGAGAATCTCTCCCGCCGACGGTTCGTGGCGGTGGGGGCCCTCGCTGGCGCGGGTGCCGCGCTCTCCGCGCTGCCTGGATCCGCCGCCCCTCCCGGAGCCGCGGGCCCGTCGGTGCCTGCTGCGGTCGTTCGACGCACCAGTCGCGCCCGCAACGTCATCTTCATGGTCTCCGACGGCATGAGCACGGGGACGCTCACCCTCGCGGACATGGCCATCGAGCGCCGCCATGGGCGGCGCTCGTGGTGGTGCCGGGCGTGGGAGATGCCAGGTGCCCGCCGGGCTTCGGTGCGCACCCACGCCGCCGATTCGCTGGTGACCGACTCCGCGGCCGGCGGGTCCGCGTGGGGCATCGGGCGCAACGTCGCCAACGGCGCCGTGAACGTCCTCGTCGACGGTTCCTCGGTGACGCCGATCATGGTGCGGGCCCGCGCTGTCGGCATGCGCACCGGACTGGTCACGACCACGCGAATCACCGATGCGACTCCCGCGAGCTTCATTGCCAACGTGCGCAGTCGTTCACAGGAGCAGGTGGTCGCCGAGCAGCTTCTGGTGCGCGGCGTCGATTGCCTTCTCGGCGGTGGCTCGACCTACTTTCCGAAACACCTTCTCGATCAACATCGCGATCTGACCCTTGCCGCAAACGTCGAGGAACTCACTGCCGCCGCCGCGAAGGAGGGTCGGCTGCTGGGTCTCTTCGCCAAAGGCTCGATGTCCTTCGAACTCGATCGCGATGCGTCGACTCCATCGCTTGCCGCGATGGCGCAATGTGCGCTCGACCGGCTGTCCGACGCAGCCGATCGCGACGCGAGCGGCTTCCTCCTCCAGGTCGAAGGCGGGCGCGTCGATCACGCCGCGCACGGCAACGACGCCGCCTCGCTGGTCGTCGACCAGATCGCCTTCGACGACGCATTGGGCGTTGCCCTGCGCTTCGCCTCGGAGCGGGACGACACCCTGGTGATCGTCACCACCGATCACGGCAATGCCAATCCCGGGCTTACCCTCTACGGCCTCGCGGGCGATGAGGGGTTTGCGCGGCTGCTCGGGGCTCGCCACTCCTTCGAGTGGATCCAGGAGCGGCTCGGCGGCACCGTCGACGTGCGCGAGAGTGCCGAGAGTCTGCCGGGTCTGGTCCTCGAGGCGACGGGAATCCAGTTGGCCGACGAGGAGATCGCGTGGCTGCGCCGCAAGATGGTCGAGCGGGCCCGCATCAACGGCTTCGGCCCAGCCGACGCTCCGGAATCAGCGCTGGCCGCGGTGCTCGCCAACTCCAACGGCGTCGCTTTCATGAGCACGAACCACACCTGCGACCTCGTCGACGCCGTCGCCATCGGCCCCGGTGCCGATGTCCTCAAGCCCGTCGTCGACAACACGGAGTTGCACGGAGTGATGGTTGCGGCGCTGGGTTTGTGAGGAGGATGGACTGGGGATCAGGAACGAGGAAAGAGGAACGAGGAAAGAGGAATGAGGAGTTGGGGGCGCGATGCGGGGCGTGCGCACGAACGCTCGCTTCGCTTGCGGGGGGCGGCAGTGGGTTGCACGACTTGGGGCGTGCGCGGGGATGCGTCGCATCTCGGGCGACGGACGCACTGGGCTGATTCTCTCCCCTGATCTCCTGCTCCTGCGTCTCCGCCAGCGCCCACGGGCGGCCCGCGGACTTACACTCCCGCCGCTGGTGGGGTGGCAGAGCGGTTGAACGCGCCGGTCTTGAAAACCGGTAACGGGCCAGTCCCGTTCGCGAGTTCGAATCTCGCCCCCACCGTTTGCTTGAGGGCTCCGTAGCGGCCTCCGGCCGCACACTCGCTTTCGTGGGTACGACGCCTTTCTCGTGGGTGGGACGCCTTGGCGAGCGAAGCGAGCAGAGGCCGCGGAGCGGTGTGTTCGGCACCCCTGAATGCTGTGTGTCCCCCGCCCGCTCCCCTCGCCGCGGCAGCGTGTTCACCGGCACCGATATCATCGCTCGGTGCGCGACTCACCCGACAACGACACGTCCGGGGATGCCGAACCGTTCCAACTGGAACTCCTTCGTCGCGCCGGTCCGCAACGCCGATCTGCGCTCGCGTCGGCGCTCACCAATCAGGCCTTGGAACGGGCGCACGCGGGCATCGCCAGGGCCCATCCGGACATGTCGGAGTTGGATCGCCGGCTCCTGTTTGTCGAGATCCACTACGGCATCGAACTCGCTGAGCGTGTGCGAGAATTCCTCCGCACCCGTCCGGGCAGCCCGGCCTCGGGGGGGGACCTTGGGATGAACCGCCCGGATTTCGAGGCGTTCTTTCCCATCGCCGAGGCGCTCGAGTCGATGGGGGTTGGCTACTTCATCGGTGGCTCGGTCGCCAGTTCCGCACATGGCGTCGTGCGAAGCACCCTCGACGTCGATGTAGTTGCCGCGTTGCCGGAGGCGCGTGCCGGTGAATTCGCTCAGCGGCTCGGGGATGCCTACCACGTCGATATCGACACGGTCCGGGACGCGATTCGAAGGCGAAGCTCTTTCAATCTGATCCATCTGGCGACCATGTACAAGATTGGTGTGTTCGTGCAGCGTGCTCGCGATTACGACCAGGCGGCGGCGGGACGGGCAGTCAAACTGCGTGTCTTCGGTGAACAGGCCCGAGAGTTCCCGGTGGTCTCTCCCGAGGACTCGATCCTGAGCAAGCTCGACTGGTATCTGATCGGAGGCGAGTCGTCGCAGCGGCAATGGGCCGACATCGTCGGTCTTCCGAGGTCTCGGGGCGCGTCCCTGGATCTCGAATACCTGCATCGATGGGCAAAGACTCTGAGATTGGAAGACCTGCTCGCGCAGGCAATGCGCCACGCAGCGGACCGACGTTCGCCACCGACCTGAATGACTGGCGCCGATCCGACCACCCAGTGAACCGGCGGGTCCCCCGTCACGCATCAAAGGCAATCAGCGCCGCCTGCACCGCCGGGTCGATGTCGATCTCGCTCGAGACCGTCTCCTTGATTTCGCGGGTGCCGACCTTGCCGGTGACTTCCCACTCCTTGGAGAAGGTGCTCTTCTTCTTGCACTTCAGCTCGATGCGCTCGTCGCCGATCTTGCCCTCGATCTTCCAGCCGTCGAGGAGGCCGGCGGAGCGGATCTCGAACTCGACCTTGGCGTCGCCGTTGGTGCCGGTTCCGTTGAAGCCCTGGAAGAGGTGCTGGTCGACCACGGCGACGTCGAGCTTGCCGCGGGTGTTGGTGCCGGTGAACTTGAACTTGGTGAGGCCGTCGCGATCGGCCTTGATGTCCTTCTTGGGCACGTAGGCGAAGGCCGAGATGGTGAGCGCGGCGACGATGGTGGCAATGACGACGCGGGCGAACAGGCCGACGGGATTCAGAGTGAGTGCCATGGGATGCTCCGGAGGTGGCGGATGGAGGAACGGGGGGGATGGTAAGAGGCCTCGCGCATCCGTCTCGGCTCCGTCCCTGGCTCCGCCCTGAATCTGGACCCGCGATGCCCTCGAAGCCTTCTCGACCGATCTGAGGGTCAGTCGGTCGATACGGGCACCCGCATGTGCGGGCCCGACACACTGTTCAAGAGGACACAACATGCTTCTGATGACTGCCCTGCTGGCGAGTGGGCTTGCTGCCACCAGCCCAGCCAAGGAATGTGGCTCCGCAATGACGCAGACTGTTTCGCTCGGCGCGCTTGCCGACAAGGCCGGTTCCGCCGACATCATCGACACCGCCGTGGCCGCCGGTTCGTTCAAGACGCTCGCGGCTGCGCTCACCGCCGCGGGTCTGATCGAGACCCTCAAGGGCGAGGGGCCGTTCACCGTCTTCGCCCCGACCGACGAGGCCTTCGCCAAGCTGCCCAAGGGCACCGTCGAGTCGCTCCTCAAGCCGGAGAACAAGAGCGAGCTGATTGCTGTGCTGACCTACCACGTCGTCCCCGGCAAGGTGATGGCGGACAAGGTCACCGGGCTCAAGTTCGCCGAGACCGTCAACGGCCAGCGGGTCGACATCGCCGTCAAGGACGGCACGGTGATGATCGATGGCGCAACCGTCATCAAGGCCGATGTTGCCGCCAGCAACGGCGTGATCCACGTGATCGACCGGGTGATTCTTCCGAGCAGTCAGAATGTGGTCGAGGTTGCCAGGGAGAACGGCTTCTCCACCCTCGCTGCCGCAATCGAGGCGGCCGGCCTCACCGAGACGCTCTCGGGCAAGGGTCCGTTCACGGTGTTCGCTCCCACTGACGCGGCCTTCGCCAAGCTTCCGAAGGGAACGCTCGAGCGCCTGCTGATGCCGGAGAACAAGGCGGAACTCGCGAAGATCCTCACCTACCACGTGGTGCCGGGTCGCGTCTTCTCCGACAAGGCGATGACGCTGACGTCCGCGAAGAGCGTCCAGGGTGGAAGCCTCGTCCTCAAGGTCGTCGGCGGCAAGCTGATGATCGACAATGCCGCAGTCACCGCTGCCGACATCGAGGCAAGCAATGGCGTGATTCACGTCATCGATTCAGTCGTGCTTCCCAAGTGAGCGGGCGGTCGCGTCGAGCGGGAGATTCGGGTCATGTGCATCGCGGCCCCTCACGCTCCTCCGGCCCCTGATGGAAGAAGCGGCATGAAGTGTGATTGCTGTACAATCGGACGAACCGGCTCGGGCGAGTCTCCAGCGAGGAGGCGCGAATCGGCCGGTTCGTCCGCTTCACAGAGTCGTCGCCGAGTGACCGAATCGATCCTCCATCGCGTGGCTGCGGGAGATCCCGCAGCGGTGCCCGAATGCATGGAGCGCTTCGGCGGGCTCGTCTGGTCGGTCGCGCGTCGCTACTGCCCCAGCGCCACCGATGCCGAGGACGCGGTGCAGGAGATCTTCATCGACCTCTGGAAGAGCGCGGCACGGTTCGACGCGTCGATTGCCTCCGAGACCACGTTTGTCGCGATGATCGCCAGGCGGCGGCTCATCGATCGAAGCCGCAGGCGGGCCCGTCGACCCGAAGCGGCGATGATCGTCGAGACGATCGTGGTTCCAAGCGAGCCGATGGGGGAACGGGCGGCGATCTCCGAAGATGCCAGGCTCGCGACGGCGGCGCTTGCGCAACTGCGTCCGGAGCAGCAGCGGGTGCTCCAGCTCTCGATCTTTCACGGGGCCTCCCACGAGCAGATCTCCCGATCGACGGGAATGCCGCTCGGCACCGTCAAGACCCACGCTCGTCGCGGGCTCATTCGAATCCGCGAGCTGCTGGAGGAATCCAAGTCGGGGCTCGGCGGCACCGCGTCCGCGGGCCGCAACGGATCCCGAAACGGCCCGTCCGCCGCACCGCGCGACGGAGGTGTCTCATGACCATCTCCAGTCCCGGCGATCGCCTTCTCGAACTGCTCGCGGATCAGACCACCGACGGGCTGGCCGTCGACGACGTGACCGAACTCGACCGACTGCTGCTGGAGCACCCCGATTTCGACGGGGAGGAGTTCGAACGCGTTGCGGCGGCGCTCCTAGTCGCTGAACTAGTCGCTGAACTGGTCGCCGAAACTGCCCTGAAGTTGTCCGCGAGTCACGCGCACGGCCCGGCCCATGCCCCCGAGATGTCGCGGGAGATGCCGGTGGAACTTCGCTCGCGCATCATCAATACCGGCGAGCGCTGGCTGCGGGCCCATCCCCCGGTGCCGCTCCTGCGCACGCGCCGGGATGCCGCGGCAGTGCCCGGGCCGGATCATCGACGCGATGCCCGCGCGACGGCCCGCATTGATGGAAGCACACGTGAGACCATCGGGCTGACGAGCGCACGCGGCGCGGACACTTCGGGCACCGCAACGAGTCGCGTCGAGTCGGCGGCCGGGCCGCGGCCGATTGGGGGCAGCGGCAAATGGCGCAGCGGCAAATGGCGCAGTGCCGGGCTGGGCTGGGCGTCTGCGATTGCGGCGCTGGTCGTTGCGGCGCTCGCCTGGTGGCCCTCGCTGATGGCCTCGCGTTCCGCGAATCAGGGGATGGCGGAGCGGCGCGAGACGCTGATTGCCTCCGCGCCCGACCTCGTTCGCTGGGGATGGCAGCGGGTCGACAACCCGCAGGCCTGCGCCCTGGTCGCGGGCGACGTCATCTTCAGCAGTGCGGCCCAGTCGGGGTACATGCTGATCGAAGGGCTGGTCTCGAACGATCCCTCGGCGCTCCAGTATCAGCTCTGGATCTTCGACGAGTCGCGGGACGATCGCTTTCCCGTCGACGGCGGAGTCTTCGACGTTCCCCCCGGTGGTGGTCCGACCATCGTTCCGATTGAGGCGAAGCTCTCGGTGCGGAAGCCGGTACTCTTCGCCATTACCGTCGAACCGCCCGGAGGCGTCGTTGTCTCGGAGCGGAAGATCGCGATGATCGCCAAGCCCGAGTGACCAGCGCTGGTCGAGGGCGGGCCTCCCGCAGCTCCATGGAGAACCTGATGACACTGTCTTCATTCGGCGACACCCCGAAGGTGTCCGGCCGCATTCGCTTTCATGTCGCCTGCGGAGCGCTGGCCCTCGCGGCGCTTCTGTTGGCACCCGGGACACGCAGCGTCGCTCACGCCATGAGCGAGGCGAATCCCGACGCCGCGATGCTCCGGTTTCCCGACATCGGCCCGAACGGAATCGTCTTCTCCTACGCGAACGATCTGTGGGTGGTCGGACGGGACGGCGGCGTGGCGTTGCCGCTGGCCAGCCCTCCGGGAGCCGAGCTCTTTCCCAAATGGAACAGCGACGGGACGTCGATTGCCTTCGTGGGCAATTATGACGGCAATCAGGATCTCTACGTGATTCCGGCAGCCGGTGGCGTGCCCACACGGGTGACGCACCACCCTGCGTCCGAGGTGCTCTCCGACTTCACCGCTGACAATCGACTCGTCTTCGCCACGAGCGGGCTGGCGGGTCTTGGTCGACAGCAGCAGCTCTTCTCCGTTCCGGCCTCCGGCGGATTGCCCACGCGACTTCCCGTTCCCTACGGCGCCTCCGGCGCCATCAGCCCCGACGGGACGTGGCTGGCGTACACCCCGCACACCACCGACTTCCGCACCTGGAAGCGCTACCGCGGCGGCATGGCCACCGACATCTGGCTCTTCAATCTTCGCGACAACAGCGCCCGGCGCATGACCGATTGGGAAGGCACCGACACCACACCGATGTGGGTGGGTTCGGTGATCTACTACCTCTCCGACGACGGTCCGCAGCATCGGCAGAACATCTGGCGCTTCGACCCGGCCACGAGTGAGCGGACCCAGATCACGAACTTCGACGACTTCGACATCAAGTGGCCTTCGGCGGGCCCGGGACCCTCGGGCGGCGGCGAGATCGTCTTTCAGCACGGCTCGGCCCTTCGTGTGCTCGACATCCCCACTGGCTCGGTGCGCCAGGTCAAGGTCGCAATCCCCGGTGACCGCCCGCGTCTTCGGACCCGGACTGTGGACGCGGCGCGGATGGCCCGCGAGTGGAGCGTCTCTCCGAGTGCCAAGCGCGCCGCCGTGAGCGCCCGCGGCGACATCTGGACTGCGCCCGCTGAACACGGTTCCCCGCGCAATCTGACTCGCACCAGCGGCGCCTACGAGAGGTCGCCGGCGTGGAGTCCCGATGGTCGATGGATCGCCTATCTGAGCGATGCGAGCGGCGAGTACGAGTTCCATCTGGTGCAGTCCGACGGCAAGGAGGAGCCGCGACGGATCACCTTTGACGGCGCGGTCTTCCGCTATGGCGCCACCTGGTCGCCTGACTCCAGGCACTTCGTCTTCACCGACAAGACCGGCTCGATGTGGCTCTTCACGCTCGGCGAGGGGGAGTCCCAAGGCACGATGAAGCTGGTCGACAAGGACCCACTGGTCAGCGGGGGTTCGTCGCCGAGCTGGACGCAGGACAGCCGCTGGCTCGCGTATCAGCGTGCCAACGAACTCTCGCAGCTCTCCCACATCCGCATCTACAGCGTGGAGAGCGGGGAGACCAGGCAGGTGACCAGCGGGGTCTTCAGTGATCAGAATCCGGTCTTCGACCGCAAGGGCGAATGGCTCTACTTCTCGAGCAACCGGGCGTGGGAGTCCCCCTCGTACGCCGATCTCGACCAGAGCTTCATCTATGCCGGGACCGAAGTGCTTCTGGCCGTCCCGCTCCGCAAGGACATCGCCTCGCCATTCAATCCCAAGAGCGACGAGGAGTCGTGGAAGGACGCGAAGAAGGAGGACGGCGAGAAGTCGGATGACAAGAAGAAGGATGAGAACGGCGAGAAGAAGGAAGGCGATGAATCGCCCTCCGATGCCGACGACGTCAAGCCGGCCGACAAGCCGACCCCGAAGCCGGGCGAGAAGTCGCAGGAGAAGTCGGACAAGGGCGAGGCGACGGTGGAGGATGACGGGATCAGCGGCACGTGGGATCTCTCGATCTTCGGCGTGCCGGAAGCGCAAGGCCCGTTGAACAGCACCGCGACGATCACTCGTGGACCGGGTGGCAAGCTCGGCGGTTCGATCTCGAGCCCGATGGGAGACGCCCAGATCACCGACGGCTCCTTCGATCGGGCCACTGGGGCGCTCTCGATCACCTTTGTCACTCCCGAGGGCAGCAGCGGAACAATCACCGCCACCGTGACCGGCGAAGCCATGAAGGGCTCGTTCACGCTCGGAACAGGCGTGGCCGGCGAGATCTCCGGCACACGCACCGCGAAGGCCGCTCCTGCCACTGCAGAGGCGGAAGGCGACGCGGGCAAGGAGGAGAAGGGGAAGAAGAAGGAGGTGAAGCCCGTCATCATCGACTTCGACCGCTTCGAGAATCGGGCGATCCTGCTCCCGCTGCGTCGGGGAACGATTGGACAGCTTGGCGTCAACGAGGGCGGCTCGCTGCTCTTCGTGCGCCGCGGATCGCGCGGCGCCGACGAAGGTCCTGCGGCAATCAAGATCTTCGATCCATCCGACGACAAGCGCGAGGAGAAGCAGGTCACCACGGGGGGTGGCTTCGATCTCACCGCCGATGGCAAGAAGCTGCTGGTGGGCACGTCGATCTTCCCGGCCAGCGCCGCCGCGAGCGGGAAGCCGCTGGTGACCGCGGGCATGAACGTCGCGATCGAGCCGCGGGCGGAGTGGGCCCAGATCTTCGACGACTCGTGGCGCATCATGCGCGACTTCTTCTACGAGCCGACCATGCACGGCGTCGACTGGAAGGCGGTGGGCGACAGGTATCGGGCCACGCTCGCCGACTGCTCCAGCCGCGAGGATGTCGCCTACGTGATCAGCGAGATGATCTCGGAGCTGAACGTCGGCCACGCCTACTACCGGCCCGGCGAAAGCGAAGGCGGACCCTCCGTCGGCGTGGCCCTGCTGGGTGCCGACTTCGAACTGGTGAACGAAGGCGGAGTCTCGGCTTACCGAATCAGCGCCATTCACGAGGGAGCGCCGTGGGATGCCGATGCCCGAGGTCCGCTGAGCCAGCCCGGCATCGACGTCAAGGTCGGCGACTTCCTGCTCGCGGTGAACGGCGTGCCCGTCGATTCGAGCAAGGATCCCTGGGCGGCCTTCGTCGGACTCGGCGAGCGCCCGGTCACGCTCACGGTGAGCGCCACGCCGACCATCGACGACGAGGCCCGCGACGTGATCGTCACCACGGTCGGCAGCGAGGGCTCGCTTCGATTCCGAGCCTGGATCGAGGCCAAGCGCCGCTACGTCGAGGAGAAGACCAACGGCCAGGTCGGCTACATCTATGTCCCCGACACTGGCGTGAACGGCCAGAACGAGCTGTTCCGACAGTTCTTCGGCCAGTTGCGGAAGCCGGCGTTGATCATCGACGAGCGCTGGAACGGCGGAGGCCAGATCCCCACGCGATTCATCGAGCTTCTGAACCGTCCGCTCACGAACTCGTGGGCACGGCGCGACGGCGAGGACTGGCGCTGGCCGCCCGATTCGCACCAGGGCCCCAAGTGCATGCTCATCAACGGACTGGCGGGCTCGGGTGGAGATGCCTTCCCGCACTACTTCAAGCAGGCGAAGCTTGGAAAGCTGATCGGCACCCGCACGTGGGGAGGACTGGTGGGTATCTCCGGCAATCCCGGTCTGGTCGACGGAGCGGCGCTCAATGTGCCCACATTCGGGTTCTACGACAACGACGGAACCTGGGGAATCGAGGGACACGGGGTCGACCCCGACATCGAGGTCATCGACGACCCCTCGAAGATGGTTTCGGGCGGTGATCCGCAACTCGACGCAGCGATCGAGCTGATGCTCGGCGAGCTCCGGGACAATCCGTTCGAGTGGCCCACACGGCCGGCGTCCCCCAATCGAAGCGGCATGGGGATCCCAGACTCCGACCGCTGACAAAATAGGGTGGTCGTCTCCGGAGGGTTGGGGCGGCGCAATCACCGTCGCCGTCCGGCGCTTCCCTAGGGCGTCTGCCTTAGGCCTCGCGGGCGGTAGGCACTCGGGGTCACGGGTTCGGGCTCGAGTTCAGAAGACGTTCAACCTGCCGCCGGAGGAATGCCACCCGCGCCTCCGGCGGCCATTTTTCTCGGAGCTGGTGTGTTGCATTCGTGGGCCATTTCCGCAAACATCAGCCGAGTTGGCAGAAAAAGTGCTGATATGGAGTCCGAGAGGCTCGGGGGAGCCCCTCTACTGGTCGACGAACGATGGGTTGGACGCGATCGATCGCGAGTTGTTTGCGGACTTTTCGCGGAGTCGCAGGTTCGAGGCACCGGACGACAGTGGGACGCTTCCTTGGGGGGTCGTGATGTTGAGTCCGCAGACTGCGAAGGGCGCGGTTTCTGGGCTCATCCGTGCCGGAGGTCTGCGCGGAAGACTCGTTCTGGTCGTTTCGTGGCGCGGAGAAGCCACAGGAACGGTTCCGTGATGCGTGGTCGCGGAGCAGGGGCCGACTCTGGCCGGGACGAATTTGCCTGCCGTGAGGCGCGTGCCTCGAGGTGCATCAGTCATGAGCGTGATTCCCTGGAGTTTCAAGGCGAGGTGTGACGGACGCGTCGCCCTCAAGTCCCCCAAGCGCGCCGTGACGCGCCGGTCTGCACCCGTCGCGGTGCTTGCCGCCGCGAGCGTCGCGGGAGTTGTCAATGTCGCGCCGGCCGACTTCGGCCCGCCGATTGCGACACTCACCTATCGGATCGATGGCGCTGCGCCAGTCTCCACCGATGTCGTCGGTGTGGTCCTGGCCAGCGGCAACGCGATCTTCAACAAGACCTTTCAGGTCGGTCAGTTCAAGGTCATCTTCAACTACAACGCGGATCTGAATCCTTCCGGCATCGTCTCCTTCAACGGGACCACGACGGTTGAGAACAACTCTGCGTCGACGGCGTTGTTTTCGACCGAGTTCAGCGCCCCGATCTGCCCCAAGATCGAGGGCTCCAGCAACATCGGCGGGAGCACCACCGTCAAGCTCACGGCGAACTCGGACGGCGGCACGCTGAGTTGTGACAGCTCCCAGCCCTGGTTGACCGCGGCGATGGCCAACGGCATCTGGGCAAAGAAGCTCTACTTCTGTCCCTTCTCGATGGGCAAGACCGGATCCGGATCGACGTCGACCAATCTCACCTGGGGCACGCCGATCCCATCGGCGCCAGGCCCGGCGTTCATCGACACCATCGGTCACTCGTCGAACTTCTCGCTGACGCCGGGCGACAAGGTCGTCTTCACCCTGATCTTCGCCTCCAACGGTCCCATTGACGATCCCCTGCTGGATCCCTGCGCCGGCGATGTCGACGGCAACGGCGTCGTCGACAAGGACGATCTGCTCCTGGTCCTGATGAACTTCGGTCAGGGGGCGCAGTGCGGCGATGGAGCCGACACCAACGGCGACGGCGTGGTGGACGGAGTGGATCTCTCCGAGGTCCTCTCCTTCTGGGGCAACTGTCCCATTGGCTGACCCCTCGCCCGCGTCGCAATGAACGATGAAACAAGTACCGGCTGGCGCGACCCGCCAGCCGGTTTTCCTTTTTGAGACGTTCGGAGACGACTTCGGTTCAGGCCCACGCAGTGGGCGGGCGACCCAGACTCGAAGGAACGACTCGGCCGCGAAACCGCGGGTCAGGACGACTCGACCGTCGGCACCCGCCGCAGTTGCGCTCCCGGCGCGTCAAGACTCACTCGGCGATGCGACTCACCGGAACTCCGGCGAGGAGTTCGGCGCAGTCGATCTCATCGGGGGAATACATCTGCACCAACTGGGCCGCAGCGGCCAGAAGCGCCGCGCGGGACGCCGCCTCAAGAAGCGGTCCACCGGCCAGTCGGGCCGCGGCCACGACCGCTGGGTCGGGATCGGGGATTCCGGAGACTTCGGCGAAGAGAAGCTGGGCCTGGGCCGTCGAGATGCTCACCTGTTCGGGAAGAGCGGCGCTGCCGAGAAAGACCGGATGCTTGTCGAGCGGCTGCTGCACCGGATCGTTCGGGTTCGGGATCTCGCTCAGGGGCGCCGGCACGATCAGCACGAGGTGGCCCGAGTTCGTCCCGAGGTTCAACCGCTCGGCGGTCTCTCCGCCGACGTAGATGACCCGCTCGGCGGTCTGCTTCGGAGCCAAGAGCGCCGGCGGAACCTCGATCACCAGCAGCCATCCGCTGGTGACCTGCGGTCGCTCCTGCCGCCAGTTCCAGGTGAACGGTTGCTCCAGCACGAATGGACGAGCAGCGACGATCTGGTTGAGCGCCACCGGAAGCGGTTCCCCTGCAACGTCGGCGAAGCAGACGGAGGTCGCGGCCAGCAGGCCCGCGAGCAGTGCCGTCGTCAGGCGGCGCGGAAGGCGCGAGCTACGACGAGTGCTCTGGATGTCGGTCATGTCGGTCATGTCGGTTTGCTCTCGGTCAGGTCGGTCAGGTCGGTCAGGTCAGTCAGGTCGGTCTTGTCAGTCCTGGCGGTCATCCGGGTGGACGTAGGTGGGAAGCGGCGGTCGCGCCTGCGGAGTCGGACCAATCACTCCGAGGAGAGCCGAATGTCGTCGAGGACGATTCGCCCCTGCGGCGCGGAGCCGCTCCCTCCAAACTCGAATCGAACGGCGGTGATCTGGCTCAGGTCCAGATTGAGGTTCACCGCGGTGAAGTCGCGGATTCGGATTCGCACCAGCTCCATCTCGTTCTGCCAGCCGGCCCCGCTCCCGAAGCCGGTCCGCTGATAGGGCTCCTCGAGCCCGATTCCGTATGCACCAATTGCGAGCGCCGAGACGCGGCCGAGGGCATCGACCACGGCGACTCGAAACGTCTGATTCCCAAGGGCCGATGTCGTGCGCGGATGGCGCGTGCCCTGGGCCCCGCGGAACGAGAGCCATGACCACTCCGAGAGGTCCTCTGCGCCGGGCGGGAGGGCGAACTCGATGAAGGTCGGACTTGCGTAATCGAAGACCAGAGCGCGGATCGAATCGCCCGGGCGACCGCGAGTCATCCCGTTCATCGGATCGGAGGAGAGCCAGGTGAAGGTCGAGTTGTTGTCGAGGCCCGCGGTCTCGAGGAGATTCTCGACGTTGAACGCGACCGCTCCGCCGCTGCTGCTCAAGGTCGTCGAGGGGTTCGACTGGAAGTCGTCGATCACGAAGATCGGCGATGCCGGGTTCTCCGCTCGATCCTGAACCACGGTGGTCGAGCCGGCGATTCCGATCGGTCGCAGGTCCTCGTAGTGCCGGGCGAGCATGTCGCTTGCAACCGGATTGGCGAAAAGCACGCGGTCGATCACCAGACGCAGTGCCGTCTTGCCCACTCGCTGCGCTTCCGGACGACCGATCTGCGTCCCCGCGGGACCGACGAAATCGTTCGTGCCGCAGCAGTTGAAGTCGTTGTGATCGGCGCCGTGCACATAGGTCGAGGCCCGGAATCCCGACGCCCGCTCGTAGAGGTTGAAGGCGTTGCCGCCGTCGGAGTCCGGGCATCCGCAGACGTCGCCGTCCGCCGAGCCGTAGAGGAGGTGGTAGGGAGCGCCGTGCGGCGACGAGGCGCTGGTCCCGAGCAGATCCGTCGGGGCCATGCTCGAGATCAGGGCGATGTCTTCGGCGCCGAAGGCGGTCGAGACGAACTGGCCGTCGACAAGTCGGTCGAAGGCTCGGACCACGCCCTCGCCGCCTCGGCTATGACCGATCCAGACGATCTGCGAGCCGTCGACATGTCCGCTCAGCACCCCGCCCGCAATGCTGCCGTGCTGGAGGAGAAAGGCCTCGGTGTGCTCGAGCGTTGTGGTCGAGGCCGTCTCGATCCCGGGCATCGTCTCGTTCTGATGGGAGACGACGATGAGTCCGTGCGACGCCAGATGCTGCCCGATCCAGTCGTACCACGTATAGAGGTGACCGTTGCCGTGCGAGATGAGGACCACCGGAAGCTGCCCCAGCGAGGCGATGTCGCTCGGGTAGTACGCCCGCTGCGCGGTGAAGCCGGCGTTCGGGCCGCTGACGGTGTAGTTGGCGGTCGAGACCGCGTGCAAGCCATTCAGCGTGAGGTTGGGAACGAGAGCGAAGCCTGGTCCCTGGTCGTAGCCGTCGATCAGATCACCGGGCGTGAGCGTGCCGGACAGGTCGGCGTCGACGATCAGGTCGTATCCCACACCGACACGCGATCCCTCAACTGACGGAAGGCCGGCCACGTTGAGGGCGACCGCGTTCTGCGAGAGCTCGCCGCCGGGGAAGAAGACCACCTCCGCGCCCGTCGCCCGTACGTCCACCAGCACGGGATCGGCTGCCCACTCGGCCGCCGTTCGATCGACGGTCACGAAGACCGGCACCGGCTTCAGGATCGCCTGCGGGCAGATCTCCGGATCGACGCTGATCCACACCGGGGAGTTCGCGTTCACCGCGAGGGCAAACTGGAAGAACGGCGACTCGTTGAGTGGCCGACCGACGAGATCGGTGGAGATCGGCAGGGCCGCGCATGACTCGCCCCAGCTCGCGAGCAGCATCCCCAGATCGGCTCCGTCGACCAGTCCGTCGCTGTTGAGGTCCGACGGACCACCAGGCGAGCCGAACTCGCCGAGCAGGACGCCGAGGTCGCAGCCGTCGATCAGTCCATCGGGATGCAGGTCAGCCTCACACTGCCCGAACGCCGCAGTCGTGGCCCCCTGACGCCAGTAGCAGCGACGCCATCCAGCGGCGGCCGGAGGAGGACGCGGCCAAGGGCACGCTGACAATCGGGAGAAGTGGGCGCTTCATGGTGAAGAGCCACACTACAGAGCGAGATCTTGAGCGTCTACCGTGTTTTCCCGCGCTTTCGGGCCGTTGGCGCGGCCCCCTTCCCCCGAGACTTCGAGGTCTTCGACGTCTGGGCACGGCCTCCGGCGGTCTCGCTCGCGCTCCGCTTCCCGGCTCCGCGGCTGGCTTCGCGGCTGGCGCTCGACCGGCTGCTGCGGCCGCTCTTCGCTTCGCCCTCGTCGGCGCCAGGCTGCCCGCGGCCGCGCCCTTGAGTCGAAGTCGACCGGGTGGTCGCGCCGCTTCGGCTGCGGAGCGAGGCGAGCTGCTGTTCCAGCGATTCAATCGCGGCTTCGAGCCGCTCTTCGAGCGGACTGTCGTTGGGTGTCGGAAGGGCGGCGTCGCCACCTCCGTCGCGAGCCGGAGTCTCGCCACTCGGCCTCGTCTGCCCAAATCCTCCAGCATTGCCAGGGTCACCACCACGCGAGAAGCCGTCGTCGAGCAGGGGCGTGCCTGGAAGGGCCGACAGCATCCACGCGAACGGATCGCTCGGCGCCGCGCCGACCATCATGTCGGCCATCTGGCGCTGCCATGCCTGCCATCCCCGAATCGCGGATGCGAAGGAGGGAAGGAGAGCCTGCTGGAGTCCGGGGAGCAGGCGCTGGTTGGATCGGATCAGGACGTGCAGCAGCTCGGGTGGGAAGACCCGCAGGCGGGCAGGGGCGTGCTCCAGCAGAACCTGCGCCAGCACCAGGTTGGTGATGTCCTCGCTCGAACGGCTGTCGACGACTTCGATGGTCCGCCCGGCGACGACCAGCTCGTGGAGTTCGTCGTGGGTGAGGTGACGGCTCGTGGTGCGGTCGTAGAGCCGCCGATTGGGGTACTTCTGGATGCGGAGGACAGCGTCGGCGTCGGGGCTGGAAGAGCGGGGCATGGGTGAATCCGGGCTGGGGCGTCCGAGACGGGAAGGGGAGCCGCCGCCGTCGCCGGGGTGGCTCGTGCGGGTGCAGCAATGATTGACCGGAGAGGCGGATTCAGGCTCCATTTTCCCAAGAATCCGCTGACATATTGCCGACAAGTGATATTGTGCACGTGCACAAAAGGCAATTGACGATCGCGGTGGCTCCTGCTACGGTGATCCGTCGATCTGACCCCTCGGTCTCGATTCGATTCGCACTTTCATCAGGAATTCCTCCCATGGCCACCGCCACCGTCAACACCAACGCCAGCACCACCTCCCACGCCACTCCGAACGGTGCCGCCGTTCGTCCCGCGAACTCCGCGGGCGAGGCGATGAACACCTTTGCTCAGGCGATGGACACCTGGGTGTCGACCAGCCGCCGCATGACCGAGTCGTTCATGAACAGCGCGATGTCGATGACCCCCGCCCCAATCAACGGGATCAACGGGACCAACGGGGCCAACGCGACCGACGCTTCCGCCAGGAAGCAGGCCGTCAACGCCTTCTTCGGGCCCCACTTCTTCGGGCCCCACTTCTTCGGGCCCCACTTCTTCGGGCCCCAGATGGACGCGATGCAGACCATGCAGAACATGATGGCTCCGCTCGCCACATCCTTCAGCCGCATGACCCGCGGCAGCGTCGAGATGATGGCCAACGGCGCCGCCGAGGCCGCCACGCTCGTCGGCGAGCAGATCCGCTTCGCCGGTCGGGTCAGCGAGCGCTCGATGGATTGCGTCGTCGGCCAGCACGCCGCCCGCACTCCCGAGGCTCTCATCGCCACCACCAACACCATCGTGAGCGACTGCATGGATCACGCCACCGCCACCGGCGAGCGGGCCATGCGGATGGCCACCCGGGTGATGCAGCAGCTCCAGGAGATCGGCAGCGAGCGCTGCTCAACTCCCGCTGGCACCGCCTGCTGCACCAAGTGAGATTGAGTTCGATTCCCCCTGTCCGAGCCGCGCCGCCATGAGCACGCCCCACGCCCAGCCGAATCCGATGGACCCGATGTTGTCCTTCTGGAAAGAGGCCTGGGCGCGCATGGCGGTCGCGGCGCCGGCGGGTGGGATGCCGGGCACCGCCGGCACCGCCGCTCCGGACGGTACCGCGTCGATTCCGGGGTTCGCGCCCGGGGTTGATCCGCTGGGCTGGATGCCGACTCCCGACATGCTTCGACGGATGCAGTCGGCCTTCCTCGACACCATGGCCAGCGCCTCCGAGCAGTACATGCGGAGCCCGCAGTTCTTGGATCAGATGAAGCAGTCCTTCGATGCGGCGCTGGAGATGCGCCGCCAGATGGAGGAGATGGTCCGCCGCGGCGCCACCGGACTCGTCAGCGGTGATCCGCTGACCACACCCGGACAGGTCTCCGCCGATCTTCTCGCAGGTCTTCGCGGCATGGAGTCTCGGCTGAATGCCCGGCTCGATGATCTGGCAACGCGGATCGCCTCGCTCGAATCGGGCGCCGCCCGCGAGCAGCCCCGCCCCGTGTCGTCCGCGTCCACATCGCAGTCCCCCTCTCAAGCCCCCTCTCAAGATGGCGCCGGCACAACCACCCCGAAGGGCGGAAGCCGCGCCCCGGGCGGCGCCTCGCCCACGAAGAGCTGACTCGAGGGCATCCCTCGAATCCTCCTGCAGTGAAGCGACGTTCGGCTTCGCCGAACCGCTGCCACCCTTCGACCCATACCTTCGCCGAGCGACATGACCAGTTCGACTGCCCCCGCCGTTCCCTCCCTCGACGCCTCCTTCCGGGCGTGGATCGATGGGATGCGTCCCTTCGCCGCAGTCAGCCCGGTCGCGTCGGCGTGGCTCGATGAATGGCAGAAGGCCGGCGATCGCGCTGCGGCGTGGCCCAAGGTCATCGAGGCCGTGAAGAGCCGCAAGGCATGGGCGACGCCCTACGACGTCGTGGTCACCGAAGGACCGATTCGACTGATCCGCTTCCGGGCGCCGGAGGGCGGGCAGGCCTCGAATCGCCGATACGCGACGCCGATCTTGATGGTCTTCGCCCTGGTGAATCGGCCCTACGTCCTCGACATTCTTCCGCACAAGAGCGTGGTCCGACAGTTCCTCAAGGGCGGTCACGACGTCTGGATGATCGATTGGGCCGCGCCCGAGCCCGGCGATCACACCAAGACGCTTCATGACTATGTCGAGGGGCACATCCACCGCTTCGTCGAGCGCGTTCTTCGCGACACGAAGCAGACGCAGCTCAATCTCTTCGGCTACTGCATGGGCGGCACGATGTCGGCCATGTACACGAGCCTGCATCAGAAGCTGGTCCGCAACCTCGTCCTGCTCGCGGCGCCCTTCGACTGGAGTCGCGGCGACGGCCTGCTCAAGACCTGGACCGACGAGCGCAGCTTCGATGTCGACGCAGTGGTCGAGGCCTTCGGCAACGTGCCTCCGGCGTTCCTCGGGCAGAGCTTCAACATGCTCAAGCCCATCGACAACAATCTGCGGAAGTGGCTCGGGTTCGCGGAGAAGATGACCGACGAGAAGTTCCTCCAGGAGTTCGTGGCCATGGAGTCGTGGGTCAACGACAACATCCCGATCTCCGGCGCGGTCTATCGCGATTTCGTGCGCTACGGAATCCAGCGGAACCAGCTCGTGAAGGGGACCTTCCCGCTGGGACCGAATCTGATCGATCTCAAGCAGATCACCTGCCCGGTGCTCAACCTCGTCGCCGAGAACGACCATCTCGTTCCGCGCGAGCAGAGCGATCCGATCGACCGTCTGGTGGGCTCGACCGACGTCTCCACCCGCTCGATCAAGTCAGGACACATCGGTCTCGCCGTCAGCGGCAAGGCTCATCTGGAGATGTGGCCGGCGGCTGCCGAATGGCTTGGCCACCGCTCCGAGATCGCACCGGGGGAGAGCGGCGCCGCCACTGCGGCGCCGCGTGACAGCGACAGGACTTGAAGTCGTTCATCAACTGACTCGCATCGCCCGGATCATCGGAGAGAGAGACCAATGCAGATCGCTGACCGTGTCGCCGTCGTCACCGGAGGGGCCGGCGGGATCGGCCGCTCGCTCGTGCGAATGCTCGGAGAGCAGCGGGTCAAGGCCGTCGCCGTGGTCGACATGGCCGAAGCCGTGGAGCCCTCGGTCGAGGAGATCAACCGCGATCTCGGCCGGACCTTCGCCTTCGCCTATCGCGGCGACGTCACCAGCGCCGAGTTCCGCCATGGCGTCTTCACCGAGATGAAGGAGCGATTCGGCCCCGTCAGCATCTGCGTGCCCGGCGCCGGGATCGTGCGCGACGGCATCGCCGTCAAGGTCGACAAGGCCACGGGCGTGGCCAAGCTCTACGACCAGTCGCTCTTCGAGAAGACGGTCCAGATCAATCTGATTGCGCCGGTCTACTGGGCCATCGAGGCGATCGCTTCGGTGGCCGAGGATCGTTTCCGTCGCGGGCTCGGACAGTGGCAGCCCGACGAGGGGGTGCAGGGCGCCGTGGTCTTCATCGGCAGCATCTCCTCGGCCGGAAACAAGGGGCAGGTTTCGTACGCCTCGACCAAGGCGGGCCTCGCGGGGGCCCAGAGCACCTTGGCGAAGGAGGCCATCTTCTACGGGATGCGGACGGCGATCGTGCATCCCGGCTTCACCGACACCCCCATGGTCCGGGCCATGGATCAGGCGATCATCGAGAAGTACGTGCTGCCCAACACCCAGCTTCGGCGCCTCCTCAAGCCCGAGGAGATCGCCGATGCAATCTGCTTCCTGATCCGCAACAGCGCCGTCAGCGGCGCTCTGTGGGCGGACGCCGGGTGGCATCCGACGGCCTGAGTCCGACGGCCTGAGCCCGGGCGTTCATCCGCCACCCGATCCCTCCAGGGCGGAGTTACACTCCCGCCCATGAAACCACTCGAGGGCAAGGTCAGTCTCGTCACCGGCGGCGCTCGCGGCATCGGTCGGGCCATCGCGCTCGGTCTCGCCGAGGCGGGGTCGGACATTGCGCTCAACTATCTGAGCAACACCCAGGGTGCCGAAGAGACCCGCGAGATGATCCGCACCATGGGGCGCACGTGCGAGATCTACCAGGGCAACGTCGCCAACGACGATGAGAACCATGCGATGGGCGACAAGATCCACGCCGCCTTCGGGCTGGTGCAGATCATCGTCAACAACGCGGGCATCACCCGCGACCGGTCGTTCGGCAAGATGACTCGTCCGGAGTGGGACGAGGTGCTCGGCGTCAACCTCACCGGCCCAGCGCTCATCACCCATCTCTTCCTGCCGCGGATCCTCCAGTCCGGCTACGGCCGCATCATCAACATCACTTCGGTGATCGGCCAGATGGGCAACTTCGGGCAGACCAACTACGCGGCGGCGAAGGGCGGACTGATCGCCTTCACCAAGTCGCTGGCCCGCGAGATCGCCCGCAAGGGAGTGACCGCGAACTGCGTCGCCCCCGGCTTCATCACCACCGACATGACCGCGAGCGTTCCCGAGCCGGCCATCAAGGCCATCGAAACCTCGACTCCGATGGGACGCCTCGGCGCTCCGGAGGAAGTCGCGGCGGTCGTGGCCTTCCTCGCCAGCCCCGCGGCGAGCTTCATCACCGGTCAGGAAATCGCCGTCAACGGCGGCCTGTACATGTGAGGCGGTTTCTCCCCGAAGGGCGCGGGCAGCCTCGCCCCGCATGACTCGAGCGTCACTGGCGATGACGCTCCGCTTCAGCGGTGGGGTATCCCGGGAATTCGGTGCGGCGGAGGGGGAGCCCGCGCCGATGTTCGGCGAGCGCGAGCTCTTCGTGTTGCGGCTCGCGGTCGACGATCCGGCGAGTTCACGTGCCAGCTTCGGGCTCGGGGCGCTGACGACGTTCACCTTCGACCGGCGAGTCCGGGGCGCGCAGTGGGTGAAGCCGTCGACGCCGTGATCGCACGACCAGCGGAGTCCGCCCGCGGGCGAACGGTCGCGAGCCCCGCGGCGGGTCACGCCGTCGTGCTGACGCCGACCATGATGATGGCCGCGAGGGTGGCGCCCAGCAGATAGATCATCGGCAGACGGTCGTGGACGAACTTCATCGACTCCTCCTGCGGGACCCCGAAGGCCCCGACTCTCTCAAAGGGAACTTTGCCTCGGATCGGCGCAACGGCTGCATCCCATTGTCAAGAACGGACAAAAGAGGCGGATATCACCCGGAATGTGCGGGGCTTGGCGGGCGGAGCGGCCGGAGATGCTCGAGCTCTGGAACGCGGCACCGCGTTCGTCCCCACGCGTCACATCGCCCCCTTGGACCGCCGAGCACCAGCTCGGCAGAACCATCACGTGCCCTGCGCACCGAAGCGGACGGGCAGAGCAGGGGGCAGAGAGCAGGGGGCAGAGAGCAGCAGGGAGCGCAGTGGGTTGCACGACTGGATGCGGGCGCGGGGTTGCGGCGCGAACCGGGTGCATCGTCTGATCACGTCGCGTTCTTCATGGAGTGACACCTCCCGCACTGCGCGCCGGCGCCGGTCAAGGAAGTGGTCATCGTGTGGGCCTCACTGACGGGGGTCTGTGGGCTGCTCGGAGAAGCGGTGCGGCCGGTTGGAGGAGTCATGGCGGAGCGTCGCTCCGCCTCTGGGGCCGCCGCCGCGGGTGCAGGGTGCTCAGGTCGGCCCGGTCGGCCCTACAGGAATGGAACGAACTGGGCCAGTTGAATGGCCCCGAAGCCGCCGAAGGGGATCAGCAGGGCCCGCACCACGGGGTTCGAGGTGTACGGCGCGAACGCTCCGTCATTGATGGCCAGAAGCGCGGTGCGGGCCCGTTCGAGGCGGTCCTTCGTGCCAACGCCGCCCGGCGCTGGAGCTGCGCGGCGTCTCCACTCCTCCTGCTCCAACGACTCGATCATTCGAGCCCGGGCCGTCTGCACGGTCTGTTGCAGGAGAAACGCCGCTGCGGCCACGAGCGTGAGCAGGAGCACCCAGAGGACGATCGAGCTGGTGCGCACCTGCCAGTGATCGAAGCCGGTGTAGTGCGAGAGCCAGAGGAGACCGGCCATCACGAAAGGCACATAGACCGTCTCGCTGAGCCAGCGGGTGCGGGCTGCGAGCAGCTTGACGCTGAGCCAGGCATCTCCAGCGCGGCCGCTCAGGCCGACGGGATGGTCGGCATCAGGCGGCGGGGGCTCGAGCCAATCGGCGCTCGACCAGCGGAGGTTCCAGATCGGTCCGGCGCAGAGCTTCGTGGCCAGGTCCAGCGCCATCCGTCCGCTTCGGCGGGCGGTCGCGAGGAAGAGCATCACGACGATGACCAGCAGGACATACGCAATCACATCGACCGCGACATCGAGCCGGCGCAACCAGGGCGAGCGCGAGAGCGATTGCGGATCCACCGCCCAGAGGATCAGCGGCATCAGGACGATCAGGGCGATGATCGAACTCGTCAGCGCCCCTTGCCAGGACGCGATGATCGACGCGCGCCAGGTCACATAGGCCGGCGCGGCGATGAGCGACGGCGGGGGCGCGCCGGGACTGGCGCGACTCGCCTCGGCTGCGGGATCCGGCGACTTCGCCGCGAGGAAGCGATCGAACGCCCCGGCATCGCCGCCGCGCCCGCTCTTGAGCCAGAGGTGGACCAGATGTCCGATGCCGATTGCGCAGACCGTGAATCGAAGGTACAGACTCGGCCAGATGCTGATCCCGTCGCGGAGGCGAAGGGGCTCGTCGCCCGGTGCCCACTCCCGCAGCATCGCCATCAACGCGATGAAGAGGGCCACGGTCGCGGCCGTGATCGCATCCGGACGCGCTCGGTTCCATGACAGCGGATCGCAGGCCGGGTCGCCGAAGACCGGATCGGTGCGCCACGCCGATCCGAACCAGCGCCAGCCGCGGAGGGCCAGGAAGGTGATGCCGAAGACGAGGAGGAACGTCACTCCCGTCGATTGAAGTCTTCGCAGCGCCGATCGATTGCCGGTCGAGGTGCTTGGAAAGTGGCCGTGCTCGAGCTCCGCGGCGTTGAGGTCGACGGCGCCGCTGCGGGCGATCTCGAACATTCGGGCCCAGTGCCTGGGAATGTCGGCGACATGATTGCGCCACTCCGTCTCGAGCTCGGCGCGGTGTCCTCCGCTTGCATCGGTCGACGCGTCGGCTCCGGCGGTTCCGAGTGCCACGGGTCCTTCGATCGTGCGGAGCACCTTCGGCTGCGATTCACGCTCCGACTGGCTGGTCGCATCGTTTGCTCGATGGGCGAGATGCCGACCGACCACGGCGCTGGTCGCCGACAGTTTGGCCTTGTCGGCACGGGTCAGCCAGATCCCACGGGCCTTCGTCACCTGCGGGGAGCAGGCCGTCTGATCGTCATCGACGACGCGGGCCAGAATGCCGAACATGAGCGACGTCGCATAGGCGTTGCGGCGCGGCGGCGTGATCGCCTGGATGGTGCGATCGAGCTGGAGGTCGAAGTGCGACGCCACGAGCACGTTTCGCGTGACCGGGTAGTACCTCGGGTGCGACCAGAAGGCGTGGTGATCGGTGGTGACGATGAGGGCATCGGGAAGTCCTTCACGGATCGCCTGCACCAGCGGCAGCTTGTCGAAGACGCCGCCCACGAAGACCACGGCGACCACTCGCTCGCCCGTGCACCGCAGCAGACGATCGCGTTGGCTGATCTCCTCGGCCGCACGGCGCAGGTAGTCGAACTGCTGGCGACCGACCGGTTCCTCGGTCTCGCCGGCGCGCACTGCCGAGCCGGACGGCCCGCTGCCCGCTGTCGTCGCGGGAGACGCCGATTCGCCTGGGAGTCGCCCGTCGATCTGCCGCAGGTAGGCGTACTGATGCACGTTCGGCGGCAGCGCCGGAGAGAGGCCGGCGACGATTCCCCGACTCTCGTCGATCGACGCCGCGAGTGTTCGCGTGAAGGACGCGCCGTAGACGGTCTCCTGGGGATGGAACACGACGACGTGATGCCGTGAGTCCTCCAGAGCCACGCCGCGGAGTTCGAGTTCGCGCACGATCAGGTCGGTGAGCTGCTTGTCGGTTCCGATGGTCCTCCTGAGCACGGCACCGGTTGCAAGACGACAACCACCGGGCCAGTAGGTCTGGACCAGCCAGTCGTGGAGCAGTTCGCGGGTGTCGCTCTCTCGACCAGCGGTTTGGTATGCCCGAAGAGACTCGTCCTCCATGCGGGCTCTGAATCCCGCATGCTCGGACGTCCCCTCCGCCGGCAGCCAGGGCAGAAGATTCTCGACCAGCTTCGAGCTGGCGACGGTGGCCGAGAAGTTCAGAATCTCGACTCCCGCAAGCGCCTCGATCACCGAACCCGGCGCCGGGGGAAGCTGCGTGCGCTCGAGCTCCGCGTCTTCGACGATTGCATCGACGAGGGCATTCGAACTGCCGACGATCATGGTCCAGCGCGGAGCGTCGGCATGGGCGTTCAACTCGTCGCGCTGAAGTTCGTGCTTGAGCCCGGCCAGCACCTGAAGCTGGCGTCGCCAGGCGATCTGATCGCTGCGAATCCAGAGCACGTACTTCGATCCAGTCGACTGAGTGGTGCCCTGCGCATTCAGCGCCGACGTCGGACCGATGCTGCGGAACACCTCGAAGGCGATTGGGCTTCCAGCGGCAGGTTGGGCCTGATTCTCGACAGTCGCGCTCTTCGAGTCCGTCCCGCCGGTGAACGTCGGGGCGGGGTGGTCCGACTGGGCGTCGCCCATCGCCGGGGCACCGGGTGACGGCACCGCGGGCACGGCGCCTCCCCTGATCGCATCGGTTGCGAACGGTGTGTGGTGGGATCTGGTGAAGAAGTATCCGAGTCGATCCGCGTCCTTGGGCTGATAGCCAGCTTCGGCCAGGGCCGCATGAACGGCGACGCGGTCCTCGACACGCGACTCGATGGCCTCGGGATACGCGTCGCCGTTGACGACGATGGCAAAGACGTGATCGCCGGGGCGGAGCATCGGTCGGTCGTTCGACGGCGACGAGGCTGGACTGGCGACACGGCCGGCCTGAACGTCGGCGATGTGTCGCTCGACGGCGCCGATTGGGTCTTCCCAGAGTCGAGCTCGCGCGGCGTTTCCGGCAAGAGGCGTGGTGGCAGCACTGACCGCGGCGGGTCGCGGCGCCACCAGCGGCTGGGTCGAGGCGACGAGGCCGGTCACCCCCAGGAAGGTCAGCGCCACCAGCGGCAGGACACCCTGTCCCGCAGACCATCCGCTTCGTGAGCCCTCGGCCATCGCGTTGCTCCCATCGGCAGCGTCGCGCAGGGGGAGTTTCCTCTTCCCCAGAGCTGTCGACACCCGCAGGAACCCTCCGGCTCCGTGGAACCAAGAGTACAGCCGGTCGCACTCGGCGCATCACATTCGGCAATTCACGCCGAAGAGGGTGACCTCACCCGGGGGCCGTTGCACGATCCCCATCGCCGCACGAAACTCCCCGCCGGAGCCCACTGCAATGACCGAACCGACGCCGTCCCGCTCACGCCTTCCTCAAATCTTCGGCTGGATCATCGCCGCCGCCGCCATCTTCATGTTCGGCATGAGCGCGGTCATGAAGTTCACCGGATCACCGGAAATGGACGAGGGCATGACCCATCTGGGGATTCCCGTTTCGCTGGCGAGGCCGCTGGGAATTCTCGAGCTCTCCTGCCTCGTCCTCTCCCTCATCCCGCGCACCGCCGTGCTTGGAGCCATCCTGCTCACCGGATATCTCGGCGGCGCCATCGCCATTCACCTCCCCGTGCATGATCCGTTCGTGGTGCAGGCGTCGATTGCGGTGCTTCTCTGGGTCGGCGTGGGTCGGCGTGGGGCGGCGCGACCGGCGCGTGTGGCAGCTTGCGCCGATTCGCAGGTGAGGCTGGCAAGGGGAAGGACCGAGTCTCTGTAGACTCGGCCCGTGACCACATCCGCTCCTGTTTCGCTCGCGGCCGCGATTGGGCTTGGGCTCGCGCTGACCATCCTTGCAGGTCGACTGCGCCTGCCGGGCATCCTGCTGCTCTTTGTCACAGGCGCGGCTCTGGGTGTGAATGGTCTTGGCCTGGTCGATGCCAACTCGCTCGGCAGCGCCTTCGACGCCATGGTCGAGGTGGCCATCGGTCTCCTGGTCTTCGAGGGCGCGCTGCAACTCAGTCGACGCGATCTGGCCCGTGCCCCGCGCGCGGTGGCTGGACTGCTCACGATCGGGGTGGTGGTGACCGGCGTCGGCGTTGCCGTTGCGGCGCACTACCTCCTCGGATTCGACTGGTCGCTCGCTGCGGTTCTTGGCGCCATCCTCACCGTCACCGGTCCCACCGTCATCCAGCCGATCCTGCGTCGCCTGCCGTTGAAGCCGCGACTCCATCTGCTCCTTCGCGCCGAGGGCATTCTGATCGATCCGATTGGGGTTCTGGTCACGGCGTCGGCAGCGGCCGTTGCGCTCCAGACCGGAGAGGGGGGAGGAACGCCTGGCCAGGTCGCCCTTGGAGCGATCCAGCCCGTTGGACTGGGGCTGTCCGCAGGCGCAGTCGTCGGTCTCGCGGCCGCAGCCGTGCATCGACTCCTCGCCTCGCGGGGCGCGCCGCGCGAGGGCGAGGCTGCGCTTCACGCCATCGGCGCCTGCATGATCGCGGTGGCCGCGGGGGAATGGCTGGCGCATGACGGAGGACTCTTCGCGGCCGCGGCCTGCGGACTGGTACTGGCCAATCTCCGCGCCGCCGGGATTGGCGAAGTGCATCGATTCGGAGAGCAGATCGCCACCATGCTCGTGGGAATGCTCTTCATCCTGCTGGCCTCGCGCATCGATCCCTTCGAGATCATGAATCTCTCCTGGCGCGGCTGGGCGTTCGTTGCCCTGGTGATGTTCGTCATCCGGCCGCTCAGTGTGGCGCTCTCGGCGGCCGGGTCGCAGCTCTCCTACTCGGAGCGGGCGTTTGCGGCGGTCTTCGCGCCCCGAGGCATCGTGGCCGCGTCCGTCGCGGCGCTCGTTGCCGCGCGACTGGCCGCGGCCACTGAGGACCCCGAGCGCATCGCTCAGGCCGAACTCATCGAGACGCTGGTCTTCGCGACCATCCTCGCGACGGTGACGTGGGCCACATTCGCGGGAGCGCCGATTGCAAGGCTGCTGGGCGTTGCGGTCACCGCACCGCCGGGAATCCTTCTGATCGGGGCCCATCGACTCTCTCGCGAGCTCGCGCGGGTCCTGACCGAGCATGGAGTCCCGAGCCACCTTGTCGACTCGAGCGCCCTGCGCATCCGCGACGCCGAGGCCGCGAAGCTGCGGGCGACGCGCGGGGACGCCACCGACGCCCGACTGCTCGAGGATGCAGCTCCCGCCAACGAGATCGGGTGGATGATCACCTGGACCGGGAACGAGGACGTCGACTCGGCCGCGGCGCGATGGGGGCGAGAGCGATTCGGCGTCGAGCACGTGGAGATCGGATTACCGGGCACCTCCACCGACCCAACCGCCGGAAGCGGCAGCCAGAACAGGCGCTCTCCGGGCGGCGCGGCGTCGCTTGCCCAGATTGATGCGGAGCTCGTCAGCGGAGAGATCGTCCTGGTCGCTGCGGGCGAGTCCGGGAGCATGCAGGCGCTCCTGGTGATTCGCGACGGCGGCGTGCTATCGCTCGGCGACGGCAACTACATCGCCTCGTCGCCCAAGAGCCGAAGCCTGGTGATCGGGCTGGTCCGGTCGAGCGGCCGCGTGTTGTGACGGCGCGGCCGAATGATCGATTTGTCCGGGCGACTTAGCTAGCAGCCTGTGGCGAAAGTCATTCGGGCTGCGGGCGAGCAGGAGGGCGAATCTCTGCGTCGCCGCAACTCGCCTGTATCACTGCGGATACTGCTTCGTTGCGGCTCCTTGATCTTCGCCCTCCTGCTCACCCTCGCCGTCGAAGCACTTTCGCCACAGGCTGCTAGGACGTCCACCCCGCGAGCAGCAGGCCGAGGTCGGCGCCGTCGACGATGCCGTCGTTGTTCAGGTCGCCGAAGGGTCCACTCGTTCCCCACGCCGCCAAGAGGAGCCCCAGATCGGCGCCGTCGACGATGCAGTTCTCGTCCAGATCAGGCGAGGCCGGCAGCTTCGTCGATCGAATGATCGCGGTGAACCCGGTCGAGTCGAAGTTGGCGTCGCCGTTGGGGGTGGCCACTGCGAAGTCGATGGTGTCGCCGGGAGCGACCGTGAACTGCAGCGAGTAGTCGAAGCCGACGGTGTCGAAGCCACCGATGATCTGGGAGAAGACCTGGTTGCCGTTGAAGCGGATGATCCACTCGGTGCCGTTTCCGCCGAGGTCGGAGCAATCGACGTGTCCCTTGCAGGTGACCGTGTCCGACACCGTGCTCACCCAGCGCAGGATCGCCTGTTGCTCGACGAGCGTCTTGCCGGCATTGGAGACGGAGCCGTTGGGATGCATGACCGTCGGGCCAATCAGCGTCCAATACGCGGGATTAGGCTGGAGAAAGTCGAGCGTCCAGAAGTCGACGGCCGCCACTCCGAACTCGTTCATCAGCGTGAACGCATTCGCCGGCGACTCCCAGTAGCCGTACCACCAGTCGTTCAGACCCTGGACATCGGAGAAGTCGTACTCCGCGTTCCAGCAGCCTTCCCCCGCCGCGGCGGGCGGGGCGAGCGCCGCAGCGCTCACCAGGACCATCGCGCAGACACCCACAAGACCAGTCGATCGTTCGCAGTTCATGAATCAGTCCTCCTGCTCAGTAATGTATAGATCGGCACCTCGGAATGCACGAGGTGCCTCGAGCGAGCCTCCGGCGAAGCCGCGTGGGTGTCAAATCTCCATGTTGCCGTTGACACTGCGCGGTCCCATCGGTATTCCGCACTGCCCGAATGGGGGTTTGGGCGAAAGCCCGACCTTTCCATTTCGGGGAACGGGGGACCGAGCGGCGAATCGCGCATCGCTCGGCTGGGAGTGGAATTTCGAACAACGCCCGGAGGCTGGTCATGCTGAACATGCTGAACATGCTGAACATGCTGAACATGCTGAACATGTCGAACTCGGTCTGGATGATGGTCGTCGCCGCCCTCATGTTCTGCGCTCCACCCGCGGGCGGCGGGAACCTGACCGACTACTCCACTGATTTCGAACTCGGCGCCGGTCTTGAGTGGTCGATCGCCACGATCGACTCGTCCGATCCCGACTTCACCGCCTTCAGCGGTCGTTTCGACAATCAGACTCAGACCCTGACGCTCCCGGTCACGCCGGGCGTCCCGACCACCCTGACCTTCGACCTGTTCATCATCGATTCGTGGGATCTCGGTGACGACTTCTTCGGAGTCCGCATCGATGGTGGGGTCGTTCTGAACTTCGACTTCAGCAATTATCCGCTCAACGGACCAGGCGCTCCGACGCAGTCCGACGTCGATCTCGGCTTCGGGTTCTGGGTCGACTCGATCTATCGGGCGATGAGCTTCGAGTTCGTCCCGCGCGGCAGCACGACCACCATCGAGTTCTTCGGGACCAGTCTCCAGGGCGTCCCCGACGAATCGTGGGGCATCGACAACGTCTCGGTCGCGCAGGCTCCGATCGAGCAGAAGATCCTCGTCGTCAACGTCAACGGCGCTTCGTACAACGGCGACGGCTTCAACATCCACCAGGCGCTCCTGAACGAGGGGATCGATTCGACGTTCATCAACCTGAACGCCAACGGCGTGGTCGCGAACCTGCTCGCCGCGAACAGCTTCGACCAGATCTGGATCCACGATCTCTCCAGCAACGGCAACGACGGCACGCTCTACTCCAGCGACTGGGTGGCGATTGCCAACTGGTTCAACGCGAATCCGTCCCGGGGCATCATCTGCGACGGTCGGATCATCTCCTCCTACTGGTCGGGACGGTGGCAGACCGAGGGCAGGCTGCTCGGCGAGAACTACTACACCAACCTCCGCGAGGCCGGCGGCGGGCTCATGCTCGGGACGGATCACGATGCGTTCCATCCGGGCATCAACACCCTGAATCAGCTCATCGGGCTGCAGCCCTTCACCGGCAACTTCAACCTCTCGTTCATTCCCGTCGATCAGACCAATCCGCTGATGAACGTGCCCAACGACATGGGCAGTCAGCTCTTCGACGACTCCTCGCCCGGGCAGACTCCCTTCGGAATCCAGCCCAACGGGCGGCTGCTCTACACCGTCGCGTGGCACTCGGGGAACACCGCCACACCGGGCATCTCCGCAACGATTCCGGGTGACATCAACGCCCAGGTGGTGATCACGGCACCAGCCGACGGCGCGAGCTTCTACACGGGTCAGCCGATTCAGTTCGTCGCCGATGTCGATCAGGCGGTGCCGCCGTACACGGTCACCTGGAAGCGGCTCGATGGCGGCAACGCGATCATCCTGGGCACCGGCGAGTCGCTCGTCGTGAGCACTCTGCCGGGTTCACCCAGCGGTCTGGCCCACACCATCGTCGCCACCGTGGTCGATTCGGTCGCGGCCGCGGATGAAGACGCGATTCAGGTCGTGGTCACCAGCGTCCCCGATCTGGTGGTGACGCAGATCACCGGGCCGTGCTCCGCCGCAGTCGGCGAGAGCGCCACCGTGAGCTGGACGGTGCAGAACCAGGGCGCTGCCCCGGCGAGCGGCACGTGGACCGATCAGGTCTTCGCGTCGCTGACGCCGCAGGTCGGTGGAACACTCCTCGCCTCCGCGGCCTTCACCGGCACGCTGCTGCCGGGCGAGTCGTACACGCTCGAAGCTGCCGGTGTGATCCCGCAGGGACTTCCGGTGCCGGTCACGGCGTATCTGTCGGTGGTCACCGACAGTGGCAACGCACTCGGCGAGGCCATCTACGAGAGCAACAACGGAGTGCTCGACGACGCCACGGTGAAGGTGCTGGCCCCGGGCGTGGTCACGATGCTGTGCTGGACGGAGGATGACTACGCAGGCAACGGATCAGCGGGCAATTGGGTGGTTGCCGGGGACGGGCTCTCGGTCACGCAGACGATCAACGGCGAGCCCACGTACTACATCAGCGACTTCGAGCTGGTCGACTCCAACTTCGAAGGCACGCTGCGGGTCAACGACACCGGCGACGACGACCATATCGGCTTCGTTTTCGCCTTCAACGGGCTTGATGGAGCGTTTGGCTACTACCTCCTCACGTGGAAGAAGGGACCTCAAAGCGGCGCCGAGGAGGGCTTCAAGCTCCTGAAGATCACGGGGATCCCAACCGTCGACGAACTCTGGGACGGAGAGAACTCGGCCCATGTCCAGGTGCTGGCGACGAAGCTCGGCGCCCCGAACGGCTGGGTGGCCTTCACCAACTATCGCTTCTTCCTCTCGTATCAGGAGAACGGCACGATCCGCATCGTCGTCCGCAACGACTCCACGCAAGCCGTGCTCTGGGACACCGGCCTCGTCGTCGATCCCGCGCCGCTTGGCGTGGGTCGCGTCGGCTTCTACAACTTCAGCCAGTCGAACGTCGTCTACGCGGGGTTCACCTCGGAGGCGCTGGAATCGCCGACAGCAGTGATCGGTGGTCCTTACACGCTCGGCGCCCTCGACCAGTCGACGACGCTCGAGGCCACCGCGAGTTTCGATCCCGACCAGACCGGCCCGGGACTCTTCAACGGAATCTTCAGTCTCCAGTGGGATCTCGGTGCCGACGGCATCGGTCCCGAAGACAAGTCGCTGACCAATCCGACCGAGTCGATCTCGCTGGCGGCGGCGATTGCCAAGGGTCTCGCCATCGGCGCGCCCCTTCCGATTGCCCTGACGGTCGTCGACGCCGATGCGCTCGAGGGCACGGCACGCGGCAGCATCGTCTATCAGAACTCGCCCCCGACGGCCTTCGCCGGCGGGCCCTACGGAATCCTCGGGCCGGGTCGCGGCGCCACCTTGCTGGGACAGGTCGACGACGCCGATCTTGGTCTCGGTGTCGGCGAGGGTCTCATCGTCGAGTGGGATCTCGCGCCCGCCCTCACCTCTGCCCAGATCGGTGACGGCTTCGCCTCGACGGCGGAGTTCGCCCTGAGCTACGAACTGCTGGCCGCGCTCGCCTCGAGCGACAGCGTCACGCTCTACCTCAACGTCGCGGACGCCGCCGGCGCGGTCGCCTCCTCGTCGGCCACCATCGAACTGCTCTCGCCGAATCTGCTGGCCACGGTCACGGCGGCGCCGACCGATGGCTTCGTCGGCACGAGTGCCGGCGTGAGCTGGAGCGTCAGCAACGACGGCGACATCGCCGCCGTCGGCCCGTGGTCGGATCGCGTCTTCATCTCAAGCGACCCGGTCTTCGACGGAAGCGACACGCCGCTGGCGACGCTGCCCTCGCCGCCGACGCTTGTCAGCGGGATGTCCTACGAGCGAACCACCCAGGTCCTGCTTCCGGCGCTTCCCGGCAGCTACTGGATCATCGTCGTCGCCGACTTCGCCAATGGCGTCTTCGAAGCCGGCAGCGAGGCGGACAACGCCGCGGCCTCCGCGCCGCCGCTGGTACTTCTGCCGAGTCCCAAGCCCGACCTGATCGTGAGCGCGGTGGCCACGCCGTCGCCAAGTGCGCCAGGACAGGCAGTCGAAGTGTCGTGGACGGTCGTCAATCAAGGGCAGATCGCCGCACCCGGCGGCTGGGTCGAGCGGGTCCATGCCTCCTCCGACGGCGCCATCGGCAGCGACGTTCTGCTCGGCGAGTTCGGCTTCGTCGACACGCTCGAGGTCGGCGCCTCGATCGTGCGCACCAGGACCGTGACCGCTCCGGCGATCCCCGCCGGCTACCGGCTGGTCGCGTGCGTCGACACCAGCAACGTGCTGGTCGAGACGGTCGAGAACAACAACTGCGGCATCGCCGCCGACCTGACCGACGTCATCCTTCCGGATCTCACGGTGGTCGGCGTGGCGGCACCGCCGGATGCGACTGCGGATGCAAAGGTCGAGATCGCCTGGTCGGTGAGCAACGACGGCGCGGTCTCGTCGGTTGGCACCTGGGTCGATGCGCTCTATCTCTCGAGCGATCAGGTCGTGGGCGGGGACACGCTGCTTGGAAGCAAGCTGCGGACGACGCCGCTCGGTGCAGGCAGCAGCTATTCGACGTCGCTCCCGGTGACCATCCCCGGCACGCTCGAGGGAGCGGTCTGGATCTACGTGGTCACCGATGCGCTCGATGCCATCCTCGAAGAGCCGATTGCCAACAACTCGGCATTCGCGGACAACGCGACTGAGATCGTGCAGCCTCCGCGGCCGAATCTGGTCGCCTCGACGATCGTGGTTCCGGGCGACGGTCTGGTCGGCGCCCCGGTCTCGGTCAGCTACTCGGTGACCAACTCGGGAGACGCAGTCGCCAACGGCGCCTGGACCGACCGGGTCTTCGCGGTGCCGGTCGGCGGCGGCGCCGAACTGATCCTCGGGGACGCGGTGGTCGGTGGTCCGCTGGTTCTCGGCGGCGAGTACTCCCGCACGGTCAACTCGCAGTACCCGCTCGTGCCTGGGGCGTACACGATCAAGGTGCGACTCGACCGAGCGAACACGCTCAACGAAGGACTGGTCGGTGGTGAGGATGACAACATCTCCGCCTCGGACAGCGACTTCGTCGCCGAGAACTACCTCGTGACCGCGCAGACGGCATTCGAGGCCGGCCCGGGTCCCGTGCCGGTGATCATCAATGGTGAAGCCCTGCTGCGAAGCTCGAACCAACCGCTGGCGAACGTGCCGGTGGTGATCGGCGTGAGTCTGCAGGGCACGCAGCGCGTGCTCTCGACGACGACCAACGGGTCGGGCGCCTACACGGTGGTCTTCAATCCGCTTCCCAACGAAGCCGGGCTCTACTCGATCTCGGCCGGCGCCCCTGGCTCGCTGCCCGGTGCGATCCAGGACCAGTTCACGCTCTACGGCATGAAGGCATCGCCGTCGTCGACAAGCGTCACCGTCTATCCGAACCTCGGCGCGGTGAACGGTTCGCTGACGCTCGCCAACCTCGGCGACGTGCCGCTGACTGGGATCTCGGTCGATGTGGCCGGCGTTCCCTCGGGCGTCGAACTCTCCTTCAACCCGCCGAGCACCGAGTTGGCGCCCCTCCAGTCGCTGGTGATCCCGTTCTCGGCGAACGCCACCGGCAGCGGCTTCGGTGCGTCGCCGGCGACCGTCACCTTCTCGAGCGATCAGGGGGCGCTCACGGCGTCGACGGTGAACATCACCGTGCAGCCGCCGGCGGCGGCGCTGGTGGCCACGCCTGCGAATCTCTCGACCACGATGCTCCTGCCGAAGGGCCCGGGTCAGTCGACGCAGACATTGCTCGAGTTCGTGGTGAAGAACGTGGGCGCAGGCACCGCCCCGAATGCGACGGTGTCGATCCCTCCGGTTCCCTGGCTCTCGCTCGCCTCGCCCGCGAATCTCGGCGATCTCGAACCCGGTGAACAGGCCACGATCGTGCTTCTGGCCACGCCGCCGAGCGATCTGCCAATTGGCCCGTACAGCGGCACGCTTCTCATCCAGGCCGACAACACCTTCAAGACCGTCTCCTGGCAGTTCCTCGCGGTGTCGTCCGCCGAGGGCTCGCTGATCGTCGAAGCCACGGACGAGTTCACCTATTACGGCGAAGGTGCGCCGATGGTGCAGGGCGCCTTCATCGAAGTGCGCGATGCCTTCACCAACGAAGTGGTCGCCAGCGCAACCACGCAGCTCGACGGTGTCGTCGCCTTCGAGGGCCTCCCTTCGAGCTTCTACAAGATCACCGCGGTGGCCCCGGCGCACGGCGGCTTCACCGGCACGATCTTCCTGCCTGCGAACGACGACACCACGGTCACGGCGTTCCTGCCGGCCCAGGTGGTCTCGTACTCCTGGACCGTGGTGCCCACGTCGATCATCGAGCAGTATCAGATCATCATCGATCTGACCTTCGCGACGAACGTGCCGGCCCCGGTCATCACCGTCGAACCGGCCTATCTGGACATCGAAGCGGCACTCGGCGGGGCCGCGGTCACCCAGGTTGATTACACCATCACCAACCACGGACTGATCACCGCGGACAACGTGCGACTCGCGCTCGCCGACCATCCGCGCTACAAGCTGACGCCGCTGGTTGGTCAGGTCGGCGATCTGGCGGGGAACTCGTCGGTGGTCGTTCCCGTGGTGATCGAGGATCTGTGGGCCGATGGAGGCATCGCCGGCGATCCCTGCGCCAAAATCGTGCTCCAGACGTTCTACGACCTCTTCTGCAATCAACTGAACACCTACGAGGTGCCGGTGGTCATCCATGTGCCCGGCTGCCCGCTTCCCCCGGCATCAGGTGGCGGTGGCGGCGGGGCCTTCGTTGTCCACGTTGCTCTCGGCCAGTGCGGCCTCGAGGGCGGAATCAAGATCCTGTTCCCATG